>MTEW01003369.1_pt16 | contig 16086 bp, 20 predicted proteins | sample 1042681 | NCBI WGS metagenome assembly MTEW01 (sample SAMN06185811, study PRJNA358809) | soil metagenome | isolation source: soil biostimulated with citrate as carbon source | place: India | collected 2015-05-23
GATGGCCCCCAGCATCTGCCGGCTGGGCCGCTCAAGGCCCTTGTCCGGCACGGCCCAGACCTGGCCCTGGCGCACAGCATGCAGCTGCGGCCAGGCCTGCCAGGCGCTCAGCTCGGCATGGCTGCCACCGAGAATCACGTCCGGATTGCGCGCCAGCACCGCCTCCACGCTGACCTGCGGTGCCGGCTGCGGCAGATCGGCAAACAGATTACGCCCGCCGCATACGGCCAACGCATCGCCGATCAACTGTTCGCCGCCGATGGTGTACAGCGGCTGGTGCCAGATCTGATAGAAAACGCTCAGGGGCTGATCGCGCCGGTAGCGCTGGCGCAGCGCGTCCAGTTCGGCGCGGAATTCCGCCGCCAGCCGTTCGCCCTGCTCGCTGCGACCGATTCGCCGGGCGATGCTGACGAAGGCATCGCCCAACTGATCGAGCCGCTGCGGCTCGACCACCAGCAAGGGGATGCCCAGACGCTGCAGTTGCGCCCGCTGCGCCGGCGGCACGCTCCCCGGGGCGATCAGGATCAGATCGGGCGCCAGCTGCAGCAGGCGCTCGAACTCCAGCTGGCCGTAGCGGCCGACGGTGGGCAGATGGGCCAGGGCGGCGGGGCGCTGCTCGCCTTCGAGCACACCGACCAGCAGGTCGGCGGCATCCAGATCGAGCATGATTTCGCTGAGCGAGGGCGCCAGGCTGACCACCCGTGGCGCGGCCGCCAGGGGCAGCGCCAGCAGACACAGGGCCAGCAGCAGTGCGCGCATGTCAGCCGAGTTGGCGGGGAATGCGGTAGAGGCTGTGCAGCACGATGGACGACAACGCCAGCAGCACCAGCGGTACCGCCTCGAGCCCGGCCAGCACCGCCAGGGCGGCGATCCAGGCCGGCAGCGCCGCGCCGAGCAGGGCACGCAGGCGCACGCGATCCAGTTCCAGCCAGGCGGCCGGCTCGGCGTCGCTGTCGAGGGCCTTCTCGGTGGCGATCAGGGCGCGCTTGTAGGCGGAAAACAGCGGCAGGCTGACGAACATCGAAGCCAGGCCGGCGATGAACAGCGGCATGGTCAGCACCGTGGTGCCACCGCCGCCGAACAGCAGGTTGAAGACGAACACAGGGGCCAGGGCCACGCCCAGTTGGCGCCACCAGGCCAGCGCCAGACGCCGCTTCACCTGGCCTCGGGTCACAGGCTTTCCTCGGTCTCGCCCTGATGCTGGTTGCCCAGCATATGACCGAGCTTGCCGGCCTTGGTGGCGAGGTAGCGCTTGTTGTAGGGATTGTGCGCGATCTGCAGCGGCACGCGATGGTCCACGGCGATGCCCATTTCGCCCAGCGCCCTGACCTTGCGCGGGTTGTTGGTCATCAGCTTGAGGCTCTTGATGCCCAGGTGCTCGAGCATCGGCAGGCAGATGGCGTAGTCGCGCTGGTCGGCGCCGAAGCCCAGGCGCTCGTTGGCCTCCACGGTATCGGCGCCGCCGTCCTGCAGCTCGTAGGCGCGGATCTTGTTCAGCAGACCGATGCCGCGGCCTTCCTGGCGCAGGTAGAGCAGCACACCGCGGCCTTCGCTGGCGATGGCCTGCAATGCCGCCTGCAGCTGGGCACCACAGTCGCAACGCAGGCTGAACAGGGCGTCGCCGGTCAGGCATTCGGAGTGCAGACGGCCCAGCACGGGCGCGCCGTCGGCCACATCGCCGAAGGTCAGGGCAACGTGTTCCTTGCCGGTGGCCTCGTCGAGGAAACCGTGCATGGTGAACACGCCGAAGGGCGTAGGCAGTTGGGAGGCGGCGACGAACACGACGGACACCGGATGCTCCTGGCAATGAGTACGAAACAGGGGCGGCATTGTATCAGCAGGCCCAGCCGCCGGGTCAGTCAGAATTGCCGATCATCAGTATCGAAACGGTCAATGCCGGCGCTAGAGCTTGGACTCGAGCACCAGCATCCCCTGTTCCTCGCGCCAGCCGACCCGTCCCAGGAAGCTCATGCCCAGCAGCGCCTCGTGCGGTGCGTTGCCTTCCAGCACCACGGCCTCGACGCCGAGCACCTCCAGGTCGCCGACCTTGACCCGATCGAGCACGACCCGCCAGCCACGCGCGACGCCACTGGCGGTATTGACCTGCAGGGGCCGGCCGCTGACCCGGTAATCGATGCCCAGGCGCCGGGCATGCGCATCGTTGAGCGCCACCGAGGTGGCGCCGGTGTCCACCAGAAACTGCACCGTCTGACCGTTGACCGAACCGGCCACCCAGTAATGGCCGCCGATGCCCTTGGCGATGCTCAGGCGCTTTCTGACCGGTTCGGCGAAACCGGCGCTGTATTCGCGGCTCAGCGGGTAGACGCGCTCGACACCTTCGACACGCAACACCGCACCCTGCTTGTCGACGCTGACCACCTGCACCCCGCTCGGCCCGGTCTGGCCGACCCGCACCAGCTTGCGCTGGCCGTCGACATTGAGCACCGCCGCACCGGGAAACAGGCCGACCACCTGCACCTGGCTGGCAGCCCAGGCCAGGCCTGAACACAGCAGGGCGAAACCGGCGAGACAGTAACGAAACAGCATGAAGGATGGCCTCCCGGCTCAGTCGAAGGGATAGGGCTGCTGCCAGCGCTCGAAGATCGGCTTCAGCGTACCGGCCTCGACCAGCTGCTCCATGCGCTGATCGAAGAGGTCGGCCAGCGCGCGCCCTCTGGAGTTGTCGGCGAACCCGAGGTACAGCGGCAGCCACTTGAGATCGGCCACCTGGTAGCGATCGCGAATCTCCTGCGCGGCCTCCGCCAGCACCACTTCGATCTCGACGCGGGCGTCGATGTAGAAATCGGCATGGCCGTGGTCGAGCATGCCCAGAATACCGCTGTGGCGGCGAACTTCCCGGTAATGCCGCACATTCGGCAGGTAGCGCTGGTATTCGTAGCCACGCATCCATATCAGGCGCAGCTCGCCGAGCCGCTCCAGCGTCGGCGCGGGCCTGGACTTGAGCCCCAGAGCGCTGATCTGCTCGCTGTCGTAATGCCAGCGTGGGTAGTGCACGCCTTCGTCGACCTCATTGCGATAGGAGCCGACCCAGGCGTCGACGCCGCCACGCTGCACCAGACCGACCGCACGCGTGTAGGGAACGCTCTGCGTGCGCAAGGCGACCCCGGCCGGCTCGAACACCTCGCGCAGGATATCCCAGCCCATGCCGGTACCGTCGGCATTGGTGTGGCCCTCCCAGACCTCGCTGGCCACATGGATCTCGCTCGGTAGCTGCAGCTCGGCATGCACCGTCAGCATCACGACCATACCCAGCAGCAGCGTCAGCCGCCTTGCTGCCATCGCCATCGCCTCTCTAGAAGCCCAACACCGCCGCATAACGGTCCCACCCCCAGACCAGCCCCTGCATGGCCAACCAGGCGAACACGCCAGCGATTACATCGTCGAGCATGATGCCGACACCGCCATGCACGTGCCGATCGATCCAGCGAATCGGCCAGGGTTTGACGATGTCGAACAGACGAAACATAAGAAAGCCTAGCAGCAACCAGACCCAGCCCTCGGGCACCAGCCACAGGGTGATCCACATGCCGACCATCTCGTCCCAGACGATGCCTTCGTGATCGTGCACGCGCAGGTCGTCGGCCACCTTGCCGCACAACCAGAAGCCGAACAGCATGGTCACCCCGAGCATGAGCCAGTAACCCCAGTCGGGCAGCATCTGCCACAGCGGCACGAACGGCAGTGCCACCAGCGAGCCCCAGGTGCCGGGCGCCTTGGGCAGGGTGCCGGAGCCGAAGCCGAAGGCGATGAAGTGCCAGGGATTGCGCCATACCGACGGCGGTACGTATTCGGCGGGAACCTGGTTGGGGTGATCGGTCACGCGCACTCCGTCCTGTCAGAAATGTTGGTAGCCGCCACGCGGCGGTTCGATGGGCTGGCCGGCGGCGTCCAGCAACTCTACCCCAGTACCGGCTTGCACACGGCCAATCACCCGTATTTCGGGCCAATCGGCCTGCAGCTCGGCGAGCAGGGCTGGCGGTAGGGTAAAGGCCAGTCGGTAGTCGTCGCCACCGCCCAGCGCGCAGGTCCGCGCCTGCTCCTCGCCGGCGAAGGCGCGCAGCGCTGCAGACAGCGGCACCTGCTCCAGCTCGATCTTAAGGGCCACCTGTGAAGCCTTGGCGATATGCCCGCAGTCGGCTAGCAGGCCGTCGGAAATATCCAGCGCGGCCGTGGCCCGCCCGCGCAAGGCCTGGCCCAGGGCCAGCTGCGGCTGCGGCGACCAGTAGCGCGCCAGCAATGCTTCGCTGATGTCCACCGCCGCCTCGCGCTGCCCCAGCACCAGCGGCAGCGCGCCCGCGGCATCGCCCAGTTCGCCGCCAACGCAGAGCAGATCGCCCACTTGCGCGCCGCTACGCAGCAGCGCCTGCCCGCTCGGCACCCGGCCGAACACGGTCAGCGTCAGGCTCAGCGGACCGCGCGTGGTATCGCCGCCGACCAGCGCCAGTGAACAGTTCTGCGCCATCGTCTGCAGGCCACGAGCGAACTCGGCCAGCCAGGTTTCATTGGCGCTCGGCAGGGTCAGGGCGAGGGTGAAGGCCAAGGGTGTCGCGCCCATGGCGGCCAGATCACTGGCGGAGACGGCCAGCGCGCGCTGACCGAGGAGAAAGGCATCGCAGGATTCGGGGAAATGCACCCCGGCGACCAGGGTGTCGGTGGAAACCGCCAGCTGTTCACCAGCGGGCAACGCCAGCAGCGCGCAGTCATCACCGATGCCGCGAACCACGCCGTCGCCGCCCTGCGCACAGGGGGCGGCGGCGAAATAGCGGCGGATCAGCTCGAACTCATTCACGGGCAAGCAACGATCTGCTGCGCGTCGGCCCTGCTGCGTTAAAAGCAGACTCGGAATGCTCATGTGCTACAGCACACTGCGCTTCCTCGCCTGCTTTTGCCTTGCATGGCTCTAGCTCGCGAGATCGTGAATCGAGCATCCCCATAGGCCTCAACGTTTGTTGGCGTTGACTTCGGCGGCACGCAGCTTGGGCGCGAGCTTGTCGAGGATGCCGTTGACGAACTTGTGCCCGTCGGTGGCACCGAACACCTTGGCCAGCTCGATACCTTCGTTGATCACCACCTTGTAGGGGACGTCGACGCGGTTTTTCAGCTCGTAGGTGGACAGACGCAGGATGGCCAGCTCGACCGGATCGATCTCTTCCAGCGGGCGATCGAGCAGGGGCGTGAAGGCCTCGTCCAGCTCGGTCTTCTGCCGCGGTACGCCGTGCAGGATCTCGTGGAAGTAGGCGCCGTCGACCTTGCTGAAATCGTTGTCGACGCGGAACTGCGCTTCGATCTCGTTCAGCGGCTGGCCGGCGATATGCCAGGAGTACAGGGCCTGCATGGCCAGGGTACGGGCTTCGCGGCGCGCGAGGATCTTGCCGCTGGGGCCCTTCTTGGCCGGCTGGCCGTTACCGGAGTTGCTCACTTGGCCTCCAACTGCGCCAGCAGGCTGACCATTTCCAGGGCAGACAGCGCAGCTTCGGCACCCTTGTTACCCGCCTTGGTGCCGGAACGTTCGATGGCTTGTTCGATGGAGTCGACGGTCAGCACGCCGAAGGCGACCGGCACGCCGTATTCCATGGACACCTGGGCCAGGCCCTTGGTGCACTCGCCCGCTACGTATTCGAAGTGCGGGGTGCCGCCACGGATCACCGCGCCCAGGGCGATGATCGCCGCGTACTCGCCACGCTGAGCGACCTTCTGGGTCACCAGCGGAATCTCGAAGGCGCCCGGTGCGCGGATGATGGTGATGTCGCTCTCGCTCACGCCGTGGCGAACCAGGGCGTCGATGGCGCCGCTGACCAGGCTCTCGACGACGAAGCTGTTGAAACGGCCCACCACCAGGGCGTATTTGCCCTTCGGGGCGATGAAGGTACCTTCGATGGTCTTCAGGGTCATGACGGGTCTCACATGGGTTAAAGAGCCGGAGCGCCTTGCGCTCCGAAAATAAAATTCGTTTGTCGGCGTAGCCCGGATGCAATCCGGGGCCAGTGTGCCGATCTTCCCGGATTTCATCCGGGCTACGTGCTTTAGCTCCCCTCTCCCATTTATGGGAGAGGGGCGGGGGAGAGGGTTGCGCGTTGGTCACAACACCCTCTCCCGCCCTGCGGGCACCCTCTCCCAGAGGGAGAGGGTCATCAGCTTTGGCCCTTCGGGCCGCTTTTAGTCAGCCGGCAGGTATTCTACAACCTCGAGGTCGAAGCCGGATATCGCGTTGAACTTCATCGGCGAGCTCATCAGGCGCATCTTGCGTACGCCGAGGTCGCGCAGAATCTGCGAGCCGGCGCCCACGGTGCTGTAGGTCGCAGGGTTGGCCGGCTGCTGGCGGCTGATCAGCGCCAGCAACTCCGGCCCGGTCAGCGGGTTGCCGAGCAGCAGCACCACGCCGCTACCAGCCTTGGCCACTTCCGCCATCGCCGCACGCATGCTCCAGCGGCCCGGCTGGTTGACCAGGAACAGGTCGCGCAGCGGGTCCATGTTGTGCACGCGCACCAGGGTCGGTTCCTCGGCGCAGATGGTGCCCAGGGTCAGCGCCATGTGTGCGGTGTCTTCCACCGCGTCGCGGTAGGTCACCAGATTGAACTGGCCCAGCTCGGTATCCAGCGGCTGCTCGCTGATGCGCTCGACGGTGCGTTCGTGGATCAGGCGGTAGTGGATCAGGTCGGCGATGGTGCCGATCTTCAGACCGTGCTGCTCGGCGAAGGCCTCCAGCTCCGGGCGACGGGCCATGGTGCCGTCGTCGTTCATGATCTCGCAGATCACCCCGCTCGGCTCGAAACCGGCCATGCGCGCCAGGTCGCAGGCCGCTTCGGTATGGCCGGCACGTGCCAGCACGCCGCCGGGCTGAGCCATCAGCGGGAAGATGTGACCGGGGCTGACGATATCGTCGGCCACCGCATTACGCGCCACCGCGGCCTGCACGGTACGGGCGCGGTCGGCGGCGGAGATGCCGGTGGTCACGCCCTCGGCGGCCTCGATGGAGACGGTGAACTTGGTGCCGAAACCGGAGCCGTTGCGCGGCGCCATCAGCGGCAGCTTGAGCAGCTCGCAGCGTTCGCGGGTCATCGGCATGCAGATCAGGCCACGGGCGAAGCGGGCCATGAAGTTGATGTGCTCGGCGGTGACGCATTCGGAGGCGATGATGATGTCGCCTTCGTTCTCGCGGTCCTCGTCATCCATGAGGATGACCATCTTGCCGGCGCGGATGTCTTCGATCAGTTCTTCAGCGGTGTTGAGCGCCATCGGGGCGTCTCCTCAATTCTTCAGGTAGCCATGTTCGGCGAGAAAGCTTTCGGTCAGGCCCGAGGCCTTGGGCTCGGCGGCCTTGTCGCCGAGCAGCAGGCGCTCCAGGTAACGCGCCAGCAGGTCGACTTCGAGGTTGACCTTACGCCCGGCCTGGTAGTCGACCATGATGGTCTCGGCCAGGGTGTGCGGCACGATGGTCAGTTCGAACTCGGCGCCATCGACCGCATTGACGGTCAGGCTGGTGCCGTCGACGGTGATCGAGCCCTTGTGTGCGATGTACTTGGCCAGCTCACGCGGGGCGCGCACCCTGAACTGCACGGCGCGGGCGTTATCGGCACGCGAGACGATCTCGCCGACGCCATCGACGTGACCGCTGACCAGGTGCCCGCCGAGGCGGCTGGTGGGCGTCAGGGCCTTTTCCAGGTTCACCGCGCTGCCGGGCTTGAGGTCTACGAAGGCGGTGCGCGCCAGCGTCTCGCGGCTGACGTCGGCCCAGAAGCCGTCGCCGGGCAATTCCACCGCGGTCAGGCACACGCCGTTGACGGCGATGCTGTCGCCGAGCTTGACGTCGCCCAGATCGAGTTTGCCGGTGGCCACGTAGACGCGCACGTCGCCGCCCTTGGGCGTCATGGCACGGATGCTGCCGATGGCTTCGATTATGCCGGTGAACATATGCCCTCCGGTTTCACGTAGAAGATGGTGCTGAACAGCATGGACGAACTCCTGTTTTGGTCAAAAACAGGGCAATGCCGATCGATAGGGATTTCGCGGACGCGCAAATAGCGCCCGAGGAGGGAATCCCGCTCTCTCTTTATCCGGACTATACCGTCGGCCCCGGAATCGCACCGGGTCTGCTGGACCTCGCCAGGCAGAAGCCAGTCGAGCGCTCGCGGGCTAGGTTCTGCAAACCATTACCGCCGGTGGGGAATCTCACCCCGCCCTGAGAACGTTGCGGCCATATGAATGGCCGCGTGGCGTTTTACCATATTTATCGTCGCGGCGCATGGGTCGTAGGGTGCGCTGCGCGCACCAGGGTCAACCGCCGATCTGTCATGCCCGCGCGCCTGTGCCTGCTCGAGTCGTTGCCGCTGGCCTATGAGGTATGTGGAAAGAGCCGCGGTGCGCACGGCGCACCCTACCTGGTCTTGGGCACCGCGGTGATCTGCCAGTCGGCGCCGACGGCGCGGATATCGACAATCTGCAACTCCGGCGCCTCGGCCATGCGGTTGAGCGGCAGCTCGAACAAGGGTCGTGCACTGGAGCCCAGCAGCTTGGGCGCAACGAAGATGCGGTACTCGTCCACCAGCCCGGCGCGGGCGAAGGCGCCAGCCAGACGCGGCCCGGCCTCTACCAGCACCTCGTTGACGCCACGCCCGGCCAGCTCCTGCAACAGCTTGCGCAGGTCGACATGACCATTGCTACCCGGCACGGCGAGCAGTTCGTGGCCGTCGGCCAGGTAGCGGTCGCGCGCAGCTGCAGCCGCGCAGGTGGCCACCAGCGCCGGGCCGACCTGGAAGAACGCCTTGCTCAGCGGTACCCGCAACCGACCATCGACCAGCACCCGCAGCGGCGGCCGCGAGGCCGCCATAAAGGTGGCTTCGGCACCCAGCCCCAACTCGTCAGGACGCACGGTCAACCGGGCGTCGTCGGCCAGCACGGTGTCGGCGCCGCTGAGCACCACGCTGGACTGCGCGCGCAACCGCTGCACCGCGGCGCGAGCCGCCGGGCCGGTGATCCACTGGCTCTCGCCGCTGGCCATGGCCGTGCGGCCATCCAGACTCATCGCCGACTTGACCCGAACGAATGGCAGGCCGCTTTCCATGCGCTTGATGAAGCCGACGTTGAGCGCCCGTGCCTCGGCCTCCAGTACACCGGATAGCACTTCGATCCCCGCATTGGCCAGGCGCAGCAGGCCGCGACCGGCCACCTGCGGATTAGGATCCTGCATCGCCGCGACCACCCGGCCGACCCCGGCGGCGACCAGCGCATCGGCGCAGGGCGGCGTACGCCCGTGATGGCTGCAGGGTTCCAGGGTGACGTAGGCGGTGGCACCGCGCGCGCGCTCGCCGGCCTGACGCAGGGCGTGCACCTCGGCGTGCGGTTCGCCGGCCCGGGCATGCCAGCCCTCGCCGACGATCTCGCCGTCGCGCACGATGACGCAGCCGACACGCGGATTCGGGTGGGTGGAGTAAAGGCCTTTGCGCGCCAGCCGCAGGGCGCGCGCCATGAACAAATGGTCGCGCTCGCTCATCGGCTTTTCGACGGCTCGCGGGCCAGGCGCTCGATCTCTTCGCGGAACTCGTTGAGGTCCTGGAAGCGTCGGTACACCGAGGCGAAACGGATGTAGGCCACCTCGTCGAGCTTGCTCAGCTCGGTCATCACCAGCTCACCGAGCACCAGCGATTTCACCTCGCGCTCACCGGTGGCGCGCAGTTGCTGCTTGATGCGGGCGATGGCCTCTTCCAGGCGTTCGACGCTCACCGGGCGCTTCTCCAGCGCGCGCTGCATGCCGGCGCGCAGCTTCTCCTCGTCGAAGGGCTGACGGCTGCCGTCCTGCTTGATCAGACGCGGCATCACCAGCTCGGCGGTTTCGAAGGTGGTGAAACGTTCACCGCAGGCCACGCATTCGCGGCGGCGGCGCACCTGATCGCCCTCGGCAACCAGACGGGAATCGATGACCTTGGTGTCGTTGGCGGCGCAGAAGGGACAATGCATGGCAGGCGCGGGCAGATGGCGGCAAAGGCGCCATGGTAGCGCATCGAAGCGGCAAGACAAGCCGCAGCCCGTTAGGCTATATAGACGCCCGCCAGAACAGCAGAGCCTGCCATGAACCGATACCTGCCCCTGCTTCCTCTCGCCGTCGCCGCCCTGCTCAGCGCCTGCGCCAGCGAACCGACCACCACTGCCCCCGCAACCGCACCGGCGCCAGCGTCCGCACCCACCGTCCCCGCCGCCGAAGTGGCGCCTGGCCCCAGCCTGCGCGGCGAGCTGCTCGGCGTCTCCGCGGGTGCCGACGTCGACCTGGCGCTGCTGGCCATCGACCTGCGCGGCCGCCCGAGCGCCCTGCTCGCCCAGGTTCAGTTGCGCGGCGATGGCGCGCCCTTGCCGTTCCGCCTCCCGCTCGGCACCAACAACCAGATTCAGGGCCAGCGCATCGAACTGCGCGGCCGGGTCAGCCTCTCCGGTCGCCTGGTGCAGCGCCTGCCGCCACGCACCATTGCCGAGCTCAAGGACCAGGACCTCGGCTCGCTGCAGCTGGTGCCCGCACCATGAGACCACCCGAACACCTGCAGCAGGCGCTGAGCGAACTGCTCGGCGACGCCCGTCTGGTGGCCGAAACGCTGCCGGGCACCGATATCGCCCTGTGGCTGATCGACGCCAGCAACATGGATCGCGCGTTCAACGCCGAGGAAACCCGGCGCATTCTCGAGGAGCCGCCCTATTGGTGCTTCTGCTGGGCCAGCGGCCTGGTGCTGGCCCACTGGCTGGCCGAACGCCCCGAGTGGGTGCGCGGCAAGCGCGTGCTGGATTTTGGCGCAGGCTCCGGTGTGGCTGCCATCGCCGCGGCCAGGGCGGGCGCCGCCGAAGTGGTGGCCTGCGATCTCGACCCACTGGCGCTGGCCGCCAGTCGCGCCAATGCCGAACTCAATGGCGTGACGCTGAACTACTCGGCGGACTTCTTCGCCGAGGCCGACCGTTACGACCTGATCCTGGTGGCCGACGTGCTTTACGACCGCGCCAACCTGCCGCTGCTGGACCACTTCCTCTGCCGTGGCCGTCAGGCGCTGGTGGCCGACTCGCGGGTCAAGGACTTCCGCCACCCGCTGTACCAGCGCCTGGCCCTGCTCGATGGCTGCACCTGGCCGGATCTGGCCGAGCCGGCGGAATTTCGCGAGGTCAGCCTGTATCACGCCACGCGCCCCTTGTAACCACGCCCCGACGCCCGCATTAATAGCCCATTGCCCTGCTTTTCGAGACCGACCATGAGCGACTCCCCTTACATCTTCGACATCTCCGGCGCCGCCAACTTCGAGCAACTGGTGATCGAGAACTCCTTTCACAAGCCGGTGCTGGTGGACTTCTGGGCCGAGTGGTGCGCGCCGTGCAAGGCGCTGATGCCGATGCTGGCGAAGATCACCGAGGACTATGCCGGCGAGCTGCTGCTGGCCAAGGTCAACTGCGATATCGAGCAGGACATCGTCATGCGCTTCGGCATCCGCAGCCTGCCCACCGTGGTGCTGTTCAAGAATGGTCAGCCGGTGGACGGCTTCGCCGGCGCGCAGCCGGAAGCGGCGATCCGCGAGATGCTCAAACCGCACGTCGCCGAACCGGCGCCGGTTGCCGCCGACCCGATGGAGACCGCCCAGGCGCTGTTCGCCGAAGGCCGTTTCGCCGAAACCGAGGCCCTGCTCAAGCAGGTGCTGACCGAGAACAACGAGAACGCCGCAGCATTGATTCTCTATGCCCGCTGCCTGGCCGAGCGCGGCGAGCTGGGCGAGGCCCAGGTGGTGCTCGATGCGGTCAAGGGCGACGAGCACAAGCAGGCGCTGGCCGGCGCCAAGGCGCAACTGACCTTCCTGCGCCAGGCTGCCGACCTGCCGGAAGTGGCCACGCTGAAAAGCCGCCTGGCACAGAATGCCGAGGATGACGAAGCGGTCTACCAGCTCGCCGTGCAGCAACTGGCGCGTCAGCAGTACGAAGCCGCGCTGGATGGCCTGCTCAAATTGTTCGTGCGCAACCGCAGCTACGGCGACGGCCTGCCGCACAAGACCCTGCTGCAGGTATTCGACCTGCTCGGCGGCGACCACCCGCTGGTCACCAGCTACCGCCGCAAGCTGTACCAGGCGATCTACTGACCCTCAGCGTTCATCGTACTCGCCGTAGAGTGCGCCAGGCGCACCGGGGTCTAGCCAAATCGAGCAGACGCTACCCGGTGCGCGCGGCGCACCCTACAGGCAGATCGCCATTCGGCATGCCTTACTCCGCCACCCAGTGATAGATCGGCGCATCCGCGCCGGTTTCCATGCGGATCTGCGCGCAGTGGCGCAGACGCACCAGCAGGCGCTTGCCTGCGGCCTCGCCGCCGGCCAGTGCCGCCAGTTGCGCCAACAGTCGCGGCCCTTCGACCTGCCCGGCCTCACGCACCAGCTGCAGCGCGGTTTCCCACAGGCGGTCATTGTTCGCAGGCGTGGCAACGGGCTCGGCCGGGGGCGGCGTGACGGCGACGCGCTCTGCCAGTTGCGCCCAATCGTCTGCATCCAGCTCCAGCGTCAGGTCCACCGGCCAGTCGCCAATCCGTCCACGTATACGCATCATGTTCAGCCTCCCGTCAGGTTCGCGCATGCTCCCATGCTCCCCCCGCGCTGGCCAGCCCGGCACAAAAGTTGTTATAACGTAACGATTCACCCACGCTCGGCCGGAGACACCCCATGCGCCATCTGCTTCTCGCTCTGCCCTTTGCCCTGCTGCCCCTGGCTGCCGCACAGGCCCATGAACACGGGCACGACCATGATCACCACCACGACAGCCTCGGTGCCCACGAGCACGGCGTTGCCAGCCTCAACGTGGCGCTCGACGGCAACCTGCTGGAACTGCAGTTCGACAGCCCGGCGATGAACCTGGTGGGTTTCGAACATGCCGCCAAGAGCGATGCCGACAAGGCCAAGGTCGCCGCCGCCAAGCGCGAACTGGAACAGCCCGTCAGCCTGTTCGCCCTGTCCAGCGGCGACTGCAAGGCCACCGAGGTCGAGCTGCAGAGCCCGCTGTTCGCCGGCAAGGGGCACGACCACAAGCACGACCATCACGACCACAAGCACGAAGGCGAACACAGCGACATCCATGCGCACTACCGCTTCGAATGCGCCAAGGCCAACGAATTGAAACAACTGGATCTGGCCGAACTGTTCAAACGCTTCCCCGCCACCGAGAAGATTCAGGTACAACTGATCGGCCCGAACGGCCAGCAGGGCGCCGAACTGACGGCCGCCCAGCCGCGCCTGAGCTTCTGACCGCTACGACCTGCAGGAGCGAAAGGGGCATCTGGCCCTCCTTGGCACCGCCACTGGATTCGCTTCTGCATCGTTTCTTGTCTCATCGATAGCCGGACCATGACCGAACCTCTGATCGAACTGGCCGACCTCGGCTTCGCCTGGCCCGGCCAGGCGCAATTGCTGGACATCCCCAGCTTCACCCTGGCACGCGGCGAGACCCTGTTTCTCAAGGGCCCCAGCGGCAGCGGCAAGACCACCCTGCTCGGCCTGCTGGGCGGCGTGCAAAAGGCCCAGCGCGGGCACATCCGCCTGCTCGGCCAGGATCTCGGCCAACTCTCGGCCGGCGCCCGCGACCGCTTTCGTGTCGATCACACCGGCTACATCTTCCAGCAGTTCAACCTGCTGCCCTTTCTCTCGGTGCGCGAGAACGTCGAACTGCCCTGCCGCTTCTCACGCTCGCGCGCAGAACGCGCGCGCCAGCGCCATGGCAGCATTGATGCTGCAGCCGCCGCGCTGCTCGACCATCTGGGGCTGCGCGCCGACCTGCTCGGCCGCCGCGCCGACGAGCTGTCCATCGGCCAGCAGCAGCGCGTTGCCGCCGCGCGCGCATTGATCGGCCAGCCGGAACTGGTGATCGCCGACGAACCCACCTCGGCGCTGGACTTCGACGCCCGCGAGGCCTTCCTCCAGCTGCTCTTCGCCGAATGCCGCGCAGCGGGCGCCAGCCTGCTGTTCGTCAGCCACGACCAGAGCCTGGCCGCACTGTTCGACCGCAGCCTGTCGCTGGCCGAACTCAACCGCGCCACGCGCCCCCAGGAGGCCTGAGATGCATCTGATCCGCATCGCCCTGGCCAGCCTGGCCAACCGCCGTTTCACCGCCCTGCTCACGGTATTTGCCATTGCCCTGTCGGTCTGCCTGCTGCTGGCCGTCGAACGCGTGCGCACCGAAGCGCGCGCCAGCTTCGCCAACACCATCAGCGGCACCGACCTGATCGTCGGCGCCCGCTCGGGCAGCGTGAACCTGCTGCTGTACTCGGTGTTTCGCATCGGCAACGCCACCAACAACATTCGCTGGGACAGCTTCGAGCGCTTCGCCAATCACCGCCAGGTGAAGTGGGCCATTCCCATCTCGCTGGGCGACTCGCACCGCGGCTACCGGGTGATGGGCACCAGCACCGCCTACTTCGAACACTATCGCTACGCCCGCAGCCAGGCGCTGAAACTGGCCCAGGGCCGCGCCTTCGCCGACGATCCCTTCGAGGTGGTGCTCGGCGCCGAGGTGGCCCAGGCCCTGGGCTACGGCCTGGGCGAGGAGATCGTCCTGGCCCACGGGGTCGCCACCATCAGCCTGCTCAAGCACGACGACAAGCCGTTCACCGTGGTCGGCGTTCTCGAGCGCACCGGCACACCGGTGGACCGTACCCTGCACATCTCCCTGGCCGGGATGGAAGCGCTGCACATCGACTGGCAGAACGGTATGCCGGCGCGCGGCGCGGCGCAGATCAGCGCCGAGCAGGCACGCACCATGGACCTGCAGCCGAAGCAGATCACGGCGTTCATGCTCGGCCTCAACAGCAAGATCGCGACGTTCAGCCTGCAACGCGAGATCAACGAGTTCCGCGGCGAGCCGCTGCTGGCGATCCTGCCCGGCGTCGCCCTGCAGGAGCTGTGGAGCCTGATGGGCACCGCCGAACAGGCGCTGTTCGTGGTCTCGCTGTTCGTCGTGCTCACCGGTCTGATCGGCATGCTGACGGCAATCCTCACCAGCCTCAACGAACGCCGCCGGGAAATGGCCATCCTGCGCTCGGTGGGCGCACGTCCCTGGCATATCGCCAGCCTGCTGGTGCTGGAGGCCTTTGCCCTGGCGCTGGCCGGCGTGGCGCTCGGCCTGGCCCTGCTGTATCTCGGCATCGCCGGCAGCCAGGGCTACGTACAGGCCAACTACGGCCTGTACCTGGCATTGAGCGCCCCCACCCGCTACGAATGGACCCTGCTGGCCGGGATTCTCGGCGCCGCCCTGCTGATGGGCAGCGTGCCGGCCTGGCGCGCCTATCGGCAGTCGCTGGCCGATGGTCTGTCGATCAGGCTCTGAGGGAAAGTTGAGAGCGCCTGGCGTACACTGCGCAGGCGCTCTTACTACGAGGTTCCTCATGCCCCGCCCCCTGCTCGCCAGCCTGCTGCTGACGCTGGCCCTGCCGCTGGCCGCCGCCGATGTGCGCGAAATCACCTGGTCGGAGCTGATTCCGCCAGATGCGCCGCCCCAGCGGGTCGACCCCACACCGATCCACGACCTGTCGCAACTGGCCGACGCGCTCGCCGAGTCGGGCCCGGCGGCGATGCAGCAGTCGCCGGCCGCTCCTGTGGTGAAGGCTCTGGACGGCCAGGCCGTCAAGCTGCCCGGCTATATCGTGCCGCTGGACGTGACCGATGAAGGCCGCGTGGTGGAGTTTCTGCTGGTGCCCTACTTCGGCGCCTGCATCCATGTACCGCCACCACCGTCGAACCAGATCGTGCACGTCACCAGCGAACTGGGCGTGCTGCTCGATGCGCTGTACCAGCCGTTCTGGGTGGAAGGGCCGATGAAGGTCGAGCACGTCAGCAGCGAGCTGGCCGAGGTCGGCTATCAGATGGAAGCGAACAAGATCTACGCCTACGAGCTGCCCGAGGGCTGAGCCCGCTCGCTCCACGCTTAAAACGAAAAAGCCAGGCCCAGGGCCTGGCTTTTTTCTTGTGTGGCGGCTGCGCTCTGCGGCGGCGGAGCGTTCTTTGAACACCTCACCGACGATGGTGCGCGCGGCGCACCCTACGGTAGGGTGCGCCGCGCGCACCGAGAACG
>MTEW01001105.1_pt2 | contig 15968 bp, 19 predicted proteins | sample 1042681 | NCBI WGS metagenome assembly MTEW01 (sample SAMN06185811, study PRJNA358809) | soil metagenome | isolation source: soil biostimulated with citrate as carbon source | place: India | collected 2015-05-23
TTTCGAAGGCCGGCGGTGCCGTGAAGATGCGATTCTCCAACACCGTCATCAGCTACGGTGATCAGATGCCCAACTATCCCGTGCTCAGCTACGCCGACACCAGGCTTCTGCCAGAAACCTACACAGGGACATCTGTGGTATCAAAAGAGATTACGGGGTTGGAACTCAACCTTGCACGTTTTCACGCTGAGTCGCGAAAAAGCGAAGCCAGTCGCGACAGCGGCTTGAAATCCATCAACGTGCTGGGTGGCTCATACAGCTTCAACGATAACCTGAGTACCTCCCTGTTCTTCTCTGATGTTGAGGATCAGGTGGAGAAGCAGTACCTCAATGTCAATTATGTGTTGCCGATCGAAAAAGATTCGTCCCTCAAACTTGACTTCAATGGCTACAAAACAAAGCTTGATAGCGCTGTTGTCGACCGTTTGAACACTCAAGGTGACGACAACAAAATCTGGAGTCTGGCGGCAACCTACAGCTTTGGGTCGCATAGCGTTACCGTTGCTCATCAGCGGAGCTCTGGTGATAGTCTTCTTGGTTACCCATATGGCGGCTATCAAAATGCAGGCGGCATCGGTGATGGCGGGAGTACGGTATGGCTTGCCAACTCGTACTGGTCGGACTTCAACGCCGCTGATGAACGTAGCTGGCAGCTGGGTTACGGGTTCGACTTTGCCGCGGTTGGAATTCCTGGGCTGACCTACAATTTCGCCTACGTGCGCGGCACCGATATCACCACTCGCGACAGCACGGGCGGTACCGAGCGTGAGATTTTAAACCAGATCAAATATATCGTCCAAAGTGGGCCGGCCAAGGATCTTACCTTCCGAGCCCGAAGCTCAATACTCAGGATTTCGGAAAAATCCTCGGATTACAACATTGGCGGCAACGAGGTTCGAGTTTTCGTGGAGTACCCTCTGAGCATTTTCTGAATAACCAATTCAGATTCACTCCAGGCTTTATCTCCGCCATTAGCGGCTAAGCCGCGGCGGGGCTGGACAGTTGTGGGGGAGCTCGAACAGCATCGAGCTCATCCACTCTTCATGAAACGTCATCTTGATGCACAGGATGAAATATCAGATTTTTTACTCGTCTCGATAGTCTTTTTCGCCTCGCTTCCAGTATCCGCTTAAGTCCATGTTCCTGAACTCGGGTCTGTCATTAAGATGGGATTTAATTTTTTAATATCGCTAGATTCTGCAGCTATGAAGTCCTCGCAGGGCGTGGGCGGGATATTTGATAAAATGGCTTCAGACAATCCGGAATAATTATCTGATGCTCTGTAAAGCCATTGTGCATCGATCTGCGCAAGAGATTTAATAGGTTGTTTTTCTGCCTCGTTTTCAACCTCCATCAAAACTTTCGCAGTGGCGTTTTCTGGGAGGTTTTCGAGAATTGAAAGAATCGCAGGGAGCCCAGTGTCGTCGGCTGCCAGAAAATACTTGGTTGACTGTTCAGCGATGACGATCCCACTGCTACGATGCGGCGAACTGATTTCGCAAAACTCACCAGCCTTAGTCAGAGCTGCCCATGTAGACAAAGGGCCGGATGGGTTGTGCAGGAAAAAATCTACATCGATTTCTCCTGTCGCTTCATCCATATTTCGGATTGTGTAAGCGCGGCCTGGTTGAAGATTATCTGCTTCATCTCTAACGAAGATTTTCACCCACTGGCCAGGTCGGTCTGCTCTTAAGCCTGGTACACCCGAGGCATCCAGTGTGAGTCTTCGCATCATCGGTGTGATGGACTGCACCTTTTTAATCTCAACCTTGTAAATTTTATAACTAGGCTTGGAGCTATTGGTCATGACTTACACCTCCGCGTTGTTTGGTGGTCATTGCTAATTGGCATGTTGTGAGTGATTCATCTCCCAGCAGATCAGGGTCATATTTGTTCGAGTTGAACAAGGATTTTACGAGATTGATTAAGGGGTATTGATCAATTTTTTTAAGTGTGTAGAAAAAATTTATCCCTGGCTTGGTATCTGGCTGTTCTAGGCGAATAGTCCAAGGGTTGTAAGCCTGCGCTTTGTTAACATATGGGCGCATCTTTTTTTCATAGCTAGCAAACGCCTGTGCATGTACGGGATTTTCGAGTAGCGATCTTGCAAGTAGGTATGCCCCTACGATCGCAAGGGTGGTTCCCATGCCACTAATAGGCGTTGCGCAGTATGCTGCGTCGCCTAAGATTGCAATGCGTCCTCTCGACCACGATTTCATTTTTATTTGACCGAGATCTTCAAAATACAGATCTTCGGCGTGGCGTAGACCTTCGATGATCCTTGGTACTTCCCAGCCATCGTGTTGGAAGGTGTTTTGAATGAAACGAATGACTTCAGGGCGGTCTTTCAAGTCTAGGCCGCGCTCATTGCTTCTAATGTAAAGGTAGGCTCTCGAAGTTTTTTGCCTATCGGGACGCAGTAGTACGGATTTCCCGCCAACACAGTTGTGCCATCTGACCCAGTTGCCGTCCTGCTCTTCGTAAGGTATCGCAAAATATGCCGTGTATAAGCCTATGTGGTGAACTGGCACGTATCCGAATACAAGCTCTCTAGTTCTAGATCGCATGCCCTCAGCGATAAAGACGAGATCAAACTGACGCCGGGCGCCGCTTTTAAAGCCCACGTCAACATTGTCATCTCCTTCTACATACGAAGTGATCGTGTCCCCGTATATGTATTCAATTTTCTCTTTATTTACGTTTAGAAGTATATTGCATAGATCGGCTCGGAGAATTTCTATGTCAGTTACGAAAGACTTTTTTCCACCAGCGCGTGGATGTTCAGCGCGGATGGTGTCATCATCATCCACGAATCTAAGCCCACTTTCATTTGTCATGAGGTTTTCGATACTGTCAAGGATCCCCATCCTGCTAATGACGTCTCGGCCTTCATCTCGTATGTCGACGGTTTGCCCAGTTAAGCGCGGAACAGGGGATCTCTCAATAATCGTCACGCGGTATCCGAACTTGCAAAGCCAGTATCCCAATGTCGAACCGGCAATTCCGGCTCCTGAAATCAGTACGCTTTTAGACATTTGATTTTCTCTTTTGTCAAGTTTATAAGCTGATGATTGAAGTCAATGATTTGAAGGTGCATATGTATGATTAAGACATACTCGCAGTGTGAACTCTGAGTCGGGCCTCTATTCGTGGGCGAATAGGGGCGTATCATCGAGGCTATGTTCAGCTGATTGATGGTTGTAACTGGATTTTTCTGGGTATCTAGTTTCGAAGGCTGCTAGTGCCACCGAGGCGGAGATAATAATGATTAGGGCATGCAGAAGCCCAAAGCTCTTGGCTTCGTAGCCGAAAGTAGGTCGGGTGTCGCCCAATGCTTGGCTAAGTCTTTTGAACGAAGCAAGAAAGTTAGGGGTGTGTAGGAGTATGCTTGCCAACAGCAAGCAAGGTGTAGCGAATGATTGTGCAGGAGGGATGGATAAACTAGACACGTTCAACCTCGTGGTTTGACGTGCTGAGCAGTAGCAACAGCACTGGCTTGTGCCAAACTCAGAGTTCACCTGCACCGGAATGTGTTTGCACTACGACGTAAGCGCAATTGTGCGATCTTGATCTGTATCCTCCACTGACGCTTTGGATCAGTCAGCTTTAAGAGGATTGTTTCAAGCCTTGCTAATCATAGCTGAGCAAAGTGCCCTAAAGTATCGCGTTTGCGACGACGTGTATTTGTATCTCGCCAGATTCACACCGCCAGTGTTGCATCAGCTGGCTCAGGCTTTGACGGCTTTATTGAATTATGAGGCCTGCCCTGGTGGCCGCTCCTAAAGCGATGCCATAAAAATGCACTCATTCTTCTTGAGGTCGCTTCCTTACGGTATGTATTTATATAGCGCCCTCAGAGCATTCTCTAACTTGTCTACAGGCTTTTGCTCACCCCGGAGCAGGGGAGATCGCAGATGAACATTGATGCACGCCGGAGCTCTAAGTACAACAACTGGAGAATTCACTATGCAGCCGAAAACCGAAGGACTTGAAGAGCAAGGCCCCAGCGGCGTGCCCTACATTAACGATCCGGAAAAGCCCACCTCACCGCCCCTGAACGATGCCGACGCCACGGACGCAGCAGAGGCTGAGGAAGACATCCAGGACGACGCAGAGTCGATTTAAAGCGGAGGAGCAGCGCCATGGACAACTACCACCTGAGCCCAACCGCTGATGGCTGGGAGCTCAAGAAAGCCGGTGCGGAACGAGCATCCAAGCGAGCTGCCACGAAGCAGGAGTTGGTGGGTTCGCTGTCCGATTTCTTTGAGGGCAAAATAGCCTCGGTGAAGATCCACAAGGCTGACGGTACCATCGAGGAAGAGCGCACTTACCCGCGTTCCGCCGACCCAAAGCGTTCGAAGGGGTGATTCCTATCACCGCAGCTGACCTCGGTATTGATGTCCGAGATCCGAGCGGCTACGGATTGTACAAGTGGCTGCTCGCAAGCTTTCTGATTGGGAAGAGGATTAGATCTTCGGTCGCAGTCGAGGCCTACCGGAACCTGGTTGATCGGCTTGGGTTGGATACGCCTGAAAAATTGGCTGGCTGCTCCCATCGGGATCTCGTCAGGTTTTTGGGCCAGGCAGGATATGCGCGTTACGACGAATCCACTGCCTCGCGATTGCATGAGCTAGGTGTTGGCCTGGCTGCCGAACTTGAATCTCGAACGAATGCTGTAGAGAGCCGGTCAATGAAACCAGCTGAGTTTGACGCGTGGTTGCTCAGATTCAAGGGCATAGGGCCGAAGACGTTGGAAATCTTCAAGCGTGAAGCTGTTCTGGGAGAAAAGTAATGCGTGTAGTCGGATGGCTTCTTACCGGGCTGGGTTGTGGCGGTCTCTTTGTAGCTGTGGGGCTGATAGCCATGGCCGCTACTGGGGAGCTCGCTAATCCAGACCAAGGCCTCGTTGTGAGCCTGTGTACTGCCGCATTGTCTGGCACCTTGATCTTGTTGGGGAGACGTTGCCAGATTCGAAGCAAGCCGCTCCTGCCAATTCTTCTCGCTTCCTGACCTGAGTCTACGGGGCCTCGAAGTTGCCAGGGTGAAGACACCCTGGCATAACTCATGCCCGCTTAGCGGTTTTCGCTATTGCGGCCACCACCGTGGCTGTTTTGCCCGCCTTTGCGACCCGCCTCGGAAGCCCGCTCGCGGTCGTTAGCGAAATTCCCGCCCGACGCTTGACCACCTTTACGGCCTGCTTCAGACGCTTTTTCGCGGTCGTTGGCGAAGTTGCCTGGGTTGTTCTCAGCAGTGCCGCCTTGATGACCGCGATTACTTTGATTGTTAGCCATGATCTTTCACCTCATGTGGCACACAGGAAAGTCTGTGTTCAACTCCGAGGGGTGAAAGCGGCTAGTTCGCTCACCTGAGTTTCGCTTTGCCCGACGAGTTGCGCTAAGGAAGCTGATTCCCGGACTGTGGCGAGCCAACTCTTAGCATCCCAGTAGAACTGTTTCAGGCCCTGGCCATTCGGCTCTCGCGCTGAACTGAAGTCCTTTCTGCCCCCTCGAATTTGGACACGGTCTCAGAGGGATTCGGGATATGGACGACACGGCCCTGGCATTCATGATCTTCGCGGCGGATCATCCGGACGCGCTTGCCCAAGTCCAAGTCTTGAGTGAAGCGGAAGCGCTGGAGGCTGGAGAGCCGCTGTCGGCCCTGCGTGACACCATGGTTGTCCAGGCCCTCATGGCTGAAGCCAGCAAGCAAGGCGTTTCCCTCGATGATCTTGTTCAATCCTTGATCCGCAGGGACGACGTGGAGGAGGATCCGAGCGTTCCAGGCTTGGAAAAGTACAACCGCATGCGTGATTTCAACGCCTCACCGGAACCATCAGGTGCGGAGAAATCTGGAAAGCGTTCGAAGCGTTCATCCGTTCACGCCTTGCAATTTTGCGTTCAAAAACACGATGCCACTCGGCTGCACTACGACTTCCGCCTGGAGCTCGACGGCACGCTGAAGAGCTGGGCGATTCCCAAGGGGCCATGCCTGGATCCGAAGGTAAAGCGCCTCTCGGTGCATGTCGAAGATCACCCGCTCGATTACGCGTCCTTCGAAGGCACGATCCCGGAAGGGCACTACGGTGCCGGGGATGTCATCGTCTGGGATCGTGGAATATGGCTTCCCCAGGGCGATCCGGCTGAGGCCTACAAGAAAGGTCGTATGAAGTTCGAACTGCAGGGCGAGAAACTCTCGGGCCTATGGAACCTTGTTCGGACGAACATCGAGGGTAAGCAGGAGCAATGGTTTCTAATCAAGCATCAGGATGAGGCCGCTAAGCCACTCGCTGATTTCGACGTTGTGGTCAAACTGCCCAATAGTGTCCTCAGCGACCGTACCATCATCCCCAAGAAGCGCGGTCGGGCGAAGGCCACGTCACCTAAGCCGAACCCTCCCACAACCGTCACCGGGCCGAGCACTGAAGGCGCTGTGGCTGGAGCGCTGCCAGAGAAGCTCTCTCCGCAGCTAGCGACCCTGGTCGATTCCAGCCCTCGAAGCGAAGAGTGGCGCTACGAAATCAAGTTTGATGGGTACCGCATGCTGTGCAGGGTCGATGGGGATGACGTCCGGCTTTTCACTCGCAACGGTCACGATTGGACTGCGAAACTGCCCAAGCAGGCCAGTGCAATCGCCTCGCTCGGACTTGAATCAGCCTGGCTGGATGGCGAGATTGTGATCCCTGATGAAAACGGCGTACCTAACTTCCAGCTGCTGCAAAATGCATTCGACGCCGGCAGGAGCCAAAGCATCGTCTACTACCTGTTCGACCTTCCATACCTCAATGGCGTCGATCTTCGGCAGGTGCCGGTCGAGAGCCGTCGTGGATTGCTAAAGCAGCTTCTCGCTGACGCGACCGACCCGCTGGTGAGGTTCTCCGAAGACTTCACCGAAGACGTGGACGCATTAATGAACAGTGCCTGCCAGATGCGGATGGAGGGGCTCATCGGCAAACGCTTGGGCAGCCCTTATGTATCCCGCCGCAGCGATACGTGGATCAAGCTCAAGTGCAAGCATCGCCAGGAGTTCGTCATCGTCGGCTACACCGACCCGAAAGGCGCGAGGAGCGGCTTCGGGGCCCTCGTCCTGGCCCTCAATGATGAAGACAGTGGAAAGTTGCGGTACGCAGGCAAAGTCGGCACTGGTTTTACCGAGTCGACCCTCGCCACCATCCTGGAAACGCTGTTGCCGCTCGAGCAGAAACAGGTGCCGGTGATGAACCCACCGAAAGGTGTCGACGGCAAAGGCATTCACTGGTTGCAGCCGACGCTGCTGGCCGAGGTGACCTTCGCTGAGATCACCTCGGACGGCGTGGTCAGGCACGCGGTGTTCCAGGGGATTCGGACGGACAAGCCTGCCCAGGATATTACGGAGGAGAAGCCGGCGCCTGCGCCGAAGGAGCGAAGGTCAGCCAAAGCGAAATCGGACGACAAGGCCGCCACGACCAAGGTACGGATTACCCACCCTGAGCGTGTGATTGATCCGAGCAGCGGCCTTACCAAACGAGACCTGGCCGAATACTACGCGCAGGTCTCACCTTGGCTGCTGTCCCATCTAAAAGACCGGCCCATCGCTCTAGTAAGAGCGCCCGAAGGGATCACCGGAGAGTTGTTTTTCCAGAAAAACGCTGACCGCCTTGCCATCCCGAATATCACAACAGTGCCGAAGGCAGAAGCGGGCAAAGCGGGTATGGTCATCAACAGCGTCGAGGCCTTGGTCGGTGCCGTGCAGATGAGCACCATTGAGCTGCATTCCTGGAACGGCACGACCGACCACATCGAGCAGCCAGACCGCTTCGTGTTGGATCTCGACCCTGATCCCGCGCTGCCTTGGAAGGCCATGGTCGAAGCCACCCAGCTGACCTTGGTGGTACTCGATGAATTGGGCCTGCAGTCGTTTCTTAAGACCAGTGGCGGCAAGGGCATTCACATCATGGTGCCGCTCGCGCCTAAAGCTTCATGGGAAGAAGTGAAGGACTTCAGCCAGGCCATCGTGAAGTACATCGCCAAGCTGATCCCGGATCGGTTCTCTGCCGTGCTGGGCCCGAAGAATCGTATTGGCAAAATCTTCATCGACTATCTGCGCAACGGAAAAGGGGCCACCACTGCCAATGTCTTTTCCGCACGGGCCAGGGAGGGGCTACCGGTATCGGTGCCGATCTTCAGGGAGGAGATCGTCGAGCTGCAGTCGGCTGCCAAGTGGAACATCAAGAATGTTCAGGAGCGGCTGGACGAGCTGGGTGGCGATGACCCGTGGGAGGGTATGCCAAGCATCAGGCAACTGATCACCTTGGAAATGAAAACGCGGATCGGAATGAAGTAGGCCTTGATGTTGCTGCAGGTGGGTTGAGGGCGCACGCTGTCTGGGCCATTATCGCGAAAATAGAACAGAGTTAAGGGTGGTTTCGTGAGCGCAACGTCCTCAATTTGGTTTTTCGCTGTGCCGTTCGCTATCGCAGCGGCCATTCCCGGCCCGGCCCAAGCTGGCCTCCTCGGTCAGGTGGTTGCCCGTGGGGCTCGTTCGTCGGTGCCTTACATTGCTGGCATGGTATTGGGTAATGCAGTGTGGCTGCTCGTGGCAACGCTAGGGCTCGCTGCATTGGCTCTGCAGTTTGAGCACGTGTTCGTGGCAGTGAAGTGGTTGGGTGTTGCATTCATCCTATTCATCGCCTGGAGCCTTTGGACAAAGAATGTCGAAAAACCGCAGCAGCCGGACAACCGATCTGCAGGTCGTGGGCTTCTTGCCGGCGCTGCATTGACCTTGAGCAACCCTAAGGCCGTGGTGTTCTTCGGCGCTGTTTTGCCTCATGCGTTTGACCTTACCTCTCTGACTACCTCTGAGATGGTGTTCATTACGCTACTCGGCATCGGTATTGATCTGACCGTTCAGCTGGCTTACCTGCTTGCCGCATCGAAGATCACGCAGGCGATTCGCTCGACAAAGGCCATGAAGCGGCTAAACCGAACCTCAGCAGGAATAATGACCGCTTGTGCAGGTTGGATGGCTATATCGAGGTAGTGTCACTCTGCGATGGGACGGGTGCTGGGCTGATCAACATTGTGGGCATACTTTCATTACGCCACGCCAGCGGATTAAATGCAGTGCAAGTCGTTGCTACTTGAGAGCTTAAGTTGGTCAGTCCACTGTTGCTTGGCTCAAAGCTGTCACTAACTCATCAATGGAGTATGGCTTTTTTAACAGTCGAAACTTGTGCCTGTAGTTTTTCGCCAGCGCGTGGCTGTACCCGCTGGCGAGAACAACAGGCAGTGTTGGCCATCTATCGGCGATGACATTTCCTAGCTCCAACCCACTCATCCCTGGCATCACGACATCAGTCACCACCACATCAATTTTGTCGAGATGGTGTTCGAGCAGCTCGATTGCGCTGGCGGCGTCACCTGCGAGTTGAGCGTCGTAGCCGAGCTCATGCAACAGCTTGACCGTTATCTCGCCAACTTGGAGATTGTCCTCAACCAACAGCACCCTAGCAGCGCTTCCGGTAATGCCTCCTGCCTGTCGAGGGGCGGTGAGCGGCTCTGGTGCGCCCACAGTGGGCAATGCGATACGAATGGTCGTCCCGTTGCCAACTTCACTTTCTACGTCGACCTTGCCGCCGGATTGATGCACGAAACCATAAACCTGAGAAAGGCCTAAGCCAGTACCTTTGCCAATCGCCTTGGTTGTGAAAAACGGTTCGAAAACCCGTTCCAGAATTGCAGGTTCGATGCCATGGCCATGGTCTGCAACGCTGATGATGACAGAGCAGCCAGCGGATTCATCCTGGGCCTCTCCGGCGACGATGTCGATTGCGACCTCGCCACAACCTCTCATTGCATCGCGAGCGTTCACGACCAGGTTCACCAATGCGGTTTCAAACTGATTCGGATCGGCACTCACGTAGTGGTCTTCAGAAGGGAGAGTTACGACGATATCCACCGTTTCACCCACCATGCTTCGAAGCATCTCTGCTATTCGCTCCACGCGATGAGCGACGAGGAAGATTTCTGGCTTCAAGGCCTGACGCCTTGCAAAGGCGAGTAGTTGTGTGGTCACCCTCGCCGCACGGTCAGTGGTCTGGTTGATCAGCTCAACGTAGCGGGTCTGCTTGGCTGACAGTTGCTCACTGCGGCTCAAGAGCTCGGCGGCGTTTCGAATGATGGTCAGAAGATTGTTGAAGTCGTGGGCGACACCGCCAGTGAGCTGCCCGATGGCCTCTAGCTTCTGCATCTGGCGCATCTGCGCTTCAGCGGCCAATAGATCATGTGAGCGGGCCTGAACCTCCACTTCCAATTGCTCGTTGAAATCTCGTAGTTGTTCCTCAGCAGCATGGCGATCATGAACATCCAGGGACATGCCATACCATCTGAGTATTTTTCCTGACTCAGGATCTCGGTAGGGCATTGCTCGAACCATGAACCATCGATACTCACCGTCATCGGCACAGAGGCGATGTTCTGACTCGAAGGGCTCTCCTGTAGAACACGCTCGGTCGAAATCATCGAGCGTGTGCTGGATATCGTCCGGGTGGATACAGGCTGCAGCCAAAAGCCTGGCGTTCTTCTGTTCGCCTGCCTCGCCAAAATACTGCTTCCACTGGTCATTGACGAAGACGATCTTGCCATCCGCGTCGCATACCCAAGCCAACTGCGGCATGGTGTCCGCCATAATCTTGAAGGCGGCTTCGCTTTCTCTCAAACGAGCCTGTGTGAGATGTCGTTCGGTCAAGTCGCTAGCGGCACCAAACCACTCAGTGATTTCGCCTACTTCATCCAGGATCGGGATGGCGCGCGACAGCGTCCATCCAAATGTGCCATCGGGTAGCAGTACCCGGTGTTCCAGCTCAAACACAGATTTGTTCTGGATGGCCTTGTTGATGGCTGCGATGACCTGTTCACGGTCGCCGTCAGGGATGTATTTCTCCATCCAGCTCTTGCACGGCTCAGAGGTCTCTTCCAGAAAGCCGTCACCGGTCAGCTGCCGCATTTCCTCCCAGTTGGGGCTCATCCTATAGACCGTCGTGCTTGTTGCTGTGACGAGCGCTCTGAACCTCATCTCACTGTCATGAACACTACCCCCAATAGGCGCTGTGCTCGTGAATGTGGTAGCTGATTCTCGGCTTGAAGACATGCGTTCCATGGGCCTGTCCTAGGGCTTGGGTTAGCGCTGTTTCCTACGCTGCGAGGCTTGGGGTATACCCAGAAGAGTGAGCCTCCACGATGGAGTTCAGAGGTTTTCGGTGGGTGGTCAATGAATCAGACAGCTGGGCGTTAACAGGCGCAACGACGTTAAAGACCTTGTCGAACAGGAGAAGAAAAGTTGTACAAACATATTTGTTTGTACAGGAAATACGGCCAACTGTCCGATAAAGGTTTTTATTTAAATCCAGTCATTGAACAGCTGTCTTGCTTTGCTATGGTTAGGTTCCCGTACAAGACTAAAGTCGTAGGAGGGCGGCATGCGTATTCGTGGTGATGTTTTTTGGGATTGGGCGGATCCAGTGCTTCATCATCGCAGCCATGACGAGGAGCTCGATGACGGCACGACTATCGATGTCCAGGTCAGGCTTTCGCGCACAGGTCAGACGCAAATGTTCATCGGCGTGTACGCAGGATGTGGAATGGCGCTGCATGAGGAAGCTTTCGAGTCCCGACCCGGCGAGTCAATGACCCGAGCATTAGCGTGGGGGGTTGGTCGAGCAAGGCGTCTGGCGACAGATCAGCGCCCTAACGTGAAACAAGTGGCCTAGCTGCAACCAGTATCCAGTGGCCGTTGGCTCACACGTCACCGGCCACTACCATCTCCTCTCAATAGCCAAGCCCATTCACCGGCGCTAGGGTCAGCCATTGGCTGCACGTCCCGCAAGATCTTCAACGCCGCGTATTGAAAGTCAGCTCTCATCCGCAGATTTGCGCAGTCATGGGATGAGCTATCTATGGCGTCCAAAGCCCTGAGCGACCTGAGTACCTCGCCACAAGCATTAAGTTGCGCCGTAATTCGGATCGATTCGTACTCAGTCATGCCTGACTCCTCCCGGAGCAGTAGGACGTGGGTTAGCGGCTGTTCAGAAGCTATATGGACATCTTCTCACTCATAAGCGAGGAAAGATATCAAGCTCCCCACCGGGCTTCGTCCTGCTGAACGCGGCTACAATGCAAGCGGAGCGCGCCGGCCCATGGAAGGGCCAAAGGCCTGAGGATGGAAGCCCGCAGGGCCGTACCCTGGCAGCGCCAGGGTACGGTTCACGTCAGGCGTCCCCGAAGGAGCCGGCGCGCGGTTGAGCCTATTTCACACTGCCCCGGCAGCTACTCGCTTGAACGGCTGTTTGTAGTTGCTGGGGTCGGTGTAGCGGGAGGATGCAGGTGCGTGCCGTTTGGATCGGTGATTTGTATTACGGTGCCGTGCTTCCAACCATCCGCCTTGGGGTCAGCCGCAGGGATTTGAATATCGGCTCTCTGAGCTTTGGTTTTCGCCGCATCCACTCCCAACCGTCGATTCCGCTGCTCGATCATCGCTTGGTCAGCCTGTCCATCGGTGGTGAAGCCCATCATCAATTGCGGAACACCCACAGGGAGCGCTTTGTCCTGGTCGGTGTGCCACGTGTGCCATGTCTTTCCGTAGGTATGGGCAAGCCGCTCCATCAAGGCATGTTCAGCAGGCGCAGGAATTCCTGGCGCGATCAGCTGCCCGGAAGAGACCTCATACCCGTGGCTGTGCCACATCGCTTTCTCCTTGGCCGGCAGCCCAGCGAAGAGCTTCTCGTCGATGATGTACTCAACGCCCATGATCTTCGCGTCCGCCCTATTGCCGTCGAAGATCACACACTGGATGACATCTTCGTTGAGGATGGAGCAGTAGTGATGCGCCTCCATCTGCACATCGGGGTGACCGTTGTAAAAATGAAAGCCATCCAGATAGGCGTTGATAGCCTCAATGGGCGGCTTGGCCTGCAGTGTCGCTGCACCCGCTTCCAGCAGTTGAGTCTTTGCTGATTCAGGCCTGCCGGGCGTGTCCACTGGCGACCTCGTCTCGGGAGCAGAGCAAGCCCACAGAACGCAGCAGGCCAATGGAATGGATACGGGTTTTAGGAAAGGTCGCATGAGATAGGCTCTGGCTGATGTCCAGAATGGACAGCTTTGGTCTATCGAATGAGCGGCCCAAGAGACGGATGGCCGGCTCAAGAAATCAGCAAAAGAAAAACCCGCTGCTAGGCGGGTTAATGGGAGCTTCTATCACACGTAGGGTTAACTCAAGTGTCGACGGTGAGTCGTGAAAATTGAGTGAAAAGTACGTCCTCATTCTGTAATCCGAACTGCCATGGCTCACGGTACTTGCGCTGACCCAGCGGCTCCTCCGAGTGAAAAGAGCCAGCGAGTCTCTTTGATCGTCATGCACAGCCCAGCCAATCGCGAGCCTAGTAAACCGAGTTATGGATTTGTCAGCTGGGCAGCCGTGCCTATCAGGTTGAACGACTCGTCACAGAGGTGAGTCTTCAAGGAATAAGTCTCTCCTCGCTAAACGAGACGGATATGAACCTAATGACGAGCTGAGTGTGTGCATGCGGGACAAAAAAGCGCGAAAAGCTAAGATCAAGGCCAGGGCAACGATAATCTGTCTTCGAAGCGGCAGGATTCTTTTAGTACGGAAGCAATGCGGGAAGTGGAATTTTCCTGGCGGTGCTATCGAGCCAGGTGAATCACCTGCGGCAGCGGCTGCACGGGAGCTTCAAGAGGAGACGTCCATTGAAGGCCACGGCTTGTTTCCCCTGTGCACTGTTCAGGTGGGTCTTACCGTCCACCACGTGTTCACCACGCATTTCGATGATGAAGAAAGGCCTGTTGCTTGCAATGAGATCGTGGCCTGCAAATGGGTGCTCAGAGACAAGCTCACTCCCGCGATGCTGAATGCGACAGCCGCTGGGCTTTTGTCAAGTCGATTGCCGGCGTTGACCGCATATAGCTCCTGACGGCGACTTGGGCACGGTTTGGCTGACCATGACGGCCCCATCATCATGCAGATCTCACTAGCTACTTCTTGATCTTCTCGATCCTGCCGCCGCACGCTACATATTTTTCCTTGTAACCAGAGCGGCAATAGTTCGGCACCTGGGTGGGACTGGGTGGCGGTGGGCACGCATTCGGTGTGTTGATGGTGTTGAAATGCTCACATTGCTGCGTCGAGCGTGCTTGGGTCTCGTGTAGCGAGTTGAAATTATCCTGTTGTGCTTTGACTTTGCGTTCGCACTCATTTACCTCGGCGTCGAGCTTGTGGAGGCAATCTAGGCCTTCAAAGGTCTGCGGGTCGATGTAACGGTACTGAGTGCAGGCAGTCAGCAGTACCGTTACCGCCAGAATGGGCAATCCGATCAACAAGGTCGCGGCTCCGTCCAGTTTTGAGCATCACAACTTCGACTAGGGAATGCCAGTTCGGTTCAGTGGATGGCTCTGGCATAGGGGTTCGAGACCTCTCTTGCCATCCTCTGGCAGAATGCTAGATAGCTAACTCTTGTAGAAGGAAGGCAGCGATGCGCACTGCGTCGGAACTGACATCATTGGCTCATCGTGCACCCGATGATTTCAGATCGTGGTCGAGCTTCGTATCGCTGACTGAGTTTGTCTGGCAAGACCATACTCTGGTCACAGATGCTGCTGGGTGGCAGGCGATCTGGTTTGAGATGGAAATCGTCAATGCCCTTGCGCTGGCCGAGTGGGAGGAGCAGGGGTCTCCTGATGATTGGCTCCACCGGTGGCGCGCGGGGTATCAAGCGGATGCGCAGGTATTGGTTTCTCAACTTTGTCGCCTGATCGTATGAGACAAGATATTTGATGTGGCTGATGCTTCCAGGCAGTGGCGTGCCCGCATCGGTTCATTTAGAAACACGAAAATTGAGGGGCTCAAGCCATGAGGATTATCGACACGGATCGCAGAAGCTATATCCCACTGAGAATTGCCTATTTGCTCGTAACGGCTGTAATACTGGCGGGTTCTGCGATATTGCTGCTTGGTAAAGGAGCGTGGGGTATGTTGGCATTTTTCTGCTTGAACACGCCTTTTGTTGTGGTGTCCGTTTACTTGAAGGACGGCAGGCTGAAGCGCTTCAATGATGGCGTTTCTGACTTGGCGGAATTTTTTCGACCATTCAACTGACTCCGGATTGAAAGCGGGCAAGGTTGACTCTCTAGCGCCTGGAATGCTCTTTCCGCACCACACATTTTGTGAACAAAAGAGCAAGCAGAGCGCGCCGGCCAGGATGGGCCGAAGGCGTGAGGATGGACGCCCGGTAGGGCCGTAACCAGGCGCAGCCTGGGTGCGGTTCACGACAGCCGTGCCCCGCAGGGGCCACGCTCGAGGTGCCGGCCATCTAATCTGCCCTACTGCGGATTGACCAAGTGATGCCAAAACGCTTAACTGTACGAATATACAGTATAGGCGTTTTCGTCATGGTCACCATCCTCGGCCCCCTTGAGCCCAGCGGAGCAAAGCTCCCACTCTTTTCCTTTCACGTCCCAGCAGGCTTTCCCTCGCCGGCAGCCGATCACCTTGAGAAGCGTATCTCGCTTGATGAGCTGCTCGACGTCCGGGCCCCGCATATCTACCTGGTGCGTGTGGAAGGGGACAGCATGATCGGCGCCGGCATCTACCCTGGCGATCTGGTGATTGTCGACCGCTCCATTGAGGCTGAGCCTGGGCACATTGTGATCGCGGCTGTGAACTGCGAGCCGCTGTGCAAACGACTTGCCCGGGACGGCAGCCAGGTCGTGCTCAAATCCGAAAACCCACGCTACCCATCCCGTTACCTCCTCGAAGGCGAAGAACTCCAGGTATGGGGTGTCGTGACCTACAGCGTGCGAAGCCATGACAAAGCCTGAGCGGGTCTTCGCCCTAATAGACTGCAATAGCTTCTACGCGAGCTGTGAGCGGGTGTTCCGCCTCGACCTGCGTACCAAACCCGTCGTCGTGTTGAGCAACAACGA
>MTEW01000881.1_pt3 | contig 15909 bp, 13 predicted proteins | sample 1042681 | NCBI WGS metagenome assembly MTEW01 (sample SAMN06185811, study PRJNA358809) | soil metagenome | isolation source: soil biostimulated with citrate as carbon source | place: India | collected 2015-05-23
GAGGTGGAACTCGCCGGACAGGCGGATGCCGGCGCCGCGATCGCCGCGGGAGAAACTGTCCTGCTCGTCCTTGACCATCTGCCGCAGCTCGGCCAGTTGCTCGGCGGTGGCGTGCTCGACCGCCAGCTCGGTGATGGCGCGCTCGACCAGACGGCGTGCATAGAAGATCTGCCGGGCTTCTTCGACGCTGGGGCTGGCGACCACCGCACCGCGGTTCGGTCGCAGCAGCACCACGCCCTCGTGGGCCAGGCGCGACAGCGCGCGACGAATGATGGTGCGGCTGACGCCGAAGATCTCGCCCAGGGCCTCTTCGCTCAGTTTGGTGCCGGGCGCCAGACGCTGTTCGAGAATGGCATCGAAGATATGGGCGTATACGACATCGTCCTGAGTCCCGCTGCGGCTGCTTTTGCCGGTGCGCGGCTGCTTCTTGAGGGGCTGCAATTGATCGTTCATTCTGGCTCGCGTCAATGAGAGTCGGCGACACTGCGACTCTACTGTGTTCTACCCGGTAGCTGACAAGCACCGGGAGAAAAATCATCGGAAAAAAATTCGGAAAATTGTACACAATTCAACCAATCGATGCACCAGAGTTGTATGACCACCCCTTTTCGGGCTCAGCCGGGGGCAAGCGACGAACGGCGGGCCGGCTCAAATTCTTTCCTTATATAGCCGTCATTTCTCAGGCCATTACCGGCTAACCAGGCATAGTCCCCTGTCCGGCGATCTCGATCGCGATGCCGAGCACGGCGTCACAAAAAATCCTATCTATTTGTTTTAAATGAATTTTCTAAAAATCGGCGACAGCCATTGTCGCCAATTACACCCGTTCTCGCGGCAAAATCGGCCCAGGGTTCGATTTGTGCAACATTAAAAACATTAATTGCATTTTTTGTATACAACAGCATAATCGCGCCTGAGTGACTTCTTGACCGCTCGGTCAACAACTTAGCCAGGAAGCACCGCGAACGCACCGCCTGCCTCAGAGAGCCGCTGTCCTCGCGCAAGGCTCTGGGCGGTACACAACAAGAGAGATGAGGAGTACCCGCTGTGGAAAGCGTCAAACAAGAACAACACGCGTCTCAACTGGCAAGAACCGGTCTGCTCGACCGTTTCTTCAAGCTGACCGAGCACCGCACCACCATCAAAACCGAGTTGCTGGCCGGCCTGACGACCTTCGTCACCATGGCCTACATCATCTTCGTCAACCCCAACATCATGGCCGGTGCCGGCGTCGACCACGGCGCGGCCTTCGTCGCCACCTGCATCGGCGCGGCGCTGGGCTGCTTCCTCATGGGCCTGTACGCCAACTGGCCGGTGGGCCTGGCGCCGGGCATGGGCCTCAACGCCTTCTTCACCTACACCGTGGTCGGCGAGATGGGCTACAGCTGGCAGATCGCCCTCGGCGCGGTGTTCATCTCCGGCGTGCTGTTCATGATCATGAGCCTGTCGAAGATCCGCGAGTGGCTGCTCAACAGCATCCCCATGAGCCTGCGCTTCGCCATGGGCGCCGGGGTCGGCCTGTTCCTCGGCCTGATCGGCCTGAAGACCGCCGGCATAGTCGTCGACAGCCCGGCCACCCTGCTGACCATGGGCTCGTTCGGTAACCCCAACGCCCTGCTCGCCGCCGTGTGCTTTCTGCTGATCGCCGTGCTCAGCCACCGCAACGTGTTCGGCGCCATCCTCTTCAGCATGCTCGGCGTCACCGCGCTGGGCTGGGCCCTGGGTCTGGTGGAGTACGGAGGCCTGGTGTCGATGCCGCCGAGCCTGGCGCCGACCTTCCTGGCCATGGACATCGCCGGGGCCTTCAACGTGGCCATGATCAGCGTGATCCTCGCCTTCCTCTTCGTGAACATGTTCGACACCGCCGGCACCCTAATGGGCGTGGCCCACCGCGCCAACCTGGTGGACGAAGACGGCAAGATCCAGAACCTGTCCCGCGCGCTCAAGGCCGACTCCACCTCCAGCGTGGTCGGCGCCGTGGTCGGCTGCCCGCCGGTGACCAGCTACGTGGAGAGCGCCTCGGGCGTGGCCGCTGGCGGCCGCACCGGTTTGACCGCCGTGGCCGTGGGCGTGCTGTTCCTCGCGGCGATGTTCTTCGCCCCGCTGGCCGGCATGATCCCCGCCTACGCCACCGCCGGCGCGCTGATCTACGTGGCGATGCTGATGATGAGCGGCATGGCCCATATCGACTGGAAGGACCACACCGACACCATCCCGGCCATCGTCACCGTGGTGATGATGCCGCTGACCTTCTCCATCGCCAACGGCATCGCCCTGGGCTTCCTCACCTACGCCACGCTGAAGCTGCTGACCGGCCAGCGTGACAAGGTCTCGCTGAGCCTGTACGTGCTGTGCGTGATCTTTATCGCCAAGTTCGCCTTCCTCTGACGGCAACCTGGTGTTGATCGAAGCCCCGGCCATGTGCCGGGGCTTTTCGTTTGGCCATTGGCGTCGGGACGCGCAGCCTCGGCGCGATCCGCAAGCATGTCGCCCAGCCTTTCGCGGATTGCATCCTGGCCAGGCACAGGCACAGGCAGCGATAGCCCGGTTGGGGGCGCCCCGCGTAGCGCATCCACACTTGGTACCGTGGAAGGCGTCGAACCTGGTGCGCGCAGCGCACCCCAGATGCGGCTCCCCCACTGGTGGCCGACCAGGCGGCCTAGCGACAAGCGCTATGCTGGGTTACCCGGCGCTCGGGTGACGCGGCGATCCCCATGACACTCCCAGCGCCGCCAGCCCCACAAAGCGACCGGCAACACAGCCCTCAACGCGGGCAAAAAAAAGCCCGCAGTGTGAGCGGGCCTAAGGACTCGAACGAGTCTGAGGGTGACAAGCATTCGTCTGACGGGCAGCTGGCCCGCCAGTCACTCAGCTACCGCGGTAGGTGGAGTAGCTGTAGGGGGAAATCAGTAGCGGCACATGGTAGTGCTCCTGGCCGGCGTCGATGCCGAAGCGCAGCACCACTACATCGAGGAACGCCGTATCCGGCAGCTTCACGCCACGGGCGCGGTAGTAGTCGCCGGCGTGGAAGTGCAGCTGGTAGACACCCGTGCGGTAGTCCTCGCCCTGCAGCACCGGCGCATCGCAACGGCCGTCGTGGTTGGTGGTAACGCTGTTGATCAGCTCCAGCTGCGCGCCTTCGACGCGGTACAGCTCGACCTTGATGTCACTCCCCGGACAACCGTGCGCGGCGTCCAGTACATGCGTAGTCAAACGTCCCATGGCTCTCGGGCGCCCGTCGCGGCCTGCGGCTACACGGACACCACACCTCCTCTACTCTGTTGAAATCGGCTCGTCGCAGTGCTCCGACGCTCTGGCAGGATAGCACGCAGAGCGAATATAAAACACTTTACACAAAAATTGTACACAATAAATCCAGCAAAAATCCCGACCTGACAACCGGATCGTTCGCGCCCCATCGGCATGCAACTCAGCAGCCACGCCAGCAGCGGAGCACATAGCTGACCAATCAGGCAAGTTTCTTGCTTGCTCGACCAGGGAAGAAAATGACGAAAAGTCGATTTACAAACGGCAACTAACTTTGTATACAATTAGCCATCCCGGTCGCGCAGCCTTCCGATCCCGAGGCGCGCAGTGACCGCAACGTTCCAGATAGGAAGACTGCAGTGAGCGCTGATTACCCACGCGATTTGATCGGCTACGGCGACACCCCTCCGCATCCGCACTGGCCGGGCGATGCCCGCATCGCCCTGTCCTTCGTGCTCAACTACGAGGAAGGCGGCGAGCGCAACATCCTCCATGGCGACAAGGAATCCGAGGCCTTTCTCTCCGAGATGGTCGCCGCCCAGCCGCTGCAGGGCCAGCGCAACCTGTGCATGGAGTCGCTCTACGAGTACGGCAGCCGCGCCGGCGTGTGGCGCCTGCTCAACCTGTTCAAGAAACACGACATTCCGCTGACCGTGTTCGCCGTGGCCATGGCCGCCCAGCGTCATCCCGAGGCGATCCGCCAGATGGTCGCCGCCGGTCACGAGATCTGCAGCCACGGCTACCGCTGGATCGATTACCAGAACATGGACGAGGCCACCGAGCGCGAGCACATGCTCGAGGCCATCCGCATCCTCACCGAGCTGACCGGCGAGCGCCCGCTGGGCTGGTACACCGGTCGCCTGGGCCCGAACACCCGGCGCATCGTGCGCGAGGAAGGCGGTTTCCTCTACGACTCCGACACCTACGACGACGACCTGCCCTACTGGGACCCGGCCAGCACTGCGGAGAAGCCGCACCTGGTGATTCCCTACACCCTGGACACCAACGACATGCGCTTCACCCAGGTGCAGGGCTTCAACAAGGGCGACGATTTCTTCGAATACCTCAAGGATGCCTTCGACGTGCTCTACGCCGAGGGCGAGGCCGGCGCACCGAAGATGCTGTCGATCGGCATGCACTGCCGCCTGCTCGGCCGCCCGGCGCGCCTGGCTTCGCTGGCACGCTTCCTCGACTACGTGAAGAGCCACGACAAGGTCTGGTGCGCCCGCCGCGTCGACATCGCCAAGCACTGGCACGCCACCCACCCCTTCCGTGCGACCGCCGAACAAGAGAGCAGCAAATGAGCCGTTTCCAGACCCTGACCCCGTCCCAGCTGAGCCGCGAGGCCTTCGTTGCCGCCTTCGCCGACATCTACGAGCACTCGCCCTGGGTCGCCGAGAAGGCCTACGATCTCGGCCTGGACGCTAGCGTCGACGAGATCGACGGCCTGCAGCAGCGCATGGCCGACATCCTCCTGTCCGCCAGCCACGAGGCCCAGTTGGCGCTGATCAATGCGCACCCGGACTTGGCCGGCAAGGCTGCCGTGCGCGGCGAGCTGACCGCCTCCAGCACCGCCGAACAGTCCGGCGCCGGCATCCACGAATGCACCGCCGAGGAGTTCGCCCGTTTCACCGAACTCAACGACGCCTACAAGGCCAAGTTCGGCTTCCCCTTCATCAAGGCCGTCAAGGGCAGCAACCGCCACCAGATCCTGGCCGCCTTCGAAGAGCGTATCCACAACACGCCGGAGCAGGAATTCGCCACCGCCCTGGCCGAGATCAACAAGATCGCCATGTTCCGCCTGCAGCAGCTGTAAGGCCGCAGTCCCATTCAACCGAGCAGAACAAGTAGAACAGCCATGCGTAGCCTGACCATCGAGCCCCTGAGCAAAGAAGCCTTCGCCCCCTTCGGTGACGTGATCGAAACCGAGGGCAGCGACTTCTTCATGATCAACAACGGCTCCACCCGCCGCTATCACAAGCTGGCCACGGTGGAGACCGCGCAGCCGGAGGATCGGGCCATCATCAGCATCTTCAGCGCCGAGGCGCTGCAGATGCCCTTGACCATCCGCATGCTGGAACGCCATCCGCTGGGCAGCCAGGCCTTCATTCCGCTGCTCGGCAACCCCTTTCTGATCGTGGTCGCGCCAGTTGGCGATGTACCTGTATCAGGGTCCGTCCGTGCCTTCCTCAGCAATGGCAGGCAGGGCGTCAATTACCATCGCGGCGTCTGGCACCACCCGGTGCTGACGATCGAAAAGCGGGATGACTTCCTGGTGGTTGATCGCAGTGGTTCCGGCAACAACTGCGATGAGCATTTCTTCAATGAGGACGAGCTCCTTCTCCTCAACCCCCACCAATAAGAGAAGCCCGGGGCTGGCATGCCTCCCCCGGGAAAGAGGTACAGATCGTGGAAGCACATTTCACCGAATGGCTAAACCTGGGCATCCGCTGGATCCATATGATCACCGGCATCGCCTGGATCGGCGCATCCTTCTATTTCGTCTGGTTGGAGAACAACCTCAACCGCAGCAATCCCCGCGAGGGCCTGTCGGGCGACCTCTGGGCGATTCACGGCGGCGGCATCTACCACCTGGAAAAGTACAAGCTGGCTCCGCCGAAAATGCCGGAGAACCTGCACTGGTTCAAATGGGAGGCCTACGCCACCTGGCTGTCGGGCATCGCCCTGATGCTGGTGGTGTATTACCTCAACCCCAGCCTGTACCTGATCAAGCCGGGCGTCGAGCTGGCACCGGCCATGGGCATCGTCATCGGCTTCGGCTCGATGATCGCCGGCTACGTGATCTATCACTTCCTGTGTGATTCGCCACTGGGCAAGCGCCCGGCCCTGCTCGGCGCCGTGCTGTTCGTGCTGATCATCGCCGCCGCCTATGGCTTCAGCCAGATCTTCAGCGGCCGCGCTGCGTACATCCATGTCGGCGCCATCATCGGCACCATCATGGTCGGCAACGTGTTCTTCACCATCATGCCGGCCCAGCGCGCGCTGGTTAAGGCGATCGAAGACAACACCACGCCCGATCCGACCCTGCCGGCCAAGGGCCTGCTGCGCTCGCGCCACAACAACTACTTCACCCTGCCGGTGCTGTTCATCATGATCAGCAACCACTTCCCGAGCACCTACGGCAGCCAGTACAACTGGCTGATCCTGGCCGGTATCGCGATCCTGGCCGTGCTGGTGCGTCACTACTTCAACACCCGCCACGACAGCAGCAAGTACGTCTGGACTCTGCCGGCCGCAGCGCTGGGCATGATCTGCCTGGCCTACGTCACCGCCCCGGTACGTCAGGCGCCGACCGCCGCACCGGTGGCCGTGGTCGAACAGGCCGCCAGCGAAACCCTGGCCAAGGTCGAGGAAGTGAGCGAAGCAGCGCCCGCCGCCAGCGAAAGCGCCGCAGCCGCCGCAACCGCCAGCACTGGCAGCGCCGACTTCGCCAAGGTCGAGAGCGTGATCCACGAGCGCTGCACCGTCTGCCACTCGGCCACCCCGAGCAGCCCGATGTTCAGCACCGCGCCGGCCGGTTTCATGCTCGACACCCCCGAGCAGATGAAGGCGCAGGCGGCCAAGATCCATGCGCAGACCGTGGCCACGCAGATCATGCCGCTGGGCAACATCACCCAGATGACCCAGGACGAGCGCGATTTGATCGGCAGCTGGATCGCCCAGGGCGCCCAGACCAACTGATTGCCACACATGCCGCGCCCGTGACTGGGCGCGGCATTTTTTTAGGCGATGTCCCTGTTAGCTGTGGCTAGCCAGGGCAGGCTCGGTGGCCTCGTAGGGCGGGCCGGGCGGCGATCCGCTTTAGCCCACGCTGACCACCGCTGGTGGGCTAAAGCCCACCCTACGCCCCTGCTTCGTGCGGGAGCGACTCAACCGCCAACCCGCGAACCGCCGGCAGCGCAAGCTGACCGGCGGTTCAGTTTTTGTGCACAATCTATAAATAAATTGTTTTTAACCATGTCCACAAGTTGTATAGTCGGCACATTCTGACCGATTGGACAGTTTTCCTTCGAGCAGAGCAGAGGTGCCGTGAAGCCTCGTGTAAGCCCATGACCATATAAAAACAACTGGCAGGCTATGACATGACCACAGACCGCAACACCCAAGCCCCAGCTGCGCCTTCCGGCAACAGCGACCTGATCTACCAGCTGGACGACACCCCAGCCTTCGCCCCTGCCATCTTCGCGGCGCTGCAGCATGTGCTGGCCAGCTTCGTCGGCATCATCACCCCCACCCTGATCGTCGGCAGCGCCCTCGGCCTCGGCGCCCACGTGCCCTACCTGGTGAGCATGGCGCTGTTCGTCTCCGGCCTCGGCACCTTCGTCCAGGCCAAGCGCATCGGCCCGATCGGCTCCGGCCTGCTGTGCCTGCAGGGCACCAGCTTCGGCTTTCTCAGCGTGGTGCTCAGTGCCGGCTTCATCGTCAAGGGCCGCGGCGCCAGCGAGGAGGAGATACTCGCCACGCTGTTCGGCATCTGCTTCTGCGCCGCCTTCGTCGAGATCGCCTTCAGCCAGTTCATCAACAAGCTGCGCAAGGTGATCACCCCGGTGGTCACCGGCACCATCATTTGCCTGATGGGCCTGTCGCTGATCAAGGTGGGCATGACCGACTTGGCCGGCGGCTACGGCGCGCCGGACCTCGGCGCCCTGCATCACCTGGCCCTCGGCGGCCTGGTGCTGGGCACCATCGTCCTGCTCAACCGCGCCTCCTCGCAGGTGCTGCGCCTGTCGGCGGTGATCATCGGCCTGGCCCTGGGCTTCACCGTTGCCTGGTTCACCGGCCGGGTGGACTTCGCCAACATGGCCGAGGTGCCGCTGATCAGCGTGCCGCAGCCGTTCAAGTACGGTTTCGGCTTCGACTGGATCGCCTTCGTGCCGATCGCGGTGATCTTCCTGATCACCCCGCTGGAGACCGCCGGCGACCTGACCGCCAACTCGATCATCTCCAAGCAGCCGGTCAAGGGCCCGCTGTACATGCGCCGGATCAAGTCCGGGGTGCTGGCCGACGGCTGCAACTCGGCGGTCGCCGCCATGTTCAACAGCCTGCCGATGACCACCTTCAGCCAGAACAACGGGGTGATCCAGCTCACCGGCGTGGCCAGCCGCCACGTGGGCTTCTACATCGCCGGCATCCTGGTGCTGCTCGGCCTGTTCCCGGTGGTCGGCGCGGTGCTGCAGCTGATGCCCAAGCCGGTGCTCGGTGGCGCCACCCTGATCATGTTCGGCACCGTCGCCGTGGCCGGCATCAAGATCCTCAGCGAAGCCGGCCTGCACCGCCGCAACGTGCTGATCGTGGCCATCTCCCTGGGCCTGGGCCTGGGCGTGGCCGGCGTGCCGGACGTGCTGTCGCACATGCCGGACGTGCTGAAGAACATCTTCGGCTCGCCGATCACCATCGGCGCCTTCAGCGCCATCGTGCTGAACATCTTCCTGCCCGACGAGACCCACGAGGTCGAGGAAGACGACTACGACCCCGAGGCACACCTGCACACCGTGCTGCAGAACCGCCAGGACGACGAGGCCGTCGACGACGGCAGCCTCAAGACCCTCAGCCGCGACCTTACCCCGGACGCGCGACCGAGCTGACCGCCAACCTCGCTTCCCCTCCCGGCGGCGCGCCGCCGGGAGCTACCTGCTTGCACTCCAACAATAAGGAAAATCCATGAAACTCAAGCATCTGCCCCACTGCCTCGCCCTCTCCGCCGGACTGTTCTCCGGCCAGCAGGCGCTCGCCGGCGACCTGCTCTACTGGCAGGACAACAGCCTGTCCTACCTGTACGGCGAAAATTTCCAGCGCATGAACTTCAATGGTGAGGAGCAGCGCACCCAGACCACCTTCACCTTCGAGCACGCCAGCGGCTGGGCCTGGGGCGACGTGTTCTACTTCCTCGACTACATCCGCGCCGACAACGTGCAGTCGCGCGGCAGCTTCGACAACGGCACCTTCCGCCAGCACGACAAGGATTCCTTCTACTACATGGAGTTCTCCCCGCGCGTCAGCCTCAGCTGGCTGACCGGGCAGAAGCTGGCCGCCGGCCCGATCAAGGACGTCTACGCCGCCTTCACCTACGAAAAAGGCGAAGGCGGCCCCGGCCCGGAGAACTACCTGTACGGCGTCGGCCTGGACTGGGACGTGCCCGGTTTCGCCTTCTTCAAGACCAACCTGTACCGGGTGAAGATCAACAACCACACCTTCTTCGCCGACAGCGACAGCAACGGCTACGCCACCCAGCTGACCGTCTCCGCCGCCTACCCCTTCAGCGTCGGCCAGCAGGACTTTTTGGTCGACGGCTTCGTCGACTGGCGCTCGCCGTCCAGCGATGCCGGCACCCAGACCTCGGTGGGCTCCTCGATCCAGGTCAAGTGGGACGCCGGCAAGGCCCTGTTCGGCAAGGAGCGCCAGCTCTACGTCGGCACCGAAGTGAACATGTGGCACAACAAGTACGGCGTGAAGCCGGTGGACGGTTCCACCGACGGCTTCGACCAGACCGCCGTGCAGGCACTGGTCAAGTACCACTTCTGACCGCTGCCACACCGCACTTGGCCGACGTCGGGTAGGGACGGCGGCCGGGTAAAAAGGGGGATGGGCCTTGCGCCCCTCCCCCTTTTTCTTTGCGCCGAGCGCAAGGGGCGCACGGAGCAGCGCCTTTACCAAACCGGCTTCACCCCCGCACCAACCGAGCGCTCATGAACCAGACCCAGCACCGCATCGGTGCAGGATCGAGCCGCCCTATCCGGCTTCCCCATCAATGCCTTGCAAGCATACAACTGACCAGCAGGTCAAGTTTTTGCACACAATAAACAGATTTTTTGTGTGCAATTTGTCAGAAAGCCATATTCAGCGGCGCGTTTTATGTGTACAAGGCAATCAGGTTCCTACCGAAATTCTGCCGAAACGGCTGTATACACAAGATCGGTCGAACGGCGTCTACAAAAACGGAACGGAACCTGCAGACAAATCTCCTCATACGCCGCCACGGCGCAAGAACAAAACTGGGAGCTGTCCATGTCCAACGCCGAAGAATTCCGCATCAAGCACATCGATACCTCGCTGCACAACGAGGACCTCGCCCCGCTCGCCCCGGAGAAACGCAAATGGGGCTGGTTCGAGATCTTCAACGTCTGGTCCAACGACATCCAGAGCCTGTTCGGCTACACCCTGGCCGCCACCCTGTTCATCTCCTACGGGCTCAACGGTTGGGCGGTGCTGGCCGGCATCGTCCTCGCCGGTTTCATCGTCATGGGCCTGGTGCAGCTGACCGGCAAGCCGAGCGTGAAGTACGGCATTCCCTTCCCGGTGTTCGCCCGTGCCAGCATGGGCGTGCGCGGCGCCAACTTCCCGGCCCTGGTACGCGGCATAGTCGCCATCTTCTGGTACGGCGTGCAGACCTACTTCGCCTCCACCGCGGTGGCGCTGCTGCTCAACTCGCTGCTGCAGCCCGAGGCGCCGGCCACCTTCCTCGGCATGACCGCCATCGGCTGGCTGTCCTACCTGATCGTCTGCGTGTTCCAGGTGGCGCTGTTCATCCGCGGCATCGACTGGATCACCAAGTTCCTCAACTGGGCCGGGCCGCTAGTCTACGTGGTGATGATCGCGCTGATGGCGATGATCTGGTACCAGGCCGGCCCCAGCCTGCTCGGCGAGCTGGGCAACATCTTCGACGGCAGCGGCGAGTATGCTGCCGGCCCGGTAGCCGCCTTCTTCGCCGTGGTCGGCACCATGGTCGCCTACTTCGCCGCGGTGGTGATCAACTACGGCGACTTCGCCCGCTTCGTCAAAAGCGAAAAGCAGATGACCGTCGGCAACTTCCTCGGCCTGCCGGTGAGCCTGGCGTTCTTCTCGCTGATCGCCCTGGTGATCACCGCCGGCACCGTGGTGGTGTTCGGCGAGACGCTGACCAACCCCACCGACATCGTCGCGCGGGTGGACAACCTGAGCCTGACCATCATCGCCGCGCTGACCTTCTTCGCCGCGACCGTGGGCATCAACCTGGTGGCCAACTTCATCCCGCCGGCCTACGACCTGGCCAACCTGGCGCCAGCGCATATCAGCGCGCGCACCGGCGGCTTCATCACCGCGGCCATCGCCTTCTTCATCGGCGCGCTTTGGGTGGCCTTCATCAGCAACGTCGGCATCGCCGCCTTCGTCGACACCTTGGGCGCCGTGCTGGCGCCGCTGTACGGCATCATCGTCGCCGACTACTACCTGGTGCGCCGCGGCAAGCTCGACCTACAGCAGCTGTTCAGCGCCGAAGTCGGTTCGGCCTACTACTTCGACGGCGGCTGGAACCGCAAGGCGCTGATCGCCTTCGCGGTGGCCTCGGTGTTCTCCGTCGCCTCGGTATGGACCCCGGGCCTGAGCCAGCTGTCCGGCTACGCCTGGATCTTCGGCGCACTGCTCGGTGCGGCCCTGCACTACGGGCTGATGCGTGGCCAGGCCCAGGCGGTGAAGCGCGCCAGCGCTGCCGCCTGACTCCTCACGGGGTGGACGAAGCCGGCGCCCGTGCGCCGGCTTTGGCTTTCTGGCGTTCGAGAAAGTCCACCTTCCACTGCTCCAGGCCGATGTACTCGCTGTCCAGATTGGCCTCGACCCGGTGCTTGTCCTTCAGCGCCGCGACCTGCGCCGCGCGCTCGCCGAGAAAACGGTCGAAGCGCGCGATCAGCTCGGGCTGGCGAGCGCTCGACAGATGGAAGCTGCCGCGGGTGTGCGGCAGCTTGGGGTCGAACACCAGGGCGCCGGGGCGGGCGCGGATGTTGTCGAGGTAATGGGTCGCCACCACCACGTTGAAGTAGGCGCCGTCGGTATCCTGCTTCAGCGCCTGGCGAATCATCTGGCGCAGGTCGTCGCTGTAGCTCAGGCGGATCTGCCCGCTGTCGATGCGCTGCTCGTAACCGCGCGGCGTCCAGCCCTGCACCATGGCCAGGCGAGCGATGCCCTCCAGCGCCTGGCCCTGGCGCTGCGGCGCCACCAGCACGCCGTCGACGTAATCGACCACCGCCTGGCTGTAGTGCAGGGTCATGCCGGCCTTCTGCGCCTGCGCCCAGTGCGGGCTGTCCGGGTACTTGAAATCGATCTCGCCGCGCTGCAGCGCCGGCAACAGCTGCTCCACCGGCAGCGCCTTGTAACTCAGGCTGACACCGCTGTCGGCGGCGAAGGCATCCAGCACCTCGCGGGCGAAACCGCGGTAGTCGCCCTGGGCGTCGAGGCTGTAGTGCGGGGCGAACGGCAGATCCTCGACGCCGACCACATAGCTTTGCGCCAGGGCAGTGGGCGTCAGCAGAACGGCAGACAGCAGACACAGTGGTACGGGCTTCATTGCAAGCCTCCTTATTGTTGTTCTGGGAATCCGGTCAGGCGGCTCAGCCGCCGGTCATGCTCATAAAGCGCACCACCTGTACCTGCTCGTCGCTGGCGAAATGGTGCCGCTCGGGTTTCAGGCGCAGCGCCTCGATCAGCGCCTGGCGCAGGCGCGCGCCGTCGCCGGGGTGGGCGCGCAGCAGGCGCTTGAGGTCCAGCGCGTTGTCGTGGCCGAGGCAGAGCACCAGCTTGCCTTCGGCGGTGACCCGCACGCGGTTGCAGTCGCCGCAGAAGTTGTGGCTGTGCGGGGAGATAAAACCGACCCGCGTATCGCTGCCGACCACCTGCCAGTAACGCGACGGCCCGCCGGTGACCTGGCTGCTGCGCACCAGCGCATGGCGCTGCTCGATGCGCGCGCGCACCTCGTCGCTGGAGCAGAAGGTCTGCTCGCGCCTGTGACTGACCACGCTGCCCAGCGGCATTTCCTCGATGAAGCTGATGTCCAGGCCGCGGGCGATGGCGAACTCGACCAGATCGAGCACCTCGTCGTCGTTGCGCCCGCGCTGCACCACGCTGTTGAGCTTGATCCGCTCGAAGCCGGCGGCGCGCGCCGCGTCGATGCCGGCCAGCACCTGGTCGAGCTTGTCGCGCCGGGTGAAGGCGGCGAAACGCTCGCGCTTGAGCGAATCCAGGCTGACGTTCAGGCGGCGCACGCCAGCCGCGCGCAGCTGCGGCGCCAGCTCGGCCAGCTGCGTGCCGTTGGTGGTGATCGCCAGGTCGTCCAGCTCCGCGCGCGCGCCCAGGCGCTGCAGCAGGCTCAGCAGGTTCTTGCGCACCAGCGGTTCGCCGCCGGTGATGCGCACGCGCCGCACCCCGAGACCGATAAAGGCGTCGGCCACGGCGTAGAGTTCTTCCAGGCTGAGAATCTGCTGGCGCGGGGCGAAGACCATGTCCTCGCTCATGCAGTAGGTGCAGCGAAAGTCGCAGCGGTCGGTGACCGACAGCCGCAGGTAGGTGATGCGCCGGCCGAAGGGGTCGACGAGTTGGGTCGTATGCACAGCCGGTCTCCTGCAGCGTCGCGCGCCGAGACTTTTTGTTATGGATATCGCTGACAGGGATAGAAACAGAAAAGCGATTTTTTGTATACAGGAATTTGACCCACGGGTCAGATAGCCGCTGTGCGGCCCGTGGCGGCTGGCTTGAGCCCCGCGCAAGGCCGGTGCTACCATGCCCGACCGCCGCCCGGCGGCTGAGCAGATCACAGGGCCTTATGACCAGCATTCGCGAACGAAACAAAGAGCTGATCCTGCGCGCGGCCAGCGAAGAGTTCGCCGACAAGGGCTTCGCCGCCACCAAGACCAGCGACATTGCGGCCAAGGCAGGCCTGCCCAAGCCCAACGTCTACTACTACTTCAAGTCCAAGGAAAACCTCTACCGCGAGGTGCTGGAAAGCATCATCGAGCCGCTGCTGGCCGCCTCCGCGCCGTTCAACCAGGCGGGCCACCCGAGCGAGGTGCTGACCGCCTACATCCGCTCGAAGATCCGCATCTCCCGCGAGCTGCCTTACGCCTCCAAGGTATTCGCCAGCGAGATCATGCACGGCGCGCCGCACCTGTCGCCGGAGCAGACCGAGCAGCTCAATGCCCAGGCCAAGCACAACATCGCCTGCATCCAGCGTTGGGTCGACCAGGGCCTGATGGCGCAGGTCGACCCGCACCACCTGCTGTTCAGCATCTGGGCCGCGACCCAGACCTATGCCGACTTCGACTGGCAGATCTCCACCGTCACCGGCAAGGCCAGCCTGGACGACGCCGACTACGAAGCTGCGGCGCAGACCATCATCCGCCTGGTGCTCAAGGGGTGCGAAGTGGCTCCGGCGCCGTCCACGGCTTCCGAGCTGGTGAGCAGCGTCTAAGCGGCTGACCGCAGCAGGGTGCGCCGTGCGTACCGAGTTAAAGAGATGTTCGGCAGCCTGCAGGACGGATCGCGCTTTACCGATCCACCGCTCTGGGGGATGTCAAAAGCGACATCCACCCTACGCAACGTGGGCGGCGCTTTAGCGGCGACGCCTCCAAGCCGCAGTCGCGGCTAAAGCCCCTCTGACAGTCGTAGCCCGCTCAAACCTGGCGTAACGCGCACCGGCGGTAAAGCCGGTGCGCCCGGCTCACCCTACGCCCCGGCATCCGCCTTCAGCCCCAGCGACTCCAGCGCGCTGACCGCACACTGCTCGTCGATATCCGAGGTGTCGCCGGTGATGCCGACGGCGCCGATAACTTCGCCGCGCTCGTCACGGATCAGCACGCCGCCCGGCGCCGGCACCAGGCTGCCCTGGGCCAGGTTGTTCACCGCCCCGATAAAGGCCGGGCGCTGCTGCGCGTCGGTGGCGATCAGGCGCGAGCCCTTGCCCAGGGCCAGCGCACCCCAGGCCTTGCCGATGGCGATCTGCGGGCGCAGCAGGCTGGCGCCGTCCTCGCGCTGCAGGCAGATCAGATGCCCGCCGGCATCCAGTACGGCGACGGTCAGCGGCGCCGCCTTTATCTCGCGGCCCACGGCCAGCGCGCGGTTACCGATGGCGTTGGCGGTTTGCAGGTTCAAGTTGCTCATGCGGATGACTCCTGAAGTGACGAAGGGAACGAAACACCCGGAGCGAGGCCGGCACTGCGCATGCCGACAGCCCCGGGCAATCCAAAGCTCGCCCTCACTATCCCACCAGAAACAAAAAATTCAACCACTACATACAATATTATTTTTTATTGTATACAGTTATCGCGACACACCTCTTCGCCTGCACTGCCAACCCCGTCAAACGGGCGTTTCAAAAGAATTTGGCCCAGGCGACAGGCTGCACCGGAAAAATTGTTGACCGCGAAGTCATGGCCTGCATAGAATCCGAGTCAGGTGTTTTGTATACAATCTGATAGCAAAAGAGGCACAAGATTATGGCCAGAATGAGAGCAATCGAGGCAGCCGTACTGGTGATGCGCCGCGAAGGCGTCGATACCGCGTTCGGCGTCCCCGGCGCTGCCATCAACCCCCTGTATGCCGCACTGAAGAAACTCGGTGGCATCGATCACGTCCTGGCCCGTCACGTCGAAGGCGCTTCGCACATGGCCGAGGGTTACACCCGCACCAATGCCGGCAACATCGGCGTGTGCATCGGCACCTCCGGCCCGGCCGGCACCGACATGGTCACCGGCCTGTACTCGGCGTCGGCCGACTCCATCCCGATTCTGTGCATCACCGGCCAGGCGCCGCGTGCGCGCATGCACAAGGAAGATTTCCAGGCGGTCGACATCACCAGCATCGTCGGCCCGGTGACCAAGT
>MTEW01001538.1_pt1 | contig 15908 bp, 21 predicted proteins | sample 1042681 | NCBI WGS metagenome assembly MTEW01 (sample SAMN06185811, study PRJNA358809) | soil metagenome | isolation source: soil biostimulated with citrate as carbon source | place: India | collected 2015-05-23
AAATGTGCGCTGGGGAGGGGGACAATGCGAGCCGCCATCGTGCCGGCGACACCGGACTGGGGGATGGGGAGGGAAACGATGAGCCAATCCTATGCAACGCGGATCAATCAACGTGGACCGTCAAATGTTAAGCCTGCCATCGGCCTGTCTGGCCAAACTCAATGATCAGCCCGCTCTGATAGCCGATCCGGATGGCCGAGCCGGGATGCTTACCGAGCTCGTGATTTCCGCACCGACGCGGGGACGTTGATGCGGGGCAGTTGGCCGACATGCTGGAGTTTGCCGAGGCGGCTAGGCTGTGGCCGCTGATTGAGGATGAAGAGGCAGCTTGAGCCGCTCGATGCTCCCAGCGGCTAGGGAGCGTTAGTTGCCGGTCGTGAATGGCTGATTTCGACCCAGAGCGAACATCTGTAGCCGGGGCCGCTTCGCGACCATCGCCGGCAAGCGCGGCTCCCACAGGTACAGCGCATGCCTGAAGGCTGGTGATGTTCCTGTGGGAGCTGGCTTGCCGGCGATGAGGCCTGCACTGACAAAAGAGCTCTGGATCAGTGTTCGCTCCGGGTCGAAAGCTGCCTTACGTGACAGGCCGCTATCGACCCATAGCGGCCGCTCAGCAGTGGGCAGACGTCCATTCAACATCGCTAGGCTTTGGCAGTATTCCTTTGGCAGCAACTGACTTTGAGCCTTTTATCAAACGGTTCCCTGTTCTCAACAAGGTCGCGTATAGCGTTTGCGGTATTCCGCAGGGGTAACGCCCATATGACGGACGAAAGCTCGGCGCAATGTGTCTGCGTTAGCAAATCCACACATGGCAGCTACCTGCTTAGGCGCGTCATTTCCAGCCTCCAGCCGTTCGCGAGCAGCATTCACCCTCGTCTGTTCCACCCAAGCTGCCGGCGTCATGCCCACATCATTTTGAAAGATTCGGGCGAAATGCCTTGGGCTTACGCCCATACGCTCTGCCAGATTCGCAACCCCATGATCCAAAGCCGGATTGGCAGCGACATACCGCTGCAATGCCTGTAGAGCAGAGCGCCCTGTGGGTGAGGTAGATCCTTGACGACTGAACTGCATCTGCCCACCGGTTCTTTTGAAATACATGACTAGGTGACCTGCTACATCCTTTGCAATCTCATCGCCCAAATCCTCCTGAACCAATGTCAGCGCAAGATCCAGTCCAGCCGTTACACCCGCAGCTGTCCTCAAATTTCCGTCATGAACCTGAATGGCATCCGCCTCCACGGTGACTTGGGGGTATCTCTCAGAGAGAGGCTGCGCCACAGCCCAGTGGGTAGTGACCCGGCGGCCATCAAGTAACCCCGCAGCTGCAAGCGCAAATGCGCCAGTGCACACAGAACCGAAGCGCCTGCTCATCGGAGCACGCTGACGGAGCCAATCCAGAATCCCTGATCGAAGGTACTGATCGGCGGCTTGAGGGGTTCCGGCTATCAGCAAGGTATCAATTGCATCAATTTCCTCTCCGATCCAAGCATCAGGAATTAACCGGGTCCCCGAAGAGCTCACCAACGGTCCAGGTTCACAAGCGAGCAGAAGCAATCGATAGGCTTCATACCCAGCTTGCCGGTTGGCTTCCGCGAAGACGTCCAACGGGCCGCAAGCGTCGAGAAGCTGAACCCCTGGCATGCCCAGGATGGCGAGAGTTATTTGGGGGCGAGGCATGACGGCTCCTAAAAGCGTGGGCAGGGCGCCCAGGTCCGATACCGGCTGACAATGGCAGAATATGACGTAACAAGTCAATTGATGACATTTAGTGTGGCACTCAGACTGGAGTCCTCACTCACCCTCCTAGGATCTCAAGATGACTAACGCTATTGCTGGCATTCACGTGCCTGACAGTTCGATGGCCCGAGAAATCACCGAGCTGGTTCGGGACACCGCTTCGCCCCTCCTTTTCCATCATTCGAGCCGGGTCTTTTATTTCGCATCGCTCGCCGGTAAGCGACTGGGCCTGAAGTACGACGACGAGCTTCTCTACGCTGGCTGCATGTTCCATGACATGGGCCTTACCCACCAGCACAGCAGCGATTGCTGCCGTTTCGAGGTCGATGGAGCGAATGCTGCGCGTGATTTCCTGGAAGGTCATGGCGTCAACGAGCGCGACATAGAGCGCGTATGGACTGCAATTGCACTTCACACCACTCCAGGCATTCCGGAACATATGCACCCGCTCATTGCATTGGTCACTGCTGGAGTGGAGACCGATGTTCTCGGGTTGCACCATGAAGGACTCAGCGCTGACGACCGGGACGCCGTCGTTCTTGCACATCCTCGTGGCGATCAGTTCAAAGAAGCGATTATCCAGACGTTCTACAACGGCATCCGCCACAAGCCGCATACGACATTCGGCAACGTCAAGGCAGATGTGATCGCCGACAAGGAGCCTGGCTTCCAGCCTGGTAACTTCTGCAGCATCATTCGCCAGTCCTGCTGGCCAAGCTAAATGAAAGGGGCCGCATTTGCGGCCCCTTCGTTTGACTACGGCGTAATCTTGGCAACAACGATCAGGCGAGTAGCTTAGCTCCTAGCCCAACGAACAAGGCCCCTATAGCGCGATTAAGCAGCAGTGCCTTGGTCTGGCTTGTCTTCAGTTTCCGTCCCAAGGCACCAGCAAACCACACGACACCACTCGCCCAGATACCTGCAGTAACTGCGAAATAAATTCCAAGCACTAGATAGGCCGCGGGCTTATGAACACCCTCAGGATCGACAAATTGAGGGAAGAATGCGAGGTAGAACAGGATCACTTTCGGATTCAGGACGTTCGTGAGGAAGGCCTGTGTGAACAACCTGCGATATGAAAGCGAAGCGTTTAACCCACCGCCCTCCGCTGAAACCGACGGCTTGCTGAGTATCAGCCTGACGCCCTGATAAGCGAGGTACAAGGCACCGAGAATACGCACTGCATCAAATGCGGCTGGAACCGCCGCGATCAGTGCACTGAATCCTAAAGTGCTAGCAATCGTGTGAACCAGACAACCCGCCGTGATACCTAACGCCGAGATGAGGCCAGCCCCCCTACCATGGGCAAGGGTGCGTCCGACAACATAGGCTGTGTCGGGCCCTGGGGTGGCATGGAGTGCGATGACAGCGGCGGCAAAAAAGGGAAAATTGATGATGTCCATGGGCGATAGCTTTATTCACAAATGAAAACGCCACGAACAAGGTTCGTGGCGTTTTAGGGATCAATCAGTTGATCGAGTCGCCCAGCACTTCGACGATCCGGTCAGCGATGTACTGGACGTGCGTCTCCAGTGCGAAATGCCCGGTATCCAACAGCTCGACGACGGCATTCGGGTTGTCCCGCTTGAAGGCTTCGGCTCCTGGTGGGATGAAGAAAGGATCACCCTTGCCCCAGATCGCCAGGGTCGGCACCTTCGTGGTTCGGAAGAACTGCTGGAATTCAGGATACAGCTTCAGGTTGTTCTGATAGTCATAGAACAAGTCGAGCTGAATCTCTTTGTTGCCCGGCCGCTCAAGCAGAAGGGCATCGAGGTAGTAAGACTCAGGAGCAATCTGGCTAGGATCACTTACCCCCTCCACATACTGCCAGCGGGTCCCCTCCAGATGCAGAATTGCATCGTTGATGACTTGGCGGCTTTCCGGCAGGCCATCTTCCCAGTACTTACGGATCGGTGCCCAAGCCTCTCCAAGACCTTCCAGGTAAGCATTGCCGTTCTGGGAAATGATCGCACTGACACGTTCCGGATGTGCGAGAGCCAAGCGCAAACCAGTCGGCGCACCGTAGTCGAAGAAGTACATCGCGTAGCGCTTGAGGCCCAGCTTCTCGACGAAATCGCCGATCGTCTTACCGATCGCATCGAAGGTGTATACGTACTCCCGCTCGGCTGGGACTTCGGTGAAGCCGAAGCCAGGCAGATCGGGGGCAATGATCCGATAACGGGATGCCAGCAGAGGGATCAGATCACGGAACTGGTGCGATGAGCTCGGGAAGCCGTGCAAAAGAAGGAGGACAGGAGCGTCAGGAGCACCGGCCTCTCGATAGAAGACACGGACGCCATCAGCTTCGGCGAATTTGAAAGCGACATTGGTGTGCTTGGACTGGGTCATTGCTTTAGCTCCTGTAACTGGTTTGGTTGGTTTTAGCGGTTACGTGGCTTCATTTTGCACAGCTTTTGTAACTAGTCAAATCTTTTTTATCGGTTACAATCACTGGAGACACCCAAAGGAGGCCTTATGACCCCCCCTAATCCTGCAGCTAACCTTCCGGCGCCCTACGTGCTGGCAGACCACCCGGCGCTCGACCTTCTCAATACTGTGATGATGGTGGACGGACAAAAGACGGACCTCTTGAACAGTGATGAGCAAGCCTTTACATGGCTGGCTCAAGCTGGATTTGGTCCTGCATCTTTACCGTCAGCGAAAGGCGGAGTGCTCCTATCGAACCTCCGCACTCTGCGGGATGCGGTTGAAGTCCTTGTTCATGCACGGCGCGAAGAACGCGACGCCGACCCTTCGGTGCTCAACAGTTTCTTGCGTGATGCCGTACCGCAGTTGACATGGGGTGCTCACCAACCAGAGCTGGACCGTTTTCATCACAAAGATGAATCCAGCCGCCAACTCGCCAGGTTGGCGTACTCAGCAGCAGAGCTGCTGGCAGAAGGTGATTTCAGTCTTGTCAGGAAATGCGAGAGCCCGGACTGTTCACTCATGTTCTATGACCGAACCAAATCTCATAAGCGACGCTGGTGCAGCATGGCCTTGTGCGGGAACCGTCATAAGGTGGCTGAGTTCCGAAAACGCCGCCAAGGCCAAGCGGGATGAATCAGCTCAGCAGCAGGTCTCGCAACGATTTGAAGGCCGGGGTGTTGTAGCCAGCACGGCAAACCAACTGGGTATCAATCTGCATAATCGGATGCAGCGTCAGGTTCGTCGTGCCGCCAATCAGTTCCAGTACAGAACGCGGCACGATGCCAAAGCACGACCCGGCCGTCACACATGCCAATATCCCGTGATACGACCCCAGTTCCTGCACCTTCAAAGTTCGAAAAGGCCGCCCATTCCCGCTGTTGAACCACTGCTCGGCGATTTGGCGGTATGAACAGCTGGAGGCGAAACCGCCTAGTGTCGTCAACGACACATCATCGGGCCCATTCACTACCGGATGACCTTCAGGCAACACCAATACGAGTTCTTCGGTGAAGACTGGGAGGCTCTCAATTTCAGGCGGGAACGGCTCTGCTTCCCAACGCCCATCCTTGAGGGAAGAGGGTTGTGCGACCAACGCACAATCCACACGCCGCTCCATCACAGCATCAAGCATTCGCCCCGTCGGTCCGGTTGTAACGGTCAACTCCACCTCTGGATGCTCGCGGTGAAAGCGAGCCAGTTTCTGTGGCAGGCGACTGGCAGCAGTACTTTCCATTGTCCCCAGGCGCAGTAGGCCAGCCGGGCGATCGGGATGCATGGACTGCTTCGCTTGTTCTGTGAGCGCAAGAATCTGCTGAGCGTAGACAAGGAACTCCTGGCCCCGCTCGGACAGTTTCATGCGTTTTCCATCACGCAGGAAAAGCTCAACACCCAGTTCGTCCTCAAGCTGCCGGATCCTGGTCGTGACGTTCGACTGCACGCGATTAAGGGCTGCGGCCGCTCGCGTCACGCTTTGCGCTTCCGCTACCGCACGAAAAATTTCCAGTACCGCCAGATCCATCAACCACCTCAAATCTCTTGCAGAGAACGTATTGCAAGAAATATTCTCCATGAGAGATAGTAAGTCAAGCTCATGGTAGGGCCTGACGAGATAACAGAGGTAAACGCGATGCCAAACCCGCTGCAGTCGCTTTTTGAGATCGAAATCCCCGTTATCCAGGCCCCCATGGTCGGGGTCTCAACGCCCAAACTGGCCGCAGCGGTTTCCAACGCAGGCGGACTGGGGTCAATCGGCATTGGAGCCAGTTCGGTAGAGCAAGCCAGGGAAATGATCCGCGAGACCTTTAGGCTGACGGACAAACCGTTCAACGTGAACGTTTTTTGTCATCGCCCCGCTGAGCGCGATGAGGATTTGGAGCAAGGCTGGCTTCGCGGTCTTGCACCTCTTTTTGCTGAATACGACGCTGATCCGCCAAGCTCGCTGAGAGAAATCTACACCTCCTTCGTAGAAGATGTACCGATGCTGCAGATGCTCTTGGAAGAGCGGCCTGATGTAGTCAGCTTCCATTTCGGTCTTCCTCCCCAGTCGATGATCAATGCACTCAATGCAGCCGGAATCGTGACGATGTGCTCAGTCACAAACCTCGATGAGGCGCAGTTGGCTGAGCGCGCTGGCGTGCATGTGCTCGTAGCCCAAGGTATCGAGGCCGGGGGCCACAGAGGAGTCTTCGAGCCGGCGAACGATGATGCGATCGGTGTCATGGCATTGGTTCGGTTGCTGACATCGCGATGCAAATTACCAGTGATAGCGGCCGGCGGAATTATGGATGGGGCAGGGATCAAAGCTGCAATGGCGCTCGGCGCCTGCGGTGCGCAGCTTGGCACAGCTTTTATCCTCTGCCCTGAGACGTCCGCTAACGCTGCCTACCGGGAAGCAATGAAAAGCCATCGCGCCTATCACACCCAAGTTACCAGTGTGATTTCTGGGCGACCTGCCCGGGGCATGGTCAATCGTAACTTCACGGATCTACCTTCGGAGCACGCCTCTATACCGGCATATCCCGTCACCTACGATGCCAATAAAGCTCTGAATGCCGCAGCAAACGCGCAAGGTAACTTTGATTTCGCGGTGCAATGGGCGGGGCAGGGGGCTCCGCTTGCTAGGGAAATGCCAGCAGCAGCTTTGATCAAGTTGCTAGCGGCTGAAATCAACTGTGAGCATTGAACGAGGAGCGGGTATGTCATCCAAGATTCAGTTGTACGTCGATCATTTGTTCGCCAGCCCCTACTCCATGTCGGTATTTGTCGCCTTGGTGGAGAAAGGTCTGGATTTTGACATCATAAACATCGACATCGACGCTGGTGAGCAGCACAGCGCTGAATACGCCAAGCTATCGATCACGCGCCGTGTGCCCATGATCATTGATGACGGTTTTGCATTGACTGAATCTTCAGCAATTACCGAGTACTTGGATTATGTTTACCCCGACGGGCCTTTGTATCCTCGTGCGCCCCGTGCTAAAGCACGTGCCCGGCAACTTCAGGCATGGATACGCAGTGATTTCATGCCCATTCGTGAAGAGCGCTCCACTGCTGTGATCTTCTACCGACCAACCAACAATCCGCTATCCGAAAACGCCCAACAGGCCGCGCATCGGCTATTCGAAGCGATCGATCCGCTGATAGAAGATCCAGAGGCCAATCTCTTTGGGGAGTGGAGCATCGTCGATGTTGACCTGGCTCTTCTTCTGAATCGGATGGTCATGAACGGTGACGATGTACCACCGAAGCTAGCCGCCTATGCGAAAAATCAGTGGAAACGGCCATCGGTAGTCCAATGGACGGCTCAAGCTAGGCCTGATATTGACTGAGCCCGCCTGGGCCCAGCCTTCATGAGTGCCCGCAGAGGCATTCATGAGGCAACATTCGGAGACGCCCCATGCACCGCCCAGACAGAACATTTCCCTGACGGCATGGATGGTAGTCGGCCTAGGTTTCATCACCAGTGGGGTCATTGAGCCCCATTTACTACCCTACGCAGCGATGTGTGGGTTCGCACCCGTACCCAGCGCAACGGCTTCGGGCTTTTGCTGGTTATTGGTGACAGCTATGAACTGTTGCTGGCATTCGCCGTCTTGTTTGGCATTTTTGACTACTCCACGGTTCCGGTCACGGCGAGCCTAATGGGTAGCCGGTTGGGTCTACGGAATTTAGGGCTATCGCTTGTTCTACTCTCTGCCGGGCACGCGATCGGCGGTGCATCCGGCGCATTTTTCAGAGGGTGGATATTCGATCACACGGGTGAGTACGTTACCTTATGGTACGTCTCCATCATGCTTGCCGGCCTGGCAGCAGCTTTGATCATCCTATTGAAAGAAGAGAGGGAGCCTGCCGGTACCATTCAGGCTCAGGACGCTTAGTTTTCAGGTACTGAGCGAGACCCCAGCTATTCGCTTCCCTTCATAGCGTCCACTTCCAATTCAAACATGTCAGTACAGGAAAGCCTCTTAGCCTCAGCTACTTCCGCTTGAAGGCTTCACGACGAGACTCGCGTTCGTCGAGAAAACGATCGCTGATCAGCGCTTCCAAGTCCTTGCGTTCCACAGCGTCGCCGCAGTGAGGACAAACGCTGGCCACCCCCACATCAAGGCCGCAGGCGCGGTGCACGAAATGCACGGCCAACCCCTCATCCGGGTTCTTGCACCACTTCTCGCCCCAAGCGCGTAGCGCGTAGATCACGGGATAGAAGTCCCAGCCCTTGTCGGTCAGATGATATTCGTAGCGCAGAGGCTTTTCGCTATAGGGCCGGCGTTCGACCAGACCGTTCGCCTCCAGCGCTTTCAGGCGCGAAGTCAGCATCTGGGGCGTAGCGGTGGTCTGGATCTGCATTTCCTCGAAGCGTGTCGCGCCCATGTACAGCTCACGCAGGACCAAAATGGTCCATTTGTCGCCCACCAAATCCATCGAGCGTGCCACCGGGCACACCGTATCGCTTGTCACGTCCAGCATCGACATCACGCTGCTTTCTCCGTAGAAACTATTGTTTTCATAGTAACGCAGCGAGATTAACCATGTTGCATGGATTAACGCTCAAAGCCTCATCCTCGTTGACACTATGATTTTCATAGTTAATATGAAGCCTCTGCGGCATGCGCTGTCGCAGCGCGGCATTTGCCGGTAAAGCAAACGTCCCAGAACGCCTCTCTCACCTGGAGCACCATTATGACCCATCCTGTGTATGCCTCGGAGCGGACCGCTCTGCTGCTGGTCGACCCCTACAACGACTTCCTGTCCGATGGCGGCAAGCTTTATTCCATGCTCAGAGGCGTTGCGGATGAAGTGCGACTGCTCGACAACCTGCGCATGACCGTTGCCGCCGCGCGAGCACAAGCAATTCAGGTGTACTACGTGCCTCATAGGCGCTGGCAGCCCGGCGACTACACCCGCTGGGATCACCCCAATCCCACCCAGCGCCTGATCCAGGAACGTCACACCTTTGCCAAGGGGTCCTGGGGCGGCGAATGGCATCCCGACTTCGTGCCACAGGAGGGCGACATCATCATCCAGGAACACTGGGGACAAAGCGGGTTCGCCAATACCGACCTCGATTTCCAGCTGAAGCAACGAGGCATAACACATGTAATCGTCGTAGGCCTGCTGGCGAACACCTGCATCGAATCGACCGCACGCTTCGCCATGGAGTTGGGTTATCACGTCACGCTGGTCCGCGATGCGACTGCCGCTTTCAGCAAGGAAATGATGCACGCGGCGCACGAACTGAACGGGCCGACGTTTGCGCACAGCATCGTCGACACCTGCGGGCTCGTGCAGACTTTGCAACAGTAGTGAAGGAGCTGCGTCATGTCTGCCTCTTGCGCATCACCAATGGGAGTTTCCAGCCGCCTTGTCACGCTTATGGCTCTGTGCTGCGCGCTGGCGGTCTCGACCATCTACTACCATCAGCCGCTTCTGCCGCAGATGGCAGCGTCGTTTGGCATGGCGCCGACACAGGCCGGCCTGGTCGCCACGCTGACGCAGCTTGGCTATGCGCTAGGCCTGCTGTTCATCGTGCCACTCGCCGATTGCCGACAACCACGCCAACTCGCGCTGCTGGCTATCGCGGGAAATGCCGTTGCCTTACTTCTTTGCGCGGTATCACCGACTTTCATGATGCTGTACATAAGCAGCCTTCTGGTCGGGGTGACGGCGATTACTGCGCAGCTCATCATTCCCTGTCTGTCGGGGTTGGCCACTCCGGCTGAGCGAGGTCGAATCGTAGGGAGCCTGCTCAGCGGCCTCTCGGCAGGCCTGTTACTGGCCCGCATGCTCGGGGGCTTCGCCGGTGCACATGTGGGGTGGAGAGTCGTCTTCGTGCTGGCCTCGCTCAGCGATGTCCTACTGCTGTTCATCGTTGCCAAGCGCCTGCCCGCCACCGCGAGTCTGCAGACGATAAGCTACGGGCGGCTCTTGGGTTCGTTAGGCAGCCTGGTCAAACAGGAAAGCGTGCTGCGTTACTGCGCGGCGAGCGGCCTATTTATGTTCGCTGCATTCAGTGCGCTGTGGGCTTCGCTTGCCGCGCTATTGGCACAACCTCCATACGGACTCGACTCTGCTACCATTGGTCTCTTTGGCCTGGTCGCGTTGTTGGGCATCGTTGCGTCACCTTGTATTGGCACGCTGACCGATCGCCTGGGCAGACACACCATGGTTCTAGCCGGCGCGATGACCCTCGTCCTGGGCTTCGCCTGCATTGCAGCGGGCGGGCAACATCTTGGCTGGCTGATCCTCGGCATGGTGCTGCTGGACCTGGGCAATCGTGCTGGGCTGGTTGCCAACCAGGCACGCGTATTCACCCTGGGGACCGAGGCCAGAAGTCGGCTAAATACCGTATTCATGGGGTCGTATTTTCTGGGGGGAGCGATCGGCGCCGCATTGGGGAATTATGGCGTGCACGAGGCCGGCTGGATCGGCCTTGCCGCGGTTGGCATTCTGCTGTCTTTAGCGGCCACAGTTATCAATGCGCTTGCACCCCGTGAATTGAGCTCGACGATGGGCGAGGTTCGCCTCTGAGCGATTAAAAGACGACTGGACAGCGCATCTTTTGCTGGTTTGCTTAGGCTTCCAGACATGCCGTAAGCTGGCATTCAACTCCCAGGCTGGGGCAACACTCATCCAAGAATCGAGGCATCCAATCCGCTTGGCTCCCCATTAAGCTCTCAAAACTGGATGGGGATCCTGCGTCGTGTTTCGTTCGCCCCTACTCGAACACGGAACGGGGACCAACTTTCGTGCTAGAGCGAAGCCCACTTTTCGCGATACTGAACCAGGAAATCCACAAAAGCGCGCACCCTCTGCGGGATGTGACGACCTTGAGGGTACAACAACGTGTACGGCCTTGATCGCCCACTAAACGGTTTCAAGACTTCGACGAGTCGCCCATCAGCGAGCTCTTGTTCCACGATGAATTTGTAGGTTTGGAATAATCCGGCACCGTTCCTGGCAAGTGTCACTCCGCCCAGCACGTCGTCGGAACAGGAATAGCTTCCAGCAGTGAATACCTCACGCTCTCGACCGTCCTCTTGGAACAGCCAAGAGATACGCCGCCCGCTACTCGGAAGCTCAAATTGAATGCATTCATGCTGGTCCAGGTCCTGCAAGGTATGCGGTGTCCCGACTTTCTCCAGGTAGGCCGGAGACGCTACGACAACCAACTTGGCATCCTCCAGCAATCTCGCAATCATCGTGGAGTCAGGCTGAGCTCGTACTCGAATCGCCAGATCGTACCCTTCTGCAACGAAGTCGATATTTCGATTACCGAGGTGGATATCAACGGTTACCTCAGGATAAAGCTCTCGAAATTTTGGCAGCAACGGCAGGATGCGGTGGTGCCCATAGGTCGTAGGCAGGCTGATACGAAGGCGGCCTGAAGGTGTTGCTTGAGCGCCCATAACTGCCTGCTGGGCCTCCACCAGTTGCGTGAGCGCCTGGCTGCACTGCTCGAAAAAATCCTTTCCCGCATCGGTCAATCGGATGCTTCGGGTAGTCCTTGCAAACAGCCGAGAGCCAAGCCTTTTTTCCAGGCGAAGGATCGACCTGCTTACTGCGGCCGGAGTAACGCCAGCGAGCTGAGCTGCGGCAGTAAAGCTGCCCGCTTCTGCGGACAGGCAAAACAGCTCAATACTTCCCAACTGCAAATCGTCAAAATGCCGCTTCATAGGATTTATCCTTACGGGGGCTGGTAGGAGTCTGGGTGCCGGACTCTGCAGTAGGCAGATACACTGACCTGAGAGCGCTGCTTGACATTTAGACTGCTCGGTCTAATTATCCTTGGATGGACATTCCAATGAAAGCCCCCAGGCGCGGGCGCCCCCCAAAAATCTCGCGTAGCGATCCCGATACCCGGCGTGCATTGATCCGTTGTGGCGTGGAGTTGCTGACCGAGCAAGGGTTCAACACTACGGGTATTGAACAGGTACTCAAACGGGTTTCCGTACCGAAAGGGTCCTTCTACCACTATTTCGACAGCAAGGATGCCTTCGGGCGTGAGGTCCTCGCTGAATACGGAAAGTTCTTTGAGCGCCGCCTGCGCCGAATCCTGCTCAACCCCCATCGAGAGCCGTTGGAGCGCATTCAAGATTTGCTGCAGGAGTCGCTCATCGGCATGGAAAAGTACAACTGGCGTCGCGGCTGCCTGGTAGGCAATCTCGGCCAGGAAGTGACTTTGCTGCCCGATGATTTTCGCGATCAGATAGAGAAGATTTTTCGAGACTGGGAGGCACTGCTCAGCCAATGCCTTCAGGAAGCGCAGGCCAACCAATCAATAGCCCAGTCCGTGGAGTGTGAACAACTGGCGGCTTTCTTCTGGATTGGCTGGGAGGGCGCAATCACGCGCGCACGTCTCTGCGAAAGTGGCCACCCACTGTCGATCTTCGTCAGGGGATTTCTCGCCGGCATTGCCCGGTGAGTTTTTATCGTCGATTACTAGGCAACCGGTCTAAAAGGAGTCGCTATGTTCAATGCAGTCGTTGTGGAGAACCAGGAAGGCGCTAAGCAGGCCCATTACAGAGAGCTATCCGATGACCAATTGCCAGCCGGCAGTGTCACCGTTGCGGTTTCTCACAGTACGCTGAACTACAAAGATGCCCTTTGCATCACAAGCCGGAGCCCAATCGCCCGGCACTTTCCCATGATTCCGGGGATTGATCTTGTAGGGGTGGTGGAGCGCAGCGAAGACAGCCGCTATCGCGAAGGCGATTCTGTTTTACTCAACGGCTGGGGTGTTGGGGAAAGTCATTGGGGCGGCCTGTCCCAGAAGGCCCGGGTGAGCGCAGATTGGCTGATTCCTCTTCCGCAGGGGATGACACCCCATAACGCCATGGCGATAGGCACCGCGGGTTACACATCCATGCTTAGCCTGATCGCCCTGGAGCGCGCCGGGCTAAAGCCTGATGCAGGGCCTGTTTTGGTAACCGGGGCGAATGGTGGCGTCGGCAGCATTGCCGTAGCGCTGCTGGCCGCCCGAGGGTATCAGGTCATTGCCTCGACCGGCCGGTTAGATGAGGCAGACCACTTGGTCCGGCTGGGCGCGACGGAAGTGATTGATCGAAACACGTTATCTACACCTGGTAAGCCTTTGGGCAAAGAGCGCTGGACAGCGGCGATTGACTCGGTTGGAAGTCACACCCTTGCGAACGTATGTGCTCAGACCAAGGCCGACGGCTGGGTTGCCGCCTGTGGCCTGGCACAGGGTATGGATTTCCCGGCGACAGTAGCACCCTTCATTCTGAGGGGGGTGAGCCTCTTGGGGATCAACAGCGTGACACGTCCATACGCCGAACGAGTCGAGGCATGGGCTCGATTGAACGCGGAACTGGATCTGTCGGTTCTGGGGCAGTTAACACGGGAAGTACCGCTTTCAGAAGTCATCCCTGTTGCAGATGACCTTTTGGCTGGAAAGATTCGCGGACGCCTCGTTGTTGATACCAGCGTTTAATCCATAGCCCAAACACGCTCGATGCTTTCAAAGAGGCCAGCCCTCCGTGTTGGGGGCTGGATCACTCTTGAGGCAATTGCATCTCTAGCTAAGGCCGAAGGTATCTTGCTTGATCCGGTTTACTCTGCAAAAGCCTTTGCCGGCATGCTTCATGACATCGCTGCGGGAGATTTCGTCGAGGGGGCTAACCTACTATTCCTGTTCACAGGCGGCGGACCAGGCGTTTATGCCTATCGCAGCGCATTCGATTTCTAAGAAACCAGTGTTCACAGAGAAACTGCTCATCACCGGAATGTGCCGGTGATGAGCATTCTGTCAATCAATGGCCTGCGCTCTGACCGCCGTCGACGTGCAGGATCTCGCCGGTGACAAACGAAGCGCTGTCCAAGTAGAGAATCGCTTGAACGATGTCGTTGATCTCGCCCATGTGACCGACGGGATGCAGCTTGCCCAGGGCATCGTGAATTTCGGCGCCATGCATTGGGGTCTTGATGATGCCAGGCGACACGGCGTTAGCGCGGATGCCTCGCTTGGCATACTCAATCGCGATCGATTTGGTGGCAGCGTTGATGCCACCTTTGGTGAGGGATGCCATTACCGATGGAACGCCGTCGATTGCGTGGTCAACCAGGCTGGTGGTGACGCTGACCACATGCCCGCTACCATTCTTTTCCATTTCCGCTATGGCGAGCTGGGAAATGTAGAAGAAGCCGCTCATATTGGTCGCAACGACCTGCGCATAGTCTTCTTTGGTGTAGCTGGTGAATGGTTTGGCGACGAAAATCCCGGCGTTGTTGACGAGCGTATCGATGCGCCCGAAGCGGGCCACGGCTTCGCGCACAACTCGTTCCGCTGTGGCCGGATCCGCAATATCACCGGCAACAGTCAGGATATCTGGATCGGTCGATGGTTGAATGGAGCGCGAAGTCGCTACCACTTTGTGGCCGAGGGCTCGGAACCCTTTCACTACACCTGCACCAATGCCTTGAGATGCGCCAGTTACGATGATGACTTTTTGATTATTGCTCATGATATTTCCTCTACGATGGATTAAGTTTTCAGTTAGACGAAGCGGCTTTTGCCGCCTGCCTTAACACTTGCTCGTAATACTCAACAGACTGTGAGCCTGCGACGACTTGCCGATTGTTCAGTACCATTGCGGGTACAGAGTTGATGCCCCTGTCCAAGTAAAAATTTTCGAGCGCTCGGACTTCATCGGTGAATTGCCCGCTTTCAAGTACTACTTGCGCTTGCTGGGCGTTCAAACCGACTTTCTGAGCCAACGCCACCAACGTCTGGTGACTGCTAGGGTTTTGCCCGTTCACGAAGTAAGCCTCAATCAGCGCTCGGTGGAGCTCGCTTTGGAGCCCTTCGTTCGCTGCCCAGAACAGCAGGCGATGTGCATCGTGGGTATTGAAAAAGTGAGTTCGCCTTTGGAGATTGAACTCAAAGCCGAGCTCCCGTCCTCTTTCAACAATCATCTGATTACGCGCCGCCACCTGCTCCGCAGTTCTTCCGTACTTGCGAATCATGTGCTGAATGGCGTCCTCACCTTCGGCAGGCATATCGGGATTGAGCTCAAACGGTTTAAACGTCAACTTGACGTCGATTTCGTCGGCTACGTTGGCGATGGCTTGGTCCAAGGCAGTCGAGCCCAGTGCGCACCAGGGGCAGACGACATCAGAAACGAAGTCGATTTGTACCATGTGCTTCATGGCTTTGACTCCGACAATTGCTTTCTGTACTCGGTAGTGGTAATGCCGGAGTAGCCCCAGTTATCAGTATCGACTTCTTCGATCACGATGTGGGTCAACTTAGGGTCTTTATGAAGCACGCGCTCCATAGTTTCAGTAATTTCTTTTATTACCTGAGCCTTTTGCTCTCGGGTAACACCATCACGAGTGATGCGGACGCTGATGAATGGCATGGGAAGTTCCTCTATCAAGTGTGCATTTGGGTGATGAGCAGTTGATGGAGAAACTTTAAGAATTCAGAGCAAACTGATAAATATGCCCTGAGGTACTTCATTTGTGACCTCGTGTATCGAATCACGCGGCACCTGAGCAGGATTTTCTGGCCTGGTACCTGCCTGGGCCCAGCTGTGGCAGCCTATAGCCGCCAGTCGTGCTTCGCACAGAAGAAGGGGTTGGGATGGATCGTTTGCAAGCAATGCAGGTTTTTGCCCGAGTAGTGGAGACCAATAGCTTCAATAGAGCAGCTGAGGCCTTGGGGATCATGCCGTCATCGGCCACCCGCATGATCAAGAATCTTGAGGATTACCTGGGGG
>MTEW01001536.1_pt1 | contig 15836 bp, 1 predicted proteins | sample 1042681 | NCBI WGS metagenome assembly MTEW01 (sample SAMN06185811, study PRJNA358809) | soil metagenome | isolation source: soil biostimulated with citrate as carbon source | place: India | collected 2015-05-23
GGTGTTTACTTAGCTGATAGACGATTCGGTATCTTTAGCCGTATGCCAGCAAGCATGGCTAACTTACATGTACGAAATTATGATGATGTCGGGCCAGTGAAAAACTTCTTTGGATTTGGATTACAAGAAACTCCATCTAGCTTTGCGAACATTAAGAGTATGTTTACGAAATTCAAAGACCCTGACTGGGAGATTAACCAAGTTCGTACCATGATGAAAGGTCAGTACAAGGATTTAGATGAAGTAGAAGGCATCTATAAGAACCTATACAGTTCATTTAATGAAAAGACAACGAATTTTTCTAGTACAACAATTGATTTCTTAAATCCACATGTAAAGAAAGCATATGGTAACGTTGATATTGATTTAACAAGATTAAATACAACAGATGAAATCATGGGTGCAGTAGGTCGTTTACGACAAGCAATTGGTTCTCCTGAATTCGATGGTAAAATCTCTAAAGGTAATACTGCATTAGCTGAACAATTGGATGAGATGTGGACTAAGTTCAGTCGTTCTCCTCAAGGTTTCTTAAAGAATAAACGTATCTCTAGTGATAACGGCGCTGTTCTTCCTGAGTTTGCTTCTGCATTAGAAACAGGTGAAACAGAATTAGTTGGCATCTTAGATGATGCAAAACGTTTAATTCAGCAACACTCTATTCACCAAGTAAATATGACAACAGAAGGTACAAGTCGTATTGTTCGAAATGCAATTCTAGAAGGTGATTTAGATAAGAATGCATTAAGTGAAGTACGTAATATGGAAGTCCTTTCTAAGATGCGTACATGGTGGAAAGATGTTTATCGTAATCGTAATACTTATGGTGACGATGCATTAGAAGAATTCGCTGGACTGATGAAAGGCGAAGACAGTATATTTGGTCAGGCTATTCATCAGAGTATCAAAGAGTTTAATCCATTAACAAGTACTGGGCCAGGTATGAAACCACCAAACTATTTCGGACCTACAACAGGTTACGGTATTATGCGAGACGCAAAAGGTATTGGCTGGGCAAAAGAAAACTATGAGCAATTAGTTGAAGATGGTTCTAGCTCTATATCTGCATTCTTAAATAGTACAAAAGAAGTATTAAAACAACCATTCGCTGGTCGTAATAACCTTGGTGATGTAACAACTGCTACTACATTCTTCTACTACGGTGTTGAACGTATGGATAATGCGTTATCTAAAGTAGGATTAGGTCTTGCTCAAAAAGACAAAGGTAGTATGCAAAGTATTCTTGTAAACCAATTAGGGAAACGTATTTTGCTTCCTTATGTAGCTTACAAAGAATTAGAATACCTTGATGATATGACTGGAGATACAATCAGTGATAGTCTAGCTGATACGTATGTGAATATGCATGGCGACTTAGCTGGTGTAAAAGAGACTCTTGGTATTAATCGTATTGGTAAAGAACTGACTGCTCCATTTGCAGGTGCTGGACAATTAGGTGAATTACCATTCTTAAAAGCATTCGACTTCTTAACACTTGGTGCATTCTCTGATTTCCGTTCAGAAGAGGAAGTAAATAAATACTATGAATCTGGTGAAGATGCTGTACGTAAAGGTCGTTACTGGGGTCTAGGTTCGAATACTCCTTGGGCTGGTGGAAAGATCGAGAGATGGGAACCAAACTGGTATCGTAAAGCGAAAAGTGATTATGAGTATACAGATACTCTTTATGGAAGCGCAAATGATTACTGGGCAAACACTTGGATTCCTACACTATCTAATCCAATAGCTCCATTGACTTACATGTTAAATGGTCATAGCTATTTAGAAAAGAAACATGAGGATGACAGACCTTATCCAATTAAAGGTGGAACAATCTTATCAGACTTCCCTATCGTTGGTCCTCTTGCAGATAATACAATTGGACGAATTATTTCTCCTCGTACTGTTAGAGCAGATTTACAAGAACAGCATGAACGTTATCAAGATGAAGTAATTGCAGCATCTAGTAGACGTTTCGATGCTTATAGTGAAGGTGCTAGTATTCAGTTAATGCCAGCTGGAGGACTTCAGGTATATGAAGACATGCCTTCTGGTGATGGTGGATATGAAGAAGGCTATGGTTCAGGTGGCGGTGGTGCTATCGGTCTTGGTGGTGGTTCTAGTGCTGAAGGTGGCGTTGCTATCGAAGGTACAGAACGAATGGTTGGAGCTGGAGATTATTCTAGTGCAGCTTTAACTGCAATCAACCAACGTATCACAATGAGAGGTCAAGCAGCCGTTAACCAATCTAAGATGAGACCATTGACTCAGTTAGAAAGCTTACGTGACCCTGAAGCATTAGCAGACTTAGCTGACATCGGTGAGATTGGTAATCCATCTGGTGTAGCTCGTGATATGTTCTACTCTGCATCTGAGGTTCTTGGTATCTATGGTTTCGGTACTAAAGCACTATCTGGATTCCAAGAGGGTGGACGTGGATTAACACTTGAACCAAGTTCTCGTATGGATAGTATGGCTCGTAGTTTCTGGGATATGGAACTAGGTGGAGCCGATATGGTTGGTGGCGGATTCTCCGAGATTTTCCGTCGTTATATTCCTCGTGATCCGAATAAGAATTACTACAATCCAATTCGAAACACAATGCCAGACTGGATGCCTGGTGCAGAATACTTCTTACCATTTAAGTATGGTGACCCTTATGTAAAAGTAAGTAAAGGTGAAATGCGTTTACCTGGTGAGGCATATGAGTCATTATACAAGCTACATCCAGATGAGTTCTCAGCAGAAGATGGTAGCAAATATGGTGCATTCGATAGATTCCGTATCCTAGCTGACGTTGCTCCTTACTCTGACCAGTATCGTATGTGGAAACGTGTTGTTTCTCAAATGAACCAAGATGGTCGTTTAACAGATGATATGAAAGATGAGTATCAAGAAGTAATGACGCAGGTGCGTGAACGTAAAAAGAAATACCAATTCTTTGATAAACGATTCACAAATGCTGACATTGATATGCAAGATGTAACTGTTACGAAGATTCTTGACCAGAATACATTCTTAACAGAAGAGTTCCCAAATAACCCTATTAAACTAGCTGGTGTATCCATCAAGAAAGATGATGAAGAAGCTCAGGCTTTATTACGTCAATTCGTTTATGAAGGTGCGAAGATTCGAGTAGGATTAGATGCCGACCCACTCTTCCGTGTCCGTGATGACATGATGAATACAATGCGTGCTGTTGTATACGCTGGGAACAGTGAAGAAGGTATGCCATTCTACATGACTCAAAAAGGTCAGAACGTCAACTACATGTTAGCGAACCGTTCATTCGGTGGCTTCATGGGCTTCGGTGGAAAAAACAATGTAAGTGTAAAAGATGATGGTAGTGCAACTGCTACACAAGCTTTATTCAGTAACGATCAAATTACTGTCGGTAAAACATGGGAGTTCCTAAGCCATGACTTATTACCAAGCTTACCTATCATCGGACCTATCGCTGATAAGTTCTTACAGGTTCGTTCTCCATTGGAACAATACAAACGTACTGAAGTATATGGTAAAGCGTGGAGACCATGGGAAGAACCTATCTCTGGATGGTTACAACCTATGATTGAAACAATGGCTTCTCGTAATCCATTAATTGCATCTGCTCAAGGTTATGGTATTGGTTGGTTAGCTGGACGTGGCAAAGGTAAGTACTATGGCAAATGGATTGGTGCTTTAGTAGGTGGTGGAGCTGCTGCTCTACGAGTACTAAGTGAGCATACTCCTGGTAAGAGTGATGTTTGGTTACCAGAAAGACGTAAGAAGGAAAGGGAAATTAACGAGTACTTTGACCGTTTGAAATACCTGAAGTTTAAAGGTTTATATGAGAAAGCCGCTGAAGAAGCAAAACGTACAGAAGGTGTGGATTTAAAAGAACTTCTAGATGAAAATAGTAAGCGTGGTAAGAAGAATAAACAATCTCGTAAAACCCTAGAACTTTACAAAAAACAATTGGCAATGCAGAAAAAAATGGGTTATGGTGATGATGAGCTTACAGAGTTCCAATTGAAACGTATCCGTGAAAATCTGAAAACGATTGGTGAGGATAGAAGTAATGTTGATATTGGGCCACATACATTACTAGCTCTTCAATATAAAGCGGAGTATGAGTCAACATTATTCGGGGCTGACCCAAATGGTGACATGACAAAAATCTTCCGTTCTCTACCGAAAAAGGATAGAGAATACTTTGCAGAATTCATGAAGGCTGCTCCTGATGAAAGGGAGGAAATCCTTCGACTTGTTCCTGAAAATGAACGTCGCTTCTTCCAAGCTAAGTGGGGAATGAAGATGGATAAAGTAGAGAGCAATGAATCTTACTTTAAAGACCATTACCTGCCTAGTGAGAACTGGGAGGGATGGCGTGCAGATACCGCATTGAATGACATTAAGTTAAAGGTTGTTCGTAATGAAGGTATGGAACTTACGGAGTTTGGATTCTGGGGTAGTGATGAAACAAGAGCTGACGCTTCTGGTGTTGATGCTGTTGACATGCAACCACGTATGATGGGTGACTTAATTAACACATCTCGACTTGAGAAAGTCCTTCGAGGAGCAGGGTTAGATGATGTGCAGGTAACTGTTCAACGTTCACAATCCAAAGATGAGAATATAATTAGTGTCGGTTTCGACATGATGAAAGATAGAACCAGTGAGATTATTCAGGAGTTGAATACAAACTGGACAAAAGTATTTAGCTAAGGAGGAATTGGGATGGAACAAAATAAAGGGGGAATTAAAAATGGGGGTCAGTTTAAATACGACCCCCTTCATGGTACTTATATTAAACAGAATACAAACCCTGAAGAATCGTACATTGTTGCTCAAATGTCTCAACGAGAAAAGAAGCCAAGAACAACAGGTGCTGATGAGTTATTCAAAGCAGCTACTTACAACGGTAAGATATTAACAAACTCTGCTGATTCTCAAATTAATATGTTTAAGTCTATCCATATCCCAAGTGCAAGTACGAAATCCCATGCTCAAAAATCCATCCAAACGATTCAAAATATGAAGGCTGGAGACATCTTCACGTTCTTCGATATTGAGAATATTGGTACTCATGGCGGAGAATGGTATTCACCTTTAGAGTTTGGTTTCCGTCAAACAAAAGTAGAAAGAGATGCCGCAGGTAAACTTCAATTCAGTAAAACAGATAAGGCTCTTTCTCTATTAGTAAAACCAGGTGAGAAAGAACAAAAGCATGTAATGGATATCTTTGAAAAGCTTAAAGGAATCCACATCACAGGTATTAACTTAACTGATGATGAAAGACGTACCGTGAATGACTTAATCTTATACGGAGCAGATGATGCATTTGGTAATGGCTACTTCCGTAAAGATGGTGATATGACTACTATCTTAAAACAGAACAAAGATCAAAAAGCTATGAAAGGTACTTTATTTACACATGACCAAATTAAAGCGGCAAAACGTGGGTTTGAGAATGTTGTAAAGCACGGTACAGAACCTCATGTAGTAGCTAGAGAATTCTTGAAAACATTACGTAATGGAAAAGAATTAAAACTAGGTGGGCAAAATATTAACACATATGATATTCCTTTCATGCGTGATTATATTAAAGACCAGTTAGTTCCTAGCATACCTAAACATGATAGAAAGACTAGAATGGCTTTAACACGTTTAGCTTCTGATATTCAGAAAGCTGACTCATTCGATACGTTATCTATTGCGAATTCTTTATTTGCTGACCTAAGTTCTAAACATGGTTTACGAAACCAAACACTAGCTAACTTCTACGGCATGACTGGTGAAATCGCACAAGCAACTCACATGGCTTTACAAGATACGGATTTAACTGTTGATGTTGCTAACAAAGTATTCTTAGATAAGTTAAATGTAGAAGGTATCGTAAATGCTGATGCAGGTAACCGTATGAATGGTACTTGGAATAGTAATTCCATCAAGGCTGGAGATAAAGTATTCTCAATGACAGGTTTGCCAGGATATGAAAGCGGAGCAAACGATGGCGTATTTCGTTGGGATGAGGAAAAGAAACAGTTAGTCCCTGCTTATAAAGGAAATGTGAATCCAATCTCAAAAGAATCAGAGTATGAGGTTGTAAAAACATTCAGCGGTAAATTAAAAAACTCTGATAATAAACAAAGTGGTATCTTACTTCGTAACTTAGAAACAGATTTATTCCACTTCATTTCACGAGATAGTGAGACTGACCTTCAAAGTGTATTCCACCAAGTATTTAAACCTTCTGAAGAAGTTCCTCAATTAGCAAACCCTAATGCGGGAAATAGAACTGCATATGGATTAGACCGTGCAAGACGTACTTACGATAAGATGTTTTCTACTACTGAATCTGGCGGAGGACGTTGGATGCTTGAGCGTATGTACGCTGCCCTTGATGCATTAAACGAAGGGAGAGAGAAAGTAAAACGTGGTGAAATCCGTAAATCAGATATAGCTGATTATGTACAGAACCATCCAAATGTTCAACGTACTGTTGGCGGAACACCTACTGGTTTACCAAACTCTCAATACCGTGACCTTCTGGTTATGGAGAAACGTTTAACACAAGAGAAGAAGGTATGGCAAACTGCAATGGCAAGACTTGATGCAAACCTTCCAGGCTCAAATGGATTCACACCATTCAGTCAAAACGTTGCTTTACGTAGCATTGCTCAACAATTAGATGAGAGATATGGTAGCGGTGAAACACGAGTAAGAATGCCAAATGGTAAAGGATTCTTAGAATTACAACTACCTGGTGAGACAACTCATCGTATTGATCTTTCTACTGATGCAACCGCAGCTCGTAATATCCGTTCTTACATTACAAAAGGATTAGATATTAAAGAGAATATCAGTAAGAATGGTGGCGTAGATATTGGTATTGTGAAAAAACGTTTGAAGGATGTTGTGAACCATGTTCGTAGACCAGGTGCTTCTGGTTTAACATCATCTGAAAAATCTCAATTACTACGTCAGGTAAGTGAATTGCAACACGGAGAAAGTCCTTACATGGTTATTGAAAGTATGGCTCGTATGATGAGAGCTGAGTATTCTCATAACTCCTCTTATGCTAATCACAATTTAGATATCAAAGATGTAAGTTCTATCCGTAAACCTTTAGTAGAAGCGTATCAGAATCCAGCTATCTTAGAAGATATCATCGGACGAGGCATTGATACTGGACGAGCTTCTCATAAGTCTCAAGGTAAGACACTGGATTTAAGTGACCCGAAATTCCAGAAGGCATTACAAACACATGATGAAGCTTTAAATGGTTTAATGCAAATCAGTGGTGGTAACACTGCTCGTGGCGTTCAAACAATGAAAGCTGAAGATGTAGTAAAACAATTAATTAACTCCTACTCTGGAGATGGCATGGCTACACAATTAATCTATGATGGTCATAAGAAGACATACATGCTTGCTGTTATGCAGGAAACTGTAATGAAAGAAGTAATGGGTCTTCAACCAAACAAAATCATTGAACACGCAAAAGTTGCTTCTGTTCCAATTCCTTTGCTGGATGAAAACATGAACGTAACAATGCCTGGTTCTACTAAGACAGGTTATTTAAAAGCAATGCGTATGAATGGTAAAGATATACTTGGTACACCATTAGAACAATTAGTAGATGGTGCTGTCCGTCGTGCTAGTTCTACAAAAGAACTAATCCGTAAAGGTAACGAACAAGAGGCTCACTCTAGACTACGTAGACAAGCCCGTGAAGCGACAGAAAAGTTCTCACATAATAATCCATACACAAATGCAAAAGAACTTACTAAGCATGATTCTAAGCGTTCTCAGATAGCTCAACGTGCAGCTAGAAGTAAGATTGATGTAAGTGGATGGGCGGAAGAATGGTACTCTTGGTATGACCAACGTTATGGTTTCGAAAAAGAACTAGGCGTAAAAAATAAATACCAACAAATCAAAGACAAATCTGCTCAATCTTATACTTCCTTCTTCGAAAATTTAGGAATGAGAGAACAACGTGCATTCCATAGTACAATTCAAGAATTTGCATCTAGAGAAAAGAATATGTATTTAAATGCTGGTAACGTAAGTGGTGAGCAAGTACTGAATGGTATTTATGGTACACGAGAAACATCACAAGCTTATCAGGCATTTGGTCATTACAATATTCTAGCCCGTGAGCAAATGAATAAAACTCGTAACTATATTCCATTAGAAGAAAGAGAGATTCGTAGCCGATTACAAGCGAAAGGATATACGAGCGCTGAGATTGAGCGTATGATTCAAACTTCTGCTACAACAACTGCATCTGAAGCTTTGAGTGCTCCACTTCGTATGCCTGATGGTTCTGTTGTTCAGCAAAAAGAATTAACTGGACTAAACGTTCAAGCTGTTGAATTAACGGATATGGACATCAAAGATCGTATGGATGAGTTTAGAAAGAATAATCCTGATGCATATGCCGACCTAGTTCGTAAATATGGTCAAGGATTCGAAAAGAATCTAACTACATTCGAGGGTATGTCTATCATCGACAAGTCATTACAAAGTGTGTTTGATACGAAGCGTGAGAAGAACTTTACTCTACAACGTGGATTTGAATTACACAGTGACATTGCCAACTTCTTTAAACAAGCTGAGAACAATGATTTAGAGAAGGATGGATTCCGTGCAGTCCGAACTGACAACGGTGGGTGGAGACTTGAAGGAGATGTTATGAAGAACGCTACTGAATTGGAAACAATTCTTGGTGGTCGTGTTAATAATCCAGGTAAAGCTGACCATGGCAAATTAACAGTTGGTCAGGTAAGTATCGGTCAGAATACACAATATCAAACTGAAAAAGCATGGGGCGATGGATTCCATGTCGTAGGTTATGACCCAGAGACTCGTAAACTGCAAACTCAAATGATTGAGAAAACAGAAAATGGACGTAAGTTCTTAACGGATGCCAACCATCGTATTACAACAAACTTCTTCGATAGAGATATCTTTGAAGCACTTGGTGTAGGTGATGCAAAAGCAATCGTAACTGTAAGTGATATCAGTAAAGGGATGCATGGTACAGAGATTGAAGGTCAAGTCCGATTAGCTGTAGATGAAGCCAACCGATTAATCACTAACTCTGAAATGGACTTCAAAAATGAAGCTGTTAAAAAGTACGTATCAGATATTAAAGATATGACACAACGTATCTTCCAAATACCTGATGGTGATATTGCTATGAAGCTTGAGCCTGTACAAGGAAGCAACTTAACTGTTGGTAAACTCGTATTGAATTCAGAACATGGACGAATCGCTGGCCCTGTATATGGAGCACAACAAGAGTATGACTTCGTAAAACAATCATCTCAAATGTTAGAAGAGCTTGCGGCTAAAGCTGGTGTTATTAATTATACAGCTCCAATTAATCGTCAGGAAAAGAACGTTAACTTAACACTTCGAGTAGCTGACCTTCATAAATGGCAAGACCAAATGGGAGTATCTGAGACAGGTAAAGAGGGATTAGTTCGTTGGACATATAAAGAACAAGAAGCGATTCTAAATCGTACAGACCAAATCTTAGGACGTAAAGACCATACGATTGGTAAGTTTGTTCGCCAACAAATCTCATCTCGTTCTGCTATCCAAAATAGAAGTAATGAAATGACATTAGCTGAAGAAACTTCTGGTATCTTACGAGCAATCAATGACCATCAGAATACAACTCTTCAAAAGAATGGTGTTGTACAAGAAGGTGATATTGTTATCCGTACAGGTGGAAACATCATGACGGACTTAGACCCAGATGGTACGCACACAGCTGTCATGAAGGATGGTCACTTAGAGATTTCTCAACATGCATTCCGTGACCCACAATTCAATGTTGCTACTGACTCTGAAATGACGAAAGGTAAACTTGGAAACTATGCAATGACACTTGCTGACCCAAGAAGCCTACAGTTACAGATTGAGGGACTTGGTGAAGGTGTAGAAGAAACTGTCGGAAGTCTCATGAAGAAAAATGGCGGCACATTCTTACTTGAATTACCAAGCAATAGTGAGCATCAGTTTAAAGACAAGTACGTTCGTTTAATGTCTCCTGGTACAATGCAAATCGGTACTGGCCCAGAAGCACTGGAGATGGCGAATGAAGTAGACAAGCGTTCTCTTGGTATCTGGAGAAACATTAAAGCGTATCAAGCTGCTCCTACAATAGAGAATAAAGAAGCTGTTGAAAAATCAGTAGAAGCATATAAATCATACCTAAACTATATGGTGACAGGTTCTCATGGCGGAACACTTCTAGATAAGTACTCTGCTAAGATGGATATGTCTGGTCGTTTCCATATTGAAGGGGTTAACATGCATGAGAAAGGATTAGCTGAAGGTGATGCTTTAATTGGTCCGAAACAAATGCGTCGTATGATTGCAGGTGCAGAAAGCGATATCGTTCAATCATTAGCTCCAAAACGTCATGAGGCGGTTCTTACAGAATACAATGAGCGAATGACACAAGCTGGTAAAGCAAAAGGAAACGAGAAAGTTCGTCTTGAATCTTTAGCGAAACAGTTTAAATCTGAACGTATGGGCGAAGAAGCACTTGAAATTGCGAAAACAAATGGTTTATATGGATTTACAAACCGTTATCCAACTATCAATAAGCAAACAAACGGAGTTCTTCGTTACCTTGTGGATGATACGATTGAAGCAAACACTATGTATGTTGGCGCTGGTACTGCAAAAGTATTCAAAGCCGATCATGATGGTGATAATGGTAATGCTGTATTTAACCACTATAAAGCAAGTAAGACACATACTGTTGACGACATTCGTGCTGTTCATCAAGAGATGCAACAAGTTCAACAAGGAAGTATTCCATTGTATGAACAAGCTGGTGTCGAAATGGCAGCAGATGAGTTAAAGCACTACAATGCAGAGAAGTTAACTGTCGGTGAGCAACTGCAACGAGAAATACAAAGGTCGCAAGATTATGGAGAGTTGGCTGGTTGGGGTCCAAAAACAACTAGGCTAAATGAGATGGAAAGTTTACTAGCTCGTACTGGTAAAGCTGACATCGGGGTACTCGATAACTTACGTCAACGTATGCAGACTTTAACGAATCCAACTTATGAAGCTCTTGCTAAAAAAGGTTTAATCTCACAAGACGAAGCCTACCAAGCTATGAATATCCTAGAGGAGTTTAGTAGTAAGATTTCACAGGACTCCATTTCTTCTAAGAAAATTAGTGTTGGTGCTTTAACAGAAGAGATTGTTAAGAACTGGGGTAAACAGTTAACAAACGATGAGTCTCAATATGCCGCTAAAGTAATGGAGCATCACGGTGCTGAAGCCGTAATGGGTGAAGTAGAGAAACGTATGCAAACTCATTACCAAGCAATTGAGATGTTGAAAGAAGGGGTTATCCGCCCTGACTCTGTTGGTGTAGAGAAGATTCGAAAAGCCAATGACATACTTGGTATCTTTAAGACAAGTAATCCAAATGAAAGTATGAACCATTATGGCTTAGATACACACTTAAACCAATTACAAGACTTGTACTCATTATCTGGTAATTCGTTCACTGAGAATCCTCATCTGAAGGGTATGCAATCTGGTGGTACGAAAGATACAGATATTGTTTCTAACATTGTGGCTGGTGGTAAGTACGAATCTGTTCCAACTCCTCACCTAGACAACATCGCTGCAAACAATCCTCAGTTTAAAAAGATATATGATGAAGGTGTAGAGAACTTTGAAAATCTTATTTCTGAGCGATTCTCGTTTAGAGATAGAGCATTAAAAGATTCTCTCGCTGATACGATAACTGAAACACCGCATCTAAGTAAGAATACTCTTACTGAAATGATTGGTGCAGACAAAGGTATTGTTCGAGCAACAGAAGCCGTAAGTGAAAAGATGTCTGGTTTAGCACATAAGATGGGACCAGGTATGATAGGAGGAGCAATTGGATTTGGTGCAATGTGGGCAGCTTCAGCTTTAATGAGAAGTGGTCCAACACCAGAAGCATTCCAAGAGCAGACTGACATGGCGCCACCACCGCCACCTCCTGTACAAGTATCTTCTGGCCCGACTGCTCGTGTAACACCAAATGAAAACATCAACATTTCGATTCGAGCGAAGGATGCAAAAGGAATGTCTCAACAAGATGTTTCGAAACTCGTTCATGAAGAGTTGTCTCGTCAAACGAGTGCTCAACTTAACATGAATATGAATGTAAATGACAATACTCAAAAACTAGACAATGAGTGGATGCAAACACAATTTGCAAATGTAATGGGTAAAGGATTTACGTATTAACAAAGGAGGTTTTCATATGTTACATGAAATGAGACTCCTATCTGTTCAGAAAGAGAAGCCAGAGTCATTCTGGCTTCTTACTCTGGATGTAGATGGAGAACGAGTTCGTTTTAGATATAATGAAGTTTCTATTGGAAACAGATTATCAGAATACTTAACAACAGTAGCTGAAAAAAATAAAGCATATCCTATCTCCATTACCTTTAATAAGACCGAAGGAAGTCATGGTTTTACAAGAAAGCTTGGAGGAAAGATTTCTAATGTAGATATACATGCTCACGTAGTAAGAAAGCTTCCTGTTGAATCGAATTCTCCATTCCATGAAAGAGGGCAAATAGGAGAAGATAAAAAGCCAGAACCTGCATTTGCTCCTAGATTAATGGCTCGTGCTTTAGCAGCTCCGCCAGAAGAAACACCAGTATCAGAAGGTATCATTGTATTAGAAGATGTAAAAGTAAAAGATGGTGATACAATCTCTGGTGTTGTTTATGATACTGGTAAATGGATTGGACTACATGTTAAAAAAGGCGAACGTATTAATATTCGTTATGTAGGTGTGCAAGCACCTGAAACAGAAGACCATGGTGAAGCATCTGGTACAACTCGAAATGCTGGGTACATGTCTCGATATAAAGTAACAAAAGAACAAGCATTCAAGATCGGTGAAGAAGCAAGAGACTACATGAACAATATGTTAAGTGGTTCTGGAGCTGTTGTAGTCGATGTAGATAGAATCGAAAATCATGAACCACGTAAAGATGTGTATGGTCGTTATGTTGCTGTTGTTTATAAAACACATGTAAATAAATCAGAAGTACTTAAAGGTGACAAAATACCTAGCGCAATCAATATGAATAAGAGCTTACTTGCTAAACCTTCTGCATTATATGCACCTGCTCCTCTTGGTATGCCATATGAGAAATTCGTAAATGACGAAGGTTATATTCGTTTTGACGTAATGAAATGGTATAAAGACCTTGGTTTATTAAAGGACATGCCTGATAGCGGAACAGTTGGTGAAAAGCTAGACGACTACTTTAAAGAAAGTGGTAAGAACAATGAAGAGAAATCGGATTTGTCAGAAGTTAAAATCAAATATGATGAGGTGTATGACAACACAATTGACTTCTTAGAACCACTAGATGATAGATTAGAAAAGATGGGCGATTTACAAAACCAGCACCGTGTTCGTATTGGTGATGTATTACTTACCGTTCCTCCACTAGGAATTCAAGTAAATAGAACTTCTCACACAGAACGTATTAAAACACTTCGTACAAAAGGAAGTATCTTAACTAAGACTGGTTTCTCAAGTACATCTATCAATCTTCAATTATATTTCCATGACTTAGAAGCGATTAACGGTACGCCTTGGAAAACACCAGAAGGTATGGAATATACAATGGATGGTTTACGCCAATTGATTGCTCAGTTCCAAAAGATGCCTTTCCTTCCTATTGATAATGCATATGTTAATACGGTATTAGATATTCATGATGTAGCATTAATGAATTTATCTGTAGAGACAGTGCCAGGATTCCCTCATTCTATTATGGCTAACTTAACATTAGCGAAATTCAACTCTGAAGCGTATATGCCTCAAGAAGTTAGTTTACATGATGCAATTAACTATCCATTAATGAGATGGTACTACCAACGTAGCTTAACAAAACCAGCTAATGAAGCTCATACATTCCTAGAGCCTATCTCTGGTCAATTAACAAATAAGATTTCTTTCTCTCATGCAGATGAAGCCGAGTTAGAACAACGAGCAGAAGCAATCATTGCTCTTCGTGAAATGAAACCTATCAATGTAATGAGAATGGAGATTGATGCGAAAAAGAGTGAACTAGGTAAAGTTATTGCTGACGGTAAAAAAGCATCACTTCTTCTTGAACAATATGATAAGTATCAACGCCATAAAAAGAATGGTGACATTAAAGACCCAGATGACTTAGTAGAAGGACATCCAGTATTCCAAGATATGTACAATAATAGAAGTGCTAGAGCTGTATTTGACGATACGGAATTCTTTGCTCCACATGATAGTGAGGTTCATGACATCATGCGTGGTAAATTACCAGTAGACCCAGAAGAAGGTTCGGAACTTCCAGGATACTTCCGTAAGAAAGATACATTCAAAATCTTCTTATGGTCAATCCCAAATGGTGAGGAACTGAAGAAGCATAGAAACCTATGGGTAAAACCTAAATCTGAAAAAGATGCTGTTGGTTATTTCTATGTTACTGAAACATCTCTGGGTGCATTGAAGTCAATTGTTGAAAGAGGTCGTCGTGCAGAACAAATGGCAATGACTGAAATTGACCGTTACAACAAATTAAGTGACATTGTATATGTAACAGAATCAAAGTTATCTATGGTCGATTACACAATTCCTGAAAAGGATATGTTGGTTACTTCTATGCAAGTTATGTACGAAAACATTTTCAGTTCTGCTCAAACTCGTACAGGTGAATCACCTACGATGCAGTTCCTTGGTTCTCAAGATGTTGCCGTAAAACTAGACCTTGAATTAACAGAGGATGGCGTATTCAAACTACGTACACTTGTAGATAAGATTGATGAGTTTGCTCGTCATTATCGTGTAGGTATCTCTTCTGGATTCTTAGGAATAGAGAATCAATTAATGAAACTATTCGGTGTAAAGAGTGTCATGATTGAGACATTAAACATAAATACAGTGCCAGGATTCCCAGGTCGATTCCAAGGTGAAATGGTTCTAGTAGCATTCAATAAAACACAACGTCGCCAAGAAGAGTTAAAAGGTATGAGTGCATTTGATGGTACAGACCGTGACCAGTTACATTCATCTACAGTAGATTATAAATTGCAAGATGCAATCATTGAATACAAGATGGATCAAATGGAAGTATACCCTGACTTAGAATTACCAACTTACAAAGAGCTTAATGATGTTATTGAGAAAACTGGAGCTGGTATTAAAGAGTATAAAAACAAACCAGGTGGTGTTTACGTTGACCCTGACTTCTATGCTTCTACAAAATGGACATTCCGTGGAGAAGTTAAGAAGCAATTAGAACAACGTAAAGAGATGAAGTTTAGTGACTCCTCTGGTGTTCACATGTCATCTAGTATTACTTCTACAGACCCAATGGATGTAGATAAAGAGAACATGCATGTAATCGAAGCGCTTGAGAAGAAGACTCCTTATGTTCCTTATGTCTTTAACTGGGCTGAGGACAACAAAGGTGCGAACTCTGAAAAGGCTGCGGAGAATGCAACAGACTCTACTGGTGGTGCAAAAGGTACTGGTAAACCAAATGCTGAAGTAGCTGCTTGGTTGAAGGATAAGAAGAATATAGACACACCTCCTCCTTTAGATAAATGGAAGACATGGGGTTACGGTGAATCAGAAGCCGACTTCACAAAATGGAGACAGAATGTTGTTCCAAAACCAATTGAGTTCTACAAAGAATTATATTCTTTAATTGATGCACGATGGGTTAAAAACAATAACGTGTACAACGATAAGAATAAAGCTACTGGTGGGCATACAAAACTTACGTATGCTGACCCAGAAGACCATC
>MTEW01005027.1_pt1 | contig 15697 bp, 11 predicted proteins | sample 1042681 | NCBI WGS metagenome assembly MTEW01 (sample SAMN06185811, study PRJNA358809) | soil metagenome | isolation source: soil biostimulated with citrate as carbon source | place: India | collected 2015-05-23
AGATGGTAATGCCGGGCGACAACATCAAGATGGTTGTCACCCTGATCGCTCCGATCGCCATGGAAGACGGCCTGCGCTTCGCGATCCGCGAAGGTGGTCGTACCGTTGGCGCCGGCGTAGTAGCCAAGATCATCGAATAACGACTTGATCTTGGTGTATCAGGCCGGCATAATGGTCGGCCTGACTTTGTTACAGGCCAGTAGCTCAATTGGCAGAGCGGCGGTCTCCAAAACCGCAGGTTGGGGGTTCGATTCCCTCCTGGCCTGCCAGATTCCAAGAATGAGAATCTGGCATTTCTCTCACAGGATCTTAGCTGATGAATGCCAAGGCTGAAGCCAAAGAAACACGCTTCGACGTTCTGAAGTGGGTCGTTGTGGTGGCTCTTGTTGCTGTTGGCGTGGTCGGCAATCAGTATTTCTCCGCTGAGCCGATCCTGTATCGCGTCCTTGCGCTTCTTGCTCTTGCTGCTGTTGCTGCTGTTGTGGCTCTGCAGACCGCCAAGGGCCAGGCTTTCTTCGTACTTGCCAAGGAAGCTCGCGCGGAGATTCGCAAGGTTGTTTGGCCGACCCGTCAGGAAACCACCCAGACCACTCTGATTGTCGTGGCTGTCGTGCTGGTAATGGCGCTGCTGTTGTGGGGGCTTGATACCCTGCTCGGCTGGCTTGTTTCGTTGATTGTTGGTTAATAGGTGCGCCGTGGCTAAGCGTTGGTACGTTGTGCATGCTTACTCGGGTTACGAGAAGCATGTCATGCGCTCGCTGATCGAGCGCGTCAAGCTGGCCGGCATGGAAGACGAGTTCGGCGAGATTCTGGTTCCCACCGAAGAAGTGGTGGAAATGCGTAATGGCCAGAAGCGCAAGAGCGAGCGTAAGTTCTTCCCCGGCTACGTGCTGGTTCAAATGGAAATGAATGAGGCGACGTGGCACCTGATCAAGGATACGCCGCGTGTTATGGGTTTCATCGGTGGTACTGCCGACAAGCCTGCGCCCATTACTGAGAAAGAAGCTGAAGCTATCCTGCGTCGCGTCGCCGACAGCGGTGATAAGCCGAAGCCGAAGACATTGTTCGAGCCAGGTGAAACCGTTCGTGTTATCGACGGTCCGTTCGCTGACTTCAATGGTGTCGTCGAAGAGGTCAACTACGAGAAGAGCCGGATCCAGGTGGCCGTGCTCATCTTCGGTCGCTCTACTCCGGTAGAGTTGGAGTTCAGTCAGGTCGAGAAGGCTTAACTGACAATGGCATCCCAACCCCGCAGCCCTAGGTTGCGGGGTTTTGTCGTCACTGGGATAAACGCGAAAGCAATCGGGGAGCCTTAGGGCGCTAGAACCCGTAACTGGAGTTATACATGGCTAAGAAGATTCAAGCTTATATCAAGCTGCAAGTTAAGGCCGGTCAGGCCAACCCGTCGCCGCCGGTCGGCCCTGCTCTGGGTCAACACGGCGTGAATATCATGGAATTCTGCAAGGCGTTCAACGCCAAGACCCAAGGTCTCGAGCCCGGTCTGCCGACTCCCGTGATCATCACCGTATACAGCGACCGTAGCTTCACCTTCGAGACCAAGAGCACCCCGGCTTCCGTGCTGCTGAAAAAAGCGGCCGGTATTGCTAGCGGCTCCCCGCGTCCGAACACCCAGAAAGTAGGCACCGTTACCCGTGCTCAGCTGGAAGAGATCGCCAAAGCCAAGAAGGCTGATCTCACTGCAGCTGACCTGGATGCGGCCGTGCGTAGCATCGCCGGTTCCGCTCGTAGCATGGGCCTGAACGTGGAGGGTGTGTAATGGCTAAGCTGACCAAGCGCCAAAAGGCAATCGCCGAGAAAGTAGAAGCTGGCAAACAGTACGGCTTCGAAGACGCCGCCAAGCTGCTGGCTGAGCTGGCGACCTCCAAGTTCAAAGAGTCCGTGGACGTCTCCATCAACCTGGGCGTCGATCCGCGTAAATCCGACCAGGTCGTTCGTGGCGCCACCGTTCTGCCGAACGGCACTGGCAAGAGCGTCCGCGTTGCCGTGTTCACCCAGGGTCCGGCCGCTGAAGCCGCTCTGGCTGCTGGCGCCGAGAAAGTCGGCATGGACGAGCTCGCTGCCGAGATGAAAGCCGGCGATCTGAACTACGACGTGGTAATCGCTTCTCCGGACGCGATGCGTGTCGTCGGTCAGCTGGGCCAGATCCTCGGTCCGCGCGGCCTGATGCCGAACCCGAAGGTTGGTACCGTGACTCCGGACGTGGCTACTGCCGTGAAGAACGCCAAGGCTGGTCAGGTGCGTTTCCGTACCGACAAGAACGGCATCATTCACGCTTCCGTTGGCAAGGTCGACTTCGAACCGATCAAGCTGAAGCAGAACGTTGAAGCTTTGCTGGCTGATCTGAAGCGCCTGAAGCCGTCCACCTCCAAGGGTGTGTACCTGAAGCGCGTGACCCTGAGCACCACCATGGGCCCGGGTCTGCAGATCGATCAGGCTTCCCTCGAAGGCTAAGTGATAAAGGCGCGGCGGATTCGTCCGTCGCGCCAGGTATTGGGGTCCCTGCCTGGCGGGGGCTATCCAAGACCGTAGGCGGCGCAAGCCTCAAACCGGAAAGCGATTTCCGAGCCTACGCAGATGGTGCTCCCGATTCGTTTACCGAATCAGACACCAAAACGCCGTCCGGCTCCGGCTGGACGAAACGGTAACATCCAGGAGTTAGACCCGTGGCAATTAAACTCGAAGACAAGAAGGCCATCGTCGCTGAAGTCAACGAGGCTGCCAAAGCTGGCCTGTCCGCTGTCGTGGCTGATGCCCGTGGCGTGACCGTAGCCGCTATGACCGGACTCCGTAAAGAGGCCCGCGAGGCTGGTGTGTACGTGCGTGTCGTACGTAACACCCTGGCTCGCCGCGCCGTTGCTGGCACTCAGTTCGAAGTGCTCAACGACGTGTTCAAAGGCCCGACCCTGATTGCGTTCTCCAACGAACATCCGGGCGCTGCCGCTCGTATCTTCAAGGAATTCGCCAAGGGTCAGGACAAGTTCGAGATCAAGGCCGCTGCATTCGAGGGCCAGTTCCTCGCAGCCAATCAGATCGACGTACTGGCGACCCTGCCGACCTACAACGAAGCCGTTGCACAGCTGATGAGCGTTATCCAAGGCGCTACCAGCAAGCTGGCTCGTACTCTGGCGGCAATTCGCGACCAGAAAGAAGGCGCTGCTGCCTGATCCAGGCCGCATAACCCTCTTTCAAGCTGAATCTTTCAAAATTCTGATGGCCGCGTAGGCCGTCCACCTATACAGGAATTAGAGTCATGGCTCTGACCAACGAAGACATCATCAACGCCGTATCCGAAATGTCCGTCATGCAGATCGTTGAACTGATCAAGGCGATGGAAGAGAAGTTCGGTGTTACCGCTGCTGCTGCCGTTGCCGCTGGCCCGGCTGCTGCCGCTGCTGTCGTTGAAGAACAAACTGAGTTCAACATCATCCTGACCGAAGCCGGTGAGAAGAAAGTGAACGTCATCAAAGTCGTTCGCGAACTGACCGGTCTGGGCCTGAAAGAAGCCAAGGCAGTAGTTGACGGCGCCCCGGGCGTGGTCAAGGAAGGCGCTTCCAAGGAAGAAGCCGAAGCTGCCAAGAAAGCTCTGGAAGAAGCTGGCGCCAAAGTCGAGCTCAAGTAAGCGACGACCTTGCGTCAACAGCCGAAGCGCTTCGCGCAAGGCTGACGGCTGGTGGCTTTTGCCACCGGCCTTTTTCCGTTCTAGGTGGTCGTCTCCGGACGCCACCCTGGACGTGACCCGACCCCTGTTGAGGGGCGGAGCAAACCAAGGGGTTTGCACGATTTTCTGGCTACTCCCGTCGGAGGGGCCAAACAAGCAGGTGACCAAGCTGGGGAACGCTGATGGCTTACTCATACACTGAGAAAAAACGTATCCGCAAAGACTTTAGCAAGTTGCCGGACGTCATGGATGTACCTTACCTCCTGGCCATCCAGCTGGATTCGTATCGCGAATTCCTGCAGGCCGGAGTTAGCAAAGAGCAATTCCGTGACATCGGCCTGCACGCGGCCTTCAAGTCTGTTTTCCCGATCATCAGCTATTCCGGCAACGCTGCTCTGGAATATGTCGGCTATCGCCTGGGCGAGCCGGCGTTCGATGTCAAGGAATGCGTGCTGCGCGGCGTGACCTTCGCCGTGCCGCTGCGGGTAAAAGTCCGTCTGATCATCTTCGATAAAGAGTCGTCGAACAAAGCGATCAAGGACATCAAGGAACAAGAAGTCTACATGGGGGAAATCCCCCTGATGACCGAGAACGGTACCTTCATCATCAACGGTACCGAGCGCGTCATCGTCTCCCAGTTGCACCGCTCTCCGGGTGTGTTCTTCGACCACGACCGTGGCAAGACCCACAGCTCGGGCAAGCTGCTGTACTCCGCTCGCATCATTCCCTACCGTGGTTCCTGGCTGGACTTCGAATTCGATCCGAAGGACTGCGTATTCGTGCGTATCGACCGTCGCCGCAAGTTGCCGGCCACCGTCCTCCTGCGCGCGCTGAACTACACCACTGAAGAAGTGCTGAACGCCTTCTATGCAACCAACGTCTTCCACGTGAAGGGCGAAGGTCTGCACCTGGAGCTGGTTCCGCAGCGTCTGCGTGGCGAGATCGCCGTGTTCGACATCAAGGACCAGAACGGCAAAGTGATCGTGGAGCAGGGCCGTCGTATTACCGCCCGCCACATCAACCAGCTGGAGAAGGCTGGCATCAAAGAGCTGGAAGTCCCGATGGACTACGTGCTTGGCCGTACCTCCGCCAAGGCCATCGTGCATCCGGCTACCGGCGAAATCATCGCCGAGTGCAACACCGAGCTGACCACCGACCTCCTGGTGAAAATCGCCAAGGCCCAGGTTGTCCGCATCGAAACCCTGTACACCAACGACATCGACTGCGGTCCGTTCATCTCGGACACCCTGAAGATCGACTCCACCGGCAACCAGCTGGAAGCCCTGGTCGAGATCTACCGCATGATGCGTCCTGGCGAGCCGCCGACCAAGGAAGCTGCCGAAACCCTGTTCAACAACCTGTTCTTCAGCGCCGAGCGTTACGACCTGTCCGCCGTGGGCCGCATGAAGTTCAACCGTCGTATCGGTCGCACCGAGATCGAAGGTTCGGGCGTGCTGAGCAAGGAAGACATCGTTGACGTACTGAAGACCCTGGTCGACATCCGTAACGGCAAGGGCATCGTCGACGACATCGATCACCTGGGTAACCGTCGCGTGCGTTGCGTCGGCGAGATGGCCGAGAACCAGTTCCGTGTTGGCCTGGTGCGCGTCGAGCGCGCGGTCAAGGAACGTCTGTCGATGGCCGAAAGCGAAGGCCTGATGCCGCAAGACCTGATCAACGCCAAGCCGGTGGCTGCTGCGATCAAGGAATTCTTCGGCTCCAGCCAGCTGTCCCAGTTCATGGACCAGAACAACCCGCTCTCTGAAATCACCCACAAGCGCCGCGTTTCCGCACTCGGCCCAGGTGGTCTGACTCGTGAGCGCGCGGGCTTCGAGGTTCGTGACGTACACCCGACCCACTACGGCCGCGTGTGCCCGATCGAAACTCCTGAAGGTCCGAACATCGGTCTGATCAACTCCCTGGCGACCTACGCTCGCACCAACCAGTACGGCTTCCTGGAAAGCCCGTACCGCGTTGTGAACGGCACCCAGGTCACCGACGAGATCGTCTTCCTCTCCGCCATCGAAGAGGCCGACCACGTCATCGCTCAGGCATCGGCAACGATGAACGAGCAGGGTCAACTGATCGACGAGCTGGTAGCCGTACGTCACCTGAACGAATTCACCGTGAAGGCGCCGGAAGACGTAACCCTGATGGACGTCTCTCCGAAGCAGGTCGTTTCCGTTGCTGCCTCGCTGATTCCGTTCCTCGAGCACGACGACGCCAACCGCGCACTCATGGGCTCGAACATGCAGCGTCAGGCCGTGCCGACCCTGCGTGCCGACAAGCCTCTGGTAGGTACCGGGATGGAGCGCAACGTTGCGCGCGACTCCGGTGTCTGCGTCGTGGCCCGTCGTGGTGGCGTGATCGACTCGGTCGACGCCAGCCGTATCGTGGTTCGTGTCAACGATGACGAAGTCGAGACTGGCGAAGCCGGCGTCGACATCTACAACCTGACCAAATACACCCGTTCCAACCAGAACACCTGCATCAACCAGCGTCCGCTGGTGCAGAAGGGTGATGTGGTCGCTCGCGCCGACATCCTCGCCGATGGTCCGTCCACCGACATGGGTGAACTCGCTCTGGGTCAGAACATGCGCGTCGCGTTCATGCCCTGGAACGGTTTCAACTTCGAGGACTCCATCTGCCTGTCCGAGCGCGTGGTGCAGGAAGATCGCTTCACCACCATCCACATCCAGGAACTGACCTGTGTGGCGCGCGACACCAAGCTCGGCCCAGAAGAAATCACCGCGGACATCCCGAATGTGGGTGAGGCTGCGCTGAACAAGCTGGACGAGGCCGGTATCGTTTACGTGGGTGCCGAAGTGCAGGCTGGCGACATCCTGGTCGGCAAGGTCACTCCGAAAGGCGAGACCCAACTGACTCCGGAAGAGAAGCTGCTGCGCGCGATCTTCGGTGAGAAGGCGTCCGACGTGAAGGACACTTCCCTGCGCGTGCCGACTGGCACCAAGGGCACCGTAATCGACGTCCAGGTCTTCACTCGTGACGGCGTCGAGCGTGACTCCCGCGCGCTGTCCATCGAGAAGATGCAGCTCGACGAGATCCGCAAGGACCTGAACGAAGAGTTCCGTATCGTCGAAGGCGCTACCTTCGAGCGTCTGCGTTCCGCTCTGGTCGGCCAGGTTGCCGAAGGCGGCGCTGGCGTGAAGAAAGGCACCGAGATCACCGACGAGTACCTCGACGGCCTCGAGCGCGGCCAGTGGTTCAAGCTGCGCATGGCTGAAGACGCACTGAACGAGCAGCTGGAGAAGGCTCAGGCCTACCTGTCCGACCGTCGCCAGATGCTGGATGACAAGTTCGAAGACAAGAAGCGCAAGCTGCAGCAGGGCGACGACCTGGCTCCGGGCGTACTGAAGATCGTCAAGGTCTACCTGGCCATCAAGCGTCGTATCCAGCCGGGCGACAAGATGGCGGGTCGTCACGGTAACAAGGGTGTGGTCTCCGTGATCATGCCGGTCGAAGACATGCCCCACGATGCCAATGGCACTCCGGTGGACATCGTCCTCAACCCGCTGGGCGTACCGTCTCGTATGAACGTCGGTCAGATCCTCGAAACCCACCTGGGCCTCGCTGCCAAGGGCCTGGGCGAGAAGATCAACCGCATGATGGAAGAGCAGCGCAAGATCGCCGAACTGCGCGAATTCCTCCATGAGATCTACAACGAGATCGGTGGCCGTCAGGAAAACCTGAACGAGCTGAGCGACCAGGAAATCCTGGACCTGGCGAAGAACCTGAAGGGCGGCGTACCCATGGCCACCCCGGTGTTCGACGGTGCCAAGGAAAGCGAGATCAAGGCCATGCTGAAGCTCGCCGACCTGCCGGAAAGCGGTCAGATGCGCCTGTTCGACGGTCGTACCGGTAATCAGTTCGAGCGTCCGACCACCGTCGGCTACATGTACATGCTCAAGCTGAACCACCTGGTCGACGACAAGATGCACGCACGTTCCACCGGTTCTTACAGCCTGGTTACCCAGCAGCCGCTGGGTGGTAAGGCGCAGTTCGGTGGCCAGCGTTTCGGGGAGATGGAGGTCTGGGCACTGGAAGCCTACGGCGCCGCCTACACCCTGCAGGAAATGCTGACCGTGAAGTCGGACGACGTGAACGGCCGGACCAAGATGTACAAGAACATTGTGGACGGCGATCACCGCATGGAGGCCGGCATGCCCGAGTCCTTCAACGTGTTGATCAAAGAGATCCGCTCGCTCGGCATCGACATCGAACTGGAAACCGAATAACACGCGACGCCCAAAACGCTACGGCTGGTCAAGGCCGGTCGTAGCGGGTCCGTGAGGAGGAAAGGCCTTGAAAGACTTGCTGAATCTGTTGAAAAACCAGGGTCAAATCGAAGAGTTCGATGCCATCCGTATTGGTCTGGCCTCGCCCGAGATGATCCGTTCCTGGTCCTTCGGTGAAGTGAAAAAGCCGGAGACCATCAACTACCGTACCTTCAAGCCGGAGCGCGATGGCCTGTTCTGCGCCAAGATCTTTGGCCCGGTGAAGGACTATGAGTGCCTGTGCGGTAAGTACAAGCGCCTCAAGCATCGCGGTGTGATCTGCGAGAAGTGCGGTGTAGAAGTCGCCCTGGCCAAGGTGCGCCGTGAGCGCATGGGCCACATCGAGCTGGCTTCGCCCGTTGCCCACATCTGGTTCCTGAAGTCCCTGCCGTCCCGTATCGGCCTGCTGTTGGACATGACCCTGCGTGACATCGAGCGCGTGCTCTATTTCGAGAGCTACGTGGTGATCGATCCGGGCATGACCACCCTGGAGAAAGGCCAGCTGCTGAACGACGAGCAGTACTTCGAAGCCCTCGAAGAGTTCGGTGACGACTTCGATGCCCGCATGGGTGCCGAGGCCGTTCGCGAGCTGCTCAACGCCATCGACCTGGATCATGAAATCGGCCGCCTGCGCGAAGAAATCCCGCAGACCAATTCCGAGACCAAGATCAAGAAGCTGTCCAAGCGCCTGAAGCTGATGGAAGCCTTCAAGGACTCCGGCAACCATCCCGAGTGGATGGTGCTGACCGTCCTGCCAGTGCTGCCGCCGGACCTGCGTCCGCTGGTTCCGCTGGATGGCGGTCGCTTCGCGACCTCCGACCTGAACGACCTTTATCGTCGGGTGATCAACCGTAACAACCGTCTGAAGCGCCTGCTCGACCTGGCTGCTCCGGACATCATCGTGCGCAACGAAAAGCGCATGCTGCAGGAAGCTGTCGACGCCCTGCTGGACAACGGCCGCCGTGGCCGTGCCATCACCGGTTCGAACAAGCGCCCGCTGAAGTCCCTGGCTGACATGATCAAGGGTAAACAGGGTCGCTTCCGTCAGAACCTGCTCGGTAAGCGCGTGGACTACTCCGGTCGTTCGGTAATTACCGTAGGTCCGACCCTGCGCCTGCACCAGTGCGGTCTGCCCAAGAAGATGGCCCTTGAGCTCTTCAAGCCGTTCATCTTCGGCAAGCTGGAAGCCCGGGGCATGGCTACTACCATCAAGGCGGCCAAGAAGATGGTCGAGCGCGAACTGCCCGAGGTCTGGGACGTTCTCGCTGAAGTCATCCGCGAACACCCCGTACTGCTGAACCGCGCGCCGACCCTGCACCGTCTGGGCATCCAGGCTTTCGAGCCCGTCCTCATCGAAGGCAAGGCCATCCAGCTGCACCCGCTGGTCTGCGCCGCGTACAACGCCGACTTCGACGGTGACCAGATGGCCGTTCACGTTCCGCTGACCCTCGAGGCCCAGCTGGAAGCGCGCGCGCTGATGATGTCCACCAACAACATCCTCTCGCCCGCCAACGGCGAGCCGATCATCGTTCCGTCGCAGGACGTGGTTCTGGGTCTGTACTACATGACCCGTGAAGCCGTTAACGCCAAGGGCGAAGGTCGCGTGTTCGCGGACCTGCAGGAAGTCGACCGCGTGTTCCGCGCCGGTGAAGCGTCCCTGCATGCCCGCGTTAAAGTGCGCATCAACGAGACCGTAAAGGACAAGGACGGCTCCATCACCAAGAACACCCGCATCGTCGACACTACTGTTGGCCGTGCGCTGCTGTTCCAGGTGGTTCCGGCAGGCCTGTCGTTCGACGTGGTCAACCAGCCGATGAAGAAGAAGGCGATCTCCAAGCTGATCAACCAGTGCTATCGCGTGGTAGGTCTGAAGGACACCGTCATCTTTGCTGACCAGCTGATGTACACCGGTTTCGCCTACTCCACCATTTCCGGCGTTTCCATCGGTGTGAACGACTTCGTCATCCCCGATGAGAAGGCTCGCATCATCGATGCCGCGACCGAGGAAGTGAAGGAAATCGAATCCCAGTACGCCTCCGGCCTGGTAACCCAGGGCGAGAAGTACAACAAGGTGATCGACCTCTGGTCCAAGGCCAACGACGAAGTGTCCAAGGCGATGATGGCCAACCTCTCGAAAGAGAAGGTTGTCGATCGCGAGGGCAAGGAAGTCGACCAGGAGTCCTTCAACTCCATGTACATGATGGCGGACTCCGGTGCGCGGGGTTCCGCGGCTCAGATCCGCCAGCTGGCCGGTATGCGTGGCCTGATGGCCAAGCCCGACGGCTCCATCATCGAAACCCCGATCACTGCGAACTTCCGTGAAGGCCTGAACGTACTCCAGTACTTCATCTCCACTCACGGTGCTCGTAAAGGTCTGGCGGATACCGCACTGAAGACCGCGAACTCCGGTTACCTGACTCGTCGTCTTGTAGACGTCGCCCAGGACCTGGTAGTGACCGAGATCGACTGCGGCACCGAGCACGGTCTGCTGATGACCCCGCACATCGAAGGCGGCGACGTGGTCGAGCCTCTGGGTGAGCGCGTACTGGGCCGAGTCATTGCCCGTGACGTATTCAAGCCGGGTTCCGACGAAGTCATCGTTCCGGCCGGCACCCTGGTCGACGAGCAATGGGTCGAGTTCATCGAGCGAATGAGCGTCGACGAAGTGATCGTGCGTTCCCCGATCAGCTGCGAAACCCGCTACGGCATCTGCGCCAAGTGCTACGGTCGTGACCTGGCGCGTGGCCACCAGGTGAACATCGGTGAAGCTGTCGGTGTAATCGCCGCCCAGTCCATCGGTGAGCCGGGCACCCAGCTGACCATGCGTACCTTCCACATCGGTGGTGCGGCCAGCCGTACTTCCGCAGCCGACAACGTCCAGGTTAAGAACGGCGGCACCATCCGACTGCATAACCTGAAGCACGTCGAGAACCTCAACGGCCATCTGGTTGCCGTATCCCGTTCCGGCGAGCTGGCCGTGGCCGACGACTTCGGTCGCGAGCGCGAGCGTTACAAGCTGCCGTACGGTGCTGTGATCTCCGTCAAGGAAGGCGACAAGGTCGATCCGGGCGCCATCGTTGCCAAGTGGGACCCGCACACCCACCCGATCGTGACCGAAATGAAGGGTACCGTTACCTTCGTCGGCATGGAGGAAGGCATCACCATCAAGCGTCAGACCGACGAACTGACCGGTCTGACCAACATCGAGGTTCTGGATCCGAAGGATCGTCCGGCTGCTGGCAAGGACATTCGTCCGGCCGTGAAGCTGGTCGATGCCAATGGCAAGGAGCTGCTGCTGCCGGGTACCGACGTTCCCGCTCAGTACTTCCTGCCGGCGAACGCCCTGGTTGGCGTGGCTGACGGTTCGCAAGTGGGTGTGGGTGACGTTATTGCTCGTATCCCCCAGGAGACCTCGAAGACCCGTGACATCACCGGTGGTCTGCCGCGCGTTGCCGACCTGTTCGAAGCTCGTCGTCCGAAAGAGCCTTCGATCCTGGCGGAAATCAGCGGCACCATCTCCTTCGGCAAGGAGACCAAGGGCAAGCGCCGTCTGGTCATTACTCCGAACGATGGCACCGATCCGTACGAGGAGCTGATTCCGAAGTGGCGTCACCTGAACGTGTTCGAAGGCGAACAGGTGAACCGCGGCGAAGTTATCTCCGACGGCCCGAGCAACCCGCACGACATCCTGCGCCTGCTGGGTGTCAGCGCGCTGGCCAAGTACATCGTCAACGAGATCCAGGACGTGTACCGCCTGCAGGGCGTGAAGATCAACGACAAGCACATCGAAACCATCCTTCGTCAGATGCTGCGCAAGGTCGAGATTGCCGAGTCGGGTGACTCCAGCTTCATCAAGGGCGACCAGATGGAGCTGACCCAGGTATTGGAAGAGAACGAGCGTCTGGCTACCGAAGATCGCTTCATCGCTAAGTTCGATCGCGTCCTGCTGGGTATCACCAAGGCCTCGCTGTCCACCGAGTCGTTCATTTCCGCGGCGTCCTTCCAGGAAACCACCCGCGTCCTCACCGAGGCGGCGGTTACCGGCAAGCGCGACTACCTGCGTGGCCTGAAGGAAAACGTTGTTGTGGGTCGACTGATCCCGGCCGGTACCGGTCTGGCCTACCACAGCGAACGCAAGCGTCAGCGTGAGGCCGGCAAGCCGGTCCGCGTGAGCGCGAGCGAAGTGGAAGCAGCGCTGACCGAAGCGCTGAACTCCAGCAGCAACTAAGTGTGATACCCCCCGGAGGCCTTGGCCTTCGGGGGGTATTGCCTTGACGGGGGCATTGAGTCTCTTTAGACTCATGCACCCCTAAATTTGGCAGGGCGCTATGCCCTGTCATTTTGCTTTCTTTGTAAGGCAATAGCGTCGAAAGACAACAGTGGAGCAATTAGATGGCAACTATTAACCAGCTGGTGCGTAAGCCGCGCAGCCGTATCGTCGAGAAATCCGACGTACCTGCGCTGCAGAACTGCCCGCAGCGTCGTGGCGTATGCACCCGCGTCTACACCACCACGCCGAAGAAACCGAACTCCGCACTCCGTAAGGTTTGCCGTGTTCGTCTGACCAACGGCTACGAAGTGACTTCGTACATCGGTGGTGAGGGTCACAACCTGCAAGAGCACAGCGTAGTGCTGATCCGTGGCGGTCGTGTAAAGGACCTTCCGGGTGTGCGTTACCACACCGTGCGCGGTTCGCTGGATACCACCGGCGTTAAAGATCGTAAGCAGGGTCGTTCCAAGTACGGTACCAAGCGTCCGAAATAATTCGGCGCTTAACAGTTTTTCTATTCATTGAGTCGATAAGAGTAAGGTCGGGCGTAACCGAATGGTTATGGTCCCGGGCTAACCTGAAGACCGTTTGAGGGCTTATCAATGCCAAGACGTCGTGTAGCAGCCAAGCGTGAGATTCTGGACGATCCGAAATACGGAAGCCTGATTCTCGCCAAGTTCATGAACCACGTAATGGAAAGCGGCAAGAAGGCCGTAGCCGAGCGCATCGTTTACGGTGCCCTGGATACCGTCAAAGCACGCAAGAACAGCGATCCCCTGGAAATCTTCGAGAAAGCTCTCGACGCCATCGCTCCGCTGGTCGAAGTAAAGTCCCGCCGTGTAGGCGGTGCCACTTACCAGGTTCCGGTCGAAGTTCGCCCGTCCCGTCGTAATGCCCTGGCCATGCGCTGGCTGGTTGAGTCCGCGCGCAAGCGTGGTGAGAAATCCATGGCCCTGCGTCTCGCAGGCGAGCTGCTGGATGCCTTCGATGGCAAAGGCGCTGCTGTCAAGAAGCGTGAAGACGTGCACCGCATGGCAGAGGCCAACAAGGCCTTCTCGCATTATCGCTTCTAATCTAGCGAGGATTTTTTCGTGGCTCGTACAACCCCTATCAACCGCTACCGTAACATCGGTATCTGCGCACACGTAGATGCCGGTAAGACCACCACTACGGAGCGGATCCTGTTCTACACAGGTCTCAGCCACAAAATGGGTGAGGTGCACGACGGCGCCGCCACTACCGACTGGATGGTTCAGGAGCAGGAGCGTGGTATCACCATTACCTCCGCTGCCGTGACCACCTTCTGGAAAGGTTCTCGTGGCCAGTTCGACAACTACCGCGTCAACGTCATCGACACCCCCGGTCACGTTGACTTCACCATCGAAGTAGAGCGCTCCCTGCGCGTGCTCGACGGTGCTGTCGTTGTGTTCTGTGGTACTTCCGGTGTTGAGCCTCAGTCCGAAACCGTCTGGCGTCAGGCCAACAAGTACGGCGTGCCGCGCGTTGTCTACGTCAACAAGATGGACCGCGCCGGTGCCAACTTCCTGCGCGTAGTCGGTCAGATCAAGAACCGTTTGGGTCACACCCCGGTTCCGGTTCAGCTGGCAATTGGCGCTGAAGATGACTTCCAGGGCCAGATCGACCTCATCAAGATGAAGGCGATCTACTGGAACGAAGACGACAAGGGTACTACCTACCGTGAGGAGGAGATCCCTGCCGAGCTTCAGGAGCTGGCTGAAGAGTGGCGCAACAACATGGTTGAAGCCGCCGCCGAAGCCAACGAAGAGCTGATGAACAAGTACCTGGAAGAGGGTGAGCTGACTGCCGAGGAAATCAAGGCTGGTCTGCGTGCTCGTACTCTCGCTAGCGAAATCGTTCCGGCCGTTTGCGGCTCTTCCTTCAAGAACAAGGGCGTGCCCCTGGTTCTGGACGCCGTGATCGACTTCCTGCCTGCTCCGACCGAGATCCCGCCGATTCAGGGCGTCCATCCGGACAGCACTGACGATAACGAGATCCAGGACGAGCGTCGTGCCGACGACTCCGAGCCGTTCTCTGCTCTGGCGTTCAAGATCGCGACCGACCCCTTCGTGGGCACCCTGACCTTCGCTCGTGTTTACTCCGGCGTGCTGTCCTCCGGCGACTCCGTGCTGAACTCGGTGAAGGGCAAGAAAGAGCGCGTTGGCCGGATGGTGCAGATGCACGCCAACCAGCGTGAAGAGATCAAGGAATGCCGCGCTGGCGACATCGCTGCCCTTATTGGCATGAAGGACGTCACCACTGGTGACACCCTGTGCGATATCGAGAAGCCGATCGTTCTTGAGCGCATGGACTTCCCGGAGCCTGTGATCTCGGTTGCTGTTGAGCCGAAGACCAAGGCTGACCAGGAGAAGATGGGTATCGCCCTCGGCAAACTGGCCCAGGAAGACCCGTCGTTCCGCGTCAAGACCGACGAAGAAACCGGCCAGACCATCATCTCCGGTATGGGTGAGCTGCACCTGGACATCATCGTTGACCGCATGAAGCGCGAGTTCGGCGTTGAGGCCAACATCGGCAAGCCGCAAGTGTCCTACCGCGAGACCATCTCCAAGGACAACGTCGAGATCGAAGGCAAGTTCGTTCGCCAGTCCGGTGGTCGTGGCCAGTTTGGTCACTGCTGGATTCGCTTCTCCTCCGCTGACGTGGACGAGAAAGGCAACATTGCCGAAGGTCTGGTGTTCACCAACGAAGTCGTGGGTGGTGTGGTTCCGAAGGAATACATCCCGGCAATCCAGAAGGGCATCGAAGAGCAGATGAAGAACGGCGTTGTTGCCGGTTATCCGCTCATCGGCCTGAAGGCTACCGTGTTCGATGGTTCCTACCACGACGTCGACTCCAACGAGATGGCGTTCAAGATCGCTGCCTCCATGGCGACCAAGCAGCTGGCCCAGAAGGGCGGCGGTAAAGTGCTTGAGCCGATCATGAAGGTAGAGGTGGTGACCCCCGAGGACTACATGGGTGACGTGATGGGTGACCTGAACCGTCGTCGTGGTCTGATTCAGGGGATGGAAGACTCGGTTTCCGGTAAGGTTATTCGTGCCGAGGTTCCGCTGGGTGAGATGTTCGGTTATGCAACCGACGTTCGTTCCATGTCCCAGGGTCGCGCTAGCTACTCCATGGAATTCTCCAAATACGCCGAAGCTCCGTCGAACATCGTCGAAGCGCTGGTTAAAAAACAAGGTTGATTCAGCCCTTTAAGTAAGAGGTTTACTGTCGTGGCTAAGGAAAAATTTGAACGTAACAAACCGCACGTCAACGTCGGCACCATTGGTCACGTTGACCATGGCAAGACCACTCTGACTGCTGCTCTGACCAAGGTCTGCTCCGAGACCTGGGGCGGTTCCGCTCGTGCGTTCGACCAGATCGACAACGCGCCGGAAGAGAAGGCTCGCGGTATCACCATCAACACCTCCCACG
>MTEW01002733.1_pt1 | contig 15602 bp, 13 predicted proteins | sample 1042681 | NCBI WGS metagenome assembly MTEW01 (sample SAMN06185811, study PRJNA358809) | soil metagenome | isolation source: soil biostimulated with citrate as carbon source | place: India | collected 2015-05-23
CCGCACGCGGCACCTTGGCGGCGATGGTCGGGATACGCGCCTCGTGCCAGCCGATACCGGTGTTGATCAGGGTGGCGCCGGCCTGCTCGATGGCCTTGGCCAGCAGGACGATCTCGTCCCAGGTGCTGCCGCCTTCGACCAGATCGAGCATCGACAGGCGATAGATGATGATGAAGTTCGGGCCGACCGCCTCGCGCACGCGGCGCACGATCTCCACCGGCAGGCGCATGCGGTTCTCGTAGCTGCCGCCCCAGCGGTCGGTACGGTGGTTGGTATGGGCCACCAGGAACTGGTTGATGAAGTAGCCTTCCGAGCCCATCACCTCGACGCCGTCGTAACCGGCCTGCTGGGCCAGCGCGGCGCAATTGACGAAATCGGCGATCTGCTTCTCGATGCCCTCCTCGTCCAGCTCACGCGGCTTGAACGGGTTGATCGGCGCCTGAATGGCGCTCGGCGCCACCGACTTCGGGCTGTAGGCATAGCGCCCGGCATGCAGGATCTGCATGCAGATCTTGCCGCCGGCCTCGTGTACGGCCTGGGTGACGACCTTGTGCTTCTCCGCCTCCTCGACCGTGCTCAGCTTGGCCGCGCCGGCGTACACGCCGCCCTCCTCGTTCGGGCCGATGCCACCGGTGACCATCAGGCCGACGCCGCCACGGGCACGCTCGGCGAAGTAGGCAGCCATGCGCTCGAAGCCGCCTGGCTTCTCTTCCAGGCCAGTGTGCATGGAGCCCATCAGGGTGCGGTTCTTCAGCGTGGTGAAGCCGAGATCGAGCGGGGCCAGCAGGTGCGGGTAACGAGCAGTCATGGAATTCTCCACATCGCGGTGCAGTTCACGGATTGCCGCGGTCTCATGGTCACGCGGTCGGTTATGCAGCCAGACGATAATGACGCCGCCAGGCATGCTCAATGATCAAAACTGACAAGATAATGATCGAAACAAGCAATACACCTTGGCATCGCCAGCCAACCGACCTAACCTGCACCCCAACACAGCCAAAAATCCCGTCATGCGATTACTGATCAGCATCGTCCTGTCACTCGTCCTGCTCGCCGGTATCGGCGGCTATGTCTACTGGAGCGAGCAGCGCAGCAGCAGCCACTATCTATCCGACCTGCGCAGCCAGGTGGCGCTCGAGCTCGGCCAGCCCAGTGCGCGCGGCAACCTGCTGGGCATCCAGCCGGAGCTGTTCGCCGGCGACTACCAGAGCCTCGGCCGCCTGCGCCTGAAACTCGCCGCCTATCTGGACCATGCCCGCGACCAGGGCATGCTCAGCGAACGCACTGTCGTCGTGCTGCCGGAACATATCGGCACCTGGTTGCTGGCCGTGGGGGAAAAGGAAGAGTTCTACCGCGCCGCGCAGCAACGCCAGGCGCTGCACTGGCTGGCCGCCAGCAATCCGCTGGATTTCCTGCGCGCCTTCTTCGCCGCCCAGGGCGGCTCGCGCCTGGACGACGCCCTGCTGCGGACCAAGGCGCAGAAGATGGCGCGCGACTACCAGCAGCTGTTCGGCGAACTGGCCAGGGAGTACGGCGTCACCCTGGTGGCCGGCTCCATCGTGCTGCCCGAACCGCGGGTGGAGCTGGGCCGCCTCGAAGTCGGCCGCGGGCCGCTGTACAACGTCAGCCTGGTGTTCGATCAGGCCGGTCATCCGCTGGGCCAGCCGCAGCGCCAGATCTTTCCCAGCGGCCCGATCACGGCCGCTGCCCCGAACAGCCTGCAGGTACTCGACACCCCGGCCGGACGGCTTGGCGTTCTGCTCGGCAGCGACGCGCTGCACAGCGCCAGCCACAGCGCCCTGGTCAGCCAACAGGTCGAACTGCTGGCCATGCCCGGCGACCTGGATGCCATGGCAAACGATGCGCAGCTGGGTGAACAGCTCCAGGCCAACGGCATCCGCGCCGGGCTGAAGGTTCACCTGCGCGGCCGCCTGTGGGAGCGCCGCGGCCAGGCCCAGGCCCAGGCATTCGATGCAGGCCGGCAGGCTCATGGCGCCAGCGACAGCGGCGCTCAGCTGATCAACCTGTGGTTATGAAAGCCCCACGCGTTCGCCTCGGCGATCTCTCCGTCGGCTTCACGCAGGCATTGGCGGCAGCCCTGCGCGAGCACGGCCATGACCCGCAAGCGCTGCTGGAACAGTTCGGCCTGGATGCCGCACGCCTGAGCGAGCCGCGGGCACGCCTGTCGATTCCGCGCTTCATGCGTCTTGGCCACAGCGCCATCGCCCTGTGCAAGGACCCGGCGCTGGGCCTGGACATGGGCCGCCATAGCCGCCTGAGCCAGATCGGCCTGGCCGGCGTGTGCGCCGCCCAGGCGCCGACGCTGCGCGAAGCGGCGCGCGCCCTGACCCGTTTCGAAGCGCTGTACGCAGCCAACTACCGCGGCAGCTCGGGCCTGGTCGAAGATGCCCGTGGCGCCTGGCTGCACTTCTATTCCATCAGCCCGTACAACGCCTACAACCACTTCGTCGTCGACTCGGTACTGGCCGGCTGGCAGGTCAATCTCGGCCAGGTGGCCGGCCGCCCGGTTACCGTGGAAAAAGTGGAAATCGAATTTCCCGCGCCTGCCTACGCCGAACGCTACGAGGCCCTGTTCGGCTGTGCGGTGGAATTCGAGGCCGGCGCCAACCGCCTGCGCCTCAGCGCTGAAAGCCTGGCGCTGCGCAATCCGGACCATTGCCCGGGCACCTGGCACCACCTGCTGGAGTTGTGCGAACGCGAGCTGGACCAGCTGACCCGCACCCGCAGCCTGCGCGAACGGGTGATCCAGCTGCTCGGCCCGCTGCTGCACGGTCGCGAGCCGGATCTGCAGGAAGTGGCCGGTCAGCTGCAACTACCGGCCTGGACGCTACGGCGCAAGCTGGCCGAGGAAGGCACGCAGTTTCGCGCCATCCTCAACGATACCCGCCGCGATCTGGCCACGGCCTATATCCGCGACACCGAACTGGCGTTCGGCGAGATCGCCTACCTGCTCGGCTTCGCCTCGGCCGAGGCCTTCCAGCGCGCGTTCAAGCGCTGGCTCGGACAGACGCCCGGCGACTATCGCCGCGCGCAGCGCAGGGCCAGCGGTGAAGCTCAGAGCTCGGTGGCGTCATCCACGTCCTGATCGGAAGCGTCGCGCTCGAGCAGTTCTTCCTGGTAATCGTCCATCTGGCGGCCTCCCGAGTCATTTCACTTGTTCGTTAGCAAGCTACTTTGCCCGCATGAAAGCAAGATGACGAAAAGTCGCAGGCAAAGAAAAACCCGCTGATCTTGCGATCAGCGGGTTTCCATATGGCGCAGCGGACGGGACTCGAACCCGCGACCCCCGGCGTGACAGGCCGGTATTCTAACCGACTGAACTACCGCTGCGTGTCGGTTGGACTTGCGTCCAGTGAAACCTTTGCATCGTCTGGCAGACGGGCCCAGTAGACCTTCCTGCCTCATGCCCGAGCAACTCGAACATGGGAAATATGGCGCAGCGGACGGGACTCGAACCCGCGACCCCCGGCGTGACAGGCCGGTATTCTAACCGACTGAACTACCGCTGCGCGTCGGCCGGACTTGCGTCCGAATTCGCTAATGGTGGGTGGTGACGGGATCGAACCGCCGACCCTCTGCTTGTAAGGCAGATGCTCTCCCGGCTGAGCTAACCACCCATGTGCCTTAGCGAGGCGCGCACTTTATGCATGCGGCGATGCTAAGTCAACACCCTGCTTGAACTTTTTCTGAAAAAAGCGCGCCGGGCAGGCAGCTCAATCCATCTCGCCACACAACTCGGCCGCTCTCAATAAGGCCGCCGTCAGGCTGTGGCGCTCCCAGTCGGCCAATGCGGCGAAACCACGGTTGAATTCCGGCGGCATCAGCGACGGCGCCTGCTGGATCAATTCTCGCCCGGCATCGCTGATCAGCAGCCATTGGCGCCGGCGGTCCTCGTCATCGCGCTGACGCTGCAGCAGGCCCCGCTCCTCGAGGCGGTCGAGCAGCCCGGACAGCGTCGCCGCGGTCAGGCTGACCCGGTTGCTCAGCACGCTTGCGGTCAGGCGCGCCTCGCTGGCCAGCACCTGCAGCACCATCAGCTGCATGGGGGTCAGCCCACCAAAACGGGCCAGGCGCTTGGCGTGCACCTCACCTGCCTGCTGCAGCCGCCGCAATGCCTGGAAAAGCGGCATCTCGAACGCCAGCACAGATGACAAATCAATTTCAGTAGGAACTTTTTTATCTGTCATAGGCACCAAATTATTGCCATATAAGCTTTGACATAAAAGCATTATTTTGTTTGGGTGTAAAAGGTTCGCTCACATCGAACCCACCCGAATCCCCAACGGCCACACCGGTAAGGAATTATGTGCGGAATAGCAGGAGAACTACGTTTTGATCGACGCCCCGCGGATCTGGCGGCTGTCGAACGCATCACCCACCACCTGGCCCCTCGCGGCCCAGACGCCCATGGCTTTCACAGCCAGGGCCCCATCGCCCTCGGCCACCGCCGCCTGAAGATCATGGACCTGGCGGAAGCCTCGGGCCAGCCGATGATCGACAGCGATCTCGGCCTGTCCATGGTGTTCAACGGCGCCATCTACAACTACCCCGAGCTGCGTACCGAACTGGAGACGCTGGGCTATCGCTTCTTCTCCGGCGGCGACACCGAGGTGCTGCTCAAGGGCTATCACGCCTGGGGCGAAAAGCTGCTGCCCAAGCTCAACGGCATGTTCGCCTTCGCCGTGTGGGAGCGCGACAAGCAGAGCCTGTTCATCGCCCGCGACCGCCTCGGCGTCAAGCCGCTGTACCTGTCGCGCACCGGCGAGCGCCTGCGCTTCGCTTCCTCGCTGCCGGCCCTGCTGCAAGGCGGCGACATCGCCAAGACGCTGGACGCCGTGGCGCTGAACCATTACCTGAATTTCCATGCCGTGGTGCCGGCGCCGCGCACCATCCTCGCCGGCGTGGAGAAACTGCCGCCCGCCACCTGGATGCGCATCGACGCCGAGGGCAGGACCGAGCAGCACCGCTGGTGGTCGCTTGAGTTCGGCCCGCGAGGCGAGGAAGCCGGCTACGGTTTCGAGGACTGGCGCGAACAGGTGCTGGGCACCATGCGCGAAGCGGTCGCCATCCGCCAGCGCGCCGCGGTGGACGTCGGCGTGCTGCTGTCCGGCGGCGTCGATTCGAGCATGCTGGTCGGCCTGCTGCGCGAAGCCGGCGTGGAGAACCTGCTGACCTTCTCCATCGGCTTTCAGGATGCCGGCGGCGAACGCGGCGACGAATTCCAGTATTCGGATCTGATCGCCCGTCACTTCGCCACCCGCCATCACCAGCTGCGCATCGGCGAGCACGAGATTATCGAGCAGTTGCCGCAGGCCTTCCGCGCCATGAGCGAGCCGATGGTCAGCCACGACTGCATCGCCTTCTACCTGCTCTCGCGTGAAGTGGCCAAGCACTGCAAGGTGGTGCAGAGCGGCCAGGGCGCCGACGAGCTGTTCGCCGGTTACCACTGGTACCCGCTGGTCGACGGCGCCGATGACGCCTTCGCCGCCTACCGCGCCGCCTTCTTCGACCGCGAGCATGACGAGTATGCCGCCTGCGTGCGCCCGGCCTGGCTCACCGGCGACATGGCCGGCGAGTTCGTCCGCGAGCATTTCGCCCAACCCGGCGCCGATGCGGCGGTGGACAAGGCGCTGCGCCTGGACAGCACGGTGATGCTGGTGGACGACCCGGTCAAGCGTGTGGACAACATGACCATGGCCTGGGGCCTGGAAGCGCGCACGCCGTTCCTCGACTACCGCGTGGCCGAGCTGTCGGCGCGCATTCCGGCTCAGTTCAAGCTGCCGGAAGGCGGTAAATACGTGCTCAAGGAAGCCGCACGCAAGGTCATTCCAAGCGAGGTGATCGACCGGCCCAAAGGCTACTTCCCGGTACCGGGCCTCAAGCATCTGGAAGGCGCCACCCTTGGCTGGGTGCGCGATCTGCTGCTCGATCCCAGCCAGGACCGCGGCCTGTTCAACCCGACCATGCTCGACCAGCTGCTGACCAACCCGCAAAACCAGCTGACGCCGCTGCGCGGTTCCAAGCTGTGGCAGCTGGCGGCGCTCAACCTGTGGCTGAGCGAACAGGGTCTGTAAAACCAAACAGGGGCGGACTAGCGCCGCCCCTACAGGATCAATGGTCGTAGCCCGGATGAATCCGGGGTTGTCACGACACCACACTCGATCCGGCCCAGACCGGAGGTAGAGATCAAGGACAACTCATGCGCTCCACTGCCTACAACCAACGCCTCCTGCGCGGCCAGACGCCCTCCTACGAACGCCTGCAGGCACGCCTGGCCGAGGATCACGCCAGCCAGCCGAGCCAGCCGCAGGCCATTCATTGCGGCTGGGGCCGCCTGCTGATCGGCCACACCTACCCCGATGCCACGGCCCTGGCCGAAGCCCTGCTGGCCGAGCAACCCGGCGAGCGCGATATCGCGCTCTACGTCGCGGCCCCGCATCAGGTGCTGGCGCATGCCCCCCAGCAGCTATTCCTCGACCCCTCCGACACCCTGCGCCTGTGGTTCAGCGACTACCGTCCGGCACGCCGCATCTTCCGCGGCTTTCGCATTCGCCGCGCGCAGAACGACGCGGACTGGCAGGCGATCAACTGCCTGTACCAGACCCGCAACATGCTGCCGATCGATCCGGCCAAGCTGACCCCCTACAACGAAGGCGGCCCCACCTACTGGCTGGCCGAGGACGAGAACAGCGGCGCGGTAGTCGGCAGCGTCATGGGCCTGAACCATCAGCGCGCCTTCCGCGACCCGGAGAATGGCAGCAGCCTGTGGTGCCTGGCGGTAGCGCCGCAGTGCAGCCGCCCCGGTGTCGGCGAGGCGCTGGTGCGCCACCTGATCGAGCACTGCATGAGCCGCGGCCTGAGCTACCTCGACCTGTCGGTATTGCACGACAACCGCCAGGCCAAGAAGCTCTACGCCAAGCTGGGCTTTCGCGAGCTGCAGACCTTCAGCCTCAAGCGCAAGAACGGCATCAACCAGACCCTGTTCCTCGGCCCCGGCCCGCAGGCCGAACTCAACCCCTATGCCCGCATCATCGTCGACGAGGCGCTGCGCCGTGGCATCGAGGTGCAGGTGGACGACGCCGAAGCCGGGCTGTTCACCCTCAGCCATGGGGGACGACGCATTCGCTGCCGCGAATCGTTGTGCGACCTCACCAGCGCGGTGAGCATGACCCTGTGCCAGGACAAGCGCCTGACCCACCGCGCCCTGTCGCGCGCCGGGCTCAGCGTGCCGGCGCAGCGTCTGGCGGGCAACGCCGAGGACAACGCCGCCTTCCTCGCCGAACACGGCTCGGTGGTGGTCAAGCCGGTGGACGGCGAACAGGGCCAGGGGGTGGCGGTCGATCTGCGCACCCCGGGCGAGGTGCAGGAAGCCATCGAACGCGCGCGCGTGTTCGACCAGCGCGTACTGCTGGAGAGCTACCACGCCGGTCACGACCTGCGCGTGCTGGTGATCGGCTACGAAGTGGTGGCCGCCGCGATCCGGCGTCCGGCCGAGATCATCGGCGATGGCCGTCACAGCATCGGCGAGCTGATCGACGCGCAGAGCCGTCGCCGCCAGGCCTCCACCGGCGGCGAAAGCCGCATTCCCAAGGACGCCGAGACCCTGCGCACACTGCACGGCGCCGGTCTCGACTACGACAGCGTGCTGCCGGCCGGCCAGCGCCTGGCCGTGCGCAAGACCGCCAACCTGCATACCGGCGGCACCCTGGAGGACGTTACCGCGACCCTCCACCCGGCGCTGCGCGACGCCGCCATCAAGGCGGCGCGTACCCTGGAAATCCCGGTGGTCGGCCTCGACCTGCTGGTGCCCGCCGCCGATCAGCCCGATTACGTATTCATCGAGGCCAACGAACGCGCCGGCCTGGCCAACCACGAACCGCAGCCGACAGCCGAGCGTTTCGTCGACCTGCTGTTCCCGCTGAGCCAGGTGACTGGCTGACCAGGGGGAGGCCAATCAACGCCGGAGTGAGTTCACTCGCGCAGCGACCTTGCATCGGTCGCCCGTGAATTCGCTCCCGCATGCAACCTGCCAGATATGCGAGGGGACTCCATGCAACAGATACCCGAACCCGACCTCGACTATATGCAGAAGGTACTGCTGGAGATGCTCGCCATCCCCAGCCCCACCGGTTTCACCGACACCATCGTGCGCTACGTCGCCGAGCGCCTCGAAGAGCTGGAAATTCCCTTCGAGCTGACCCGCCGCGGCACCATCCGCGCCACCCTGCGCGGTCGTCAGAGCGAGTACGAACGCTTTGATCGTGCGGTTTCCGCGCACCTGGATACCATCGGCGCCATCGTCCGCGAGATCAAGGACAACGGCCGCCTCGGCCTGGCCCCCGTGGGCTGCTGGTCGAGCCGTTTCGCCGAGGGCAGCCGGGTCAGCCTGTTCACCGACCACGGTGTGATCCGCGGCAGCGTGCTGCCGCTGATGGCCTCCGGGCACGCCTTCAACACTGCGGTCGACACCCTGCCGGTGAGCTGGGATCACGTCGAACTGCGCCTGGATGCCTACTGCGCCACCCGCGCCGACTGCGACGCCCTAGGCATATCGGTGGGCGATTTCGTCGCCTTCGACCCGCTGCCGGAGTTTTCCGAAAGCGGCCACATCAGCGCCCGCCACCTCGACGACAAGGCCGGCGTCGCCGCCCTGCTGGCCTCGCTCAAGGCGATCCACGATCACGGCCTGCAACCGCTGATCGACTGCCACCCGCTGTTCACCATCACCGAGGAAGTCGGCTCCGGCGCCGCCGCCGCCCTGCCCTGGGACGTCAGCGAGTTCGTCGGCATCGACATCGCCCCGGTCGCCCCCGGCCAGCAATCGAACGAGCATGCCGTCAGCGTGGCCATGCAGGATTCGGGCGGGCCCTATGACTATCATCTGTCGCGCCAGTTGCTGCGCCTGGCCGCCGAGCAGGAAGTGCCGGTGCGGCGCGACCTGTTCCGCTACTACCACAGCGACGCGCAGTCGGCGGTGGCCGCCGGCCACGATATCCGTACCGCGCTGCTGGCCTTCGGCTGCGACGCCACCCATGGCTACGAGCGCACCCATATCGACAGCCTCAAAGCCCTCAGCCGCCTGCTCACCGCCTACATGATGAGCCCGCCGGTATTCGCCAGCGATGCCCAGCCGGCGCAAGGTTCGCTGGAGCGCTTCAGCCATCAGCTGGAGCACGATGCGCAGATGGAAAGCGAGACACGCGTTCCACCTGTGGACAGTCTGCTCGGCCAGCACGATCGGGACGCTTGAAGGGCCGCGCGCATAAGGGCAAAGTGAGAAAAGATGCCAGGGGGAGCGCCAGCTCCCCTTTTTAATGTTCCGCCGCTTCATCCCTGCGGGGGCTTGCGCGCCAGAACGCCGTCTGCGCTGGTATGGCCTGCGCTACCTGGGGCAGCCCAGCGGGCCATTTTTTGTGACTCATTGAGGTTCACGGATGCCTCGTCTATGTCTGGCTTTGCTGCTGTTCTGGCTTGCCTCGCCAAGCTGGGCGCTGATGCCTGCGCCGCTCGATAGCGACGATCTGCGCCTCGCGCTGGGCCCCTATACCGGCTATTACGAAGACCGCGACGGCAGCCTGAGCGTCGAGCAGGTACAGGCGCTGGACGACGAAGCCTTCGTGCGCCTGGAGGGCGAACACGCCAACCTGGGCAAGAACGCCTCGGTCTGGTGGTTCAAGGTACGCATGGTCAACGGCCTGCAGCACGAACTGGGCGGCTACCTGGAAATCAACTACCCGCTGCTCGACCATCTGCAGGTATATCTCGTGACTCCCGATGGCAGCCGCCTGGAGCAGGAAAGCGGCGACCGCTATGCCTTCTCCCAGCGCCCGGTGCAGGTGCGCAATTTCTGGTTTCCGCTGCAACTGCAGCCGGGCGTCAGCACCCTGCTGGTACGGGTGGAGACCACCAGCACGGTATTCGTGCCGCTGTTCTTCAGTACCTACGGCGCCAGTGCCGCCACCCAGGAAAACCTCATGGGCTTCAACGGCGCGTTCTATGGCGTGCTGTTCGCCATGTTCTGCTACAACCTGTTCCTCTACCTGTCGCTGCGCGAAGCCGCCTATTTCTGGTACCTGACCTACAACCTCAACGTCGGTCTGCTGGCCGCCTGCTTCGACGGCATGCTGTTCAAGCTGCTGCCCGAGCATGTGGCCTTCCAGTCGGTGAGCATCTACATCCTGATGTACCTGCACTGCCTCACCGCCATCCAGTTCAGCCGCCACTTCCTGCACGCGCGCCAGTACTTTCCGCGCCTGGACACCGGCCTGCGCCTGCTGATGCTGGCCTGCGCCGGCATTCTCGTTTCGGTACCGCTGATCGGCCTGACCGCCTGGAACATCCTGGCCAGCGTCACCGTCTCCCTGGTTTCCCTGGCCCTGCTGCTCACCGGACTCTACGTCTGGCGCCGTGGCGTGCGCTACGGCTCCTACTACACCCTGGCCTGGGCAATCATGCTGTTCGCCTTCATCCAGGCCACCACCGGCTCACTGGGCCTGGAGGTCTTCGGCGTGTTCGGCGCCACGGCGGTGAAGATCGGCGTGACCATCGAGCTGATCACCCTGTCCATCGGCCTGGCCGACCGCATCAACCTGCTCAAGGAAGAGGGTTTCCAGTCGCGCCGCGCGGCCGAACAGGCGGCGTTCGAAAGCCAGGCAAAGAGCCGCTTCCTGGCCAAGATGAGCCACGAGATCCGCACCCCGCTCAATGGCGTGCTGGGCATGCTGCAGCTGCTGCGCGAAACGCCGCTGGACCGCAGCCAGCGCTTCTACGTCGATACCATCTCCAGCTCCGGCAGCTCGCTGATGGCGGTGATCAACGACATCCTCGACTACGCCCGCATCGAGTCCGGCAAGCTCAGCCTGGAACAGATCGAGTTCGATCTCGAGGACATGATCTCCGAGACCCTCAGCCTGTTCACCGGCCAGGCGCTGGACAAGCGCCTGCGCCTCTACGTCAGCCTCGAGGGCGGTGTGCCGCGGCGCATCCAGGGTGACCCGACGCGGCTCAAGCAGGTGCTGATGAACCTGCTCAGCAATGCCTTGAAGTTCACCGCCGAGGGCCATGTGGCGGTCAGCGTCAGCCGCCGCAGCGATAGCCATGGCCAGCCGCACCTGGTGTTCGCCGTCAGCGACAGCGGCATCGGCATCAGCGAGCAGGCCCTGGCCAAGCTGTTCGAATCCTTCGCCCAGGGCGACTCCAGCACCACCCGTCGCTACGGCGGCAGCGGTCTGGGCCTGGCCATCAGCAAGGAGCTGGTGGAGATGATGGGCGGCCGTATCGAGGTGCAGAGCACCCCGGGCCAGGGCACCCGCTTCGCCTTCGACATCCCCCTGCTCGAAGCGCCGGAAGCGCCCGACGACCTAGCCCGCCTGCTCGCCGGACGCACAGCCCTGCTCGCCTCGCTCGACGGCCTGGGCCTGGACGCCCTGAGTCGCCTGCTGGGCCGCTGGGGCATGCGCACCGAACGCTGCCAGACGCCCGAACGTCTGCAGGACTACCTGGAGGATTTCACCGCGCCGCCATTGCTGGTACTGATGGCGCCCTGGCCCGGCAGCGTCAATCACTGGCTCGAGTCGCTGCGCCCCATGCTGCAACTGCAGCAGCGCGTGCTGCTGGTGTGCCCGCCCGAGGCCTGTCAGCAACTGCCCGAGAGCAAGGGCCTGCGCCTGCAGCACCTGGCCCAGCCGCTGGCGATCAACGCCCTGCGCCAGGCCCTGACCGGGCTGTACGAAGAACCCAGAGCACAGGTACATCACTTGGTAAGAGAAGTACGCAGCGACAAGGGCGACGCCCCCTGCATCCTCGTCGCCGAAGACAACCCGGTTAATCAGCTGGTGGTGCAGGGCTTCCTGAAGAAGCGCGGCTACAGCGTGCGCCTGGTGACCGACGGCCAGGCCGCGGTGGACGAATACAGTCGCGACCCCGCCGCCGTTCAGCTGATCCTGATGGATTGCGAAATGCCGGTGATGGACGGTTTCGAAGCCACCCGGCAGATCCGTCGCCTGGAACACAGCCAGCAACTCGGTGCCGTGCCCATCATCGCCCTGACCGCGCATATCCTCGACGAACACCGTCAGCACGGCATGGACGCCGGCATGGACGACTTCCTTGGCAAGCCGCTGGACAGCAAGCTGCTCTACAGCACCCTGGAGCGCTTTCTCAAGCTGCACAGCGCCTGAGGACGACGAGCTGTCGCGGCATGCCCGCGACTGGCTCTATCATAGGCGCCGTTTACTGGAGCCCCGTTGCCGTGCTGATTCCCGCCCACCTGCTGCAAGCCGACACCCTCACCGCCCTGATCGAAGACTTCGTCACCCGCGACGGCACCGACAACGGCGACGAGACCCCGCTGGAAACCCGCGTACAACGCGTGCGCCGCGCCCTGGACAAGGGCGAGGCGGTGATCGTCTTCGATCCGGACAGCCAGCAGTGCCAGCTGGCGATGAAGCGTGACGTGCCCAGGGAGTGGCTGGAAGCGCTCAATGATTGACCGTGTGCGCCAGCATCACCGATAGCTGGCACAGCGGCCGGCCGCTCTCGGCCTGCCACTGATTGAAAGCCGCCTGCACCGCGGCCAGGTCCTTCTGACTGGTGGGCGCCTTGTCGATGACGTCCTGCGCCTTGAGCGCGGCGACCATGTCGTCGGTGGGAACGAAGGTATCCTTGCCCACCATGCGCAGAAACCGCGGCGCCGACAGCCCGCCCAGCTGGTTGCCGTGCTTGGCCAGGTACTTCCACAGACCGACGATGTCGCTGGCCGGCCAGTCGGCGATCAGTGCGCCAAAGCTGCCCCTCTCGCGGCGCACGTCGAGGATGAACTGGGCATTGCGCGGCACGCTCTTGAGCTTGCCCAGGTGACGGATCAGCCGCGCATCTTGCATCAGATTCTCCAGTCGCTCGGCGCCCATCAGCACCACCTTCTCCGGGTCGAAGCCGAAGAACACTTCCTCGAACGCCGGCCACTTGGCGTCCACCAGGCTGTGCTTGAGGCCGGCGCGAAAGATGCGCAGGCTCATCAGCGACATGTAGCGGTCATCGGAGAGAGCGCGCAGTTCGGCATCGCTGCGCGGCTGCGGCAGCATGGCCTCCAGAGCCTTGGCCGAGCCGAAGCGGTTGAGGCAGAACTCGTGCAGCCACTTGTAATCACGCATGAATCGAATCCTTCATGAATCGGATGACGAAGCCTGCATGCAGAACGCCGAACGCCGCAAGTCCTGTAAAGAACAAGGGCAGGTGCCCCGACCTCGGGCTGGCCGGTTGCACCCGCCCTACCCGCGCAAACGCTCGGCGGCCTGACGCAGTGCTGCTTCGGTGCCACTCCAGCCCAGGCAACCATCGGTAATCGACACGCCATAGCGCAATTCGCCGGAGAGTGCCTGGCACCCGTCGAACAGGTGACTCTCCAGCATCACCCCACGAAGGCTGACGTCGCCGGCCAGGCGCTGCTCGATTACGCTCTCCAGCACCGCTGGCTGGCGCAGCGGGTCCTTGCCGCTGTTGGCGTGGCTGCAGTCGACCATGATCCGCGGTGCGATGCCCTGACGCTGCAGCGCCTCGCGCGCGGCCGCGACGCTGGCGGCATCGTGGTTCGGCGCGCCATGACCGCCGCGCAGTACCAGGTGGGTATCCGGGTTGCCGGCGGTTTGCAGCAGCGCCGGATGGCCGAGGTCGTCGATGCCGAAATGCTGGTGCGGGTGCGCAGCCGAACGCATGGCGTCACAGGCGATGCCGACGCTGCCGTCGGTGCCGTTCTTGAAGCCCACCGGCAGATCCAGACCGCTGACCATCTCGCGGTGCACCTGCGACTCGCTGGTACGTGCACCAATCGCCGCCCAACCGAGCAGGTCATCGAAGTAGCCGGCAGCCATGGGTTGCAGCAGCTCGCTGGCCAGCGGCAGGCCACGGTCGAGGATGTCCAGCATCAGCTGGCGCGACAGGCGCAGCCCTTCGGCCATATCGCCGCTGCCATCCAGATGCGGGTCGTACAACAGCCCCTTCCAGCCCACGGTGGTGCGCGGTTTTTCCACGTAGGCGCGCATCACCAGCAGCAGTTGGTCATCGACCTGCGGCGCCAGTTCGGCCAGGCGTTCGGCGTATTCGAGGGCGCTGGTACGGTCATGCAGGGAACAGGGGCCGACCACCACCAGCAGGCGCGAATCGCGGCCATCGAGCACGGCGCGGATAGCCTCGCGGTCAGCGGCGATGCGTTCGGCAAGTGCGCCGGGCAATGGTAGGCGCTGGCGCAATAAGGCGGGGCTGGGCAGCGGCTGGGCGCTACGGCGGGCGATGGTGGTAACGGGGCAAGCGAGTTGAGCGGAGACGGATGCGTTCATGATCTGGCGATTCCTTGGCCGGCGCGGCCTGCGCCGCGCGGCGCTAACTGAGTGTTCGTTGCAAAGGTGTCAGGGCGGTGGTGACGCTGCTAAATCGCCAGTCGTAGCGGTAGTTGCGGTAATAACGGTTCATCTGCAAGTCCTCGATGTATGGCCGTTTTCGGCCGGAAAAAACAAAACCCCCGGTCGGGTTGCCGACCGGGGGTTATCTGAAAAACGTCTCTGGTGGCGACCCTGGTATCTCAGGCCGCCTGTGGGGTATCAGGCGCGCCTGTGGCTAAACCAATACCCAAAGAAGTAATACGCCGCGGCCGCGACCGACTGCGCACGCACCAGCGCGGCGCGCGTGGCACCGGCTTGCAGCGAGGACAGGAGGTTGAGGCTGACGGACATGCAATTCTCCAAACGATGGCCGAACCATACTCCAGGCCTTTGCGGCCTGGCAAGCAGGCGGTTGGTTACAGACTCATCACATCGAGAAAGCGCGGCGTGGCGCTGTCGTCGATCTTCAGGCTCTTGAAATCGAACAGGTTGCGGTCGGCCAGTTGCGAGGGGTGCACGTTCTGCAGGGCGCGGAACATGATCTCGACGCGGCCCGGGCTCTTGCGCTCCCACTCCTGCAGCATCTCCTTGACCACCTGGCGCTGCAGGTTCTCCTGCGAACCGCACAGGTTGCACGGGATGATGGGGAATTCCTTGAGCTGGCTGTAGGCCTCGATATCGGCCTCGGCGCAGTAGGCCAGCGGGCGGATCACCACGTTGCGGCCATCGTCCGACAGCAGCTTGGGCGGCATGGCCTTGAGCGTGCCGCCGTAGAACATGTTGAGGAAGAAGGTTTCCAGGATGTCGTCACGGTGGTGACCCAGCGCCATCTTGGTCGCGCCGATCTCGTCGGCGTAGGTATACAGGGTGCCGCGACGCAGGCGCGAGCACAGCGAGCAGGTGGTCTTGCCCTCGGGAATCTTCTCCTTGACCACCGAGTAGGTGTCCTTCTCGATGATGTGGTACGCAACGCCGATGGACTCCAGGTAAGCCGGCAGCACGTGCTCGGGGAAGCCGGGCTGCTTCTGGTCCATGTTCACCGCGACGATCTCGAACTTGATCGGCGCCACCTTCTGCAGGTACAGCAGCACGTCGAGCATGGTGTAGCTGTCCTTGCCGCCGGACAGGCAGACCATCACCTTGTCGCCATCCTCGATCATGTTGAAGTCGGTGATGGCTTCGCCGGCCAGGCGGCGAATGCGCTTC
>MTEW01002452.1_pt1 | contig 15546 bp, 14 predicted proteins | sample 1042681 | NCBI WGS metagenome assembly MTEW01 (sample SAMN06185811, study PRJNA358809) | soil metagenome | isolation source: soil biostimulated with citrate as carbon source | place: India | collected 2015-05-23
CGCCTGATTGGGCCTCTGACGGCCTCCTGGACACTGAGAAAATTTCCGGAAGTTGATGGTCATCGCATGCTGCGTTTTTACACGGCCTGGGCCGTTCTCTGCCCATTACCACTGGCAGCACTAGAGCGAGCGTTGTGTATGCGTCCGGCTGTCCGAAGCTCACTTGGGGCACGCAAAGGTTGGCTCCACTGCCATCGGTCATTCAGCAGACTGAGTCGAGCGATGACGGCAAAGAGGCGAGGCAGTGTGGGCGTCCATGCCCACCGATCTGGCGACAGCTACTGGTTGGCCTGGGATGATGCTGGCGCTTGGCCGGCCAGGAAGTGAGCCGTGGCCCTGATTTCCTCTGCCGATAGCGTGCTGGCCATGGCGTTCATGGCCTGGGTCGGATCCTTGCGCTGGCCATGCTTGAAGGCGTTGAGCTGGTCGATCAGATAGCCTTCGCCCTGGCCGGCGAGGCGCGGGCCGAGGGGGCCGCCGGCCAGGCCTTCGCCATGGCAGGTTGCACAGCCCTTGGCGGTAATCGTGGCTTGCCCGCTTTGCGCGAGGGCGGAGTCGTCGGCGGGCGTCTCGGTCCTTTGCGCCGTCTGGCGGGCGAAGTAGGCCGCCAGGGACTGGATCTGCTGGTCGCTCAGGCTCGCGGCGAGCGGGCTCATCTGCGGGCTGTGCCTGCGGCCTTCGGCGAAGGCGTGCAACTGGGCCTCGATATAGGCGGCGGGCAGGCCGGCCAGGGTGGCGTACTGGGCGTTGCTGGACTGGCCTCTTTCGCCATGGCACAGGGCGCAGCTGTCCTGAAGTTGCGGCCAGGCGCCGCCGTCGGCCTGGTAGCCCGCATAGTGTTGGTCGAGGGCCTCCATAAAGCGGTATCCCACGACTATTTCCGGGCCATAGATCGCGCTCGATACTGCCAGGGCGGCCGTCGCCACGGCTGCGCCTATCACCAATGCTCGTTTCATCAGGCGCTCCTCCGACGTTGCAGCAGCGCCTGGAGGGCTTCCAGCGCCGCCCGGTGGCCGGAGCGAACCGCGCCGTCCATCGAACTGGCCCAGATTTCTGCTGTTTCGGTGCCAGACCAGATCAGCCGGCCAACTGCGGGTTTCAGGTAATGACCCCATTGGGTCAGGAAGCTGGGTGGTATGGATGCGACGCAGGTCAGCGTCCAGGGATCGACCTTGCCCCAGTCATGGTCGTGAAACTGAGTGGGATGCAGCGCCTCGTCGCCCAAGGCTTGGGCATAGATCTCCGCGAGGATGGTCTCTGCGCGCTTGGCCTCCTGGGGTAGTTGACCCGCTCGGACGAAGGCGCTGAGGACGCCGATGCTGCCATCCGGCGGCGAGTTGTCGTAGGACAGGATCAACGGCCCGCTGGCTTGGGTGACCTGGCCATTCAGGCCCTGGTCGCGCCAGAACGGACGCTCGTAGACATGCACCGTCTTGCGCATGGGCGCGTGGGAGGGCCAGAGCCGTTGCAACTGCGCACGGCCTTCGGGCAGCGGCGGCTCGAAGCTGATCTGGTTACACAGGGAAGGGTGCAAGGCGGCGATGATTTGGCGGGCGCGGATGATGCCCTGATCGGTATGCAATTCGACGATATCCCGATCCCAGCCGACGATCTTGCGCACGGGGCACGCAAGCTTGACCCGGTCGCCCAAGGCCTCCGCCATCTTGAAACAAAGGACCTGGGAACCGCCAACGAAGCGGGTTTCCTGGGCTCCGCCCTTGAAGCCCTCGAGCTTCACCATGTCGCAGTCGGAGGAGTTGATCAGCGAAAGGTAGTGCAGCAGTGCCAGGTTCGAGGGCGGGGTGCCGGTGGTCAGCCCGATGGACGTATCGAAGCTGAGTTTTTCTTCGTTGCTGATGCCCTGTTGCGCCAGCCACTGGCCGACCGAGAGCCTGTCGAGCGTTGCGGCATCCGCTGCCGCCCACGGTGCCTTGCTGGGCACGCCTCGGGCGAGTTCGTTCAGCTTGTCGATGAGTGGGCTGTGGGCGGCCTGAGTCACGTCCTCTGCGTATTTGGCTGTGCCTGCCAGGTAGACGTTCTTGCCCTGGTAATAGGTCGGGAAGGTGTCGACCCCGAGTTCGCGCGCCAGGTCGAAGATGGCGGTCTGCCCGGGGCCGATCCATTGGCCGCCGGCTTCCGAGACGACGCCGTTGCCCAGATCATGGTTATAGGTGCGCCCACCGACGCGGTCCCGCGCCTCCAGCACGACGAAGGCCTCGCAGCCGGCGCGTTGCAGGTCCCGCGCCGCGGTCAGGCCGGCCAGGCCGGCGCCGATGATCGCGACGTCCAGCACATCATCGTCGGGGCGTGTCGCCGTCTGCGCCATAGCCCGCCCGCTGAGCGCCAGGCCACCGATCAAGGTCGTGCCGCCGATGGCCTGCAGCAGCAAGCGTCGCTGGCGCTCGGGGGGCGACAGTTCCTCGTTGTCTGAAATCATCTTCGCCTCTGTCATGCTGGTTTTTATAATTAACAAAACGTGTGTTACGAAAATACATCGAAATCGAGCCGGCGCCAAGAGGAAACGAGCGGCGTTCATGAGGGGCAAGGGCAGGGCTCGAGTGCTCAGGTTGCTGCACGTCGATGCGGGCGGGTAGCGCAGGCGGGGTTAGGCGTCTGGTGACGCGATTGGTGGCAGTCGGGGCGGGCGCCGGCATGCTTCTGAGCCGATGGCGTCGCTCGCCCCAATTCTGGCGAGGCCACCGCCATTAAGGGGCTGCGTCGACAGTCGCAGCCCTGAGTGCGATCTGGAGCACCGCCAGCCCCGGCTCGCGGCTCAGTCCTGGTGGTCGGCGCCCGGCTCGGCCCATGCCGCTTCGATGGTGCGCCGCTCGTCATCGGACAGCGGCTGCCCAAGGTACAGGCGCCGCCGCTCATCTTGGGTTGGCACGGCCAGCTCCGGCAGCAGACGCCGATTGCCGTCCCGATCCAGATCCAGGCTGGGCAGGAAGTGGCTTGCCCTGGCATTGCGCACCGCGTTTTCCGGTTTCAGCATGAAATCAATGAAGCGGTACGCCGCCGGCACGTTGCTGGCATTGCCGGGAATGGCCAGGCTGTCGATGAACTGCAGGCTGCCCTCTTGCGGAATGGTAAAGCGCAGCTCGTCGTTCTCGTTGGCCAGCGAAGCGAGCCCGTTCCAGGCCATTGCGGCGCATACTTTGCCGTCGGCCAACTGCGAGACGAAGGCGGTGAATGGCTGCGGGCTGTCCGCCAGCTGCAGGCTGCGAATTTCGCGCACGGCCTTGTTGATGCTACGCGCACTGCTGGTTTTCAGGTTCTTGCCTTTGTAGGTCAGATACAGGAACAGGCTGTGTTCCGGCTCGTTCTGCAGCATCACGCCGCAGGATCTGAGCTTGTCGACATTGGACGGGTCGAACAGGACGCTCCAGCTGTTCGGTACTGGGGCCTTTAAGGCCCGGGACGCTTCCCGCTCGTGGACGACCAGGCCGACCGTGCCCCACATGTACGGGACGGCGTACAGATCCGCATTGATTCTGGAATTGAGCCTGAGCAGCAGTTCGCGACTGATCTCTTTGCGATTGGGCAGCTCGCGGAAATCGAGCGGGGCCAATCGGTTCTCTTTGATCAAGCGTTCGAGCTGAAGATCGGAGGGGACAATCACGTCGAAGCGTTCGCCCGAGTCCAGATCGTTCTCCAGCTGGGCTGCGCTCGTGTAGGTGGAGTAGTCGACCTGGATGCCGGTCTCGCGCTCGAAGTCCTGCACGACGGCCGGATCGATATAGTCGGCCCAGTTGTGCACCCGCACGACTTCCTGCGCGACCGCCTGGGTCGAAAGGGCTGTCAATGCAAGAACCAGCAGCGTCTTCACGTTCAGGGACGGCGACTGCGTTTTCCTTTCTGCTCTCACCTCGGCCTCCGACAGATGTTTTATTTATTATCTCATCTGTTATGTAAAATACAGCACTCCTCGCAGTCATGCAAAGCGTTATCCGCGCATGCCTCCGCGCCGTGGAATGGGCCTGAGCCTGCCGTAGATCTTGATCAGGGTTCGTGCGCGATCCTCACGAGTCGTCGGCTCATGGGGCGGAGGCTTTGTGGTTTGCTAGGAGGGTTCACAGCAAGAGACCGGGGCGATCCCTGGTCTCCTGGGTGGGTACCGCTGGTTGCGTGTTACTTGGCCGAGGCCTTAGCGGCGGATGGCTTGCGTGCGGGGGCGGGCTTGGGCGGCGCGATCATGGTGATCAGGGCGTTGAGCAGGGCCTGACCGCGTTCCGCGCTAAATCGCTCAGGCTCGATCGGCATCAACATCATCCAGCCATCGCTGATGGCGCTGACCTGGTCGGCGAGCAGGTCGGCGGCGATATCGGTCCGAATCAGGCCCTGGCTTTGACCTTTTTCCAAGACCGCGGTGAAGACCTGGCGGAAGCGCGCATAGCGCTGCTTGATGACGCTGGCGAACGCGGGTTCATGGCGTGCGTGGGCCAACAACTGCAACCAGGCGAGCCAGCCATTCGGCTCGTCTCCACCCATCGAGTCGAGCCACTGGCCAACGAGTCCTTTGATATCGATCCGCTCCTGGTTGATCTCCAGCAGTGTGTCGATCTCATCGAACAGGTTCTGGGCGACGGCGGTGATCATTTCTTCTTTGTTGGCAAAGTAGTAGGTCACGGCGCCTGTGGTGCAGCCGGCCTGTTGCGCCACCTTGCGCATCGAGGCGCCGGCATAGCCCTCCTGCGCAATCACCCTGAGGGCAGCATTGAGCAGTTCGGCGCGCTTGGCATTGTGATCTCCCACCGGGCGTCCACGGCGCGCCGCGGGTTCCGATTCGCTCTTGCGCGCTTTACGGTTGCTGGGCGGGGAGGCGGGCAGTTGTGAGTTGGACATAGGCAGAGGGGGCCGAGTTGAGTCGTTGATCCATGGCAGGGAAGCGTCGCACCGGCGCCAGCATAGGGAAATTGCCTGCAGAAAGCACCTTCGCCGCTTCGCGGAAGATGGCGCCTCGGCTGGCGAGGCAGCGAGCCCGCCCTGATCGGGCGGGCCTAAGCGTCGCAACGCTTTTGCGGCTGGTCAGTCGTTGGCGCGGAAGATCAGCGGAGCGATGTTGGTGAAGTTCGCCACGTCGCCGATGACCTTGGCAGTCGCAGGTGAGCTGAGCGCGGCATCGATACTCGCCTGGTCCTTGAAGCGCAGAATGACCAGGCCCGCCAGGGGCTGCGGACCAGACGCTGGAAAGAGGATCTCGGCCGATTGCAGCCCGAATTCGCCCCAGGCGGCCTGGGCAATCGGGATATGGGTGGACAGATAGTAGTCCCGGTCGAAGGTCGAGCCTTCGGTCAGGGGGTAGCTGACGATCAGGGTGGCCATAAGTAGTTCCTTGTTTTGGGTGATGTAACGGGGCGCATGAGGCGCTGTGGCTGAATGTGTATCAGGGCGCGCCGCAGCCTGCGACCGCGACTGCGCGAATTTCCACGCGCAAGCCAGGCAGGGCCAGTTCCGTGGTGCCCACCGCCGTCCAGGATGGGTAGCGGTCGGGGAAATACTGATCCTTGACCCGGGCGAAGGCCTGCATGTCGGCTTGCAGGGCGGTATGGAAGGTCATCAGCTCGACGACGTCGGCCAGGCTGGCGCCAGCCGCTTCGAGTATGGTCTTCAGGGCCTGGAATGCCAGGTGGGCCTGCTCCTCGATATCCTTGCCGGGAGTCATATTGGCGTCGATGCCCACCTGACCGGAGACCCAGATCGTGTCCCCTACGCGTGTCGCCTGGGAGTAGTGGAAGTTGTCGTAGAACACCTGGGTGTGGGGCGGGTTGATCAGCTGTCGCTTCGGGGTTTGGGCATTCATCGGCGGATCTCCGATCACACGAGCTGGCGGAAGGTGGGGTGGCGAAACGGGTCGCCCGGCTGCAGGTTCGACAGCTCTTCGGTAAACAGAATGCCCGCCCTCGGATAGCCCGAGTCGCTGTGCTCCGGCAGTGGGTGATAAGTTGCGTCGTCGCCGAAGAAACGGAATACGAAGGTATGGCGATCCGGGAAATTCTGGTCGACAGGCGCGCCGCCATGCAGCGAGCCGGGGTGGATCAGCACCACATCGCCGGGTTCGGTGGCCCAGGACAGGATTTCGTAGGCGTCGGGGTTCAGCTCGCGCTCGGCCTCGATGTCGGGCAGCCGGGGCAGGGTTCCACCACCATGCAGGGGCTGGGTCGGGTCGTTCGGATCGCGAAAGGTGGTGCCGTCAAAGCGAGGGCCGCGGTGCGAGCCACGAATGATCTCCAGCGCGTTCTGCTTGGGCACGGATTCGAAGCTGATCCAGGCGTTGCCCCAATGCTGACCGGCCCAGGGCAGGTAAGACGTGTCCTGGTGCCAAAGCGTACGCGCTCCATGACCGCCGGCCTTGAGGAACACTTCCTCGGCGAAATACCAGACATTTCTCGAACCCCAGAGGTCGGCGAACAACTGGCCGAAGGGCAGGGAGGCAACCAGTTCCTCTAGGCGTTCCTTCGCCAGCGGATTGGCATTGTCGACGTGCGATTGCTGCACCGTCCCATCGAACATGCGGGTGGCATGGGGGCCATGGTTCTCCACCGACCAGTCGTAGGCCGCCCGGCACCGGGCCAGTTGCTCCTCGTTCAGCAGGCCTTTGATCAGGACGGCTCCGTCCTCCAGGAACGCGTTGCGCAGAGAGTCATGCATGGTGCTGTCTCCTCGGAGATTTCACTGAGCTGAGCAGCAGGCTATCAGCGAACCCTAATTAACGCAACAAGTGTTATTTTATATTGGCGTAGAGCTGGCTTCGCGCGTATCGATGCGCGAAACCGCGGGCGTTGTGACGCTAGGCGAGAAGGCTGACGGCGCGTATATCGCTAAGGGATCGACGAAAACGATTGTGCTGTCGGGCAGGCGAAGAGGTTGCCAGAAGGGACGGGGACTGATCGCCAAGCTACGCGAGGCGCGGGCAAACCAGCTATTCGGGATACTAGGGGGGCGCTTCCGAGGAGACCAAGCAGCGACTACTGGTTCGCTTCTGATCGGCCTGAAACCACCTCAGAAATCGATGGCGTCGATCAGGATAAGGGACTGGATACGTCCCCCAAAACGGCCCCCAACGCTGTAGATTTTCATCTTGATCAGGCTGTAGGCCGCGTGAATTCTGGAGCGGGCGAAGGGAATCGAACCCTCGTCATGAGCTTGGGAAGCTCAGGTAATGCCATTATACGACGCCCGCGGCGGGTGCCTTTATACCGGAACTCGGCGGGGAAATGAAGGGCGAACCGGTGCTGGTCGTGCATCCGGTTCGCCGTGGGGCCTGCTCATACGGCGATGGCCTGCAGCTCCTGCAGCCCGCCACGGCGTGGCAGCAGCAGGCGCTTGCTGGGGGCGTTGAAGAAGTCCAGCAGCACGCGTTGGGTCTGCAGCCAGGCGTCCTTGTGCTCCATGTCGAGGAAGTGGCCGGCGTCGTTGATCACGGCGAACTGGGCGTTATCGAGGTGATGGGCGAACAGGCAGGCGTCTTCCACCGAGGTGTATTCGTCGCGATCGCCGTTGACGAACAGCAGGGGGATGTCGATGGCCTGCAGGCATTCCTTGCGGCAGTGCGCTTCCAGGCTGAGCACCTGTTTGATATGGGCATACATCTGCCGGTACTCGTGCTCGTCGAGGGTGCTGACGTGCTTGTGGTTGAAGCGCTTGAACAGCGATGGCAGGTGCTTGCCGATGGTGCTGTTGACCAGCAGGGCGATGTTGTCGCGGTCCACCGCGCCGAGAAAGCGCAGGCCCTTGTGCAGGTAGTCGAGCATCGGCACGTTGAGGATCGGCGAGAAGGAGCAGATCGCCGCCTTCTCCAGGCTGGCCGGACGCTGTGCCAGGGCGAGCATGGAGGCGACGCCGCCCCAGGAGAAGGACATCAGGTAGTTGGCGCCATGGTGGTCGATCAGCTTGAGCAGGATCGCGGCTTCGTCTTCCTTGCTGATGGGCGTGAAGTCGCTGTTGAACGGCTTGGACTGACCGGCGTACGGCAGATCGAAGGCCACCACGTTGAACTGCGGCTGCAGGTATTTGATGGTCTGGGTGAAGGACGCCGTGGTCGCCAGGGAGCCGTTGACCAGGATGATCGTCTTGCTCGCTGCCGGGTTGCCGTAGAACTCCGTGTGAACCTTGTGCTTCCTGTTGATCTCGACGACTGCGGTTTGTGGCCTCATGTCGTTTCCTCCTGGCGCAAGTGTGACGAGGCGAGCGGTGGGCCGTTCGCAAGCTTTTGGGCAGTCAGATAAACGCCTGGACATGACAACCTAATGTCAGGCTGGAGGATTTTATAATTCTTTGATTTTCAATCAGTTAGGATCGAAACAGAGCGACTGCCCAAGCCTTTTAAAGGCCGGGAGCGAGGGCGGTGTTACCAGGCAGGAATCCAGTTCGCGCAGGGCGCAAGCAACCGATGGAACGCTTAGATGTCTGCTGTGACTCATTGGTCACGCCGAGACTTATGGTTCGATTTAAGCAGCGCCCTTGCAGCCATGCAAGAGCGAGTCACAGCTTTATCGCATATTGCTGCTGCCGTTGGTCGGTTAGCTTGCGAACGATTGCCGGCGTTGCCAGCGCCCCTCAAACGCTGGCGATTTCCGCGCTGGTCAGTGGACGGTATTGGCCGGGGGCAAGCGAGGGGTCGAGGTGGATCTCGCCCATGCTCTCGCGGTGCAGGGCGACGACCCGATTGCGGAAGTGGCCGAACATGCGCTTGACCTGATGGTAGCGGCCCTCGAACAGGGTCAGGCGAGCGCTGTGGCTGCCGAGCAGTTCGAGCCGGGCGGGCAGGGTGGTGAGGTCTTCATAGGCGAAGTACAGGCCGCGGGCGAAGACTTCGGCGTACTCGGCGGTGATCGGCTGTTCGGTGTCGACGAGGTAGACCTTGGGCTTGCGCTGCTGCGGCTGGGTGATGCGCCGCGACCAGCGCCCGTCGTTGGTGATCAGCAGCAGGCCGCTGGTATTCAGATCCAGGCGGCCGGCCAGGTGCAGGTCGTGTCTGTCCGGCTCGTCGAGCAGGTCGAGGACGGTGCGGTGTTCGTCGTGCTCGGTGGCACTGACCACGCCGACCGGCTTGTGCAGCATCCAGTAGCGCGCGCTACGTCCGGCTTGCAGCAGTTCGTCGTCCAGCTCGACGCGCTGGAAGTCGCGCACGTCGAAGCGCGGGTCGTGAATCACCACGCCGTCCACCCGCAAACGCCCGGCGCTGATCAGCAGGCGGCTGTCCTGGCGGCTGAAACGGGGGAAGTTGCTGAGGAAGCGGTCGAGGCGCATGGCTCAGTCCTGCTCGCTGCGCCGGTCGCGCTCGGCGGCTTCGACCACACCCGCGCAGGCCGGGCACAGGCAGGCCTGGTCGCGCTGTTCGGGCGTCAGGCGCTCGAGCACAGCCGGGTCGATGCGGGCCGCGAAGCACCAGCAGGCCTGGATGTCCGGCGCGCCGTCGGCCAGGGCGCAAGCGTTGCCCTGGCCACAGAGCGGGCAGCGTTGTGTGGGGTTCACGGCGCGTCGTCCAGAGTGGCGGCGCAGACGCGGTTGCGCCCGCCCTGCTTGGTCTGGTTCAGCGCCCAGTCGCGCAGGAAGGTGTCGCGCGACATCATCGAGGCGATCTGGGTGGGGCGGATCAGGTCCTTCTGGATTTCCGAGTAGATGTTGTCCGAGGTCAGCGGCAGCTCGGTGTTGACGATGTTCTGCCGGATGCTCTCGCGCGAGGCGTAGTAGCTGGCCAGGCTGGTGGCAAGGAAGCCGCCCGGTAGGAGCTGGAGGGTGATCTGGGCCTTGCGCGAAGTGCTGAATGCCATGAGGTCGGGGCCTTGGAGACGTGGCGCAATGCTAGCGCGCTGCCGCAGGCGCGTCATCGGTGCCCGTGCGATTTGCGCTTGCGCGCCGCGGCCGCCGGGTTGTCACCGGCGGCCGCGATGCTCAGGCCTGTTCCAGCACCACCACGCGCTGCCCGGCGCGCACCGGCGAGCCGGGCTGCACGCGCACCTCGCGCACCGTGCCGGCCACCGGGGCGATGAGGGGAATTTCCATCTTCATCGACTCGAGGATCACCAGCACGTCGCCGGCCTCGACGCGCGCGCCTTCTGCCACCTGCACCTGCCACAGGTTGCCGGCGATATGGCTGTCGATGCCGTGCTGGCCCGCGCCGAGCGGCGCATCCTCGCCGAGTTCGGCGGCCACCTCCTCGACCTCGAAATGCGCCTGGCCCGATTCGATCCAGCGCTGGCGCTCGGCGTCGAAGGCCGCGCGCTGCTGCTGGCGGAAGGCGGCGATGCCCTCGGCCTCGCGGTCGAGGAAGGCCTGGTAGTCGGCCAGGTGCAGCTCGCTGTGTTCGATACGCAGCGGGTAGCGGCCGAGCGGAAAGTCGCGGCGGATGCGCAGCAGCTCTTCTGCCGATACCGGGTAGAAGCGGATCTGGTCGAAGAAGCGCAGCAGCCAGGGCTTGCCGTCGAAGGCCTCGACCTCGCGGTAGCGGTTCCACATCTGCAGGGTGCGGCCGACGAACTGGTAGCCGCCGGGGCCTTCCATGCCATACACGCACATATAGGCGCCGCCGATGCCCACCGAGTTCTCCGCGGTCCAGGTGCGCGCCGGGTTGTACTTGGTGGTGACCAGGCGATGGCGCGGGTCCAGCGGGGTGGCCACCGGCGCGCCGAGGTAGACGTCGCCCAGGCCCATCACCAGGTAGCTGGCGTCGAACACGGTGCGGTACACCTCGTCCAGATTCGGCAGGTCGTTGATGCGGCGGATGAACTCCAGGTTGCTCGGGCACCAGGGGGCGTCCTTGCGCACCGTGGTCATGTATTTCTCTATCGCCAGCTGGCAGGCCGGGTCATCCCAGGACAGTGGCAGGTGGACGATGCGCGACGGTACCTTGAGGTCCTTGGCCGCGCACACTGCGTCCCACTCGCCGGCGACTGTGTCGAGCAGCCGCTGCAGCGCCAGGGTTTCCGGCTGGTAGTGCACCTGCAGCGAGCGAATGCCTGGGGTGAGGTCGATCACGCCAGCGAGCTGCTTGGCCTCCAGCGCCTGCATCAGCGCGTGGCCACGAAAGCGCAGCACCAGGTCCAGCTCAGGCGCGCCGATTTCCAGCAGCAGGTGGGTGTCGCCAGACAGGCGTGCGACCAGTCGGGTGTCGCCTTCGCCGAGGTCCAGCACGATAGGGCTTTGGAGGGCCTTTGTGAGAGGGGCTGCAGCCGCGACCGAAGCGGCATCATCGTCGCGGCTAAAGCGGAGCGCCGCCCGGCCCCTCCCACCTAATTCGGCGTATTCGCGTGTGTTGGTCTGCGCCAGTTCCCGCGCCGTGGCGATATCCACCGGCACGAAGCGCACCTTGTCGCCGGCCTTGAGCTGCCCCAGCTGCCACAGGTCGGCCTCGATGATGGTCACCGGGCAGACGAAGCCGCCCAGGCTGGGGCCATCGGGCCCCAGAATCACCGGCATATCGCCGGTAAAGTCCACCGCGCCGATCGCATAGGGGTTGTCGTGGATATTCGAGGGATGCAGGCCGGCCTCGCCGCCGCTGTCGCGCACCCACTCGGGCTTGGGCCCGATCAGGCGCACACCGGTGCGGCTGGAGTTGAAGTGCACTTCCCAGTCGGTGGCGAGGAAGCGGTCGATATAGCGCTCGCTGAAGTATTCCGGCGCGCCGTGCGGGCCGTAGATCACCCGCAGTTCGCGTACGGCCGGCAGGTCGGGGCAGAGCTCGGCGGGCAGTTGTGCGCCGCTGCTGGTGTCGGCGAGCGGCAGCAGGTGCAGCACGTCGCCGGCACGCAGGGCGCGGCCGCCATGGCCGCCGAACTGGCCGAGGGTAAAGGTGCTCTTGCTGCCTAGGTAATCCGGCACCTGCAGGCCGCCGCGCAGGGTCAGGTACGAGCGTGCGCCGCTACCGGCGATGGTGCCGAGGGCCAGGGTGCTGCCGGCTGCGATCGGCAGGGCGGTGTTCATTGGCTGTTCCACGCCATCGACGCTCAGCGGAATCTCGGCGCCAGTGACGGCGACCACGGCGTCGGTATTGAAGCGCAGCAGCGGGCCGCTCATGGTGATTTCCAGCGCAGCGGCGCCTTCTTCGTTGCCGAGCAGGCGGTTACCCAGGCGCAGGGCACGGCTGTCCATCGGCCCGGACGGCGGCACGCCAACGGCCCAGTAGCCGAGGCGGCCGGGGAAGTCCTGCACGCTGGTCTGGGTACCGGCGCTCAGTACCTCGAAGGTGCTGGCCTGGTAGACCAGATTCTCCAGGCAGCGCGTCCAGGGCTTGCCGCTGGCGAAGGGCGTATCGCCCAGGATCTGGCGCAGGTAGTCGCGGTTGCATTCCACGCCGTACAGCACGGAATCGCCAAGGGCTTTGTCCAGAGCGGCGCTGGCCTGCTCGCGGGTTGGCGCCCAGGTGATCAGCTTGGCGATCATCGGGTCGAAGTAGGGCGGAATCTCGCAGCCGGCCTCGACCCAGGTATCGATGCGCAGGGCCTTGCCGTCAGCGGGCGGGAATGCCACGGCGGTGAGCAGGCCGGGGCTGGGCTGAAAATCGCGGCCCGGGTCTTCGGCGTACAGGCGTGCCTGGATGGCATGGCCGCTGGGTTCGAGGGTTTTCGCCAGTTCGCTCAGCGGCGGCAGATCGCCGGCTGCCAGCTCGATCATCCAGCGCACCAGGTCGACGCCCCACACCTGTTCGGTGACGCCGTGCTCGACCTGCAGGCGAGTGTTCACTTCGAGGAAGTAGAAGCGCTCGGCCTCGCTGTCGTAGACGAACTCGACGGTGCCGGCGCTGCGGTAACTGACCGCCTTGGCCAGCTTGATCGCCGCCGCGCACAGCTCATCGGCCATGCCGGCGGGCAGGTTCGGTGCAGGGGTTTCTTCCACCACCTTCTGGTTGCGGCGCTGTACCGAGCAGTCGCGCACGCCGAAGGCGAGCACCTCGCCCTGGCCATCGCCGAATACCTGCACTTCCAGGTGGCGGGCGCGCTGGATGTACTTCTCGATAAATACGCCGCTGTCGCTGAAGTTGTTTTGCCCCAGGCGCTTGACCGCCTCGAAGGCTTCGCTGAGTTCTGCGGCCGAGCGGCAGACACGCATGCCGATGCCGCCACCTCCAGCGGTGCTTTTCAGCATCACCGGGTAGCCGACCTGTTCGCCGGCCTTGAGTGCAGCATCGAGGTTTTCCAGCAGCTCGGTACCTTCGAGCATCGGCACGCCGTGCTGCTTGGCCAGGGCGCGGGCGGTGTGCTTGAGGCCGAATACGCGCAGTTGCTCGGGCGTCGGGCCGACGAAGGCGATGCCGGCGGCTTCGCAGGCTTCGGCGAAGGCGGCGTTCTCGGAGAGAAAGCCGTAGCCGGGGTGAATGGCCTTGGCGCCGCTGCGTTTGGCGGCAGCGAGAATCTTGTCGACCACCAGGTAGGTCTGCGCAGCCGGGCCGTCGCCGAGGCAGAAGGCTTCATCTGCCTGCTGGATATGCAGGCTGGCGGCGTCGGCTTCGGCATACACGGCCACGCCGCTGGCATTCAGTTCACGCAGGGTGCGCAGGATGCGGCAGGCGATGGCGCCACGGTTGGCGATCAGGAGTTTGTCGAACATTCGAGGAGCCCTCGAAGGTGGCGGGCCGTCCCGCCGTCATTGGGTCTGCGCCACGGTCGTCCGTGGCGAAAAAATCGGGTGATGCGTATTGCTGTGTAGGAGCGGCCGGGCGGCGTTCCGCTTTAGCCGCGAACCAGCGGAGCCGGTGGATGTAGAAAGCGACATCCACCCTACGGGTTATCGCGGCTGAAGCCGCTCCTACGGGAAGTGATCAATCCCAAACCAGGACTTCAGCCGGGGTCGGGTTCCAGCCGTTGCACGGGTTGTTCAGTTGCGGGCAGTTGGAGATCAGCACGATCACGTCGGTCTCGGCCTTGAGCTCCACGTACTTGCCCGGCGCGGAGAGGCCGTCTTCGAAGGTCAGACCGCCCTCCGGCGTTACCGGAACGTTCATGAAGAAGTTGATGTTGGCGCCGAGGTCGCGCTTGCTCAGACGGCCGTCGTGCAGGCTGGCGCGCAGGAAGTTGTCGCGGCAGCTGTGCATATAGCGCTTCTCGAGTGCATACCTGACGGTGTTGCTCTCCTGCGCGCAGGCGCCGCCAAGGGTGTCGTGGCGGCCGCAGGTGTCGGCGACTATGGTCAGCAGCGGCTTGCCGAGGTTGGAGTAGAGCACCGTGCCGGTGGTCAGGTAGACCTTGTTCTGCTTGCGCAGGGTGCGCTGCGGGTCGAAGCGCTCGCGCGGGTTGCGCGCGGCGAAGAACAGGGTGTCGATCGCCTGGTTGCCTTCCAGATCATGCAGGCGCAGGGTCTGCCCGGCCTTGACCTCGAACAGGTAGGGCTCACCCGCCGGGATGGTGTGGCGGAAGCTGGCGGTTTCGGGATGCAGGTTGCTGGATGTCAGGTCGCTGGCAGTAAGGCTCATCGGACTGTCCTCGATAGCGTTTACTGGGCTCCCGCCTTCGCGGGAGTGACGAGGTCGGCGTCATCCCCGCGCAGGCGGGGACCCATTCAAATGTACTGGCGTTCGGTGTTGTGAAAGCCGCGGCCGTTTTCCGGGCGCGAGGTGCGGCAGAGCAGGGTGATGCCGTCGCTGGCGACCTCGCTCCAGCGCAGCTGCACCGGCTTGGGCGCGTACTGCGGGTTGGGGTCCAGTGGGTGCTGCAGGGCGGTGAGCACCACCAGGGTGTCCATCGGCGCATACAGCTCGATATGGTCGCCGGCCTTGGAATTGTTCGGCTGGAAGTGGAAGACACCCTCGGCGTCGACGTCCACGCGGCTGAACAGGTTGAGGTTCATCAGCAGGTCCTGCAGGTTGAGGTCCCACTTGCCCATTTCCACCAGCAGGTTGTCCATGCCGTTGCGGAAGAAGCCGTTGCGCAGTTCCTGGTAGCGGCCCTGACCGTATTTCTCCAGCACTTCCTCGGCATTCAGTACGCCGCCGAAGCTGTCGTGCCAACCGCAGGTGTCGGCGGTGATGGCGGCCAGCACCTTGCCCATGTCCGAGTACAGACAGTGGCCGGCGCTGAGCCTGGCGGTGTGTTGGCACTTGAGGGTATCGGGCAGGTTCAGTCGTTCGCTTTTCTCGGCGGCGTTGAACAGCAGCAGGCTGACGTTGGCGCCGCCTTCGAGGTCGGTGATGCGCAGCAGCTGGCCGCGCTTGAGCACGAAGGAGGTGTGGCCGCCGCCGGGTACGGTTTCCTCGTACAGGGTCGGGCGCAGGGTAAGGGCAGTGTTCATGGGGACCTCGGGATCAAAGCCTGGTCGTCAGGCGCCGGCAGTGGCGCCTGATTAGCGTTGCGATGTGGTTTAGGGCGTAGGCTTCAAAGCTTGCCGTCGACGGCCATTTGTATGTAGCTCGGGTCGAAACGCAGCTTGATGTTGGCGGCGTCGCCGGTGCTTACGCCGCCCGCGAAGGTCATGCCGATGGCGTCGGCGCTACGCGCGCCTTCGCCGAGGATGCCGTGCTCGAAGCTGAAGTTGGCGACCTTGGTCATGGTCTCCGGCAGAGCCGGGCTGGTGACGAAGTCCAGGGTTTCCTTGGGCGTGTAGAACAGCTTGGTG
>MTEW01004219.1_pt3 | contig 15534 bp, 10 predicted proteins | sample 1042681 | NCBI WGS metagenome assembly MTEW01 (sample SAMN06185811, study PRJNA358809) | soil metagenome | isolation source: soil biostimulated with citrate as carbon source | place: India | collected 2015-05-23
CGCGTACGTCCTGGGCGCGGTAGGTGAAGGTCGCGGTGAGCGGGCTGTTGACCACCGGCGGCGGGGTGTAGACGACGCTGGTGCTGCCGTTCATGGCCACGGTGCCGAAGCCGGGAGCGGGCTGGTTCAGGCCGGTGATGCTCAGCGGCACGTCGCCGTCGGCATCGCTGTCGTTGATCAGCACGCTGATGGTCACCGGCACGCCGAAGCTGGTGCTGGCGCTGTCGTTCACGGCCACAGGCGGCTGGTTCGGGGCTTCCGCGGGCGCACTGCCGACGACGACCACCGGCTCGGTATCGGCACCGCCTGCTGCGGACTTCACCGTGACCACGGCTGGCGGCTGGGACAGATCCGTCACCCGCAGGGTCTGCAGGACCCCGGCCTTGGTCATGCGGCCGAAGCCCTGTGCGGCGAGATCGGGAATCTGCGTCTCATCGCTGGAGCTGGCTTCGATGGTCAGCGAGTGATCGGCCCAGTTATAGCGAGCGGTGCTGACTTTCACCACGTCGGTGACTTCACGGGAAACCGAAGTCGGTTTGGTGACGTTGGCCGGATCGGTGCCGGTGACCACCACGAAGGGTGGAATGACTGACGGCGACGGGTTGTGGGCGAAGAAGAAGCCGCTGCCATCGTTCGCCATGTCGCTCAGGCAGGCAGGCTTGGTTCCGCCCGTCACCAGTTCCAGGGTTTCCCGGTAGCAGAACTCGGAGTTGGCCGGACCGTTGGCGAACACTTCCAGGCGAGTGCCCTGGCTGGTGCGCCGGTAGCTGGCCCGCTCGATTTCCACCGGGGTGGCGGCGCGGGAATCGAACACTTTGCCGGAGACCGAGAACAGATCAGTGCGGATGGTCCCTGCCGGGCCGCTGATCTCGACGTAGTTGGTGTCGAAGGGACTGCCGGTCACCGTCGAGGGGACGTTGGGGTCACCGACGAACTGCTCGGCTTCCCCGGTTTCCGGGTTGGTGCCCGGATAGGGGTAGCCAGGGCCTTTCAGGAAGGGACCGACATCGCCGGTGAGGGCACCCGTGAACACGCCCGGTGCACCGATGCCGATGTCGCGGGTCATGTTGATGGCGCGACGGCCACCTCTTTCGGCGATATCCGCTGCGGTGACGTCGAAGACATCCACGCCATAGGGGTGCGTGACCGTGTATCGGCCGGGCGTGGGAATGGTGGCGCGGATACGGATGCGGGCGAAGCTCTGCTGGTCGCCGGCACGCGGCACTTCCAGGGCGAACGCGGCTTCGATGGCGGCGGTGTAGACCTCGAGGCCGTAGTTGGCTACTTCCGGGATGTCGGCTTCGGCCATGAACCAGAACAGCTCGCTGGGCCAGTTGTTGGGGAAGACCATCGGATGCAGGTCATCGAACTGCCCCGGTTCCGGTAGCAGCGTGCACATGTAGCCGCCGGTGGGGCTGAGTGCCTTGGACTGGCAGAGTTCCAGGCTCAGGCCGTCGCTGTCCTGGTACCACTGCGGGAAATAACCGGTGGATGCGGTATATGGGCCTCGGTGAACCTCCGCGAGGGCCGCCTGGGCTGTGTCGAGACCTTCGACAGCGAGACCCAGGGTAGTGAGAAGCAGGCAGGGCCACTTGTTCATGTTGCCTCCTGGCGCTTGAGCGCTCGGCTCTGGGTTCGCTTAGGGAAGAATCACCACTTCTTCGGTATCACTGCCGCCACTGCCCGAGGTGACGGTGACCGTCGCCGGAGGAGTGGGCGTAACGCCGGTGATGAGGGTCTTGGTCGCGCCATCGCCGTTCAGCGAGCCGATACTCGCGCCGCTGCTGGCGGTGGCCCTGAGCGTGGGCGGATTGGTCTCGTCGCTGCTGCTGGCCACCACGGTCAGCTGGCCGGAATTCAGGCTGTACTCGGCGCGCTGGATCCGCACCATGTCCACCAGCGGAGCGATGACGCTGGTGGGGGTGCTTTCCGGGATGGCGATGCTGTTCTCGGCATTGATGGTGACGCTGGCCGGCGTCGAAGGATTGCCGGTGGACTGGCCGTACCAGTTGCCGGTGGCATTGGCTTCGGTCATGGCCACGGCAGCACCGGCGCTGTCCTCGTAATCGGCGGTGCCGGGGGGCGGCGGGGCCATCACGAAGACGTCCTGCTGGGCGCTGGCCCCGGCTTCACCGCTACTGCGCGAGTAGGTGGAGCGCTGGACGATCACGGGCGTCGGGCGGACCACGTCGGAGAGCTTGCCGGACACGGAGAACAGATTGGTGCGCAGGTCGATGCCGCCGGGGCCCTGGATGCGCACGTAGTTGGTGTTGAACGGGCTGCCGGTGACGGCTTCGGTGAGGTTGGGGTCGCCGATGAAGCGCTCGGTCGCGCTGGTCTCGGGATTCACTTCGATGTAGGGGCCATTGACGCTGCGCAGGAACGGGCCGATGTCGCCACCCAGGGCGCCGGTGTAGGTCTTCGGCGCGCCGATGCCGATGTCGCGGGTCATGTTGATGGCGCGGCCACCGTCGGTGCCGAACTCGGCGGCGGTTACTTCGAAGACTTCGACGCCGTACGGGTGGGTGATGGTGTAGGTGCCGATGGTGGGGACATCCACCCGGATGCGGATACGGGCGAAGCTGATCTGGTCGCCCTCAGCCGGGGTTTCTACCGCGAAGGCCGCCTCGATGGCTGCGCCCCAATCGAGGTTGATACCGCTGGCGGCGTCGGCGATGGCGGCGTCGGCGGTGAACCAGAAGGCTTCCGGCGGGAAGTTGGTGGGGAAGACCAGTGGCTGGGTGTCGTCGTACACGCCCGGCTCCGGCAGCAGCGAGCACATGTAGTTGGTGGCACCGGGGGTACCGGGCCCTGCACGCGAGCTCAGCGCCTTGGACAGGCAGAGGTCGAGGGTCCGGCCGTGGGTGTCCTGATACCAGGCAGCGAAGGAACCGAGGTCGGGGTTGTAAGGGCCGGGGTCCACGTCGAACAGGGCAGCGGGAACCTGGTCTGCCGCAACGATCAGGAGGAACGAGGTGGTGGCCTTGGAGAATATGCGTTGCATGAGCGTCTCCTCTTGCAATGTGGGCGCCTCCCTGCGGAATCGCGTCGTCACAGGCTGGCTGATCGGCCCTCCGCAACGACCGTGCCAGTGTTTCGAAATCACCTTGCAAAGCCGCGCCGTAGCTGGCTCACGGCCGTTACAAAAAAATCCGCCGGGCCGCGCGCCGAGGTGGGGGAGGCTCCCCACAACTGGGTGAATTTGGGGGTGGTGGGGGAGTGGGGAAAACAGGGGAATGGCTGGGTTAGTCCGGGGAAGCCGCATGGGGCGGGGCTTTCAGACGGGACGGGCAAAACCGGCCTGGTTTATGCACCGGTGCAAGCGTCCAAGGCCGCCCGGTTGGCACGACGGGCCGAACCCATCACGCAACGCATAGGAAGGTTTCCATGAGCGCTCTGTCGGTGATCAGGGATAGGTATGCGATCGGCAAGACCGGTGATTCGCCGCCCCCGCAGCAATTCAACCTGCTGCGCTGGTTCTCGCTGGTCAGCCTCGTGGTGATCGCCAGCGTGGCCATCGGCCTGGGCATCATCTCCACGCGCTTCGTGGTGACCGAGAGCATCGAGCGCGATGCGATGCTCAGCTCGCAGTTCATCCAGTCCATCGCCGCAGCCGAGGCCCACCATGTAGCCCTGCCGTCGAGCATGACCATGGGCGAGCTGCTGGATCCCCGCCAGGACGCTCACCATCCGCAGCACATGCTGGAAGCGCGGCAGCGGGCCCGGAGTGAGTTCCTCGATCACATCTCCATGCTGCCCGATGCCCTGCTGGCGAATATCTACGGCGCCGACCGGGTGATTGTCTGGTCCACCAACCCGGCGCTGGTGGGCAAGGACATGAGCGGACACGACGACCTGGAAGAGGCGTTCTCCTCGCCCGCACAGGTCGCCGCCAGTTATGACGAGGTTTCGGGTGGACGCGCCGAGCAGAAGTTCCTGCGTCCCCCGCGCACCCTGTTCATCGAGAACTACATCCCGCTGCTGGACGACCAGGGCAACGTGGTCGCGGTGGTGGAGATCTACAAGGAACCTCGCGACCTGGTGCAGCGCATCCAGCGTGGCTTCGTACTGATCTGGCTGGCCACCGCCATTGGCGGCGGGCTGATCTACTTCGGCCTGTTCTGGATCGTGCGCCGCGCTTCGGGCCTTCTGGCCCAGCAACAGAGCCAGCTGATCGCCAATGAAACCTTCGTCGCCCTCGGCGAGATGTCTTCCGCAGTGGCCCACAGCTTGCGCAACCCGCTGGCGGCGATCCGCTCCAGCGCCGAATTGGCGCAGGAACTCGTGGACCCGCCGGTGCGCAAGAACGTCGCGGACATCATCAGCCAGGTGGACCGCATGTCGAAGTGGGTGCGCGAATTGCTGATCTCGGCGCGGCCGTTGTCCGGTGACTCCGAGGTGGTGGAGCCGGTGGCGGTGATCAACGAGGCGTTGCACGGTTTCGATCAGCAGATCCGCCATTCCGGCGTGCGGGTGGAGTTCCATGCCGAAGCGGCACCGGCGGTGGTCAGCCACAAGGTGCTGCTGGCGCAGGTGCTCAACAGTCTGTTCGCCAATGCCATCGAAGCGATGCCCAACGGCGGCCTGTTGCGTATCGAGGTCAAGCCCGACAGCACCGGCAAGCGCCTGCTGCTGGCCATCACCGACACCGGTCAGGGGATGACGCGCAAACAGGAAACCATGGCCTTCAAGCCCTACTACACGACCAAACAGGGCGGCCTAGGCGTGGGCCTGGTGATGGTCAAGCGGATCATGGAGCGCTTCGGCGGCAAGGTCAGCCTGACCAGCCGCGAGCGCGAAGGCACCCGCATCTGCCTGAACTTCAAGGTGGCCGGAGGGCGGGTGTGATGGAACACAGCGTACTGATAGTCGAAGACGACGAGCTGCTGGCCGGCAACATCCAGACCTACCTGGAGCGCAAGAACTTCGAGGCCCTGGTGTGCCATTCGGCCGAAGAGGCGCTGGAGTTACTGCGGGACCAGGTCCCCGATGTGCTGCTCACCGATAACTCGCTGCCCGGCATGAGCGGCCATGAGTTGATCCGCGAAGTGAGCAACCGCGCTCCGCAGATCAAGCCGATCATGATGACCGGCTACGGCAACATTGAAGACGCCGTACAGGCGATGAAGGCCGGCGCCTTCCACTACCTGACCAAGCCGGTGGCGCTGGCCGAGCTCAAGCTGCTGCTGGACAAGGCCCTGGACGCCCAGCGCCTGGAGCACAAGCTGGACTTCTACCAGAGCCGCGCGGCGCAGGACGCCGGGCTGGCCGCGCTGATCGGTGAGTCGCCGGCGATGATGGAAGTTAAATCCATGGTGCGCCAGCTGCTGGATGCCGAAAGCCGCATGGCCGATGCCGAGTTGCCGGCGGTGCTGATCGAAGGCGAGACCGGGACCGGCAAGGAACTGATCGCCCGCGCCCTGCATTTCGACGGCGCGCGCAGCCGGGGTCCCTTCGTCGAGTTCAACTGCGCCTCGATTCCCGCCCACCTGCTGGAGGCCGAACTGTTCGGCCATGAGAAAGGTGCCTTCACCGACGCCAAGGACCGTCGCCTGGGCCTGGTGGAGGCGGCCGATGGCGGCACCCTGTTCCTCGACGAAGTCGGCGAGATGGACCTGGTGCTCCAGGCCAAGCTGCTCAAGCTGCTGGAGGACCGCACCATCCGCCGCATCGGTTCGGTGAAGGAGCGCAAGGTCAACCTGCGCATCATCAGCGCGACCAACTGCAACCTCGAACAGATGGTCCAGCAGGGCAAGTTCCGCCGCGACCTGTTCTTCCGTCTGCGCATCATCTCCGTTCGCGTGCCGCGCCTGTATGCGCGCGAGGGTGACGTCCTGCTGCTGGCCCGGCACTTCCTCAAACAGCACGGCAAGCGCTATGGCAAGTCCGGCCTGCAGTTTTCCACCGAGGCCGAACATGTGCTGCAGAGCTACAGCTGGCCGGGGAATGTGCGCGAGCTGCGCAACATGCTGGAGCAGACCGTGTTGCTGGCCCAGGGGAACCTGATCACCGCCGCGCAATTGCATATCTGCCCGAGCCTGGTGGAGGACACCACGTCCCACTACCGCACCCATGGCAATGGCGATGGTCATGGCGCCGAGCCCGAGGCCGAGCGGGAAATGGTCATCCGCATGCTCGACAAGACCGACTGGAACGTCACCAAGTCCGCCCGCCTGCTGGGCCTGACGCGGGACATGCTGCGCTACCGAATCGAAAAACTGGGCCTGATCCGGCCGGATCGCCGTCACTGATCCGCCATCAGGCCCCGACGCCCACGGGCGTCACTGTTCCCTAGCACTCCCTCTCGCCAATACGGGAGGAGGAGATCCTTGTGGCCGGGCTGCGATCCTGCTCGCATCGCCGCATCGTCCACCGGGGTTCGGTGCCCTCACACCGGCCCCGCTTTCTTATTCCAGGCGCCGGCTCCGAAAGGGGCTGGCGCCTTCGGATTCGGCGGCAGCCCTCCGATCAGATTCCCTGAACTTCGCTACCTCCTCGCGCTTCTACCGGCATATGCCCGTTCCCGAGGACACCGACATGACCGTCAGCATCGACCTGGATCGCGACCTCTGCACCCTGGAACTCAATGGCAGGCTGATCGAGCTGCCGATCCACCAGATAGTGGTCAATACCGATGAGGACCTGCGCGCGTCGGTGATCCGTTGTGTGGATGGCAATGCGGTGATCAGCGAGGACCAGGCGCAGATGCTGATTGGCGCTGGCGCCAAGGATGATCGCAAGCACTTGTTCGTCGACGGCGGAGACGGGCCGGGCGAACACTGAGTAGAAGCGGATGACTGGCAGAAACGAAGCGGCGTGAAGGCCGCTCCAATAAGCACGAGCCATTGGTTTTCAAGGGGTTCCAAATGAGCAGCGAGCGTAATACCGACACCCATAGACGTGACAACAAGGCCCGGGCGGACTTTCCGCGCTGGCTGGTCGACCCTGATTACGTCGACCTGGTCCTGGAGCGCGATCCGGACGATCCGCTCTTCGACACCACCCTCGACGATGCGGAAACCTTCCGTCATTCCCATCATCGATAACGAGAATTGTTTTTAGTTGTAGCGCCGCCTGATTGGCTGGTGGCAGAATGCGATCAGACACGGATGTCACCCATCTTCAGTCCCTCTCCCGGCCCGCGAATGGGCCGCGCCTGAAGAAGTCGCCCGCGCTTTCTGTAGGAGCGAGCTTGCTCGCGAAGGATTGCGCCCGACCTCGTTGGGCTTCGTTGCACTCTGCCCAACCTGAAAAAGCCCCTCTCCCCATCCCTGTGGGAGCGAATTCATTCGCGAAGGAGGCCGCAGGCCTCCCAAATTCCCCATGCACTCCCGGCATCGAAAATATAGGCACAAGGCATTTGTTCCTGCTCATGGGCTGGTTTTAAATGCAATCTCTTATTCCGTAACGACCTTTTAAATCAACCAAATATATCTAATGTGAATAAGAATATGACCTTGCAGCCTTCGGGGGAGACCATGAACAGATCCGCCGCACCACCTGTCCCGGCCATGACCGGGCCGCGCTGTCGCTGACCGCCTGCCCGCGCCCCGGCGCGGGTCTCCCGGAACCACCTCGACTCATTCCAACGTCGCGCCGACTGCGCGATGCGGCCCGCTTTTGCCCGGGCCTTTGTACAGGACGCCCGCACATGCCCTACCGCGCTCTCACTCGCATCGCCAGGCCACTGGCCCTGCAACGACTGACCACCCCCGAATACGCCCTGACCCTGCTGCTCGCCCTCGGCGGATTGATGGCGCCCGCCCATGCTGAGGAGTCCGCCAAGCCCACCGCCAAGGAAGACACGGCACTGGAAAAGGTCACCGTCACTGCTCGCCGCCGCGAGGAAGACGTGCAGGAAGTGCCGACGCCCATCACCACCCTGAGCGGCGACAACCTCGAGGCACAGAAGGTCTACAAGGTGCAGGACTTGCAGCAGGTGCTGCCGAGCGTCAACGTCGCCTATATCCATGCGCGCCAGTCCAGCGTCGCGGTGCGCGGCATCGGCAACAACCCGGCGAGCGATGGCCTGGAAGGCAGCGCCGGCATCTATCTGGACAACATCTACCTCGGCCGTCCGGGCATGGCGGTGTTCGACCTGCTCGACGTGGAGCAACTGGAACTGCTGCGCGGTCCCCAGGGCACGCTGTTCGGCAAGAACACCACGGCGGGCGTGATCAACATTAGCACCCGCAAGCCGACCTTTACCTCGGAGCGCAGCCTGCAACTGTCCGGCGGCGAGCGTGGCTATTTCCAGGGCAAGGGTTCGGTGTCCGGGGCACTGACCGAATCCGTCGCCGGGCGCCTATCGTTCTATCGCACCCGCGAAGATGGCTATATCGACAACCAGCATGACAGCCGCACCTTCGTCGGCGGTGAGCGCGAGGGCGCGCGCGGGCAGTTGCTGTTCGAGCCGAACGAAGACTTCAGCCTGCGCTGGATCACCGACTACAACCAGGAAGATTCCACCAACGGCGTCTGGGCGCTGTATGGCGTGTCGGACCGCTTCCGCCAGCGTGCCGCGCTGATCGGCGCCAACCCGCAGCTCGATGTGAAGAAGCGCGAGGTGAACATCGACTCCGTGCAATCGGTGAACGTCTGGCAGGGCGGCTCATCAATCGAAGCCAACTGGAACCTGGTCAGCGGTTACACCTTCACCTCCATCAGCGGCTACCGCTACTGGCACTTCGTGCCGCACAACGATGCCGACCTCACCGAGGTCTCGGCGATCATCGACAGCGGCGTCGAAGTCCACGACCGGCAGTTCTCCCAGGAATTCCGCCTGGCCTCACCCACGGGCGGCGCCTTCGACTATGTGCTGGGCGCCTACCTGTTCAACCAGAACCTCGGCAACAACACGCGCACCCAATACGGCCCCTTCGCCGACCTGTACCTCACCGGGGTGAACCGCAACCTCCTGAACAACGTCTCAAGCCAGACCAACGGCAAGATCGAGACCGACAGCTTCGCCCTGTTCGGCCAGGGCAACTGGCACATCACCGACCGCCTGGACTTCACCTTCGGCCTGCGCGGAACCTACGAAGAGAAACAGGCACGGCTGCACCGCTTCGCCCCGGAGGGTGGCGCGCCGCTGACAGGGCCGTTGGCGGCCGCTCGGCAGGCGCAGCTGGGGGCGCTGGATACCGGCGACTTCGGCCTGCACAACGCCGCGCCGTCCGGCCTGCTCAGCCTCAGCTACAAGTTCAGCGATGGACTGCTCGGTTACGCCAGCCTGGCCCACGGCGAGAAGTCCGGCGGCGTGAACCTGGTGGCGCCGGTGGCAGGGCTGGGGAGCGATTCGCTGATCGTCGGCCCCGAGCGCGCCAACGACGCGGAACTGGGCTTCAAGAGCACCCTCGACGGCGGTCGCCTGCTGTTCAACGCGAACATCTTCTGGACCGGCATCCACGGCTACCAGGCCACCACCCTGACCTCCACTGCGTCGTCGCTGACACCCGTATCGGTACTGGCCAACGCCGGCAGCGTGCGCTCCCGTGGCGTGGAGTTCGAATCCAGCTGGCGACCGCTGCGCGGCCTGACCCTGAACGCCAACGGCTCGTTCAACGACGTCACCTACCTGAGCTTCAAGGACGCCCCGTGCCCCGGGGAGATCAACACCGTGACCCCCACCGCCAAGTGCGATCTCACCGGCGAACGGGTGGTGGGCGCCTCCCGCTGGATCGGCAACGTCAACGGTGAATACACCTGGCAGACCGGCAATGGCCTGCGCCCCTACGTGAATGCCAGCTACTCCTACCGCTCCGAAGCCGAAGGCACCCTGGACAACTCCGAGCTTTCCAAGATCGACGGCTACGGCCTGGCCAACTTCGCCGCCGGCATCCGTGCCGACCTCGGCGACGGCCTGCTGGACACCTCGCTCTGGGTGCGCAACGCCTTCGACAAGGACTACTACCTGACCGCCTTCGCCTTCAGCAACGGCGCCTACACCGCTTCGGTGGGGCAGCCGCGCACCGCCGGCGTGTCCCTCCGTTACGACTTCTGACCCGCGACCAAGGAGAACCCCATGAGCACTGTCGTCACCGCCCTGCGCCAGCCCCTCGACGGGCTGCGCATCGAACCCCTCGCTGCGCCCCTGGGCGCCGAGATCCGTGGCCTGGATGGCCGCCGCGACCTGACTGCGGCGCAGATTCTCGCCCTCAAACAGGCCCTGCGTGACCACCACATCCTGATCTTCAAGGACCAGGACCTGGACGATGCGCAGTACCTGCGCTTCACCTCCTGGTTCGGCTCGGTGTTCCAGCCCCATCCGGATTACCTGGTGCTGTCTTCGGGCACAGACGGCAAGGCGCCGGACATCGTCAAGGTGGCCAATACCGAGGACGGCGAGCTGAGCAACATCGCCCTGCCGGCCCACAGCGACCACCACTGGACGCCGACGCCCTCGGCCGGCTCCCTGCTCTATGCGCTGGAGGTGCCGGAGGAGGGCGGCGAAACCACCTGGACCAACCTGGCCCTGGCCTATAACGCGCTGGACGAAAATACGCGCCGCGAGATCGATGGCCTCAAGCTGATCAACTACAACCCCTTCGTGCGGCTGCGTGACGGCTACAACCTCGGCATCACCTACCGCACGCCGGATATCGAGCCCATCCAGGGCACCGAGCACCCCCTGGTGCGCACCCATCCGGAGAGCGGCAGGCGCCTGCTCTACCTCGGCGTGCACACGGAAGTGGAAATCCCCGGCTATGCCCCGGACAAGGGCATCGAACTCATCGGCCGTCTGCGCGAGCACCTCAAGGACCCGCGCTTCTCCTACACCCATCGCTGGGAAGTGGGCGACATCGTGTACTGGGACAACCAGGCTACGCTGCATGCGCGCAACGGTTTCCCGGCGACCCAGCGGCGCCGCCTGAAACGCATCAGCCTGGCCGGCAGCCGGCCCTTCTAAGGAGAGATCGACCATGACCACATTGTTCATCGCCCCCGGCGCCTGCTCGCTGGCCTCCCACATCGCCGTGCGCGAACTGGCTCTGCCGATCCAGATCGAAAAGGTCGCCCTGCGTGTCCCGGATTCGCCGATTCACGCGATCAACCCGCTGGGCCGGGTGCCGGCCCTGCAACTGGATAGCGGCACCGTGCTGACCGAGAACAGCGCCATCCTGCCATTCCTGGCTGACCAGGTTCCCGGCACGTCGCTGTTCGCTCCGGCTGGAAGTGCCGAGCGCGCGCAGATCCAGGGCTGGCTCGGTTACCTCGCGGCCGAGGTTCACACCGCCTCGTTCCGCCCGCTGAACCGCCCGGAGCGCTATTCCGCCGACGAGGCCGCGCACCCTGGCATCCGGGAGCAGGCGCGTGTGCAGTTGCTCAAGGCGTTCGAGCACATCGAGCGGCATCTGGAAGGCCGCCTCTGGCTGGTGGGGGATCGGTTCACCCTGGCGGACATCTACCTCGGTGTCTTCGCCACCTGGCTGACGCGTTTGGGTGCACCTTTCGATGGCCTGACCAATGTCGCCCGCCTGCAACGGCAATGGCTGGAGCAGCCCGCCGTACAGCAAGCCCTGCGGGACGAAGGGCTGATTCAGGGCTGAGCACAAGGCCGACCTCTTCAGCTTGGTCTGGACGGTAGGATGCACCGCGCGCACCGCCGGCGTTTGTGGGCACGACCATCGCTCATCTGACGCCGAGCTGGTGCGCATGGCGCACCCTACAGTGCCTCGCTCCGAGGTACTTCCGTAGGGTGCGCCGCGCGCACCGCCGGTGTTTGTGGGCACGACCATCGCTCATCTGACGCCGAACTGGTGCGCATGGCGCACCCTACGGGGCAGTGTTTCGCTCCGAGGTACTTCCGTAGGGTGCGCCGCGCGCACCGCCGGTGTTTGTGGGCACGGCCATCGCTCATCTGACGCCGAGCTGGTGCGCATGGCGCACCCTACGAGGGGGAATCTCTTTGAGGGGGGGATTGCTGAAATTGGCTCACAAGCTCATGCGATTTTCTTGGGATTATCACAGGAGTCCGCCAGCCATACAGTGAACGCAACTCGAACAGAAAGCCCGCGCGGTGCGGGCTCCCACACAGGAGAGTTGCTATGCGTACCTGGTTGATTACTGGAGCTTCCCGTGGTTTTGGCGCCCTTATCGCAGCACAGGCCCTGGCGGCCGGTGATGCGGTCATCGCTACCGCGCGCAAGCCGGAAGACGTCATTGCCCGCCTGGGCGACCATCCCAACCTGCTGGCCGTGCGGCTGGATGTGACCCGCGAAAGCGAGGCCCATGAGGCGGTGGCGGAGGGCATCAAGCGCTTCGGCCGCATCGACGTGCTGCTCAACAACGCCGGTTACGGCATCCTCGGTGCGGTGGAAGAAACCAGCGCGCAGGAAGTGGAGCGCATCTACGCCACCAACGTCTTCGGCCTGCTCAACGTCACCCGCGCCGTGTTGCCGCACATGCGCCGCCAACGTTCCGGCCACGTCATCAACATCTCCTCCCTGGGCGGCTACCAGTCCTACTACGGCTGGGGTGTTTACGGCTCCACCAAGTTCGCTGTGGAAGGCATCAGCGAAGCGCTGCACCAGGAACTGGCGCCCCTGGGCGTGAAGGTCACTGTGGTTGAGCCGGGCTTCTTCCGCACCGACTTCCTCGATGAGCAATCCCTGGTGAAAACCGCCCTGGAGCTGGCGGACTACGACGAAACCGTGGGCGCCATGCGCCGCTTCGCCGAGGGTGCCAACCATGCCCAGCCGGGTGACCCGAGCAAGTTCGCCGGGGCCATCCTGACGCTGGTGAACGCCGCCAACCCGCCGCAGCGTCTCGCCCTGGGCAGCGACGCGGTGCAGCGAATCGCCGACAAGCACAGTCTGGTGGAAGGTGAAGTGGCGGCCTGGAAGGAGCTGTCGCTGTCGACTGACCTCGAGGCCTGATACCCGCCAAACCGCAAAAATGAAGAAGCCCCTGGAGATCGTTCGGTCTTCAGGGGCTTCGTTTATATCGCCAGTGGGGCACCGGTAGCCGGTGCGCGTGGCGCACCCTACGGATGAGTCAAGGCGCCATCTGGAAGCCACACCTGCGTGCCAACTCTCGGCGGAAAAACGCCCGTTCGTCGGGGTAGAAGGACCGATTGCCGCTTATCCCGGCAACTCAACGCGACGTCTGAAGCTGCTGGCCATCTGCCCCTTATTCCCCCTATACAACAAAGGCTATCCGTCCGCGCGACCCCGCACGACGAGTCCACCTGTCAGGGGGCGAAAAATGTAAATGCAATCCCGCACTCAACCGATACGCGTGATGCTGATCGATTGTCGTCCCCTCGTCCTGATGGGCCTCCACGACTTGATCAATGCCAGAAAACCACGGATGGAAGTGTGCGGCCAGGCCAGTACCTATGCCCACGCGCTGGATTGTGCCGATCAGCTGCGCCCGAATGTCATCTTCTTCAGCTTCTTCCCGGACGCCCTGGATCCGCTGGACGTCATTTCCTTACTCACCTGCAGCAACGACATGAAAGTGCTGCTGCTCAAGGGCCTATACGAAGCCATTCCCGTTGCCCGGGCGATAGAAGCCGGCGCCCGTGGCGTCGTGCTGGCGGAGGATCCGACGGAGTCGATCATCCGCGCCATCATCAAGGTCCACCACCGCGACATCGGATTGGACAGGGCGTGGGCTGGCGGCCTGTCCGGCTATTCCGCGGCCGGGCAGGTGCGCGTGAATGCAGACCCGGAACGCGCGCGATACTCGCAGCTGACCCTGCGCGAACGAGAGCTGATTCGCGCCATCGTGGGCGACCCGTCCGCCAAGTACATGTGCATCGCCGCTCGGCTCGGCATCAGCGAGCACACGGTGCACAACCACCTCAGCAGCATCTATCACAAGCTGAACCTCATCAATCGTGTCGACCTGCTGATGTACGCGCTGAAGCACGGTCTCACCAGCGGCGGCGAGCCGCCGGATTCCACCTGGGTGGAAATGAACTGATCCTTCCGACCCGACTTCTCCAATGAAAATGACCTGGCTCCCTTGCGGGAGTCAGGTCATTCACTTTTGGCGGGACTCAGGCGATGGCGGGATCTGCAAAAAAAACGGGGGTGGCTGTAATGGCCACCCCGGCTTTCTTCATGCCACCGATGTGTCAGGCGCTGCCGAACATGATGTCGGTGTTCAGGAGGTCGACTCCGACCACGGTGATGGTGGTGTTTTGTGCGCCTGATTCGTCGATCGTCACGATGCTGTTTGCCCCGGTGTTATCGATCGATTGGACCACGGCGCCCGCATCGCCAATGAGCACCAGCTTGTCTCGCGGACCCGCCCCCGCATCGAAGCCGTTCACCTGGTACAGGTTCTCGGTGGCCGACAGATCCACGTTGAAGGCATCCTGCTCACCAATCGTGCCAGCCATCCTGTAGTCGAAGAGCGGGTCGGTAGGGTCGTTCGCAAACAAATTGGCGTCGAACGTACTGGTCGCGGTGTCCCCGTCCCTGTCCGTCAGCGTTGCGTTGAATGCCAACTGGATATCGTTGGCCATGCTCTCGACCTGCTTGATGAACTGGATCACCGGCACCTTGATCACGCCCAGGCCCATCGTGAGCTGAACCGCGTCGATCATCTTCGCGCCATCCCATTGGACGAGGAAGGATTTCTGGTTTCCGGCCTCGGAGACCAGGTCAGCGGCAAGGACCTTCGTCTGGGCCGAGCTCGTGCCGTCCTCGAAGAAGACCCGGTAATACAGCTCTTCGGTGGCCGGGTTGTAACCCTGCAGCGTGTTGTCGATGAACACCTTCATGGCCGTCAGCAAGGTCTCGGGATTGATGACGAAACTCTCGTCGTCGCTATTGATGCCGGCCGTCCCGTTTCCATCCAGGTTGTTGTTGCCGACGCCGATGCCGGATGTGCTGACGTTCACGTCCGCCGTGCCGAGGAACGAGAATCCGCCAGCCTCTATCTGCGCTTCTGTGAGGTCGGGTGCTCCCTGCACGATGGCGCTCAATACCTGGGCCGGGGTCGTGTCCGCGTTTACACCGAAGAACACGATCTCCTCGGATGGGGAAGGAATGGTCGGCGGATCCTGCTTGGGAATCAGCAATGTGCGGACAGGGTCGGGGCCGCCTGCATCGAGTGAGCCGTCGGCACTGCTGAGGACAATCGTCGAACTGAAACCTTGCACCAGATCCAACGCATAGGTGCCGTTGGCGAAGGCCGTCAAGGTGTAGTCGATGGTGGTATCGGCCGTTGTCGCGTTGTTGTCGAAATCGCCGGTCAGGCTACCTGTGAAGTGGTACGCGCCATTGGCATCCGGCGAGGGCGATTGCTCGGTGAGCGTGCCGGTCCCGGTGGTGGTCGTATTGTCCGGCCTGACAAGGGTGAACTGACCATTGACCAACGATATATCCAGCCCCGCTGCACCCAGCCCATCGGCTCCGGCCGCCATGCTCCAGTTGCCGTATTGGGGAAGAATGGTGCCGGTCCCCATCAGGTTGCCGAATGCCAGTGTCGGCGTGTCGTCGTCGACGGTGATGACCAGCTTCTCGGGGGCCGCTGTTACCGTGTCGCCGTCCGCGTCGGTGGCCTGCAGCAGCGAGCCGA
>MTEW01003547.1_pt3 | contig 15401 bp, 8 predicted proteins | sample 1042681 | NCBI WGS metagenome assembly MTEW01 (sample SAMN06185811, study PRJNA358809) | soil metagenome | isolation source: soil biostimulated with citrate as carbon source | place: India | collected 2015-05-23
TCAGGATGTTTGTGGCATCTCACCCTTGGCCAGGCGCCGGTTGATGTCGGCGATCACTTCGGGCAGTTCGTTGATGGTGTCGATCAGGTAGTGCGGCCGGGAGCCGGCGAACAGGGCGTGGATGCGCTGGCGCTCGCTTTCCAGCTTTTCGGCGCTCAGCGCGCGATAGCCTTCCCAGGTCAGCCCCAGGGCATTGCCCGAGCACACCAGGGCCACGGTCCACATGCCGGCGCGGCGGCCTTCGAGAATACCTGGTACGGTGTCGTCGACCTTCACGCACGCCGCCACATCGTCGATACCCAGCGCGATCACGTTGGCCAGGGCCTGGGCCGGCCATGGGCGGCCGTTCGGGGTTTCGTCGGTGGCCACCACATGGTCGGCCACATAGCCGTTTTGCGCGGCCAGCTCCACCACCTTGTCCATCACCACCTTCGGGTAGCCCGAGCAAGAGCCGATCTTCAGGCCTTCCTGGCGCAGGCCGGTGAGTGTGTCCAGGGCGCCAGGGATCAGCGCCGAGTGCACGGCGATCTTTTCGATCTGCAGCGGCATGAAGCGGTTGTAGATGGCGGTGACATCATCGTCGGTCGGGGTACGGCCGAACACCTTGCGGTAGCGCTCGGCAATTTCTGGCACATCGCACAGAGTGCGGATGTGGTCCCACTTGCCCATGCCCATCGGGCCGCGGGCTTCTTCGATGGACACCTGCACATCGAATTCGGCAAAGGCTTCGACAAAGATCTGGGTCGGGGCGAAGGAGCCGAAGTCGACCACGGTGCCGGCCCAGTCGAGGATGGCGGCTTGCAGCTGGGTGGGGTTGCTGTAGTTCATGTGCGCTTGTTCCTGAATTGGGTGGGCAAAGGGTCAGATGTCCAGCACTTCCATTTCCCGCAGCACCTCGGCCACGGCATTCACGGCGGCCTGCATGCCATCCGCTCCGACCACGCCGATGCAGCCGACACGGAAGGTTTCCACCTGGGTCAGCTTGCCCGGGTAGAGTATGAAACCCTTGGCCTTGACCCGTTCGTAGAAGTCCTTGAACTGGTAGCGGGGATCGTTCGGTGCGTGGAAGGTGACGATGATCGGCGCCTGGATCTCGGCAGGCAGGAAGCTGCGCAGGCCGATGGCGGCCATGCCATCGAGCAAGGTCTTGCAGTTGTCGGCGTAGCGCTGGTGGCGCGCTGGCAGGCCCCCTTCCTCGTTGTATTGCTGCAGCGCTTCGTGCAGGGCTGCGACCACGTGAGTCGGCGGGGTGAAGCGCCACTGGCCGGTCTTGGCCATGTAGGTGTGCTGGTCGTGCAGGTCCATGGCCAGCGAATGGGCATTGCCTTCGGCTGCGGCCAGGGCGGTTTTCTCGGCGAACACGAAGCCCATGCCAGGTACCCCTTCCAGGCATTTGCCGGAGGCGGCAATCAGCGCCTCGAAGGGGATGGCGCGGGCATCGATCGGCAGTGCGCCGAACGAGCTCATGGCGTCGATGATCAGGCGCTTGCCGTGGCCTTTGACCACTTGGGCGATCTCGGGCAGCGGGTTGAGAATACCGGTGCTGGTTTCGCAGTGGATCAGCGCGACATGGGTGATGGCGGGGTCGGCGGCCAGCAGGCGGTCGACGTCGGCGGCGGTGGTCGGCTGGTCTTCGGCAGTTTCGAAGGTGCTGTAGGCACGACCCAGCACTTTGCATATCTTCGCCAGGCGCTGGCCATAGGCGCCATTGATCAGCACCAGGACCTTGCCATCACGCGGCACCAGGGTGCCGATGGCCGCTTCCACGGCGAAGGTGCCGCTGCCTTGCAGGGGGACGCAGTGGTGGCTGGCGCTGCCGTCGATGATGGCCAGCAGTTGCTCGCAGACACTGGCAGTCAGTTGGTTGAAGTCGCGGTCCCAGGAGCCCCAGTCCACCAGCATTGCTTGGCGGGTGCGGATTGATGTGGTCAGGGGACCTGGGGTCAGCAGAATCGGGGCGTTGCTCATTCCGTTATTCCTCACAAGCGGTGGGCTGAAACTACGGGGCCTAGGTTGCAATTGGCGCTGTCATCAATCAAATTGTTTGTTGTTATTCGAGCTATAAGTCAGGCCGATAAATATGAACCTGTTCCAGTTGCGTGCCTTCGATGCCGTGGCCCGTGAGGGCAGCTTCACCCGTGCCGCCGCACGCCTGTTCATCAGCCAGCCGGCAGTGACCGGGCACGTGAAGGCGCTGGAGGAGCACTACCAGATCACCTTGCTGCGGCGTACCGCGCGGCGGGTGGAGTTGACCGAAGAGGGCACCCGCCTGGCGGCCATCACCCGCGCCATGTTCGGCCTGGCCGAAGAGGCGCAGGCCATGCTCGAGGCCAACCGCCAATTGCTGACCGGGCGCCTGGAGGTGGCGGCCGATGGCCCGCACCGGGTCATGCCGATGCTGGCGCTGCTGCGCGAGCGCTACCCGGGCATTACCGTCAACCTGCGCCTGGGTAATGCCCAGGAAACCTTGGCGGCATTGCTCAGCGAGCATGCCGATGTGGCCGTGCTGACCGAGATCGAGCCGCGCAAAGGCCTGCATTTGCAGAACCTGTGCGAGTCGCGGTTGTGCGCCTTGCTGCCGGCGGGGCATGCCTGGGCCAACGGCGATGGCGACTTGCCGCTGGCTGAGCTGCACCAGCAGATCATGGTGTTGCGCGAACCCAGCTCCACTACGCGGCGCACCTTCGACAAGGCCTGCAGCAAGGCCGCCGTGCAACCTCGGGTGCTGCTGGAACTGGATAGCCGCGAGGCGGTGACCGAAGCGGTGGCCTCGGAGCTGGGGATTGGCGTGGTCTCGTCCACCGAAGTGGCCAATGACCCGCGGGTAGTGGCGCGGCCACTGGCCGGTGACGGCCTGGTCAACCAGCACCTGATCGGCTGCCTGGAGCGTCGCCGCGAACTGCGCCTGATCCAGGCGTTTCTCGGCCTGGCGGCGGGGCTGTGATGGCTGTTTTCAGCGGGGCGGCCTAAGATGGCCGGCATTGAGCCGACAGGACTGTCGATGAGCGAGAAAGACACCATTTCCATGCAGCTGGTGCGCGAGGCGCTGTTGCAGACGTGCCCCGCCGGCGAGCCCGATACCGGCTTGCTGGCCCGGGCGGGTATCGCCGTCGAACAGCTGAACCTGCCAGCGGCTCGAGTCAGCGCCGAGTCCTATGCCCGGCTCTGGCGTCTGCTGGCGCGGCGCTGCAACGATGAGTTCTTCGCCATGGACCCGCGCGGTCTGCGCAGCGGCAGCCTGGCGTTCATGTGCCGCGCCAGCATGGGCCAACCGAACCTGGGCGCCGGCCTGGAAACCGCGCTGGCGTTCCTGTCACTGATGCTTGAAGACCTGCAGCCAAGCCTGGTGCGCCAGCAAGGCCTGGCCGAAATCGTCATCAACGAACCGCGTGACACACCGCGCCGCGCTTTCACCTATTTCACCTTCTGGATGATTGTGCACGGTGTGACTTGCTGGCTGGCCGGGCGGCGTATCCCCATCCTGGCCATCGATCTGCGCTGTGCCGAGCCGCCGTTCTGCGATGACTACCGGGTGATGTTTTCGGAGAACCTGCAGTTCGAGCGCCCGCGTACGCGCATGATCATCGCTGCCGACTGCCTCGAGCTGCCGCTGCGGCGCAGCGAAGAAGAACTGCAGCGCTTTCTGGCCGAGGCGCCGGGCAACATCCTGGTCAAGTACCGTGACCCGGCCAGCCTCGGGCGGCGCATTCGCACCGATCTGCTGCGCCTGGACCCTGGGCAGTGGCCCGATGGCGACAGCCTGGCGCGCCAGTTGTGCCTGTCACCCTCGACCCTGCGCCGACGGCTGGCCGAGGAGGGGCAGAATTACCAAGGTCTGAAGGACAGCGTGCGACGTGAGCTGGCGATTGCCTGGCTGAGCCAGGAAGATGCGGCCATGGGCGAAATCGCCGAGCGCCTGGGCTTTGCCGACAGCAGTTCGTTCTACAAGGCGTTTCGCAAGTGGTTCGGCTGCAACCCCGGGCATTACCGGGCGCTGGTCCTCAAACGCGGCAGTGGCGGCTAGGGAACCACGCCTTCCCGCTGTCGGCCGCCGCCGCTGGCGAGCATCGTGACAAGTCGATCACTGATCAGGAAATCGACCATGTCTCAACCTGCCGGGCACCCCAAGTTGCTTCACCCCGCCGAAGACTTCATCGCGCAAGGCTTGCCAGCCTGGCTGAAGGCGGCCAAGCCAAAGCAGCTTGCCATGCTGCAGCTGCGTTTCAACGCCTATCTGGCGAGTCAGCGGCAAATGGCAGGTTTCGCCGACCGCCTGCAGCCTCTGGACCGTTTTGCCAAGCAGCTGCTCGAGCCTGCCTTGCGCCAGGACAGCCAGCTGAAACTGCAGGTTGACCTGGACAAGCTGGTGTGGCGTGAAACACGCGCACGGCTGGATGTGAGAGCAGGATTGATCCCTGATTATCAACCGTACTTTGTGCGCATGCCGGCCTTGCAAAAGCTGTTGCAGAATTTCAAGGCCAACGAGTCTTTCTTTCTCGGCACTGCCTTGACTCTCCCGCAGGCCCATCAGGCCGAGCAGGTGGTAAGCGAAGACTTCGATCGGATTGTCAGCCTGTGCCGTGAGGTGGATGTCGGCAGCGCCTATCAGCGGCACCTGGCGCAGGTGTTGACACCTGACTTTGAGAAGGCCCTGACCACCGACCGGCGTCTGGAACTGGCCGTGGCGGTCGAGATCGCGGCCATCAAGCAGCAGCTGGATCCGGAAGACCTGCTGGTGCTGCGTATCGCGTGCAAGGATGAACCCGCCGTGATCGATGGGCCGGTGCAGCTGGAGATCGGCGCGCTGCAGGTTCTTGGCTGCCGGGTGGACGGCGCGGTTGCCGTTGAATTGATCGAGCATTCCCAGTCCACGTTTTCCTTTGATGTACCTGGGCGCTTGAAAAGAGTGATCCTGTACACCCCTGACGATCAGGCGCAACCCCTGCGCGCGTTCACCAGCTGGGATGAGGCGAACCGGGTCCTGGCCACGGCGATGGGCAACCAAGACTATCGACAGGCATTCGTGCGGCGCATCGCCTTGGGTGATCGCGCCACTTGCGAGCAGGCCCTGGCCACCCGCTTGCAGGATGCACAGCCTGACCTGGAACCTCGCAGGGTGGTGGAAGCGGGGGATGGTTTCGCGTCGATGGCCGCCTGGCATATGCGGCGAATCAAGGCCGATGCCCGCTTCCTTGCGGTGCCCACTGCCCAGGCCGATGACGCGGCTTCAGAGCAGCGCCTGGACGAGCTCAAGAGCGCCGGCCTGGTATTGCTCAACCTGGCGGGCCTTTTTGTGCCGGTCATCGGGGCTTTGTTGGTGGCGGACCTGGCCAGGCAACTGTTGACCGAGACTTTCGAGGGCGTGCGTGACTGGCAGCTGGGCCATCAGCATGAGGCTTTGGCGCATATGCTCCGGGTGGCCTTCAGTGTGGCAACCACGGGGGCGGTGGTCGTCGGTGTCCATCTGGCCCGCAGCGCATTCGTCGAAACCCTGGAGCCGGTCATCACCGAAGATGGCCGGCAACGGTTGTGGCGCAATGAGCTGGCGCCTTATCAGGAAACTACGCCGCCAGCACAGCTGACGGAGCTCGACAACGGCTTGCTCGCAGAAGGTACACGCCATTGGTGGCGGTTGGATGGTGCCTTGTATCGGGTAAGGCAAACCGCCAATGGCGCTTGGCGCTTGCTGCATGCCGAAGGCGACGCGGCGTTCGGGCCGGTGCTGGAGCGCTGCTCTGCGCGTGGCTGGCGGCTGGCTTATGAGCGGCCATTGGAATGGCAGGGTGCTGCACTGTTGCTTGGGCGGCTTTGGCCGACAGCGACCGCGATGGACGCTGTGCGGATGGAGCAGGTGCTGACGGTCGCGGATGTTGACGAGGCCTACCTGCGTGGCCTGCTGGTGGAGCGGCGAAGGATGCCGGTGCAGCTGCGCGATACCTTGCAGCGCTTTGCCGTGGACGCGCGCGCGCAGGCCTTTTTCAGCCGGTTGGAAGCGGGGGAGGCCAATACCGATACCGAGCTGTGGCAATGGTGCATCGAACGGTTGCAACTGCAGGGTGAAACCCTCGAAGAACAGGCGCTGTCGATCGGTGACGCGGCAATCGAGTTACGTGAAGCAATGCTCGAGCACTTCTCCAGGCTTTACCTGGCCGACGACCCGCTGCTGGGATTGATTCAGCGAGACTTCCCGACGCTGCCAGACGCCTATGCCCTCGATGTGCTCGAGCAGGCCACCGAGGCTATGCGCTTGCGCATGCAAGCAGAGTCTCGCTTGCCGCTGGCGTTGGCTGAACATGCGCGGGTGGCCCTGCAGCTGGCGCGCCTGACGCGCATGCGCGAAGCGTTGTACCTGCAAGGCAGTTACCGGCCGGAAGTGGTTGCGCTGGCTTTTGCCCTGCTGCGTTGGCATGGCCCCGGCGCTGGAGATTTCAACCTGATATTGCGCCGTAACCCGTATGCCGGGGCGGCGATGGAACGGCTGTTCGCTGAGACCGACCTTGAGCATGCAGTGGTGCTGGTCAGACGGCAGGGGCGTTTCCAGCTCTACAACAGCAGAGGCTTGCCGGATGAGCGCGAGGTCGCCGAGCCCCAGGGGCTGTTCGAAGTGCTGGCTGCTTGCCTGCCCGTGGAATACCGGGTGCGACAGGGATGGGATGGCGCCGATGCGCCGGCCAGAATTCGCAAGCAGATGCAGGCCTGGCTACCCCGTGACCGGCAGGCTGTGCTGCGCCTGCTCGGCTGGCGGGAGGCAAGGCCCATGGCATCGCCCATGCAGCGTTTGGCCGATGGCCGACTGGGCTATCCACTGGGGGGCTGCCAGTCGTGCATTGGCTCGCCTGAGCGCGTGGTGCGGCAGCGAGTGCGCGCCTTGTACCCCGGTATTGGAGATGTCGGTGTCGATCGCTATATCCAGACTCTGTTGGACATGCGTGGGGGCTTGTTCGAGAATTTGCTGCGTGTCGAGCAGGAATACCGTCGCTTGGATGACAGCTTGCTGGCCTGGGTTGCAGAGGGGGCGGGCAGCGCCAGCCGCGCACGTCGACGAGTCGCAGATTCGTTGCGGCGTGCCTGGCAGATGCGCAGTGATCGCTTCGTCGGGGCTATCGGCAATGATGCGATGTTCAGCCTGAGCATCGTCGCCGTACCGGTGGGCGGCCTGCCCGTGTTGCCGGTCGGGACGGACTTCTCGCACGTGTCGGAATTGACCCTGTCAGCGCTCGGTCTGGACGCCATCCCGTCGGGGTTCCTCGCCTGCTTCCCGGATCTGCTGTGCCTGGACATGAGCGACAACGCCTTGCGTGCGTTACCTGAGGGGCTGGAGCGGTTGACCGCCTTGCGCCAGTTGCTGATGCCGCGTAACCGTATTCGTATCTCGGCGCCACAGGCCAATGTGCTGACCGGCCTGGCGCTCTTGCGTTCGCTGGACCTGAGTGACAACCCGCTCGGCAACATCAGGCTACAGTTCGATCGGTTGCCCAGCCTGCGGATTCTGCGTTTGAACCGCGTACAGATGACAGCGCTGCCCTCGGGCCTGGAGTGGTGTGGCCTGTTGGTGTTCGCCGATCTTCGCAACAACCAGATAGCCGAGTTGCCGGCAGCCTTGTTCCAGGCCCCGCTGCAGTTGCGCCGTGCCATGCACCTGGAGGGCAATGCGCTGGCAGTGCAGGATCTCGAGCGCCTGTATGGCGCCGAACGTCTGCTGGCCTCGCCCCGCCCGCAACGGCACGCCTCTGCCCGGGAAGAATGGCTGCAGACCCTGGACCCAGCGGTGCGGCAGGCGCAGGAAGGGAAATGGAATGCGCTGAATGCCGAGCCCGGCAGCTTGGCGTTCTTCGAGCTGCTGAGGCAACTGACGACCACGGCCGAATTCAGCAAAGCATCGGCCGAACTCGGGTTCAGGGTATGGGCAATGCTGGATGCGGCCCATGCCGATACCGCCACGCGCATGGCGCTGTTTGACCTGGCAGCCGAGCCCACCACCTGTGTGGACAGCGTTTCCACCTTGTTCAGCCGCCTTGAGGTGCGCATGCATGTCGAGCAGGCCACCCGCGGTGGTGACCCGATATCGACCCGCGCGGCACGCTTGCAGTTGGCCAAGCGGTTGTTTCGCGTGCACTGGGTAGAGAAAATCGCCCGACGCGAAATCGACGCCCGCTACCAGGATGGACGCTGGAGCCGAGGCGGCCACGATGAAGAGGAAGTGGAGGTCAACCTTGCCTACCTCAGCGGCCTGGCCCAGCGCCTGGACCTGTTGGGCCAGCCGCGCCATATGCAATTTGGCAGGCTGGCCAACGTGTCGCCGCTGCAACTGGAGGAGGCTTGCAAGGAAGTGCTGCAGGTGGAGGCGGGCGAGCAACGTATCGTGTTCATCAGTGAACGTGATTTCTGGTTGCCGGTACTTCGAGCAGAGCATCCTGACGACTTCGAAGCCCTGGAAACGCAATTCACCGTTCGGCTGGAGGCATTGGACGAGCAAAGAGAAGCCTTGACCAGTGACGAGTACTGGAACCTGAGCAATGCCCTGCGCGATGAGCGCGAGCAGGCCCTGGCCAGCCTTGCCCAGCGCCTGACGCGCGAAGCGATCATGGCGCCAAAGGTGCAGTGACAACGCTTCACGGGCGGCACACGGTGTGCCGCCCCGTTTCTATCGCAGGGGTTCCCTCTGCGCAAGCACCGGCAGGTTGTACACCATGCTTGGCTCTCGCAGCCATCCAGGGACCTGCAATGCCCCGCGAATCACAAGCCCCACAGCTCGCCTCTGTGTCTTCCAACCACTTGCACGACGGTTTCATTGGTGACCGATTGCCTGCCTGGCTCAAACAGGCCACGCAGAGCCAGGTCCGCGCCTTGCGCGAAAGCCTGGACGCCCATCATGCCACCCAGGCCAGGTTGCGCGGCATCACCCTGGCGTTGCCGTCACCACGGCAGTTTGCCGAACGGCAATTCGCCAGTTTGTTGCGCGAGCCGCTGCCGGGCGACGTAGCGTTCTGGCAGTTGGAGTGGCTGGAGGTTTCCCATCGTTTCTCGTCCACGCTGGGCGCTGAGCCGCAATTTCCCACTTACGGGCAACGTCGTGAGAACGGCTTGTTGCGCCTGATGCGCAACTTTGCCGCCAGCAACGATTTCTACCTGGGAACCGGGTTGGTCGCCCCGGGGCAGGAACGGGTACTGTCGCGGGGGACCGATGAGCTGGTCGAAGCTTGCCGCAAACTGGACGCCGGGCGCCTGTATCAGCAGGAGCTGGACCGCACATTCGATGCTGCGGCACTGCGCGTCCTCAGTGAAGACAAACGCTCCGGGCTGCGCCTGGCCGTGCAGGTAGCTGCGCTGAAAGGCGAGATCACCGAGCCGGTAAAAGAGGCATTGCACGCTTTGGTGGATAAACCCGCGGCCCATCAATCCGCTGGCCTTACTGGCCATCCGGGCCTGCTCGAAGCCCTCGGTTGCCCAGTGGCAGATGGTGTATGGATTCAACTTCGTGACATACATGGGCAAACGCAGGGTGGCGTGCTCTACCTGGCCAGCGACCCGGTCCAGGCGTTGCGATACTTTGACAGCCAGGACTCGATCAACCGCGCGCTGGTGGCAGAGCTGCGCCACGAACCCTACCGCCAGGCGTTCAGCCAGCTGATAGGCCTGGGTCAACGTGCCGGGTTCATGCACAAGTTGCGGGCACGCCTGGAGGATGACCAGCCGGACCTGGAACTCGATGGCAGCGTGCCGCAGCATGACATCTTTCAGGCGCTGGCTGCACAGCAGACAAACCGGGTGAAGCAGGATGGCCGCCTGTTGCTGGTGCCGACCGCCGATGCCGATGAAGCCGCGTCGCGTGAGCGGCATGAGGCGTGGAAGGCCGCCGGTTTCGATGTGCTCAACCTGGCTGGTCTGTTCATTCCGGTGGTGGGCGGTTTGCTACTCGGGCAACTGGTGGCCCAGGCCCTCTCGGAGGTTTTCGAAGGTGCTCAGGATTGGTCGCGAGGCCATCAGCACGAAGCGTTGGAGCACATGCTCGGGGTTGCCGAGATACTGGCGGGCACCGCCGCAACGGTAGCGGGTGTCACTATCGTGCGCAGCGCGTTCGTCGCGGCGCTGGAGCCGGTAAGGCTCGCCAATGGGGCGGGGCGTTTGTGGTCCCGAGATCTGGCAGCCTTTGCCTCGACCCCTGAAACGACCACCTTGGGTGCGGACGGGGCTTATGTGGATGGCAAGCGCCGCTGGATGAAGGCAGACGGAGTTTTCTACGAGCTTCATCGGCCTGACCCTGATGGCCCTTGGCGCCTGCGCCACCCCAGCCGCGCAGAGGCGTACGGCCCGGTCGTGCTGCACAATGGGGAACGTAGCTGGCGCCTGATGCACGATGAGCCACAGGGCTGGCGCGACCCTGCGAAAATGCTCGATACCCTTTGGCCGCGCGATCAACCGTTCGATAGCCAGCAGGCGCAGCAGATCTTGCGCATTGCCGGCATCGATCAGGACGAACTTCGCGGGCTGCTGGTGGAAAACCGGCGAACGCCCGCCACCTTGCGGGAAACCCTAAGGGCATTCGATGCCGATGCCCGAATCGACACGTTCTTTCGCCACCTGGAACACGACACTGTCTCTGATCAGGACCTGCAGTTGCTGGCCTGGTGCGAGGCCCGAACGGGCAGCGAAAAAGGGCGTGCCGCGGTGCTTGCGGACCGGCCAGCGTCGAGCGACCTGCTGTTCGCACAGCTGACAGGCCTGCCCGAATCGACGGAGCCTTTGCTCAAGCCGCTGATGGCGGTGGGGCTGCCGGAAGCCTATGCGCGCGATCTGGCCGATGGAGCAAGTCACGAGGCTCGCCAGGAGTTCGTCAGTGGTGGGAAGTTGCCGCAAAGCTTGGCCACCCAGGCCAGGTCGTTGTGCTCGGTGGCGAAGGTGAGCAGGGCCCTGGCAGGGCTTTATCTACCGAGCGCGTACAGCAACGAAACGGGCATGCTGGTGTTGGCATTGCTGAATGTCGAGGCCATTGAAGCGTTCAGCCTGGCGTTGAGCAATGCTGCTGCGGATGCCGTGGCGTTGAAGCGCATCGGTTCGCTTGGCGACGCGGCCGAGCAGCGGGTGCTGGTGCGTGAGCAAGGGGTCTTTGCCTTGTATGACGGGCAAGGCCGAAAACTCGCGATGCAGCCACCTTCCTCGGATATATTCCAGGCCGTGCTGGCCGCGCTCGAATCGCGCAACCTGCTGGGCCGGTTGGGCCTTGCGGAGAATGCCGATGCCCAGCGCTTGCGCGAGAAGCTCATGGTGCACCTGGGTACCCATGGGGAAATCGCCCACATGCTGGGCTGGGCGCCGACGGAGCGTTGGTTCAACCCCGGCCAGCGCCTTGCCGATGGCCGCGTCGGTTACCTGCTCAGCGGGCGCGCGTCACCGCTGACCACCCCCAGGGACCAGCTGCGGGCCGGCCTGAGGCGATTCTTCCCGGGGCTGGGCGATTCGCTGGAAACGCAAGTTGACCGCTGGCTGCTGCAGAATGTGCCGGTCGCCGATGCGCTCATGGCGCTGCAGGACGATTTTGAGCAGTTGAACCGCGCGCTCAATCGCTGGGTGTCGGCTGCACTGAGTGACACATTGCGGGCCCGGCGGCAATTGTTCGCCGAACGACTGCTGCGTGCCTGGCAGGCGCTTGGCGACCATGTGGTGGTCGACAGTGACGGCAAGCGCCAGGGGCTGCGCCTGGTCCTGAATGATCTGCCAACGGATTCGTTGCCTGTCTTGCCCGCGGCTGTCGATTTCTATCACGTCACCACCCTGGTATTGAGCGAGACGTCTATCGGGGTGGTGAACGAGGAGTTTCTGCGCGCTTTCACCTACCTGCAGGAGCTGGACATGAGGCACAACCAGCTGCTGCGTTGCCCGCGCGGGCTAGGCTACCTGACCAACCTGCGCCGGTTGCGCCTGGGGCATAACCGCATTCGCCTGGATGCCCATGCCATCGAAGCCTTGAACGGGTTACCGCTGCTCAGTCACCTCGACCTGAGCCATAACAGCCCGCTTGGGGTTTACGAAATGCGCTTCCATCACCTCCCTCATCTGGTCGAGCTGAATTTGCGCCGCTGCGGGCTAAGCGAATGGCCAAGAGGGCTCGAGCTGTGCGGCTTCCTGCAACGAGCCGACCTGCGTGACAATTTCCTGAGGGGTGTACCTGACGGCGTGCTGGCCATGCCGCTGGAGTTTCGCCAGCGTATCCTGATCGATGGCAACCGCCTGACCATGGCCGATTACGGCAAGCTCTATGCCTTGGCGCCGCTGCTGGAGGAACCGGAGGCGGCGATTGGCCGCGCCTGGTGGGTCGGGTCCGATTCCGCCAGCCCTGAGCGGGGCGAGCTTTGGGACCGGCTGAGCACCCAGGACGAAAATGCCCGCTTGTTCGATTTGCTGGAGCTTTTGCAAGGCCTGTCGGACTTCAGCTGGCCCAAGTCTTATCTGTTGCGCATGGGCTGGCAATGCCTGTCGATCATGGAGACAGACGCCGAATTCGCTCGCCAGGTGCAACTGGCGGCAGCCGGTGCGGTAAAGGATGACAACGGTGCCATCGAGCTGTTCAGCCGGCTGCTGCGTCTGCATGCCGAGCGCGACGCGGCTGGCGATGGCGCCCAATCTCGTGGCCCGAGGTTGCTGGCGTTGGGGCGCGCCTTGCAGCGCCTGGACCGCCTTGACGAGTATGTCGAGGCCGAGCGGCAGAACCTCGAAGGCTTCGCCGAACCGGCAGTACTGGCGACGCTGGCAATGCGCTACAGGGTGCGCTTGCGCACCAGGCTCAGGTTGCCTTTCCAGCCTGCCAGAATGCGCCTCAGGGCGGCCGACGTAGGGCTGAGCGAGCATCGGCTGCAGTCGGCAGAGGCGGCCGTGGGAAGGGCGGACGCTCTCAATGATGTAGTGGCCGACCTGTGCACGCGCGCGTTCTGGCAGCGCTTTGTGCAGCAGTACTTTGCGCGGCCGTTCAGTGACCTGGAGCAACTTGGCGGTGAGCAGCGGGCGGCACTGGCGGCACGGCGTGGCGAGTTGGGTGAAGCACAGTACCTGAATGAGATACAGGCGCTGGATGCACAGCTGCGGGTCGATCGGCTGGCGTTGCGACTGCAACTGACCCGGCACTACGTGATCAGTCTGGAGCGCGCACCGGGCTGATGGCCACAGGCCAAACCGGTCATCCAGTTTGACAACTTAGGCCATTGCCGCGACGCCAACGCGGCGCGAACATCGTCGGACCGATGGTTCAACTCCAAAAACAAGAAACCAGGAGTCCGACGATGCGCGATTACACCGAGGCCGCTCGTGCGTTCGACCATGGCCAGGCTGCTGCTGCGGCGCTGCATGGCAACCTCGAAGCTCTGAATGCCTGTGTCGAATGTTGCGACCGCCATGCCGGTAAGGGCAAGACCGCACTGGTCTGGGAAGACCGCGACGGCAACAGCGCGCGGTTGAGCTTCGATCAGTTGCAGGCCCTGGCCGCCCGTTTCGCCAATGTGCTCCAGGCACAAGGCGTGGGAGCCGGTGACCGGGTTGCCGGCCTGATGCCTCGTACCCCCGAACTGCTGGTCACCATCCTCGCCACCTGGCGTCTCGGTGCTGTGTATCAGCCACTGTTCACCGCGTTCGGCCCCAAGGCCATCGAACATCGCCTGGAGCAGTCCCACGCCCGCGTGGTCGTCACCGACAGCCACAACCGCGCCAAGCTGGACGATGTGCACGCCTGCCCGACCATCATCACCGTCAATGCCCGCAGTGGCGAGCTGGACTTCCAGCAGTGCCTGTACGATGCCGCAGACAAATGCGAGCCGGTCATGCGCTCGGGCAACGACCCGTTCCTGCTGATGTTCACCTCCGGCACCACCGGCCCGGCCAAACCGCTGGAAGTGCCACTGCGTGCCATCGTCGCGTTCCAGGGCTACATGCGCGATGCCATCGACCTGCGCCCAGCGGACAACTTCTGGAACCTGGCCGACCCGGGTTGGGCCTATGGCCTCTATTACGCAGTCACTGGCCCGCTGTCGCTGGGCCATGCCACCACCTTCTACGATGGCCCGTTCAGTGTTGAAAGCTGCGCGCGGGTGATCGACAAGCTGGGCATCACCAATCTGGCCGGCTCGCCCACCGCGTATCGCCTGCTGATTGCCGCCGGGGATGACTTCTCGGCACCGATCAAGGGCCGCCTGCGGGTGGTCAGCAGTGCCGGTGAACCGCTCAACCCGGAAGTGATCCGCTGGTTCGCCGACGAACTGGGCGTGACCATCCACGACCACTACGGACAGACCGAACTGGGCATGGTGCTGTGCAACCACCATGGCCTGCAGCACCCGGTACACCTCGGCTCGGCCGGCTTCGCCATCCCCGGCCACCGCATCGTGGTGCTGGACGAGCAGGGTAACGAACTGCCCGCCGGCCAGCCGGGTATCCTCGCGGTCGACCGTGAGCAGTCGCCACTGTGCTGGTTCGCGGGCTACCACGGCCTGCCGACCAAAGCCTTCGTCGGCAAGTACTACCTCAGCGGCGACACCGTCGAGCTGAACCAGGACGGCAGCATCAGCTTCGTCGGCCGCAGCGACGATGTGATCACTACCTCCGGCTACCGGGTCGGCCCGTTCGACGTGGAAAGCGCGCTGATCGAGCATCCGGCGGTGATCGAAGCGGCAGTGATCGGCAAACCGGACCCGGAGCGCACCGAGCTGATCAAGGCCTTCGTGGTATTGGCCAGCGGTTACCTGGGCGGTGCCGAGCTTGAGGAGGCTTTGCGCCAGCACGTGCGTCAGCGCCTGTACGCCCACGCTTACCCAAGGGAAATCGAATTCGTCAGCGAGCTGCCCAAGACCCCGAGCGGCAAGCTGCAACGCTTCATCCTGCGCAACCAGGAAGTCGCCAAACAACAAGCGCAACAGGCCACCCCTGCCAGCGCCTGAAAGGAAACCGATCATGCAAATAGCCAACAAACACTTCATTGTCAGCGGTGCCGCCTCCGGGCTCGGTGCTGCTACCGCCCAGATGCTGGTCGAGGCCGGCGCCAAGGTCATGCTGGTCGACCTCAATGCCCAGGCCGTCGAAGCCAAGGCCCGCGAGCTGGGCGAAAACGCCCGTTTTGCGGTCGCCGACATCAGCGACGAGCAGGCCGCCCAGGCGGCGGTGGATGCGGCTGTCAGCGCCTTTGGGAGCCTGCACGGGCTGGTCAACTGCGCCGGTATCGTCGGTGCCGAGAAAGTGCTGGGCAAGCAGGGCCCGCATGGCCTTGCCAGCTTTGCCAAGGTCATCAATGTCAACCTGATCGGCAGCTTCAACCTGCTGCGCCTGGCCGCTGCGGCCATGGCCGAAGGGGCTGCCGATGAGGGGGGCGAGCGCGGGGTGATCATCAACACCGCTTCCATCGCCGCCTATGACGGCCAGAT
>MTEW01002569.1_pt2 | contig 15325 bp, 11 predicted proteins | sample 1042681 | NCBI WGS metagenome assembly MTEW01 (sample SAMN06185811, study PRJNA358809) | soil metagenome | isolation source: soil biostimulated with citrate as carbon source | place: India | collected 2015-05-23
AGGCCAGCGCCTCTTCCAGCGGGTTGAGGTCTTCGCGCTGGATGTTCTCGATCAGCGCCATGGCTATGGCGGCTTCGTCGGGCACTTCGCGGACCATCGCCGGGATCTTGTCCAGGCCAGCCTGCTGGGTGGCGCGCCAGCGGCGCTCACCGGCGATGATCTCGTAGCGGTTGCCGTCGATCGGGCGCACCACGATCGGCTGCATCACGCCATGGTTGCGAATCGAGTGCGCGAGCTCTTCCAGCGCCTCCGGATCCATGTCCCGGCGCGGCTGGTACTTGCCACGCTGGATCACCTCGACCGGCAGGTGTTGCAGTTCTTTCTGGTCGATCTTCACAGCCTGCTCTTCGAGCGCGCTGACGGAAGGACCACTGAGCAGTGCATCCAACCCACGTCCGAGACCCCGTTTCTTGACGGCCATACGGATTCCTTAAGTTGTTTGTGCAGTGCGGGATTGACGGCGTTGACGGCGTACCAGTTCCCCGGCCAGGGCCAGATAAGCCAGCGCGCCTCGCGATTGCTTGTCGTAGGCCAGGGCCGGCATGCCGAAGCTCGGGGCCTCGGCCAGGCGAATGTTGCGCGGAATGACCGTGTCGTACAGCTGCGGACCAAAGTGCTCCTTCAACTGCGCCGATACGTCGTTGTTCAGGCTCAGGCGCGGATCGTACATGGTCCGCAGCAGGCCCTCGATCTTCAGCTCCGGGTTAAGCCGGGCGGCGATGCGTTTGATGTTATCCACAAGGTCGCTGAGACCTTCCAGTGCGTAGTACTCACACTGCATCGGGATGATCACCCCATCGGAGGCGACCAGGGCATTGAGCGTGAGCATCGACAAAGACGGAGGGCAGTCGATGAGGATGTAGTCGTAGTTCTCGCGGATCGGCGCCAGGGCGTTGCGCAGGCGGCTCTCCTTGACCTGCATTTCCAGCAGCACCACTTCGGCGGCGGTCAGGTCACGGTTGGCTGGCAGCAACTGGAAACCCCCGTGCTCGGAGTAATGCATGGCCTGAGCCAGGTCGCATTCCCCGATCAACAGGTCGTAGACCGAGTGCTCGAGCTCGTGCTTGTCCACACCGCTGCCCATGGTGGCGTTGCCCTGCGGATCGAGGTCGATCAGCAGCACACGACGCTTGGTCGCGGCCAGCGAAGCAGCGAGATTGATACAGGTGGTTGTCTTGCCCACACCACCTTTCTGGTTCGCGATTGCGAATACCTTAGCCATTGTTGCGTGTGTTCCCAGTCATGCCTTGCGGCGCAGTATCAGCAGATGGCGCTGGCCCTGGCAACCTGGAACGGTCAGGGCCTGCTCGCTTTCCACTGTGAAGTCTGCGGGCAATGCTACCAGTTCATCGGCAGGATGCAGCCCCTTCATTGCAAGCCATTGCGTCCCGGTGTCGCCAAGGTGGCGGGTCCAGTTGGTGAAGTTCTCCATGCTGCTGAAGGCGCGGGAGATGATTCCGCTGAACGGTTGTGTAGGCTGGAAGGCTTCGACCCGGCTGTGGATAACCGTGAGGTTGTCCAGCTTGAGTTCCATTTTCACCTGGGTCAGGAAACGGGTCTTCTTGCCATTGGCGTCCAGCACCGTCACGCGCTTGTGAGGATGCAGGATAGCCAACGGGATACCGGGCATGCCACCGCCACTTCCGACATCCAGCCAGTTGTCACGCTCGCTGTGGATAAACGGCATGACACTGAGGCTGTCGAGCAGGTGACGCGACACCATCTCGTCGGGGTCGCGCACGGCGGTGAGGTTGTAGGCTTTGTTCCATTTGATCAACAGGGCCAGGTAGCCGAGCAGCTTTTCATGATGCTCGGCGTTCAGCTCGACACCGAGCTGGCGCGCACCTGTGGACAACTCTTCAGCGTGTTGCGGGGTGACCAGGGAACTCAAGCGCTTTGCTCCAATTCGCGGCCAGCGCCGCGTTTTTTCAAGTGAATCAGCAACAAGGAAATCGCTGCCGGGGTCACGCCCGGGATGCGCGAAGCCTGGCCCAGGGTTTCCGGACGGGTCTGGCCTAGCTTGCCCTGGATTTCCTTGGACAGGCCGGAAATCGTCGAGTAATCGATATCCACAGGCAGGCGAGTGTCTTCACTGGCGCGCAGACGTGCGATTTCATCCTGCTGGCGGTCGATGTAACCGGCGTACTTGGTGCGGATCTCGACCTGCTCGGCGACCTGTGGATCGATCGCTTCGCCACCGGTTGCCTCGATCAGCCCGGCGTAGTCGATTTCCGGGCGGGCAAGCAGGTTCAGCAGGCTGTACTCGTGGCTGAGCGGGGTACCGAACTTATCCACAATGGCCTGACCTTGCTCGGTGTTCGGGCGTACCCAGGTCGACTTCAGGCGCTGCTCCTCGCGTTCGATGCCGTCGCGCTTGGCGCAAAAGGCAGACCAACGCTGGTCGTCGATCAGGCCGAGCTCGCGGCCCTTTTCGGTCAGGCGCAGGTCGGCGTTGTCTTCGCGCAGGATCAGGCGGTACTCGGCACGCGAAGTGAACATGCGGTACGGCTCCTGGGTACCCAGGGTAATCAGGTCGTCGACCAGTACGCCGATGTACGCCTCGTCGCGGCGCGGGCACCAGCTGTCTCGGCCCAGCGCCCGCAGGGCTGCGTTGGTCCCGGCCAGCAAACCCTGAGCGCCGGCTTCTTCGTAACCGGTGGTGCCGTTGATCTGGCCGGCGAAGAACAGGCCGCCGATGACTTTGGTCTCGAGGCTGTACTTGAGGTCACGCGGGTCGAAGTAGTCGTATTCGATGGCATAGCCCGGGCGAACGATGTGGGCGTTCTCCATGCCGCGGATCGACCGTACCAACTCCAGCTGCACGTCGAACGGTAGCGAAGTGGAAATACCGTTGGGGTACAGCTCATGGGTGGTCAGGCCTTCCGGCTCGATGAACACCTGGTGGCTTTCCTTGTCGGCGAAGCGGTGGATCTTGTCCTCGATCGACGGGCAGTAGCGCGGGCCGACACCTTCGATCACACCCGAGTACATCGGCGAACGGTCGAGGTTCGAGGCGATGATCTCGTGGGTGCGCGCATTTGTGTGGGTAATCCAGCAGCTCACCTGGCGCGGGTGCATCTGGGCATTGCCCATGAAGGACATCACAGGAATCGGCGTATCGCCTGGCTGCTCGGTCATCACCGAGAAGTCCACCGAACGGCCGTCGATACGCGGCGGAGTACCGGTTTTCAGGCGGCCGACGCGCAACGGCAATTCACGCATGCGGTGGGCCAGGGCGATCGAAGGTGGATCGCCGGCGCGACCGCCGGAATGGTTTTGCAGACCAATGTGGATAAGGCCGCCGAGGAAGGTACCGGTGGTCAGTACCACCGATTCGGCGAAGAAACGCAGGCCCATCTGGGTCACCACGCCTTTGACCTGGTCCTGCTCGACGATCAGGTCGTCGCAGGACTGCTGGAATATCCACAGGTTCGGCTGGTTTTCCAGGATTTCACGCACCACTGCCTTGTAGATAGCGCGGTCGGCCTGTGCACGGGTGGCGCGTACGGCCGGGCCCTTGCGGTTGTTCAAAACGCGGAACTGGATGCCGCTCTTGTCGGTGGCCAGCGCCATGGCGCCGCCGAGGGCATCGATCTCTTTGACCAGATGGCTTTTGCCAATACCGCCAATGGCGGGGTTGCAGCTCATGTGACCGAGGGTTTCCACGTTATGGGTCAGCAGCAGGGTTTTCACACCCATGCGTGCAGACGCAAGCGCAGCCTCGGTACCGGCATGGCCGCCGCCGATGACGATCACTTCAAAACGGGAAGGGAAATCCACCACGCACCTCGTGCCTGTTTTTGCGAATAGAAAAGGTAAGCGGACAAGTATAGGGACTTCACACCCTTTAAAGAAACCGTCTGAGCAAATTTTGACCAGTCTGTGGATGAGTGGCAGCCAACAGAAATCAAAAAGGAGAAATTTAAAAAAGCTTTGTTTTTATGTTTATTCTTATGCACAAGCTTTTCTGTGGATAAGCTCGTGCAGGCCTTTACCCATGCTGTGTAGAGCAAAATTAAACCCTGTGGCTGGAGTACCATGAGGGCTCTGGATAAGACGATTTAGCCTGTGGATTAAATGGCTTGTTACCCACAGGCGGGTTTGTCCTCAGAAAAAAAGCCTGCTTATCAACGGAGCTGAAGGCGAGTTTTCCACAGGGCTCCTGAGAGAAGATTGGGGTAGGTGAATGAAAAAAATGTGAACCTGCACCGGCCTCTTCGCGGGTGAACCCGCTCCCACAGGGTTCTGCACAGCCTTCAGGTGCGGCGCGATTTCCGTAGAAGCTGCGAAAATTGAGGTAAAAAAAAGCCGCTCACGAAGGAGCGGCTCTTGGTTTTGCCTGGCTGTGAATTACTTACCGATGCAGAAGCTGGAGAAAATCCGCCCCAGCAGGTCGTCAGAGCTGAATGCCCCGGTAATCTCCCCCAGGGCCTGCTGCGCCTGGCGCAGGTCTTCCGCCAACAGCTCACCCGCGCCAGCCAAGGTCAGTTGTGCACGGCCATGTTCCAGGTGCTCACTGGCCTGGCGCAGGGCATCCAGATGGCGCCGGCGAGCGCTGAAACCACTCTCGGCCGTCTGTTCATAACCCATGCAGGCTTTCAGGTGGTCACGCAACAACTGCAGCCCTGCATCGTCCCCTTTGGCACTGAGGGTGATCGTTACATGGCCGTCATCGCACTGTTCCAGCGCTACCTGCTCACCACTAATATCGGCCTTGTTCCGAATCAGCGTCACCTTGGCCGGGTCTGGCCGCTGGTCGAGAAATTCTGGCCACAGGGCGAACGGGTCGCTGGCCTCGGGCGCGGTGGAATCCACCACCAACAACACCCGGTCTGCCTCGCCAATGGCCTTCAGCGCACGTTCCACGCCAATCTTTTCCACATGGTCATCGGTGTCGCGCAAACCGGCAGTATCGACCACGTGCAGCGGCATGCCGTCGATGTGGATATGTTCGCGCAGGATGTCCCGCGTGGTGCCGGCAATATCGGTGACGATGGCCGCTTCCCGCCCAGCCAGCTGGTTCAGCAGGCTCGACTTGCCAGCATTCGGCCGACCGGCGATGACCACGGTCATGCCGTCGCGCAGCAAAGCGCCCTGCCCGGCTTCCCGCTGCACTGTGGACAACTCGCCGCGAACGTTATCGAGCATCGAAAGTACATGGCCATCAGCGAGGAAGTCGATTTCTTCCTCGGGGAAGTCGATCGCCGCCTCGACGTAGATGCGCAGGGCTATCAGTGCTTCGGTCAGGCTGTGCACACGCTTGGAGAACTCGCCCTGCAGCGAACGCAGTGCGTTGCGCGCAGCCTGGCTGGAACTGGCTTCGATCAGGTCGGCAATGGCTTCGGCCTGGGCCAGGTCGAGCTTGTCATTAAGGAATGCACGTTCGCTGAACTCACCCGGGCGAGCCAGCCGGCAACCAACCTGTACACAGCGCTGCAGCAGCATATCCAGCACCACCGGGCCACCGTGGCCCTGCAGTTCCAGCACGTCCTCGCCGGTGAACGAATTCGGCCCGGGGAAGAACAGCGCGATCCCTTCGTCCAGCACCAGGCCTTCCTCGTCGCGGAACGGGCCGTAATGGGCGTGGCGCGGGGTAAGCGTACGGCCGGTGATCAACTGGCCGGCCTTGGCAGCCAGAGGGCCGGACAACCTGACAATACCCACACCGCCACGGCCTTGGGCGGTGGCGATGGCGGCGATGGTTTCACGCACAGTGTTCATGCTCGAAAGCCTCTACGACAAAAACGACAGATAGCAAAAACGCCCCACTAGGGGGCGTTTTTTATTCACAGGCTAGCGCAGTAGCCTGTCAAGCAGCAGCTTTTTTGCTGGCTGCTTCGATGCTGCGGGTGATGTACCACTGCTGTGCGATCGACAGGCAGTTGTTCACAACCCAGTACAGCACCAGACCAGCCGGGAACCACAGGAAGAAGAAGGTGAAGATGATCGGCATCATTTTCATCACCTTGGCCTGCATTGGATCCGGCGGCGTCGGGTTCAGGCGCTGCTGGATGAACATGGTGGCGCCCATGATGATCGGCAGGATGAAGAACGGATCCTTGATCGACAGGTCGGTAATCCACAGCATCCATGGAGCCTGGCGCATTTCCACGCTTTCCAGCAGTACCCAGTACAGGGCCAGGAACACTGGCATCTGCACCAGGATCGGCAGGCAGCCGCCCAGCGGGTTGATCTTCTCCTTCTTGTACAGCTCCATCATCGCCTGGGACATCTTCTGGCGATCGTCACCGAAGCGTTCCTTCAGTGCAGCGAGCTTCGGCGCAACGGCACGCATGCGCGCCATCGAACGGTAGCTGGCAGCCGACAGCGGGAAGAACAGGCCTTTGATCAGCATGGTCAGCACGATGATCGACCAGCCCCAGTTACCCAGCAGGCTGTGGATATGTTGCAGCAGCCAGAAGATCGGCTGGGCGATGAACCACAGGAAGCCATAGTCGACGGTCAGTTCCAGGCCTGGGGACAACTCTTTCAGCTTGGACTGGATTTTCGGGCCGGCGTACAGCATGGCGCTGGTTTCGACCTTGCCGCCAGCAGGCACGCTGATGGCCGGGCCGGTGTAGCCGATGATGTAGTTGCCCTGGCTGTCCTTGCGGGTCTGGACAACGTTGTTGTCCGACTTGGCCGGAATCCAGGCGGTCACGAAGTAGTGCTGCAGCCAGGCAACCCAGCCGCCGGACACATTTTCTTTCAAACTACCTTTGTCGATGTCCTTCATCGAGACCTTTTTGTAAGGCTCAGAAGCAGTCCACAGGGCAGCGCCCAGGTAGGTGGCGGTACCGGTGGCGGTGCTCGAAGACGGATCGGAGCTGGCGTCACGCTTGAGCTGGGCAAACATGTTGCCGCTCCAAGCCTGGCCGCTCTGGTTGTCGATCAGGTAGCTGACGGTCAGGTCATATTCGCCGCGCTTAAAGGTGAAGCGCTTGATGTAGTTGACGCCGTTGTCGCTGAACTTCAGGTCGACCACCAGTTGTTCCTGGCCATCGGTCAGCTGGTAACCCTTCTTGTCGGTAGCGTATAGAGGGCGACCGGCAGGACGGGCATCCGGACCGTTTACGCCGGTCAGGCCGCTTTGTGCCAGGTAGACACGCTCGCCACCGTTGTCGAACAGCTGGAACGGAATGTCCGGGTGATCCTGGCGACGTGGGTATTGCGGCAGGTTCAGCTGGACGATGTCACCGCCAACCGGATCGATAGCCAGCTCCAGGACATCGGTCTTGACCCGGATCAGGTCCTTGCTGACCGCAACCGGTGCCAGTTCGGCTGCGCTGGTTTCGGCGTTGGCGCTTGGCACATCGGCGCTGGCGCCGGCATTACCGGCCGGTACGCCATCCGGCAAACCCGGGGCAACGGTGCTGGCAGCAGTATTCTGAGTCGGCAGGGCAGCCTGGCCGTAGTCCTGGTTCCACTTGAGGACCATGACGTAGGACACGATTGCCAGGGCGACGATCAGGATCGTGCGTTTAATATCCATGATTACTCGGCTATCGAAGAAGTTCGGGAGGAAGGAGCGGGAGGAACGGGATCGAAACCGCCGTCGTTCCACGGATGACAACGCCCCAGGCGACGAACGGCTAGCCACCCACCACGCCAGAGGCCGTGGTTTTCGATGGCTTCATAGGCATAACAGGAGCAACTGGGGAAGAAACGACAGTGGTTGGCCATCAGAGGACTAATGGCGTAACGGTAAAACTGGATCGGAACGAGCGCCAGTTTACGCATCTTGGCTGTCTACCCCTGCGGAATTGGCGGTCACTGCTGGAGTGGGCCGGCTGCGCGCCAGGCGTTTCCAGAGTTTGCCAAAGTGTTGGTGCAATTCCGGGTTTTCTATCTCACCCAATCCCTTGCGCGCGACGATCACAATGTCCAAACCGGCAAGCAAATGCTGGTTCAGGCGAAAGGAATCGCGCATCAAGCGCTTGAGGCGGTTGCGTTGAACGGCGAGCTTGACGCTCTTCTTGCCGATCACCAGGCCTAGGCGTGGGTGATCGAGGCCGTTCTCGCGAGCAAGGATCAGCAGGTTTTTCCCTGGAACCTTGCCGGTTGGGGAGTCGAAGACCGCTTTGAAATGTCGGGGTGTAAGCAGTCGCTTTTCCCGACTGAAGTCCTGACTCACCACCTGTGCCGAAAAATCAAATGGCCAGACGCTTACGGCCTTTGGCACGACGACGCGACAGAACAGCGCGGCCGTTCTTGGTAGCCATACGGGCACGGAAGCCGTGGGTGCGCGCGCGCTTGATGGTGCTTGGTTGGAAAGTACGTTTCATGGCGTGTTACCTGGTTTGTCGACGACGGGCCGGGATGGCCCCCTTTTTAAGAGACCGGCGATTCTAGAGAAAGCAAGCCCGTAGGTCAATTTCCAACCAGTCTTTCCATATAGAGCACGTGATGGACGGTGCGTGCCTGCCCTCCCCCAGGGGGTGCTTGATCGGACACACGAATTGGGGACAACATGAAAAAAAAGAAGAGACATATAAAAAGCTTTTCTGAAGAATCTATAAATCTTAAGTGGATAACCTTCTGTGGATAACCTGATTTAGGCCAGAAAATACGGGCTGTACAGAGTTTTACAACTGTGTTCTCAACCGGTGCTGCGCTTGTTTTCTTCGTGGGCAGAAGCTGTGGATTAAAAGGCTACTTACCCACAGGTGAGTTATCAACAGGCCTGACCTCAGGGTTGTGCATAGCGCTCATGACTACTTATCCACAGGGCTTATTCACAGTGCGATGAAGCTGTTTTGGTCGATAAATGGCTGTTTTGTCATGGTTCCTAACGTGTCCACATGTGGATAACTGAACGCTCGACCGGTACAATGGCGGTTTGTTTTTGCCTCATCCGGCTTTCAAACTCAGGGGATATCCGTGTCAGTGGAACTTTGGCAGCAGTGCGTGGAGCTTCTGCGCGATGAACTGCCTGCCCAGCAATTCAACACCTGGATCCGTCCGCTACAGGTCGAAGCCGAAGGCGACGAGTTGCGCGTCTATGCGCCTAACCGTTTCGTTCTCGATTGGGTCAATGAAAAGTACCTTGGTCGTTTGCTCGAGCTGTTGGGCGAAAACGGCAGCGGCATTGCGCCTGCCCTTTCCTTGTTGATCGGCAGCCGTCGCAGCTCTGCGCCACGTGCCGCACCCAACGCGCCAGTAAGTGCTGCGGTGGCCGCCTCGCTGGCCCAGAGCCAGACACCGAAGGCAGTGCCGGCAGCGGTCGAACCCGTCGCCGTCGCGGCGGCCGAGCCTGTGCTTGTCGATGAACTGGCCGAGCCATCCTCGCGTGATAGCTTCGATGCCATGGCCGAACCGGCTTCTGCGTCGGCTGGCAGTGCACGGACCGAACAGCGCACCGTGCAGGTTGAAGGTGCGCTCAAGCACACCAGTTACCTGAACCGCACCTTCACGTTCGATACCTTCGTCGAAGGTAAGTCGAACCAGCTGGCGCGCGCGGCTGCCTGGCAGGTGGCAGACAACCCCAAGCATGGCTATAACCCGCTCTTCCTTTATGGTGGTGTGGGCCTGGGTAAAACCCACCTCATGCATGCTGTGGGTAACCACCTGCTGAAGAAGAACCCGAATGCCAAGGTCGTGTACCTGCATTCGGAGCGCTTCGTCGCGGACATGGTCAAGGCGCTGCAACTCAATGCCATCAACGAATTCAAGCGTTTCTACCGCTCGGTGGATGCGCTGCTGATCGACGACATCCAGTTCTTTGCCCGTAAAGAGCGCTCGCAGGAAGAGTTTTTCCACACCTTCAACGCCCTGCTCGAGGGTGGCCAGCAGGTGATCCTTACCTCTGATCGCTACCCAAAGGAAATCGAAGGCCTGGAAGAGCGCTTGAAGTCGCGCTTTGGTTGGGGTCTGACGGTGGCCGTCGAGCCGCCAGAGCTGGAAACCCGCGTGGCGATCCTCATGAAGAAGGCCGACCAAGCCAAGGTCGAACTACCGCATGACGCGGCCTTCTTCATTGCCCAGCGTATCCGCTCCAACGTCCGTGAACTGGAAGGTGCATTGAAGCGGGTGATCGCCCACTCGCACTTCATGGGCCGCGACATCACTATCGAACTGATTCGTGAGTCGCTCAAGGATCTGCTGGCGCTGCAGGACAAGCTGGTTAGTGTGGATAACATTCAGCGTACCGTCGCCGAGTACTACAAGATCAAGATCTCCGATCTGTTGTCCAAGCGTCGTTCGCGTTCCGTGGCGCGTCCACGACAGGTGGCCATGGCCCTGTCCAAGGAACTGACCAACCACAGTCTGCCGGAAATCGGCGACATGTTCGGTGGTCGGGACCATACGACCGTGCTACACGCCTGCCGCAAGATCAACGAACTGAAGGAATCCGACGCGGACATCCGCGAGGACTACAAGAACCTGCTGCGGACGCTGACGACCTGATGGCCGTCTGCGCAGCTAATTGAAGGCAAGGGACTAGACCATGCATTTCACCATTCAACGCGAAGCCCTGTTGAAACCCCTGCAACTGGTCGCCGGTGTCGTCGAGCGCCGCCAGACCTTGCCGGTCCTGTCCAACGTATTGCTGGTCGTGCAAGGCCAGCAACTGTCGTTGACTGGTACCGACCTGGAAGTCGAACTGGTAGGCCGCGTGCAACTGGAAGAGCCGGCCGAGCCTGGCGAAATCACTGTTCCGGCACGCAAGCTGATGGACATTTGCAAAAGCCTGCCGAACGACGCCCTGATCGATATCAAGGTCGACGAGCAGAAACTGTTGGTCAAGGCCGGCCGCAGCCGTTTTACCCTGTCGACCCTGCCAGCCAATGACTTCCCGACAGTGGAAGAAGGCCCGGGCTCGCTGACCTGTAACCTGGAACAAAGCAAGCTGCGCCGCCTGATCGAGCGGACCAGTTTCGCCATGGCCCAGCAGGATGTGCGCTATTACCTCAACGGCATGCTGCTGGAGGTTTCCCGCAACACCCTGCGAGCTGTTTCCACTGACGGTCACCGTCTGGCGCTGTGCTCCATGAGCGCACCGATCGAGCAGGATGATCGCCACCAGGTCATCGTGCCACGCAAAGGTATCCTTGAACTGGCACGCCTGCTGACCGACCCGGAAGGCATGGTCAGCATCGTTCTGGGCCAGCACCACATTCGCGCCACCACCGGTGAATTCACCTTCACTTCCAAGCTGGTCGACGGTAAGTTCCCGGACTACGAGCGCGTACTGCCCAAGGGCGGTGACAAGCTGGTGGTCGGCGACCGTCAGGCGCTGCGTGAAGCTTTTAGCCGTACTGCGATTCTTTCCAACGAAAAGTACCGCGGTATCCGCCTGCAACTGGCTGCTGGCCAACTGAAGATCCAGGCCAACAACCCTGAACAGGAAGAAGCTGAAGAAGAAATCAGCGTGGACTACGAAGGTAGCTCACTGGAAATCGGCTTCAACGTCAGCTACCTGCTGGACGTCCTGGGCGTAATGACTACCGAGCAAGTTCGTCTGATCCTGTCCGACTCCAACAGCAGTGCCCTGCTGCAGGAAGCTGGCAATGACGATTCTTCCTACGTTGTCATGCCGATGCGTCTGTAACCCGTAGCAGGCGAAATGTCTCTTCGACGTATCATGGTCACCGCGGTGCGCAATTTGCACCCGGTGACACTCTCACCGTCCCCCCGCATCAACATCCTTTACGGCGCCAACGGCAGCGGCAAAACCAGCGTGCTTGAGGCCGTGCACCTGCTCGGGCTGGCGCGCTCGTTCCGCAGCACCCGCCTGAACCCGGTTATCCAGTATGAACAACCGGCCTGTACCGTGTTCGGTGAAGTGCAATTGGCCGAGGGTGGCAGCAGTAACCTGGGGGTATCCCGGGAGCGGCAGGGAGAATTCACTATTCGCATCGATGGGCAGAATGCGCGGAGTGCGGCACAACTGGCTGAGTTGCTACCGCTTCAGCTCATCAATCCGGACAGTTTCCGCTTGTTGGAAGGCGCTCCGAAAATACGCCGCCAGTTTCTGGATTGGGGAGTGTTCCACGTGGAACCTCGTTTTCTGCCAGCCTGGCAACGGCTACAGAAGGCACTGCGGCAGCGGAACTCATGGTTGCGGCATGGTACACTTGACCCAGCTTCGCAAGCCGCCTGGGACCGGGAATTGTGCCTGGCCAGTGCGGAAATAGATGAATACCGTCGCAACTACATCAAGGCCTTGAAGCCCGTCTTCGAGCGAACCCTGAGCGAACTGGTCGAGCTGGACGGGTTGACCCTTAGCTACTACCGAGGCTGGGACAAGGACCGGGAACTGCAAGAAGTACTTGGTTCCTCTCTCCTTCGCGATCAGCAGATGGGCCACACCCAGGCCGGTCCGCAGCGTGCTGATCTGCGTCTTCGTCTGGCTGCCAACAACGCAGCCGACATCCTGTCGCGTGGTCAGCAAAAGCTGGTGGTGTGCGCATTGCGCATTGCCCAAGGCCATCTCGTTAGTCAGGCTCGCCGCGGTCACTGTATTTATCTCGTGGATGACTTGCCGTCCGAACTGGACGACCAGCATCGCCGCGCGCTGTGTCGCTTGCTTGAAGAATTACGCTGCCAGGTGTTCATCACCTGTGTAGATCACGAATTACTGAGGGAAGGCTGGCAGACGGAAACGCCAGTTGCTTTGTTCCACGTGGAACAAGGCCGTATCACCCAGACCCACGACCATCGGGAGTGAATGCATGAGCGAAAATCAAACGTACGACTCCTCCAGCATCAAAGTGCTGAAAGGTTTGGATGCCGTGCGCAAGCGCCCCGGCATGTACATTGGCGACACCGATGATGGTAGCGGCCTGCACCACATGGTCTTCGAGGTGGTCGACAACTCGATCGACGAAGCCCTCGCCGGTCACTGCGATGACATCACCGTCATCATCCACCCGGACGAGTCCATCAGTGTGCGCGACAACGGTCGCGGCATTCCGGTCGACGTGCATAAAGAAGAAGGCGTTTCCGCAGCAGAGGTCATCATGACTGTGCTGCACGCTGGCGGTAAGTTCGACGACAACTCCTACAAGGTATCCGGCGGGCTGCACGGCGTAGGTGTCTCTGTTGTAAACGCCCTGTCAGAAAAACTGGTACTGACCGTTCGCCGTAGCGGCAAAATCTGGGAACAGACCTACGTTCACGGTGTTCCACAGGCGCCGATGGCGGTTGTCGGTGACAGCGAAACCACCGGTACCCACATCCACTTCAAGCCTTCGGCTGAAACCTTCAAGAACATTCACTTCAGCTGGGACATCCTGGCCAAGCGTATCCGAGAGCTGTCGTTCCTCAACTCCGGCGTTGGCATTCTGCTGAAGGATGAACGTAGTGGTAAGGAAGAGTTCTTCAAGTACGAAGGCGGCCTGCGCGCGTTCGTCGAATACCTGAACACCAACAAGACCCCGGTCAACTCCCAGGTATTCCACTTCAACGTCCAGCGTGACGATGGCGTGGGTGTTGAAGTCGCCCTGCAGTGGAACGACAGCTTCAACGAAAACCTGTTGTGTTTCACCAACAACATTCCGCAGCGTGATGGCGGTACTCACTTGGTGGGCTTCCGTTCCTCGTTGACCCGTAGCCTGAACAGCTACATCGAACAGGAAGGCCTGGCCAAGAAGAACAAAGTGGCGACCACTGGCGACGACGCCCGCGAAGGCCTGACCGCGATTATCTCGGTTAAAGTACCGGACCCTAAGTTCAGCTCGCAGACCAAGGACAAGCTGGTCTCCTCGGAGGTGAAAACCGCCGTGGAGCAGGAGATGAACAAGTACTTCGCCGACTTCCTGCTGGAGAACCCGAACGAGGCCAAGGCCGTCGTTGGCAAGATGATCGACGCTGCCCGAGCCCGTGAAGCGGCACGTAAAGCTCGTGAAATGACTCGCCGTAAAGGCGCGCTGGATATTGCCGGCCTGCCAGGAAAACTGGCCGACTGCCAGGAAAAGGACCCTGCCCTTTCCGAACTGTACCTGGTGGAGGGCGACTCCGCGGGTGGCTCGGCGAAGCAAGGCCGCAACCGTCGTACCCAGGCAATCCTGCCGTTGAAGGGTAAAATCCTCAACGTCGAGAAAGCGCGCTTCGACAAGATGATCTCTTCCCAGGAAGTGGGCACGCTGATCACTGCACTGGGCTGCGGTATCGGCCGTGAAGAGTACAACATCGACAAGCTGCGTTATCACAACATCATCATCATGACCGATGCTGACGTTGACGGTTCGCACATCCGTACCCTGCTGCTGACCTTCTTCTTCCGGCAGCTGCCGGAGCTGGTCGAGCGCGGCTACATCTACATTGCCCAGCCACCGCTGTACAAGGTGAAGAAAGGCAAGCAGGAGCAGTACATCAAGGACGACGAGGCCATGGAAGAGTACATGACCCAGTCGGCCCTGGAAGATGCCAGCCTGCACCTGGACGAATCGGCACCAGCGGTTTCCGGCGTGCAGCTGGAAGCATTGGTGAATGAATTCCGTAGTGTCATGAAGACCCTCAAGCGTCTGTCGCGCTTGTATCCAGAAGAGCTGACCGAGCATTTCATCTACCTGCCGGAGGTGAGCCTGGAACAGCTGGGTGACCACGCTGTGATGCAAGCCTGGCTGGCCCAGTTCCAGGAACGTCTGAACAACAGCCAGAAGTCCGGCCTGGTTTATAAAGCCAGCCTGCGCGAAGACAAAGAACGAAACGTATGGTTGCCAGAAGTGGAGATCACTTCCCATGGCCTGGCCAGCTACGTCACCTTCAACCGGGACTTCTTCGGCAGCAATGACTACCGTACCGTAGTCAACATTGGTGCCAAGCTGTCCAGCTTGTTGGGCGAAGGTGCTTACGTACAGCGCGGTGAGCGCCGCAAGGCAATCGTCGAGTTCAAGGAAGGCCTGGATTGGTTGATGAACGAGACCACCAAGCGGCACACCATCCAGCGATACAAAGGGTTGGGTGAGATGAACCCGGACCAGCTGTGGGAAACCACCATGGACCCGACCGTCCGCCGTATGCTCAAGGTCACTATTGAGGATGCGATCGCTGCCGACCAGATCTTCAACACCCTGATGGGTGATGCGGTCGAGCCGCGTCGTGACTTCATCGAAAGCAACGCGCTGTCGGTATCGAACCTAGACTTCTGATTCGCCTAGATCTATAGGCACTAAAAAGCCCGCGAAAGCGGGCTTTTTAGTGCCTGTAGAAAATCAGTAACCGCTGAGGACGTTGACGATCACACCACTGGCAATAGCAACCAGCACATAGTCTCCGTTCACATACAACCAGCGGTGATCACGGGGTGGTGCATACAGGTGGCGTGCTTTCCAGTCGGTCACCCAGTAACGGTCGCCACGGTAATGCGGGTCAACCACAT
>MTEW01000372.1_pt1 | contig 15066 bp, 10 predicted proteins | sample 1042681 | NCBI WGS metagenome assembly MTEW01 (sample SAMN06185811, study PRJNA358809) | soil metagenome | isolation source: soil biostimulated with citrate as carbon source | place: India | collected 2015-05-23
CCCCGGCCTCCCAACCGGCACGAAACCTCGAAGATTCGCCCTGATGCAATCGATTGCACCATAAAGCAGCCCCGCGTGTTCATGCAAGACTCCGCGCACAAGATCTTATGCTGCACGGCACAACAACGATGACCCTCGCCCGATCCGCGCGCGGATGTCGATTCGATAAAGCAGGCATGCCGCCGATGCGGGATGTTGTCCGCCTTCCGGTAGCGTCGTTGCGTGCGATGCGCAGCGCGCATGGGATGCGCGCATGATGCGCCCCTTCGCCGGGACCGTCCTGTTCAAGCGAGCGCGGTCGCGTGCATCACGCAAATGCCGAACCGCCGCGCGTGCCATACAGCCACGCGCGGTATTGCCGATCGATGTTGCCTGCGGAAACACCCGCGATAACCAACGGCGTGTGATGCCCGATGCTTTTCAAGCAAGGGCCAGGTGCACGGGCAGGGATGCGCCACGGTGGGGACAACCGTCCACCGTCGAACGGCTCGCGGCGTGATGGCGAAGCCAAGGCCGATGCCGCACCTCACGATGCCTGTTGTCATGGAAAAGAAGCGGGCCCGACAATGAAGCCGGCAGCGTGGACGGCTTGTGCCTGCGGGCAGATCGGCCCGCCTGCGCTTGCCAGCCGGCTCTTGCCGGCGTTCGGCCTTGGGTAACGTGCCTGTCCGGCGCGTGCGCCGGACGATGCGGAAACCCTGCGCCCGTGTTGTTCCGGGCGCAGGATCGCCATTGACGCTTACTGATACTGGATCGAATACATCACCGAACTCCTTACCGTGCCGACCGTCGCGGCACTACCCGTAGCCTGATAGTGCGCGTAGTACTTGAGGGTCGCCTCGCCGGCCTTGAGCGCGACCGGCTTCGAGTTCTCGTTCGCACCGCCGAGCCAGACCTTGCTGTAGTCGCTGTTGAGGGCGCTTACTTCGACGTTCGTCGCGGTGCCCTGCTTGTTGGTCATATTGCCGCTCGCCGGATTGATGGTGTCACCCGTCTCGAAATGCGTGAACACATTGCCGGTTCCCGGCGAGCAGTTCGTCAGGCTGATCGAGAACGGTGTCTTGCCGGCCGATGCTCCGCCATTGGCCAACGCCGCAGTCGATACCTTCGGCAGGGTAACGGTGAAGCTGGGACCGCCGGAGGTTTCATTGATCTTGCAGGTCTGGGCCTTGATGACACCGGTGAACGTGATCTTTCCGTTCTCGGCATGCGAGATCGACGGGGCGAGCGAGGCGAGCGCCGCGATGGCGATCAGCGAGTGCAGCTTTGCTTTCATGTGTACTCCGTATGGACGTGGTTGAATCGAATCGATGAGGCGTACCGCCCGGTCGTACCGGGTTCCGGTCATGCGCGTCATCGGGGGGCATCCAGGTGCGTGCACGGCGCAGGCATCCGGAAAGGGGTGTCGTCCGGCATCGATCGCCACGGGGCGAGGACGATGCGGGGCGGACATCGGGTGGCGCCGCATGGCGCGCAGCTTTCGTTGCATGGCGATCACTGGTAGCTCAGCGTGAACGAGGCCCGCCCCTTCACCACGCCGGCTTTCACGGGGCCGGTCGAGATGTACTGGGCGGTCAGTGGAATGCCGGTAGTAGTGGCCGACGTCCCCAGGAACCACTGGTTCCGGTTACCGAAGGCCGAACTGTCGGGGCCGAAACTGACCGGGTCGCCGTTGGATTTCAGCAACCGCAACTTGACGCCGGAGGCGGTCGAATCCGAGGTGAGCGTCAGTTGATTGCCCGTATTGCCGGGATCCGTCAGGTCGGTCAGGGTGACGTAGACATTCGTTCCGGCCGAACAGCGCAGACCGACCGTGAAGGCCTTGTCCCCCACCGTCAGGCCGGGCGACTTCAACTGGGACGTCCATACCTTGTCCAGATATACGGACGTGTCACTAGTCGTCACGCTGCAGCTACGCGGTATGGTGGAAATCTTGATCGGATCGTTGATCCAAGCGATGTTGGTCGCATTGAACTTACCCGTAGCGTTGTTGACGATCTGGACGTGACCAAATGCGAAAACAAAGGGGTCGTTAGGATATTTGCTCGGGTTGTAGATCAAGTCATTGAGCTTCACGAGTTCGAGCTTGAAGTTCAGTGAACCCGATACAGGGGCCGTACCCAGAATGGGGGGAATCCACTGGACAAGCCCCTGGCTAACGTCATTCTTCATCTGCTGCCCGGTATCCAGGTTGGTCACCCGAATCGCCAGACCCAGGTGTTCCGCGGAATACAGATCACCCGGAACGGTGCTGGAAGATTTGAATATTGATCTGTACATGAAGCTCCAGCCGGACGCACTCACCGTCCCCGGGCAGCTGTAGCTGATCGTCATGAATGTCGAGGCAAGCACGGTGCCGTCCGGCGCACCGACGGGTAACCGGATATCCCTGGGAAATCCGAAGATAATGCCGTGGCTGCCCGAGTGCGAGGTGTAAGTGCACATCGGTGTCTGTACCTGGGCGTAGGCCGGCACGACCGACGCCAGCACAAGCACCAGCGCGATCAGCCAGCCGTTGACGGGTTTTGAACGCAACAGAGGGATCACTGCGAGGGCTCCTTGAGGAAGACAGGGACGTTCCAGGACAGCACACCCCGATCGGCCTGCGGCATCGACAGGGGCATCCGGCTTCCGCCGTTTTCTGCGGGCCGCGAAGCCAGCGGAACCGGCTGTGCCGGCTCATCGGCCAGGGCATCGCTGCCGCAGGTCGCATCAACACGCGTGTAGCCGACGTCCTTCTGCGCCCTGGACGGCAGCCGATAAGCGAACGAGCACGAATCCTGCGCGCCGTTGCCCCATTTGGCGGTCAGTACGCCGGCTTCCGGAATGCCGCGGACAAACAGATGGCTGCCCTGCGCGATCACGCCGACGTTGGCGCCGTTGTCATCGAACACGTTCGTACCGAAGGGAAGCGCCCTGCCGTCCGGCAGGCGCGGCGTGATGAGCGCCGAACGGCCGGTGGTGGTCGCGAAGCGCACCGCCACCAGGGCATTCGCGCGCGGCGCGATCTGCCGGCTCGTGGATTGCAGCTCGACATCCAGCGGGATGCCTTTCGGATCGATGCTGATCGTGTTGAGCGCATAGGGCGTCAGCGACGGCACAATCGCGTAGCCGCTGCGTCCGATGCGGATTCCGGTGCCGTTCGTCACCCGCGCGCCCTTGGCGTCGCGGGCTTCGACCAGCGCCGAGGTCTCGCCGAGATCGTTGGCCGGGGTGATGCCGCCGGCATGCGCGACGAACGCACCCGACAGGCCCGCTGCGTACTGCGATTGACCGGAGCCACCCGATGCACTGGCGGACACGCTTGCATATGGCGCGCGGTAGTGCACATTGGCACCGCCGTACCGCGCACCGGATGCGCGGCTGCCGCTCAGGCTGTACGAGAACTCGCTGCCTTCGCCGGCCGAACCGGTCAATCCGACCAGTTGCGACGTACCGGCCCGCGTGCCGTGCGATGTCGAGGCGGAAAGCGTGGGCGCGCGCATGCTCTTGCCCAGCGGGATCGTCAGGCCGAAATAGAGCTGGTTGTCGAACTTCTGCGAATAGCCGTCACGCTGGCGCGAGAACGACAGGCTGTAGCTCGCGCCGTGGCCGGCGAGGTTCAGCGCATTGCTGTAGCCCGTCTGGAACCGGGTCATCGAACCCGGCTGGTTCCAGTAGTTCTGCGTCGCCCCGACCACATACAGGCTGCCCCCGCCCTCGCCGAGGTTCTGGCTGACCGTCAACTGGATCTGGCTGCGTTCGCGGGCGACATCGCTGGCGGACCGGCCGGAAGCCACCAGGCTGCGCGCATGCATCGCATTGCGGGCGCTCCAGAAGCCGCGCGACGAGTAGCGATAGGCGGCGATGGCGATGTTGGTGTCGGTTTCCGGCAGCAGCTTGCTGTAGGTGACGCGCGCACTGTGGCCGGTTGTCGCGGAAACGCCCGGAATCTGCGCCTTCGCCTGGGTGACATCGACGGCCACCGCGCCGAACCGGGTATTGAAGGCGCCGCCCACCAGGCCGGCGGCATAGCCACGCGTCGCGGTAGCACCCGCGTAGCCGGTGAACAGATTGCTGAAGCCGTGCTGGAGGGTCGCCTGCGCGAGCATCGGCCGCGTGTCGACCAGCGGTTCGCGGAACTGGCCGACCGAGACGCTGAAGCGGGTGGTGCCCTCGCGCAGCGACTGCGATACGGACGCATACGGCACCGTGAAGCTGCGTGTGCTGCCATCCGATTCGGTGATCGTCACCAGCAGGTCGCCACCGTAGCCGGTCGGATAGAGATCGCTGATCTCGAACGGACCCGGCGGCACGTTGGTCTCGTACAGCGTCACGCCGTTCTGGGAGACGTTCACGTGCGCGTTGCTGCCGGCCACGCCGCGGATCAGCGGCGCATAGCCGCGCTGCGAGTCGGGCAGCATGCGGTCGTCGCTGGCCACGGTGACGCCGCGCAGCGCGACGCTGTCGAAGACCGTGCCGTCGGTATACACCTCGCCCAGCGTGACCTGGCTGCGCAGCGCCGGCAGATCGCGCTGGACATAGGTCGACACGGCATTGTAGCGACCGGTCCCGCTTCCATTGCGCACGTAGGACCCGCTGTGCCGCAGGTGCCAGCCGGCCACGTTGACGCCACCATTCAGACCCACGTAGGTCATGTTGTTCGTCCGCCCGGAATGCGACGAGCGGTAGGTGTTGGCGTTGTACTTCAGCGTGGCCGAGGCGATGCCCGCATCCCACAGGTCCGGGCTCACGTAGCCGCGCGGCTGCCGCAGCAGCACGGCCTGCGGGACGGTCACGTCCAGGCGGAAGTCGGCCTGGTCGAAACGGTACGATGCGCCTTCCGCAAGCTGCGTGAGGTCGCTGCATCCGCCGCCCCCGATCTTCGCCAGCTCGGCGCGACCGGCCTCGGTCAGCGAGGCCGCGTCGAGCGGGATGCGCGTCATCAGCAGCGCATCCACGCACAGCGATGCGCCATCACTGCCCGGCACGCCGACGAACCGGACCGTCGAGCGGCCCAGCCAGTCGCCGTTCAATACGATGTCGGCGGTGTATTCACCGGGCGCGACGGGATTGCCGTGCGCGAACCGCGACACATCGATGCGCTGGTCCCGACCCTTCAGCAGCAAGGTGTCGCTGAAACGGACTTCCGGCACCTGCAGCGTTTCCGCCGCGACGGCCGAGCCGACCGGTGTGGCGGCGACGCTGCCAAGCGCGGCCATCACACAGGCATGGCCGGGCTTGAGCGCGAACCGCAATCGCGCACGCGACTTGTTTGACTTGCGCATCCTGTCAGGGACCTGCTGTGAAAGGTTTCCGGGGATTGACGACTCGGGCGCCCGCGTGGCGGGCGTGCCTTATCGGGCGGGTTGAAGCGCGGCCTGCCCGGCCACGCCACTGCCGTAGTCGTCCAGATACGTGTAATCGACCTCGACGGGACCGGCCGGCAGCGCCGCCAGGCCGTCGACGTCGAAGCTGACCCTGGCGCCGGGCGCGACCATGCCGCCCAGCTGATTCGTCCGGACGATGCCGCCGGCCTTGACCGCGACCCGACTGAAGGTGACGTGGTAGGGCGTCGGGTTGTGTGCCTCGAGGCCATAACCGCCGCCGTCAAGACGTGTAAACCTCCAGGACACTTTCGACGGGGCTTCTCCCGCACTCCCCTGCAGGGCCGTCGGCCGGAAGAACAGTTTGATGCGGGTGCGGAAGGCCAGCTGCAGTGCGTTCGGCTGCGCTTCGTCCGGATCGACTTCGGGCGGGACCTCCAGCACGTTGAGCCAGAACAACGACTCCTTGTCCTGTGCAAGCGGGTCCTGCGTGTAGAACAGGCGCAGACTCTGTCCCTGGCCCGGGTCGATGCGGGCCAGCGGTGGCGTGAGGATGAAGGGTGCGTCCGTCGCGTCGGGCAACGCGTTCGGGTTGCCCGCATCGATCCAGGATTGGATCAGCGCCGGCTTCTTTCCTTCGTTGGTGATCTTCACCGTGATTTCGCGGTCCTTTTCCTGATAGACCACGCGGGTGCCGCCAATCACCACGCTGGCCTGGCTGTTGCCGGCGGCGAGCGACATCGTCGCGATCAGGCCAAGCGCCCAGGCTTTCCAGTTTCCGGAGTGTCGAATCATGTAGTTTTCGTGTGGGTTGATGATCGATCGCGAAAATCCGGCGATCGGTTGATCGGACATCGAGACATCCGATCGCCGGGGTCCGCCGATTACTGGTATTCGAGCGAATAGAGGACCGAGGTGTTGACGCTGCCGGATCCGGCGCCGCCGGCGGTCGCGACGTACTGCGCGGTGTATTCGAGCTTGGCCGTGCCCGACACGATGTCGGCCGGCTTCGAATTCTGCGAAGCGGAAGCAGCGCCGATCTGGATGGGGGTGCCGTCCTTGTTGTACAGCCCGACTTCGACATTCGCGGCCGTGCCGGAATTTTTCAGGCGGCCGGTATCCGCAACGGTCGCGCCGGGTTCGAAGTAGGTCCAGACTTTGCCGCTGTTGGGTTGGCAATTCGTCAGGCTGATGTTGAACGACGCCTCACCGGACTTCGCACCCGCCGTTCCGAGCGCCGACGTCAGGACTTCGGGAAGCGCGACGGTGAAATTCTCGCCGCCGCCATTGCCGGAGATCGTGCAGGTGGAACCGGTGATTTCACCGTTCACCGTGATGGTGCCGTCGGGAGCGGCATGTGCGGCCGGCAGTGCGCAGACGCCGGCGACCAGCAGGGCGGCGGGCAGCGCCCGGAAGAATCCGTTTTTGGAAGATTGACCCATTGATTTGAATCTCGCAGGTTGGTTGTGATCGGATGCGAAATGCTTCTCTCATTCGCCACGGGCAATGCCGCTGTCGACGCGAAAGAAGATTTCGGAGGAATAGGTACCATGCACGACTGCGTGGCGAATAAGACAATTCTTAAAAGACGCGTATCGGTCATCTGGCGCAAACGCAATCGCCTGAATTTGCATGCATCCCCACGAGGTGAGGATCAGCAAGTCACAAGCGATGCCGATGTGACACATCGAACCCATGTGTCATCCAACGTCGATTCGGAATGGCCTCGGTGAGATCCGCAACAGATTGATCGGCTACGGACTTCGCGACCGACGCCGCATTGGATGAGGAAGCCGTCCTGGCACGCCGAAGGGATTTGCGCCGGCGGAGAATTCCTGTCGTCCGACAGGGCTCGCTTCGTTCGATTCCCCGATGCAATGCCGGAAGTTGCGATTCCCCAAAAAAGAACCCGGCTTGCGCCGGGTCCAAGGGGTACGTGGTACTCAGAATCGATAGGTCGCTCCCACATACAGCAGCCGACCGATGTTGTCGTAGAGCGCGGAACCGGTGCCCGATCCAAAGTAGTTGAGCGGTGGGTCGCGGTCGAAGACGTTGTCGATGCCCAGGTAGGTGCTGATGTCCGCCTTGGCGAAGCGATAGCCCACCTGCATGTTGTGGACGGCGTAGGACGCATTGCGGATGGGACGAATGGAACCCGGGTTGCTTTCGTAGCTGGACGGGTCGACACGCAGGTTCCGGTGCACGAAGTTCACGTCCCATGAGCCATTCCAGTTGCCGCGGTGGTACTTGGCCTGGAGGTTGGCACGCCAGCGGGGCGAGGTGAGCGAGTCAATGTACTCCTCGAACTCGTCCGGAAAGTCCTGGAATGTCCATTCGCGATGTTGCAGCATCCGGGTTCCCACGAAGCGGACCACCGCGTCGCCCTCGAACAGACCAAAGCGGTAGTCCATCTCCACGTCGATGCCTTCGCGTCGCGACTTCGCCAGATTTTCGTTGATGCCTGTCCAACTCGTGATGCTGTGGCCAGGGAAGTCGCGCCCGTTGGCATCGGTGTAGCCGCCGGCCGGCGCACGGGTGATGAACGAGCAGAACTTGTTGCCGATGCCGCCGGGCGAGTCCACGCAGCGGGTGGCATTGGTCTGCCCGCTGACGCTGCCGATGGCGTCTTCGAGGGTAACGCGCCAGTAATCCACGGACATGCCGAATCCCTCCAGGAACTCGGGCTGCCAGACGAATCCGAACGACAGGCTCTCCGCCGTTTCCGACTGAAGTTTCGGATTGCCGCCGCTGACGCCCGGTCGATTGGCACCGTAGGTGTCGATCCAGCCCACCGGAATACCCAGCGCCGAGCAGTTTGCCTGCCGCAGCGCCGGATCCTTGGCCGTGTCGGGGCGATTCGAATTGACCCGGTTGTAGTTGCAGGGGTCGGCAATGGAGGAGAAGTTCTCCGACTGCGGGTTGTACAGCTCACCGATGGAAGGCACCCGGACCGCGCGAGCCTGGGTGGCACGGAAACGCAGGGAAGGCAGGACCGTCCAGTCGATGCCGACGTTCCAGGTCGTCGTGGAACCCATCGTGCTGTAGTCGGAATAGCGTCCGGCCAGATCCAGGACCAATCGCTCCACGCCGGGCAGGTCTGCCAGCAACGGAACGGTGGTCTCGGCGAAGACCTCCTTGACCGAGTACTCGCCGCCCCGACTGGGAATGGCGTTGAGGAAGGTCAGGCCGAGCGCCGACAGCGCGTCGGTGTTCTCGTGGCTGGTTTCCTTGCGGTACTCGACACCGCCAGCGAAGCCGACATCGCCCGCCGGCAGCGTGAACAGGTTGCTGTTGGCGACCGAGGCGGTGAACACGCGTTGCTCCAACTTCGACCTGTTCAAGGAGGTGGCGTTGAACCAGTCGGCGGCCTCCCGGCTGACCGCGCCGTGGCCGAAGACGCTGAAAGGAACGCAGCCATTGCGCGCGAACGTGGAGTAGACCGCGCCGGTATGCGGGTTGATCGCGGCCGGATCGAGGGTGGTCCGGCAGACCAGTTTGCCCTTGTCATCGCGGGCGACGTCCAGGCCGGCCTGCCAGCGCTCGTTGATGCGGTTGTTCAAGTTGCGACGATCAATCGTGGTCTGGCCGAAGTTGACGGAAGCTTCGTAGCTCCAGTCCTGGCCGAGAAAACCCTCCATGCCCAGGACCGCCCGCACGGTCTGGCGCTCCACCTCTTCGCCGCGCCGCCCGGCATCGACGTTGAAGCGATTCACCGACAGTACTTCGGCGCCATGCCGGTCCATCAACGCGCCGAGTTCGGCGGAGACCAGCGGGTTCTGGCGCCGGATGCGGATGGGCTGATCGAAGCTGGGCTGGCCGAAGAAGTTGGCTTCGGTCTTGCTGTACTTGCCTTCGAAGAACAGCCGGTGCGCGTCGTTCAGATCGAAGTTGAAGATGGTGTTGAAGCTGGTGCGGTCGAACGCCGGCTGCAGATCCGCGACCGCATTCAGATCGAGGAAGTCGCAGTCCACGCACGTCGTGTTGCTGGTCACCACGCCGCCATAGCGGTTGGGACGGAATGTGCCGTCGGGATTGAAGAGGTAACGGTTGCCGTACGTGCCGGGATCCCGGAAGTCGAAGCGTCCCAGCGTGAAGGTGCCGCCGTTGGACAGGGAATGCATGCCGCCCGGTCCCTGGTACAGGGTCTGCGGGTTGTCCTGGCTGGGAGGGCGTGCCGGGTCATAGTCGGGATTGGGTACGGAGACCAGGTTCTCGCGCCCGATCCTGCGATCGCCACGCCCGAACCGATCCTGCTTGCTGTATTCCAGCGAGAAAGCGGCCGAACCCCGGTCATCCGCGAACTTCCGCCCGGCGGAAAAACTGACGAACGAGCGGTTGAAACTGCCTTCCTCGGCGGCGCCATGCTGGCCACGAAGCTCGAAGCCATCGAAGAACTTCTTCATGATGAAGTTGACCACGCCTGCCACGGCATCGGCGCCATAGACCGCCGAGGCACCGCCGGTAATCACTTCCACCCGCTCGATCCATTCCACCGGAATGGTGTTGACGTCCACCGCGGTGGAGCCGGGGCTGGAACCGACATGGCGCCGGCCATTCACCAGGACGAGCGTACGCGACGTCCCCATGCCGCGGAGATCCAGCAGGCCCAAACCCGCCGTGCCGATGAAACGCGTGGAGTTGCCCAAGGTGTAGGAGGGCGTCAACTGCGGCATCCGGGTCATCAGATCGCCAATGTTGGTCGCGCCCAGCGCCCGGATTTCCTCCGCGGTGATCGCCATCACCGGCGATGAGGTGACAAATCCCACGCGCTGGATGCGCGAACCGTTGACGGTCACTTTGTCGAGGTCGGTGGTTTCATTTGCGGCCGGTACGCTGGCCGAGGCTTCGGCCACCTGGGCAATGGCCGATACCGGAACGCACGTGGCCAGGGCGACCAGTACCGCCCCGCAGAGCGCGTGGTGTTTGAGATGTGGTTGTTTGCGGACTTGCATGACTCCCCTCTGTCGTTGCTGGAATGCGGTCCATTTGCGCGAGCGCGCGATTCAGACCGGCGACGACCTTAGGAAGGCACTGGATCATATGCAAGTATTTGATTTCAAAGTATTTGTTCTCACATTTACGTCACACCCCATTCCTTGGATGCACAGGCCAGACCACGGAACCGGCAAGCCGATATGCCCGGGCGGACCTCGCCGCGCTGGCACACCGCCCCACGTGCCAGCGCGGCGCGCGCTTGCTCCGCGGGCGTCTTCGTTTCTTCGTGAATGTGGACACCTCCGCTCCCACTGCTCCCCAAGTCGCCCGGCTCATGATCTGCCCGACCTGCCGTTCCAGACTGTCGAATCCCGCGTACGCGGCGCTGAGGTAGCTGATCAACTTGAGTGGATTGCGCAACTTCCGCAACTCGTGGAAGACAGGTTCGGAAAACAGGTCGCCGGTGCGGCGCGCAGCCGGCAAAGGGGACGTCGAACTCATCGGCGGTACTCCATTCCGTCGGGAAACAATCCCGCCTGCCGTGATGGCAGGGGGATGTCGAGAGGCCAAGAAAACCGCGTTGCACCGGCCGGGCGTATTCCCTCAAATGAGGTGTTGTATTAGCCGCGCTCCCGACGCTGAACTTTCCTTGCGTCGGAAGTACCGATGATGTCGGCACAAAAGAGAGCCACCGGAAACTTCTTCGGTGCCTCAGCGCCATGAATGAGTTTTGGGGCTCCGGCAACGAGTCGGCCTTCGCCATCGAACGCGCTCAACGCTTCGACATTCAATGTTAGTGGGGTGGCTACCCGTTGTGAAACCATCAATCCAGGAACAAATCTATCCAGATTGCTTCGCAGACGAAAATATCATTCGCAGGGCGTTTCGACATGCGATCGGCGCCGCAACCAGTGCACACAGATGCACTATCGCGGCCAAGGGGCCCTCTATTCTACGAACCCCTCGCCCATAGCTGATGTGTCCCGTCATGTAGTACTCGTAAATCCCGTTTGCGGACGCGTACAGAATCAACAGGGAGAATCCCATCAACAAGATGCCGACATATCTTCGCGATCTTTCGTCCAGCGCATCGTTTGCCATGGATGATTCTTCTTAATCGTTTTTTTGAGAAAGTACCTGACCCGGGATGCTTCAGTTCAAGATCGCCGCATCGATATCAGTTCTTGAAAATGCAATGTCAGTGCCGCGGTCATGACTTGACCCCTTGAACAGCAGAAAGGGGCTCGGCATCGGCAAGCCATGGATGTCGATCTCCACCAGCACCGCTTCACTTTCTGTTTACCCTGCCTATAATCGCCCATTCCCTCGACAGCGGTGGAAAATGTCGGAACCGACGCGTGCTTTGCCCCTTCCCGAACGCACGCCGGTAGCGGCGCCTGCAGAAACTCCAGCCAACACCCCCCGGGACGCGAATCGCTTTCTTCGCTGGTTGAGGAGTGCGCCCTCTTCCAACCCGGTGGATCGGCGCAACGCGCCGTTCCTGCAGGTGCTCCTGCTTTTCTTCGGCATTTTCGTCCCGATCAACAAGGCCCTCTTCCTTTTCGCGGTCGGTTCGGGGCAGGTTCCCCGGCCGGGAACCTTGCAGTTGTCCGCGGACCTGGTCACCGACACCCTGCTCGTCGGTTCTGCATGGGTCGCCCTGTGGCTGATTCGGCGGGGTCGTTTCCGCCGGGGCGTGGCGCTGTTCCTCTCCGTGGCGTCGGTCTGCGTTGGCATTGCCTATGCCAGCGTCGGCCTGGTGCGCGTTGGCCTGGACCCGATTCCCTTGGTGCTGCTTTCGCTGGCCGGCCTGGTGATGGGCCGGCGCGCCCTGTGGATGATGCTGGGCGCGCTGGTGATGATGCTGTTGGCCTGCATGGCGTTGGACATGTTCCGGGCCGACGCGGCACCGCTGGCGACCACCATTGGCAAGACCCTTTCCATTGCCGGCATCTGGTTGATCATTGCGCTGGTGCTGGATCGCACGGTGGCCGCCCTGCGCAACAGCCTGGAGGAGTCCGAGCAGCGCAACCGGGCACTGGAGCTGGCTTATGCCCGCCTGGAGGAGGAAATCGCCGAGCGCGATCGCACGCGCGAGCAACTGTTCCATTCGCGAAAGATGGATCTGACAGGACGGTTGGCCAGCGGCCTCGCGCACGACTTCGGCAACGTCCTCACCATCATCCTCGGATACGCCCAGAGACGGGACCGGCTGGCCGCCGAGGGCGGCGAACCGGCTCTCGTATCGGCGCTGGAACGCGTGGAGCTGGCAGCGCGCCGTGCCATGGCGGTCAGCAGGAAGCTGCTGAATTTCAGCCGCCTGGACGTCTCCCATCCGGAGACCTTCGATGCCGGCACCGCGCTGGACGAACTGCAAACGATGCTCCGCCAGTTGCTTGGCCCGGAGATCCGCTTGCTGCTGGAGCGACCGGAGGCTCCCCTTCCCGTCCACATGGACAAGGGCAACTTCGAACTGACGATGCTCAACATCGCCGGAAACGCCAGGGATGCGCTCCCGCAAGGCGGCACGTTCCGCCTTGCCGCGTCACGCGACGACACGACCCAACAGCTCATGCTGACCCTCGGCGACAACGGCCCGGGGATACCGGAATCGATGAGGTCCAGCGTGTTCACGCCTTTCTTTACCACCAAGCCCAAAGGCGAAGGCACCGGGCTGGGCCTGTCCGTGGCGCGCGACATCGTGGTGGACGCAGGCGGCGAGATCCGCATCGAATGCCCGCCCGCGGGCGGTACCTGCGTCCATATCACCCTTCCCCTGGCGTCGCCGGGCGGGTGATGGCCGCTCCTGGCGTGCCGGCGTGCCGGCGTGCCGGGATGCCGGGATGCCGGGATGCCGGGGACACACTACATACAGCCAACCACCTGATCATCGCCACCAAAGCTGGACACATGATTCCTGCGCGATGCCATGGTGATATCGCCACACGCCCCATCCGCGTGCAGACGTACTACCAGTGGAAAGAACGCTGTTTATCCTAATTATTCGAGACAACACATCGCCGCCGATCTGGTGTCCACTAAAAGTTGGAAAATATATGCAGCGATCCGCACACTCGATCTAGAGGCAAATATTTGCTGGCTCCGACCTAGCTAGAGCAGTCTCCAAATTCTTTACGCCAGCGGGCCCGTCATACTTGACCTTGAATGTGTAGCAGCCGGTTGGAAGCCTCATGTCACCTGCCAACTTGGACAAGGAATAGGTCGATCCATACATCTTATTGGGGAGAAGTTGGACAACAGCATCTCCACTTGAATCCGGCATAACGAATCCACGTAATGAAAGATTCGTAGTTGCATCGGGAGGAAGCGGACTTATCTGTATCGAAATATTCCTGATGGAACTATACAAGCTGACGATGGGCGATATTGCAGCGGTGCCAGGTCCGTCATTCTTGATCATGACGAATAGCTGATCGCCTGCTTGCACCACAACCAGCTCCACCTCCGAAGGAAGTCTTGCACCTCCTGAGCGATCTGGCACTTCTTCCAGCGCTGATTTAGCCGCCATTTGTGCGGGGTCACCCGCTGCTGAGCATCCCCTACCGCTGATGGTCATGACTATTGCTACAGCCGACAATAGTTTGGGCGTCATGGATCTCAGCGCTGACACCGCCTAGTTTGATTCAAAAATAATCAGAAGACCCTTCCTTTTCTTACGAGAAAATTCAAATCCAGATAAGGATTTTTTCGCGCTATCTGAGTAAACCCGACTTGGATGTACGCGCTTTACCCTAATACTCTCCGGCCTTCCATTCTCATTAACATCAAACACCAAGAGGGCGCAGGCCTTTCCAGCACCGACAGGAAACAAATCTGCTGGCTCGCGCATTTGGTTGCGGGCCACTATCAATGCTTCAGTAGAAGCCAACTTATCCGCGTCAACACCAAGACTACAGTCAGCATCCCTGCGCTCATTTCCAGCGTGCGCGCATGCGGAAAGAAGCAAGAATACTGTTCCAGCAAGGAGAATCCTTATTTGCATATGTCCCCCTCAGTGAAATACGAACACCTGGCCGGAAGGCCCATGCTCTGACGATACGGATTTTCATAGTACTTCACAGCACGAAACTCCTCCATCAACCTCAGGCGTCGTGCATGTGGATTTCCTACGAACACAGGAATTGGCGTCATACCAAGTGCTGCCGAACCAGCATTCGTGTACCCAGTTTCATGCATGATTAGAGCATCTAGTTTTCGGTCTCCAACCGGTCTCCATTCAGCTTTCTGCCGCTGGATACAATTTCATTCACCTGCCTCAACGTGTTGCTGAATTTAGATAGCAAGTTTTGAATTGGCGGCATGGACGATGACTGCCGTTCCGTGATCGGTAGGTTTCATCCGATAGTCCGCCGGTCGGCCATGAAAAATACCGTCGACGCGAATAGTCAACCATAAGCTCCCGTCGGGCGAGGAGTCTTATTTCAATATTCACTGGAGACGTTGGCCAGACCAGTCTGGCCCTCGTCCGCCTCCAAAGAAAACGTGGTCGACTGACTGTCCAGTCACCGGTCTGGCGTTGATTATCCAATTCGTTGTCATGCTGTAACGCATGACGGACTAGAACCGGACCGGTTTGATTTTCCCATGCCCGCTTCCGGCAGAAGCGGACGCCTGCGCGGCATCCACGTTCCACCGCAGCGAACGGCCTCGGCCTGAGTGATCCGATCAGTCCACGCCCTTTGAAGACGTTGTCGACGCCGAGATAGGTGCTTACATCCGCCTTGGCGAAGCGGTAGCCCACCTGCATGTTGTGAACGGCATAGGACGCGTTGCGGATGGGGTGGACGGAACCCGGGTTGCTCTC
>MTEW01000156.1_pt1 | contig 15007 bp, 11 predicted proteins | sample 1042681 | NCBI WGS metagenome assembly MTEW01 (sample SAMN06185811, study PRJNA358809) | soil metagenome | isolation source: soil biostimulated with citrate as carbon source | place: India | collected 2015-05-23
CGGTGTCTTCCTGCACGTCGATGGCCAGGTTGACCGTGGCCAGGTCGGCCAGCGGGGTCTGGCTCGGGCACAGGGTGATCAGCGTGGCGCCGGACTCGCGCACCAGGTTGGCGGTGATCAACAGGTCCTTGGAACGCCCCGACTGCGAGATGCAGATGGCCACGTCGGATGGCTTGAGGGTCACCGCGCTCATCGCCTGCATATGCGGGTCGGAGTAGGCGGCGGCGGTCAGCAGCAGGCGGAAGAACTTGTGCTGGGCATCGGCGGCCACCGCGCCGGACGCGCCGAAACCGTAGAATTCCACGCGCTGCGCCTGGGCGCAGGCGGCGATGGCGCGCTGCAGCGCCTCGGGGTCGAGCTTCTCGCGCACCTCCATCAGGGTGTGCAGGGTGGTGTCGAAGATCTTCAGGCTGAAGTCGGCGACCGAGTCGTCCTCGTGGATGGCGAACTGGCCGAAGCTGGCGCCGGCGGCCAGGCTTTGCGCCAGCTTCAGCTTGAGGTCCTGGAAGCCGCTGCAGCCGATGGCGCGGCAGAAACGCACGATGGTCGGCTCGCTGATGCCGACGCTATGGGCCAGCTCGGCCATGGAGCTGTGCATCACCGAAGCGGGATCGAGCAGGACGTGGTCGGCCACCTTGAGCTCGGACTTGCGCAGCAGGTGGCGCGACTGGGCGATGTGTTGCAACAGATTCACGGATTCGGCTCTATGAAGAAAAGGGTCAAGCGCGGCGCTCGACCGGCCATGGCTCGGTTATGATCGGTGGCCGGCGGTTGTAGTGACCTTGTAGTTATACTACATGGCTCGCACCCGCGCACAGGTTAAACCGAGTCGGAGTCCTCTCTTGAGCATCCCCTGCGACATGCTGGTATTCGGCGGCACCGGCGATCTGGCCCTGCACAAGCTGCTGCCCGCGCTCTATCACCTGCACCGCGAAGGGCGTCTGCACGCCGGCATGCGCATCCTTGCCCTGGCCCGCAGCAGCCACAGCCGCGAGGCCTACCAGGCCCTGGCCGAGCGCCGCTGCCGGGCTCAGGTAGCACGCGCCGACTTCGATGCCGGCACCTGGGCCAGCTTCGCCGCACGCCTCGACTACTTCGCCATGGACGCCGCGCAGAGCGCCGACTTCGGCCGCCTGAGCAAACGCCTGGGGCGCGACGACGAGCGCGTGCGGGTCTACTACCTGGCCACCGCGCCGGACCTGTTCGAGGACATCGCCGCGCACCTGGCCAACGCCGGCCTGGCCGGCCCCAAGGCGCGCATCGTGCTGGAAAAACCCATCGGCCATTCGCTGGACTCGGCACGGGCGATCAACGCCGCCATCGGCGCGGTGTTCGACGAGGCGCGGGTGTTTCGCATCGATCACTACCTGGGCAAGGAAACCGTGCAGAACCTGATGGCGCTGCGCTTCGCCAACGCCCTGTTCGAGCCGGTGTGGCGCGCCGGGCATATCGACCACGTGCAGATCAGCGTGTGCGAAACCCTCGGCGTGGAAAACCGCGGCGCCTACTACGACCATGCCGGCGCCATGCGCGACATGATCCAGAACCACCTGCTGCAGCTGCTCTGCCTGGTGGCCATGGAGGCGCCGGTGCGCTTCGACGCCGAGGCGGTGCGCAACGAGAAGGTGAAGATTCTCGAGGCGCTCAAGCCGATCAGCGGCCTCGACGTGCAGGACAAGACCGTGCGCGGCCAGTACACCGCCGGCAAGATCGGCGGGCACGACGTGCCGGCCTACTACTTCGAGAAGAACGTCGACAACGACAGCGACACCGAAACCTTCGTCGCCGTGCAGGTGGAAATCGACAACTGGCGCTGGGCCGGCGTGCCCTTCTACCTGCGCACCGGCAAGCGCCTGGCGAAGAAAACCTCGGAAATCCTCATCCAGTTCAAGCCGGTGCCGCATCGCCTGTTCCACGAGGGCCAGGCCAACCAGCTGCTGATCCGCCTGCAGCCCGAGGAGCGCATCAGCCTGCAGCTGATGGCCAAGAACCCCGGCAAGGGCATGCACCTCAAACCCGTGGAACTGGACCTCAACCTGGCCGACGCCTTCAGCCAGCAGCGCCGCTGGGACGCCTACGAGCGCCTGCTGCTGGACGTGATCGAAGGCGACTCGACGCTATTCATGCGCCGCGACGAGGTGGAGGCCGCCTGGCAGTGGGTCGACCCCATCCTGCAGGGCTGGCATCAGCACTACCAGAGCCCGCGCCCCTACCCGGCCGGCAGCGACGGCCCGGAGCAGCTGCAGCACCTGCTGGAGCGCCATGGCCGGCACTGGGCCGAGTGAGCGACCTGGCAGCTTCTTGCGCAGACCGCTGTGGATAACCCTCCGCAGGACCGGGCCCAGCCCAGCGACATCGGGCCCTGCAGCAGGCTGCGCAACAAGCTGCACAGCACTGCGCAACTTGTTGCGCAACCAGACGTGACGCAGCGCTCACAATGACCGAAAACCGCAATTCGGTCATATCAAATAATTGATTTTATTGAAATTAAATTAACTGGCACGCCGCTCGCTATGAGCCTGGCTCCCGGATCGATCACGATCCATGACCCAGGCAAGGAGAGCACTCATGCCAACACCCGCGTATCTGTCCCTCGAAGGCACCAAACAAGGTCTGATCACCGCTGGCACCTTCACCGAGGACTCGGTCGGCAACATTTTCCAGGAAGGTCATGAAGACCAGATTCTGGTGCAAGCCTACAACCACCAGGTCATCATCCCGCGCGACCCGCAGTCCGGCCAACCGACCGGCCAGCGCGTGCACAAGCCGCTGATGATCACCAAGGTCTTCGACAAGTCCTCGCCGCTGATCTTCAACGCCCTGACCTCCGGCGAGCGTCTGAACAAGTGCCGTCTGGAGTGGTACCGCACCTCCTCCACCGGTACCCAGGAGCACTACTTCACCATCGAACTGGAAGACGCGGTGATCGTCGACGTGCAGTCGCGCATGCCGAACTGCCAGGACCCGAACATGGCGCACTTCACCCACCTGGAAGACGTCTACTTCACCTACCGCAAGATCGTCTGGACCCACGAAGTCTCCGGCACTTCCGGCTCCGACGACTGGCGTACCCCGATCTCCGCCTAAGCCGGGATCGCGTCCGCGTCACCGCAGCGGCCAGGCATCGTCCTGGCCGCTGCGTTTCGGCAGGCTGCCTGCCGAAAACCTCGACCGTTGCCAGCGCGCGGCGGCCGATTCGGTTACAACCTGGAGCGCGCCACGCGCCCATCATGGAATGATCGAGAGGAACAACGAATGTTCGCCCAGGCCAACCAGACCCATTTCAGCCTCAGCATCGAAGGCGTCGAGCACGACCTGCAGGTGCTGGCGTTCAGCGGCCGCGAGGCGATCAGCCAGCCTTACGCCTTCGACGTGGAACTGATCGGCGAACGCCCCGACCTCGATCTGGAGAGCCTGCTGCATCAGCGCGCCTTCCTCGCCTTCGACCAGCACGGCGCCGGCATCCACGGCCTGATCCACCGCATCGCCCAGGGCGAATCCGGCAAGCGCATGACGCGCTACCGCCTGACCCTGGTGCCGCAACTGGCCTACCTGGCGCACCGCACCAACCAGCGCATCTTCCAGCACCTGACGGTGGAAAAGATCATCGGCCAGGTGCTGGAGGAACACGGCATCCAGGCTGACGCCTACCAGTTCCAGCTCGGCTCGCTCTACCCCGAGCGTGAATACTGCGTGCAGTACGACGAGAGCGACCTGCACTTCGTCCAGCGCCTGTGCGAGGAAGAAGGCATCCACTACCACTTCCAGCACAGCAGCGAAGGCCATGTGCTGTGCTTCGGCGACGACCAGACTGTGTTCCCGCGCCTGGCACCGCTGGCCTACCAGCAGGACAGCGGCCTGGTGGCCGACGACCCGGTGATCAAGCATTTCGGCGTGCGCGTGGAAACCCGCACCAGCCAGGTCACCCGCCGCGACTACGACATCGAGAAGCCGCGCCTGCAGCTGGAAGCCAAGGCCGACGGCGATGCCCAACCCAAGCTGGAAGACTACGACTACCCGGGCCGCTACACCGACCGCGAGCGTGGCAAGCACCTGGCCAAACGCGCCCTGGAGCGCCACCGCCACGACTTCGAACTGGCCCAAGGCGACGGCGACTCGCCGACCCTGGTCAGCGGCCACTTCCTCGACCTGGAAGGCCATCCGCGCGAGGCGTGGAACCAGCTCTGGCTGCTTACCGAAGTGCTCCATGAAGGCAAGCAGCCGCAGGTGCTGGAGGAGTCGGTGACCAGCGACACCCAGCCTGCCGACAGCTTCACCCAAGGCTACCGCAACCGCTTCACCGCCACGCCCTGGAACGTGCCCTACCGTCCCCAGTTGGCCCACCCCAAGCCGCGCATACTCGGCAGCCAGAGCGCCGTGGTCACGGGACCGGCCGGCGAGGAAATCCACTGCGACGAATATGGTCGAGTGAAGGTGCAATTCTTCTGGGATCGCGAAGGCCAGGCGGATGAGAAAACCAGCTGCTGGCTGCGCGTCAGCTCCAGCTGGGCCGGCGATCGCTACGGCGCCATCACCATCCCGCGTATCAGTATGGAAGTGCTGGTTACCTTCCTCGAAGGCGACCCCGACCAGCCGCTGGTCACCGGTTGCCTGTACCACGCCGAACATGTGGTGCCCTACGACCTGCCGGCGAACAAGACCCGCAGCGTGTTCAAGACCCTCAGCAGCCCTGGTGGTGGTGGCTACAACGAGCTGCGCATCGAAGACCGCAAGGGCATGGAACAGATCTACATCCACGCCCAGCGCGACTGGGACGAGAACATCGAGCACGACCAGAAGATCCGCGTTGGCCACGAACGCCACGACAGGGTCGAGGCCAATGCCTACAGCCACTTCAAGGCCGAAGAACACCGCACCACCCACGCCGACCGCAAGGTCGAGATCAAGGCCAACGACCACCTCACCGTCGGCGACAGCCAGCACATCAAGCTGGGCAACGGCCAGTTCATCCAGGCCGGCAGCGAGATCCATCTATCCAGCGGGCTCAAGGTGGTGTTGGAGGCAGGCAGCGAACTGACCCTCAAGGGCGGCGGCAGCTTTATCAAACTCGACGGCGGCGGCATCACCCTGGTCGGCCCGGTGATCAAGATCAACTCCGGCGGCGCACCGGGCAGCGGCTCGGGGGCGGCGCCGATACTGCCGGGGGCGGCGAAGCAGGCGGATGCGGATGAAGCCGGTATGGTCACCAGCAACTACCGCGACCAGGCCCTAGCCGGACACCTGCTGCCTGCCTCTGGTTGCGTGTTCGACGCCAGCGGGAAATGCATGATCCACAATCACGGATGAGCGACATGGCGAACCCGATCCCCTCCCCGTTCGAGCAGGCACCGGATACACACCTTCGCTGCGTGATCCTCGAAGCTACCGCCGACCCGGATATGCCAAGGTGGCTTTATCAGCTAGCGCCAGAGGGCACGCCACAATGGGCGCCGCTTTTTCTGGATACGCCCTATCGGGCCCTGAGCGAGCACGGCCCAGCGCTGGTGATCAGCTCGACAGACGATCCGTGGAGCGAGTACGCCCACGCACTGCTGGCCCAAAGCGACGCAGGCTGCCTGCTCTATCTGGATGACCTGCAACACTGGAATGCCGCGGTTACACATTGCCAAAGCCTGCTTTGCGTCCGCACGGAAGAACGCCCCGACCAGTTGATGCGCTTCTTCGAACCACGCTGGATCGAGCCGCTTCTGGAAACCCTGAGCGCTGGAGAGCGGCAGGCATTCTTTGGCCCGTTTTCCGGGTTGGCCTGGCGCAACGAACTGGGCTGGCGCTACGCCTCTCGCCCACAACCGTGGGACGGCAGGCTGCAACAGCCCGGCTGGCTATGGTTGGGTCAACAACGACAGCGAGAGATGGAGAAGGTGCGACTACGGCTGATCGCCGCACAGATGGCCGATGACTACGCCGCGGTGATCGAAGCCTCGCCTCCCGAAGACTTCGTGCAACAACAGTTGCTTGCTGCCTACGACATCGGCATTACCCAGAAAGCCCAATACGAACGCTGGCTGCGACTGACCCTGAGCCATGGCACGGGATTCTGGAAATCAGAGCCTGCACGAACAGTCCTGGCGCGCCAGGATCTGACGACAGGCGCAAAACTGGATGAACTGGAAAGCCTTTCGGGCTAGGGACAAGGACATGTCGAGCGGCAAGACTTACATCGTGCAACGCGGCGATACCCTCAGCGGCGTCGCCCAACAACACGCCACCACAACGGCTGAGCTGCAGCGAATCAATCCGATAATTCGCGACCCGAACATCATTCAGCCCGGCTGGAAGCTCAAACTCCCCGCCCAGGCTGCGGCCAATGAAACGCCCGCAGCGGCGCCCTCCGCTGGCGGGGCAAGACAGTTACCCCCTGCCCAGCACGCCAACGACCCCAGCAGCGCGCAGGCGCAGTGTGCCAGCCAATGCAACGACGAGTTGGTCGATGTGGTGCATATCACAGGCGACACCCACTACTACGTGCTGACCGAACCACAAGCCCAGGCACTGAAGCGCGAAATCCAGCGTGTACAGGCATTGATGGACGAATTGCAGCAGAAGCTGGCCCAGGCCAAAGAACGCATCGAATGCCTGAAGGAACGCACCCAGGGCAACGCATGCGACTGCAGCCGCTGCATCAAACAGGCCTGGAACGAAAAAGCCGAACAGGCCGGCCTTCTACTGCTGTCCCCTCCTCCGCAGGAGAACGAAATCCCCCTGCTGACCTCCGCGGAAGACATCCAGGGCCAGCTGCGCACTCTGCAGGATGCGCGCAACTGGTACGCATCCTATACCCCCTGGTTCAACTCTTCTCACGCCACCGGCAACCTGATGGAAAGCAACTGGCGAGCACTGCGGCAGAAGAAGCTGGCCGAGCTGGATGCAGAGATCGTCACTCTACGTGGACGGCTATCGAGCAAGCCGGATGACAGCAGCACCCTGGGCAGCGGCACCCGCCCGGATCTGGCTCACGGACGTGGCCGCAGCGGCGAAAGAGAACGAGGTACAAGACGCCGAAGTGGTGTCACCGTCGTCGAAGTCGTGCTGTTCAGCCAACCGGACCGACGCTATTACATCAGCACCCGCTACCACGAGCAGGTGGACTGGAAACTCAAGGTGCGCAGCACCGTACTGGCAGGCAAACCCTTCGGCAGTCAATTGGCCAAGGATTTGCTCGACGATATCCGCAAGGGAATTGGCGAAGGCCGCAAAGCCAGCCCAATCGGCGCATTGGAAGCCAAGCTGGTCGGCTGGACGAGCAAGGAAGACAACCTGCTCAACGCCCTGCACAAAGAGACCAACTGGACCAGCAACCCGGATGACTCCGCCCCTTACGCCGTCTCATCGGAAGCCCATGCCCTGCGCTTTGCTGCCAGCGCCAGTGCCGGCGTGAACAACTGGAATCCAGCCCAGGGCAATATCGAAGTCGGCGCCAAGGGCAGTGCCGCGTTCTCGCTGGCGGAAGGTTCGGTTTCGCTTACCAGCTTCCTCCCCTCCCAAGGCGGCTACCCACTGCGCCTGCGCTACCGCAACGCGGAAGGGCGCGAGGTCGATTGCCCGCTGGGCGTCATACGTCTGCAAGGAAAAGTGGAGCTGTCCTGTTTCGTCGGTGCCCATGCCCAGGCCTCGGCGGGCGTCAGCGTGCGCTACAAGCCCGGCGACGAAGCCGCGGGGGGCGCCACGGCGCTGCTCGGCTCACCTCATATCGCCCCCAGCCGCGGCGGCAATATCGGCCTGAAAGGCGATGCCTTCGCCGGTGCCCAGGCAGGTGGCGCATTGAGCGGTGCACTGCAGTGGGTCGACCCTTCCGAACAGGGACGCGGCGCCATTGTCAGCGGTCAGTCCAACGCTGGCAGCAGATGGAGCAGCCTGGCCGAAATCAAGGCCGAGGCCAGCGCGGCCTTCGGTGCCGGTATTGGTGGCGACTTCGGTATCACCATCGCCAGCGACCGACTCGCCGTGAACTGCAAAGGCCGCCTGGTGTTCGGTCCCGGGGCCAGCGGCGGGTTCGCAACCGTGGTGGATCTGGAAAAGACCTACGCACTACTGAAGCTGGTCTGCGAGGCGCTGGCCGATGTGGACTATCGCTATTTACTCGGCGTTACCCAGGACGCCTTTAACTATATGGCGTGGGGGCTTTATCAAGCAGCGTCATCACCTGTTAAAGCGTTCGAAATAGGTGAGGAAAAACTTAAGCTGTGGTGGAGAAAACGTAGCGTCTCTATGGCCGAAGCCGAAAGTCTAGCCCACTACCTACTTAAGAATCGGGCCGTACTGATAGGTGGGCAGTACCTGCCGCTGGAAAAGTTGCCTCCACAAACCGTCGGTCCAATGTTGTATGTATTGAGTGAGAGCTATGTAGAGAGCTTTCATGAATATCAGGAAAAGGCAATCGTCCTGCTACTCAGCCATCTCTATCGCCGCTGGCGCCATTTTATCGAGGCGATGGAACATTGTTCTCCGAATGGTGCCAAGGTCAATGCCATGGAAAGCCTCAATCGCCTTAACCGCTTGCTCGATGGACAGCAGCAGCAGGAGTTCAACCGCTTTATCGAGCAATTGGCTGTACGAGACTTACCGGGCGCAATAGATACCAGCTCGAATGTGATGTTGGCTTGGACACCCACCGACCCTTGGCGCAAGCGAGATATTCTCATCGCTGCCAGGTCCAGCGGACAGTTCAACGGCTTGGCCTAATACCCAAGGGCCGCCCAGTAGAAGGCCCTTTGGCTTAAAGCGCTTGATCCGACTGAATGGCGCAGCGAAAACTGAGCGCCGGATAATTGGCATCTTTAATGGGACTATCCGGCCAACGCCGAACCGTATTAGCGGACATCCAGTAAAGCTCTGCGCCGTTTGTTCCGCGTCGAATTTTCTGCGTTCCGCTTTCTGGTCCCTGAGGATTATCGACTGGCGATTTGCGGTAATAGTCAGGATCATACCAATCATTAACCCAGTCCGTAGCATTACCTGTCATGTCGTACAAACCAAGCGGATTAGGAGCGAACTGCCCTATTGGTAAAGTCTGCGACTCATTTTCCAGCGGAATATTGCGCCCATAATCCAAGCTACCAGTATCAGTAGGATACTGGACATATTGGCCACGGTTGCGCGCCGCATATTCCCATTGCGCCTCAGTCGGCAAATCCACTGCGTAACCGCTCAATTCCCCCAGCCACAAACAGTAATCCTTGGCCTCTTGCCACGACTTTGTAGGGGCTGGATTATCTTTACGAAACATATCCTTTAGATCTTCCCGGTCACGATATTCCGCGTCGAATAAAGGCAAGCCCTGACTGGTACGAAACAAATCAAAATCCCCTAGCCGAGTCTGGTAACTCGCCAGGTAGTAACTACTCAAACGCACCTGATGCAGATAGTCATCGTCGAACTTGCCGGTAATCGGGCAGAGCTCGTCCGGCTCGTAGCCATAGGGCCAGGTGCCCATATTGGTCTGGTCGAAATCGCAGGGCGCGCCGAAGTCGCCCATCTCGAACTCACCGCCTTCGATAAACACCATCTCGTCCAGCGAGCGAACCACTGTAGTGAGCATCTGGCTGCGCAGCTCGGCGGATAGCTTGGCGTACTGCGAGTCGATTCGCTCGGCGATGGCCGCAACCTTCTCCGGGCTGAGCTTTTCGCTTTTCGGCAGGGGCTGCGACTGCGCCTGGCAACCCACCACCAGCAGCGGAGCGATAAGAGGAAGTATCAGTCGACGATACATGGCAACGTCCTTGTCAATCAGATCGGCGGCTTAGCCTAACAGGCCAGCCAGGGAAATAGTCTTTATCGGCAGGGCTCAGACAATACCTACCGCCAGGCGGGCAACGCCAGGTTCACGCCCGTGCTCTGTGCGCCCTGTCATACGAAGCATGGATTTGTCTCTGACGCCCTATTCGTGACCTGGTTCTAGAGGCCCCGTCGCGACCAACTCGCATGCATGAAAACCACCGTCAGCACCAGCAAACCCAACACCCCCGCCCCGATGAACAACCCCTCATACCCCAACGCCTTGGCCAGCACCCCGCTGCTGGCCCCGACGAAGCCGGACAGCAGCAACTGTGCCGAGGCCTGCAGGGTGAAGTCGGCGCCTTCGTGTTCGGGGCGGCACATGCGCATCATGGCGGCGAACAGGGCGACGGTGGACATGCCGTCGGCCACCTGTTCGAACAGGGTCACGGCATAGACCAGCCCGGTGTTGGCGCCCTGCCCGACCAGCAAGGCCAGGGCGGCGATGCCGAGAGCCTGCAGGGCGCCGAACAGGATCAGCGCGCGCAGCACGCCGATGCGGGCGTAGAGCAGGCCGCCGAGCAGGGCGCCGGCGATGCCGGCCAGGCTGCTGATCAGGGTCAGTTGGCCGAGCGCCGCGGTGCTCCAGCCCTGGTCCACCAGCATCGGTTTGATCATCGGCGAGCCGAGCGAATCGCCGAGCTTGAAGGTCAGCACCACCGCCAGCCACAGCAGCATGCCGGGTTGCGCCAACAGGCCGCGGTAGTGCTCGAGCAGCAGACGCGGGCCCAGTGCGCTTTCCGCCAATGCCGGCTGGAAGGGCAATACCCGGCGCTCGGGGAACAGCCAGATCGGCACGGTCATCAGCAGAATCAGCCCGGCCAGCAGACCAACGGCAAGGTTCCAGCCCAGCGGGTCGATCACCAGCAGCAGGCCGCTGCCGCTGACGATCATGCCGACCTTGTAGCCGCCGACCTGCAGGCTGTTGCCCAGGCCGCGCCAGCGCTCGGGCAGCAGGCGCACGGTAAGGCCGTCGGTGGCGATGTCCTGGGTGGACGCCAGCAGATTGATCGTCAGCAGCAGGCCCAGCAGCAGCCACAGGCCTGAGCCGAACAGCGTCTGCGGCGCCAACGCGGCTAACGCAGCCACGCAGAGGATCACGCCTGCCTGCAGCGGTAGAATCCAGCCGCGGTGATGGCCCAAGCGCGGTGAAGCCAGGCGGTCGATCCAGGGCGCCCAGAGCACCTTGAGCAGCCAGGGCAGCGCCAGCAGTTTGAGCAGGCCGATCAGCGCCAGGTCGACGCCGTGCTGGCGCAGCAGCACCGGCAGCGAGTGGGCGATCAGCCCGGAAGGCAGGCCCTGCGCGCAATAGAGCGAGGCCAGCAGCACCAGCGTGGCGTTGGACGGGCGAGGTGCGGATGGCGACATGGCGGGCGCTCGCGGCAAAAGCGCAAGCCTAGTGGTTAGCGACTGCGAGCGGCAACGTACGGGTGGTTACAGTTCGTAGCTCGGCTGGTCGCGGCTAAAGCCCTCCCACGCGCACCGCCGCGAGAGGGCGCTACGAATTATGAGGACCTCGCCCGGAAGCAGAGCGAGACTCGTGTTACAGACTACCCAGACACTCCGTCAGGCCATTGGCCAGGTTTTCCAGGAGTTGCTCGTAGCCCGTGGCGCTCACCGGCAGCTCGCCGCCGAGTGCATCCAGCTCGGCCAGTTTCACCGGCAGGCCGGCGGAGAGGGTTTCCGCCAGGCGCGGGCGCAGCGGCGGCTCGCTGAACACGCAGCTGGGGCCGGCCTGCTGCAGGCGCTGGCGCATGGCGGCGACGTGGCGGGCGCCGGGTTGCACCTCGCCGAGCACGCTGAACACGCCGGCGTGCTTGAGCCCGTAGGCGGCCTCGAAGTAGTCGTAGGCCTCGTGGAAGACGAAATAGGGCTTGTCGGCGATGCTCGCCAGCTGCGGGCGGATACGGCCATCCAGTGCATCCAGGCGGGCTTCGAAGGCCTGCAGGTTGGCGGCGTAGCGCGCGGCGTTGGCAACGTCGAGATTGGCCAGGTCGGCGGCCATGCGCGCGGCGATCACCCGGGCGTTGGCCGGCAGCAGCCAGAGGTGGGCGTCGAGGCTGCCGGGGCGATGGTCGTGATCGTGACCCAGGCCGTCGTCCGCCTGATCATGGCCATGCTCGTCGTGCTCGTGCTCGTGCTCGTGTCCAGCATGGCTGTCGCCGAAATGACGCAGGCTCAGGCCGGGCAGTTCCTGCACCGCCACGTCCGGCTTGTCGCGCCCATCCAGCACCCGCGGCAGGAAGCCTTCCATGTCCGGACCGATCCAGTACAGCAGGTCGGCCTCGCGCACCCGGCGCACGTCGGACGGACGCAGCGCATAGTGATGCGGCGAGGCACCGGGGGGCAGCAGCACGTCGGGCACGCCGACGCCGTCCTGCACCGCCGCGGCGATCAGTTGCAGCGGCTTGATGCTGGTGAGCAGGCGCACCTCGGCCTGGGCATTGGCGACGAACAGCAGGGCAACGAGACAGAAAAGACGCGACACGGGGCATACTCGGGCGGGATTGAACGGGTAATATAATAACGTCTCCAGCCCGCGCCGTCCTTGCCCATGACCGACACGCCCCTGGCCTCGCGCCCCCACGACCACTCCCGCTGCGTCAGCCATGCCCTGGCCGAGGCCGAGTCCATCTGCACGCGCCAGGGCCTGCGCCTGACCGCCCTGCGCAAGCGCGTGCTGGAACTGGTGTGGGCCAGCCACAAGCCGCTCGGCGCCTACGACATCCTCGGCGTGCTGAGCGACGAGGACGGCCGCCGCGCCGCGCCGCCGACCGTCTACCGGGCGCTGGATTTCCTCCTGGAAAACGGCCTGGTGCACCGCATCGCCTCGCTCAACGCCTTCGTCGGCTGCAGCCACCCGGAGCACGCGCACCAGGGTCAGTTTCTGATCTGCCGCGCCTGCCATGCCGCCATCGAGCTGGAACAGCCGGCCATCAGCCAGGCCATAGTCGAGGGCGCCGCCGGGGTCGGCTTCGCCGTCGAAGCGCAGACCGTGGAAGTGGTCGGCCTCTGCGCCGGCTGCAAGGACAAGGCATGAACGAGGCGCTGATCCGGCTGGAGCAGGTGAGCGTCAGCTTCAACGGCCAGGCGGTGCTGGAAGACGCCCATCTGAGCGTGCGCCCGGGCGAAATCGTCACCCTGATCGGCCCCAACGGCGCCGGCAAGACCACCCTGGTGCGCGTCGTCCTCGGCCTGCTGCAGGCCGAGCGCGGCAGCGTCTGGCGCAAGCCGCGCCTGCGCATCGGCTACATGCCGCAGAAGCTGCACGTCGACGCCACCCTGCCGCTGTCGGTGCTGCGTTTCCTGCGCCTGGTGCCGGGGGTCGACCGCACCCGCGCGCTGGCCGCGCTGGCCGAAGTCGGCGCCGAACAGGTGATCGACAGCCCGCTGCAGGGCATCTCCGGCGGCGAGCTGCAACGCGTGCTGCTGGCCCGCGCGCTGCTGCGCGAGCCCGAACTGCTGGTGCTGGACGAGCCGGTACAGGGCGTCGACGTCGCCGGCCAGGCCGAACTGTACCGGCTGATCTCGCGCCTGCGCGAGCGCCACGGCTGCGGCGTGCTGATGGTCTCGCACGACCTGCACCTGGTGATGAGCGCCACCGACCAGGTGGTCTGCCTGAATCGCCATGTGTGCTGCTCCGGCCACCCGGAACAGGTCAGCTTCGATCCGGCCTTTATCGAACTGTTCGGCCAGGACGCCAAGAGCCTGGCCGTCTACCACCACCATCACGACCATGACCACGACCTGCACGGCAGCGTGGTCAAGCCGGGCCTGACCATCCACGGCCCGGCCCACGTCCACGGCCCGGACTGCAAACACTGATGCCCGATTTTCTCCTCAACGCCCTGCTCGCCGGCCTGGCGCTGGCCCTGGTGGCCGGCCCGCTCGGCTCCTTCGTGGTGTGGCGGCGCATGGCCTATTTCGGCGACACCCTGTCCCACGCCGCCCTGCTCGGCGTGGCCCTCGGCCTGATGCTCGACGTCAGCCCGACCCTGGCGGTGACGGTCGGCTGCGTGCTGCTCGCCGTGCTGCTGGTGACTTTGCAGCAGCGCCAACCGCTGGCTTCGGACACCTTGCTGGGCATCCTCGCCCATAGCACCCTGTCATTGGGGCTCGTCGTGCTGAGCTTTATGCACGAGGTGCGCATCGACCTGATGGGCTACCTGTTCGGCGACCTGCTCGCCGTCGGCCCAGCCGACCTGGCCTGGATTCTCGGCGGCAGCGCGCTGGTGCTGGTGCTGCTGGCGCTGCTGTGGCGGCCGCTGCTGGCGATCACCGTGCACGAGGAGCTGGCACGGGTCGAGGGCCTGCCGGTGGCGGCCATCCGCCTGGCGCTGATGCTGCTGATCGCCGTGGTGATCGCCGTGGCGATGAAGATAGTCGGCGTGCTGCTGATCACCTCGCTGCTAATCATCCCCGCGGCCGCCGCCCAGCGCCACGCGCGCACCCCGGAGCAGATGGCCCTGGGCGCCAGCCTGCTCGGCCTGGTGGCGGTGTGCGCCGGGCTCAGCCTGTCCTGGTTCCAGGACACCCCGGCCGGGCCGTCCATAGTCGTCAGCGCCGCCACACTGTTTCTCGCCAGCTTCGCCCTGCCCAAGCGCAACGCCTGATAGCGCCCTCGACCCTGCGTAGCCCGGATGCCATCCGGGCCAGAGCCTTGCCGATCGGCGTGAATTCGCCGGTGCAACCCTGTATGATTGCGCGTTTTTTGCACAATCCGAGACGCACAGTCATGAAGTCGTTCGTTTTCCGTGGTTTCCCCCTGCTGCTGGTTCTGTTCCTCGCTGGCTGCCAGCAGGCCCCGCAGCAGCCGCTGCCGCCGGTCGACGAGCTGGTGCTCGCCCTGCGCCAGCTCGACCTGAGCCTGGCCGAGGAGCGGCTGGACGATGCCCAGACCCAGCTCGCCGCCCTCGAACGCAGCGCCGCCGGCGACACCCGCCTCGAGCAGTACCGCCGCCAGCTGGCCGACGCCTACCTGCAGCAGGGCCGCGAAGCCCTGCAGCAGGGCGATCTGGATCGCGCCGCCAAGGCCCTCGGCCAGGCGCGCAGCCTGCTGCCGCAGGCCCCGGCGCTGAGCGGCGATCTGCAGCAGGCCATCGAGAATGCCCGCGACGCCCGCCAGGCCGCCGCCGAACAGCAGGCGCGCGACGCCGCCCAGCTCGACGCGCAGCGCCAAGCGCAACTGCGCGAGCAGCGCCTGGCGGTCGAG
>MTEW01002459.1_pt4 | contig 14866 bp, 12 predicted proteins | sample 1042681 | NCBI WGS metagenome assembly MTEW01 (sample SAMN06185811, study PRJNA358809) | soil metagenome | isolation source: soil biostimulated with citrate as carbon source | place: India | collected 2015-05-23
AAGCTCTTCGACTACCAGGCTGGTGCGGTCTTCCTCGCTCGCCGCCGGCCAGCGGAAGGCGGTGGCAACGATCGGGCCGTGGCGGTATTCCAGCTGCTGCTTGCCGAAGCGGAAGTCGGCGCGGCTCAGGCTGGAGTCCAGCGAGTAGGGCTCGAGCTTGAACAGCACCTGCGGCTCGGCCGGGTTCTCGGCGAAGAAGCTGCGGCGGATCACCTGGGCGCGGCTCATCTGCAGGAGGAACTCGCGCGACAGCGGCAGGCCGCGGCCATCGACGCGGCGCAGGCGGTATTCGTCGGCGCTGCCGCTGACGAAGGGGCGCAGGTACTGGTCGAAGAAGCGCTCGGCGATGCCCTGGGCCTTGAAGAACTCGCGGAAATCCGCCACTGCCACGTCGCTCTCGCTGTGCGCGCTGAACGGGTAACGCTGCTTCAGCGAGTTGTCGTAGGCGGCGTACAGCTCGCTCTGATAGCGCTGATTGAGGAAGTGGTAGGCATCATTGAGCACCAGGGTCCAGCTGTCCTCGGCCAGCAGCGCCAGCCAGTTGCCCACCGGTTGCGGCAGTCGCGCGGCGGCGCTGCGCACCTGGTTGATCGCGTCACGCTTGCCGGCCATGCGCGCCTTGGCCATCTCGAACGCAGCCTGGTCGCTGGCACCGGCATTGGCCAGGCTGGCCAGCTGGCGCTGCAGTTCGTCCAGCGCCTGCAGGCTGGCGGCCAGTTCGACACCGGCGCCGCCGTTGTCGTCGAGCAGCTTGTGCAGCACTTCGAAGCGGCGCTCCAGAGTCTTGCGCGCGGTGTCCGGGGTATTCTTGGCCAGGGCCTGCTGCGCCTGTTCGGCGGCGGCACTGGCCAGCTTGGCGGCCTTGCCCAGCTTGCCCTTGGCGCCCTCCAGCGCTTCGGCGGCGGCACCAGCGTCGTCGGCGGCCTCGGCCAGGCCCTTGAAGCGGGTGTTGTCGCGCACTTCCACCAGCAGTTGCAGCAGCGGCGAATTGGCCGCGGTCAGGCCGCCGAGCAGGGCGGCGCCTCGGCCGGCACTGCCGATCGGCTCCAGGCTGAGCTGGGCGATGGCCTCGCCCCAGTAGTTGCCGTAATCACGGAAGTACAGCTGCTCCAGCTCTACCATCAGGCGGCCGAGGTCGCCGGCGCTGAGGCTCTCGCCCTCGCCCAGTACCCAGTTGTCACGCAGGATCTCGCGCACCAGGTTGCCGCCCTGGGCGGTGAAGGTCTTGCTGTAGCCGGCCTGGGTGTAGAAGCCGGGAATGGCGTAGTCGCTGCCATTGATCAGCCCGGCCTGCGGCCCGAGCTTCTGGCTCAGACGGTAGTCCGGCAGGCTGCGCGCCTGTTCACGCAGCATGCGATAGACCACATTGGCCAGCGACTCGCTGCGCAGCACCTGGCGCGCCTGGGCGACCAGCTGGGCGTTGAGCGCATAGGGCGCGAAGGACTCGTCGAGCAGACGGGCGAAATGGGTGTTGAGGCCATGCTGCGCCGGGCTGTTGCCGGCATAGCGCAACGACCAGTCGGCGGCTACCCACTCCTTGAGGAAGGCGGCGTCGCGGCGCTCTTCCAGGTTGAGCATCAGGTAGGCGCGCAGGCTGCCGAGCAGGCGCTCGCGGTCGCCGAGGTTGGCGCGGATCTGCGCCTCCAGCTGACGCGCCACACGTGGCAGCAGCAGGGTTTCCAGCTCGGCGCGGTAGGTCGAATAAACGGCCGGATTGACCGCCTCGCCCTGGAACAGGCCGGTACGCTGCAGGTAGGACACCTCGCCCTTGGGCGGGAACACCAGGGTCGCGGCGTAGCTGCTGTCTAGCGCCTTGAGGGTTTGCAGGGCATCGTCCTGCGCATTGATCGAACCATGCTCGCGGGTAAGCTTCTGGGCGATCTCGCGCAGCTGTTCCAGGCGCCCGTGGTTGGCCGAGAAGCCGCTGGCCCAGAGCACACCGAACAGCGCCAGCACGGCGAACGCGGTGGCATACATGGCGCGCTGGCCCCAGTCGATGCGGCGCACTTCCTTCTGGTCGAGCCCGGCCAGGTCGGCCTCGGGGAAGATCACCCGGCTGAGCAGGTGGTTGATGAAGCGTGCACGGCCCGAGCGGAAGGTCGGCAGCGCGCTGCCGGCCAGGCCGAGGTTGCGGCCGATGCCGGCGGTCAGCGGGTCGAGCTGCTCGTTGAGCTGCGGCGCGCTGGTCAGGTAGAAGCCGCGCAGCTTGCTGGCGCGCTGGTAGCGGTTGCCGGCGAAGGCCAGTTCGATGAACAGGCACAGGCGCTCGCCGATCTGGCCGAGCTGGTGCGGGAAGTCGAGGATGCGACCACGGCGCTGGGTGTCGCGCTCCTGGTGCATGCGCAGGATCACCTGGCTGTTGAGACGGCGCAGCAGTTCCTCGAACTCCTGGCGCACCACGGTCACGTCGCTGGCGTTCTGCTCCTTGCGGAAGCTGGCGCCGAGCACCTGCTCGCTCTCCTCGCGCGACAGCTGGTCGAAGAACTCGTCGAAGCCCAGCACCTTGTCGGCCTTGCTCAGCACCAGGTAGACCGGCACGTCGGCGCCCAGGCGCTGATGGATCTCGTGCAGGCGCTGGCGGGTCTGGCGGGCCAGGGTTTCCAGCTCCACTTCGCTGCCGCCCTGCAGCTGCTCGACCGGAATGCTCACCAGCACGCCGTTGAGCGGGCGCGCGCGACGCTGGCGCAGCAGGCTGAGCAGGGTGCCCCAGGCGCGGCCGTCGACCTGCGCGTCGGGCTGGGTCAGGTAGCGCCCGGCGGTGTCGATCAGCACGGCGTGATCGGCGAAGTACCAGTCGGCATAGCGGGTGCCGGAGACGTCCTTGGTCAGGCGCTGGCTGTCGCCGCGGTTGAGCGGGAAGTCCAGGCCGGAGAAGTCCAGCAGGCTGGTCTTGCCGCTGCCCTGCGGGCCGAGCAGCAGGTACCAGGGCAGGTCGTTGCGCCACTTCTCGCTGCGCCCGCGGTACAGGCTGGAGCGCTTGAGGGTGCGCAGGGCGTCCTTGAAGCGGTGGCGCAGCTCATTCTGCTCCTCGCCGATCTGCTCCTCGCGGCGCAGGCGCTCCTGCGCCTCGGCGTCGTTCTCCTCGGCCTTCTTGCGTTCGGTGGCGCGCCAGCTGGCGAACACCATGGCCAGGCCCCAGAGCAGGAACAGCAGGCTGATGGTCAGCAGACGGCTGGTGGCCGACTCCCAGAACTTATGGTCGTTGACCGCCAGCAGCGGGCCGACGAACCACACCAGCAGGGCGAGGACCAGCACCAGCAGCAGGCTCCAGACCCAGGTCTTGCGGAAAAAGGCGCCCAATTTGGCGAAGAAGCTCTTCATTTCACGTCATCCATGCTGACACCCGAGGCCGGGTCGAGTTGCTGATACGGCTTGAGGACGGTGTCGCGCTGCTCGCCGAGCACCCAGGCGAAGCCGGCGTACATCATCACCAGGCACATCAGGGTGAACAGCGCCACCAGCCACCACGGCACGATGCGCACCAGGCGCCGGCGGGTGTCCTTCAGGCCCTGCCAGTGCGGCGAAACTTCGCGCGGCACGTCGCCGCGCAGCTGACGGATCTGCCGGTAGAGGCTGTCGCGCACCGCTTCCAGCTCGAGCATGCCGCGCGGCAGCACGCGGTACTTGCCCTCGAAACCGAGCGACAGGCACAGGTACATCAGCTCCAGCATCGGCAGGTGCTTGACCGGGTTGCGCGACAGGCGTTCGAGCAGTTGGAAGAACTTCTCGCCGCCGAAGGTCTCGTTGTGGAAGGACGACAGCAGGCTCATCTGCGACCACTGGCTCTCGTTGCCCCAGGGCGTGGTCACCACGGCCTCGTCGACCACGGTGCACAGCACGTAACGCGCGGCCATCACCTGGCTGCTTTCCGCGCCGTCGTGCAGGGCGCGGTGTTCGAACAGCTTGATCTCGCGGGTCAGGCGCTGGTTGAGGGCGTCCAGGTCCTCGCTTTCGAAGCTGTGCTTGAGCCGCACTACCTCCGAGAGCAGCGCGGAGGCCGCCGCCACCAGCGGGTTGAGGCTGATGTTGAAGCTCTCCGCCGGGCGCAGGCGCGCGGCGAAGATCATGCGTTCTTCCAGCTGCTCGAATTTCGGCGGCGCGCTGAAATCGGTCAGCGGGCTTTCGGCGCGGGCTTCGCCCTTGCGGTTGAGGATGACCGTCTTGTCATCCTGGCCGTATTCCATTTCCTTGATGGTCATCGTCAGTTCCTGATCGCCCAGAATTTCAGCTCAAGCCCGGAGAACTCGCCGGACACGTGGAAGGCGAAGCCGCCGGAGCGTTCCAGCTGCGCCAGTTCCTCGGAGCTGAGCTCCAAGGCGAAGTAGGTCTTGCCCGAATGGAAGGGAATCTGCCGCGGTGCCACCGGCAGCGGTTTGACCTTGATCCCCGGCAGGTGCAGGTTGACCAGCTGGCGGATGCGCTCCACCGGGCCGACCTTGAGGTGTGCCGGCAGGCGCTGGCGCAGCTCTTCGGAGTCGCACTGGGCGCTGGCGGCGAGCACGAAGCTGGAGGTGCCGAGTAGCTTGTGGTCGTGCAGCGGCGACACCTGGATGCCGTACTGGCGCTGCTGCAGGAGCATCTCGATGGCGTGCTGTTCGAGCACCATCGACAGCACCTGGCGAATGGCGTCCATCAGCTTGCGGAAGCTCATGCCCTGGTCGCTGTGCAGGTAGCGGCCTTCCAGGCGCGGGCGCTTGGTCTCGCTGGAGAAGGTGGCCAGCTCGCCGAGCAGGCCGACCAGCTCGCGGTAGATCTGCTCCGGATGCACCTGCTCGACGCCCAGGTGGTGACGCAGGATCGGCTCGTAGCGGTTGATCAGCTGCAGCATCATGAAGTCGCCAACCTCGGCGCCGCCCACCTTGCCGGTGGCGCGGATGCGCTCGGCGAGGATGTCGCCGCGGTGGGCGAGCATGCTGATCACTTCCTTGAGGCAGCTCAGCAGGTAGCCGGAGGCCTGGAAGTTGACGTAGGTCGGGCTGAACTCGGGGTCGAGGCTGATCACCCCGTCCGGCGTGGTGTCGAGCACCTCGCACAGCTTGAGCTTCACATAGGCCTGGTCGCTCTGCTGCTCGCCGAGCAGCAGGCGAAAATCCGGGCGACCGGTGCTGACCTGACTGTGGCTGCTGTCGCCGGCGTTGCAGTCGGCGACTTCCTCGTCGAAGGCGACGTAGCGCGCCAGCACGTCCTTCTGCTCCGGGCGGCGGCTCTCGATATGGTTGCCGGTGACCAGCGGCAACGCCAGGTACACCGAGGTGTTGCCGGTGTTCGGCGGCACGTCCAGGCCCAGCGGCTCGCGCTCGGCGCCGAGGTCGAAGAGGCTGCCGTCGGGCAGCACGCCGCTGGCCTTGCTCACCACCAGCTTGCCCATGTTGAGGAACTGGCGGTCGATCTCCAGTTCGAAGAAGCCCCAGGCGTAGCTGGCCAGCTTCTGCGTGCGCACCTTGAGCTGGTACTCGAAGTAACGATCGTTCTGCTGGAAGTGCTGCGGGCGCAGCAGCATGCCCTCCTGCCAGATGACTTTATGCTGGCTCATCGGCTTTGCTCCTGCTCGGCATCGAGATTGCGAATGCCGCGCTCGTCGAGGCGCAGGCGCGCCTGGTTGCGCTGCTGCGCGTCGATGGCGATGACGTAGCGCCAGTTGGCTTCCGGCAGGTCGCGGTAGGCGGCGAGCACGCCGACGTAGCGGCTGCCTTCCTGCACCGACACCTTGAGTTCACGGGTCTCGCCCGGGCGCAGCTCCAGTTCTTCCAGCGTCACCAGGTCCGGAGCCAGGGCCTCCTTGGGCCGCTGGTAGAGGGAGAAGAAATCGGCGTTCTCGAAGGCCACCGGGTGCTTGAGCTCCATCAGGCGCAGCACGATGGGCGAGGGGCGGCCGTTGAGATCGGGGTTGAGCTGGTCGCTGCCGGCCAGGCTCAGGTCCAGCTTGGTCATGCTCGAATAGGGCGACAGCGCGGCGCAGCCGGCCAGGCTCAGCAGCGCGGCGATGAAGGCGAGGGAAAGCAGGCGAGGCATGGGCATCATCCTTGAAGGTCGGTATTGAGGGTGGCGATCAGGCGAACCTGCTCTTCGTAGGCACTGGCGAAATCGCGGGTGAACAGGCGGTCGCTCCAATCGTCGTTCTGCTGCAGGTCCGCATGCAGGCGACGGTAGGCGCGCCAGCGGCTGCCGGCAGTGGCGAGCAGCGGCTTGCGGCCGTTGCGTTCGAAGCGCATGGCCAGCTGCTCCGGGGCGAGCTGCTCGAACATGCCCTTGACCGCCGCGCGGCTGGCGGCGAGCAGCGCCACCTGGTGCGCCTGCAGGTCGCGAAAGCCACGGCTGATGGCCTGTTCGGCGGGCAGTTGACCGGGTTTGCCGCCACGCAGCAGGGCGCTCAGCGTCTCTCCGGCGTCCAGACCCTGCTTGAGCGGGTTATTGCCGGCGCCCTGCACGGTGGTCAGGGCCAGACGCAGCTCGTTCTTCAGCTCGCCGCGCGTGCGCAGGGCCTGCTGCAGACTGCCGACGCTCTGCCTGAGCAGCTTGGCGGCATTGAGCGCCAGCGCCTCGCGGGCATCCTCGTCGAGATCGTCGAGGCGAACGCCGAGGGCATCGGCGAACTTCTCCCAGAAGCTCGGCGGCAGGCGCTCGGGCTCCGGCGCGGGTTTCGGCTGGGCTGGCGGCGTCGGCATCACCAGCTCGGGCACCAGCAGGTTTTCCTCGTCGATCTGCGCATAGTCGCGCTGCTGCGCCTGGGCGGTGCTGGGGCGCAGCACGGCGGTCAAATCGTCCACCTCGGCGTAGACGCGCTCCTGCTGCTCCAGCGCGGTGAGCGGATCGAGGTCGAGGAAGGCGTCGTCGGGGATGATGCTGCCGGCCGCCTGCGGCAGGCCGATATCGCCCTCGAACATGGCCGGGTCGCGCACCAGCCGCGCACGAATCTCGAAGTCGCCCAGGCAGTACACGCTGCCGTGCTCGATACGCTGCGGACGGCCCTTGGCCAGGCTGGCGCCGCTGTCCTTGAGGGCGATGCCGTTGCTGCTGGTGTCGGTCAGGTAGAAGGCGCCATCGCGATAGCTGACCTCGGCGTGACGGCTGGAGAGGATGCGCTTGCGATCGGGGATCACCCAGTCGCAATCCTCGGCACGGCCGATCACGCCGCCGGCCTGTTTGAAGGTCTTGGTGGTCAGCAGCCCCGGCACGAACTGCTGTGCGCTGACCATCTCGAATACCAGTTCCATGGTGACTGTGCTCCTCGCGGTCAGTGGCCGCGCTTCTCGGCTTGCGGATCGCCCAGCGGGCGGTATTGGTCGTCGCTGAACTTGTAGTTGCCAGTGCAGCCGGCCAGGACGAGGGCCAGGGCCAGCAGGGCGGCGGTCCGGTAGCGATGCAGCATGGAATGCGCTCCTTGGATGAAAGTGAGTGGAAGAGGGGCGGGCATGTTCAGACCTCGCTCGGGCTGATCTTCAGCCGTTGCATGCGGTACAGCAGGGTGCGCCGGGGCAGGCCCAGCTCGTTGGCGGCATTGGTCTGGTTGCCGCGGTTCTTGCGCAGGCAGTCGAGCAGCAGGTTGCGTTCGAGCCGGTCCATGCGCTCGCGCAGGCTTAGCGGCGCGCTATCGGGGTTCTGCGTGTGTTCCAGGTTGAAGTGCTCGGGCAGCAGCTCGCCGCCTTCGCACAGCAGCACCGCGCGCTCGACCAGGCCTTTGAGCTCGCGCACGTTGCCGGGGAAGGCGTAGCCGGCCAGGTGCTCCAGGGCGGCATCGCTCCAGCGGCAGGCGTCGCGCTGCAGCAGGCCACTGGCGGTGCTGGCGAAGTGGCGGGCGAGCAGCAGGATGTCTTCGTCGCGCTCGCGCAGCGGCGGCAGCTCGATGGGGAAATGCGACAGGCGATAGAACAGGTCTTCGCGGAAACGGCCTTCCTCGACACGTTTGCGCAGTTCCTGGTGGGTGGCGGCGACGATGCGCACGTCCACCTTGTGCGTCTCGCTGCTGCCCAGGGGACGCACTTCGCCCTCCTGCAGCACGCGCAGCAGCTTGGCTTGCAGGGTCAGCGGCATGTCGCCGATCTCGTCGAGGAACAGGGTGCCGCCATCGGCGGCATCGAAGAGGCCCGGCTTGTCACGGTCGGCACCGGTGAAGGCGCCGCGGCGGTAGCCGAACAGCTCGCTCTCCAGCAGGTTCTCCGGCAATGCTGCGCAGTTCTGCACGATGAACGCCTTGCTGCGCCGCGCGCCGCAATCGTGGATGGCGCGGGCGACCAGCTCCTTGCCGGTACCGGTCTCGCCAGTGAGCAGCACACTGACCGGGCTGTGCAGCACCTTGCCGATCAGCTGGTAGACGCGGCGCATGGCCTGGCTCTGGCCGAGCAGGCCATAACCGCTGGCGCAGGGTGTACCCGGAGCGGGCGAAGCCGGTTCAGGGGTCTCTGGAGCACGTAGGCGCTGCAGCAGTTGCAACTGGGCCAGAGCGAAACTGCCGAGCTGGGCGAAGGAAGCGGCGAAGCCCTGCAGGCTGCGCCGCTCGTGGCTGGCCACCAGCAGCAGGCCGCGGGTATGGCCGGCGCCATCGTGCAGCGGCAGGCACAGCAGGCTGCGCCAGGCGTGGCCAGCTTCCGGCAGGCAGGCGATGCTGTGCAGGGCGCTGTCGAGCTCGTCGATGCACAGCACCTGGTTCTGGCACAGGCAGTACTGCAGCAGCTGCTCGCCGTCGTAGTCGCTCGGCAGGCTGGCCGCCTGGCGCGGTTGCAGCAGGCCGTCCAGCCACTCCGCGCTCATCATCAGGCGGGTATTGGTGTGATCCAGCAGGTACAGCTGGCCCAGCGCGCAGTCGGCCAGCTCGGCGGCGGCGCGCACCAGCTCGGCGAGCAGGCGCTCGCCGCTGGCGGCGCCAGCCAGCGTGGCGTAGCGGCCGAGCAGGGCCTCGGCGTAGCGCAGCGGTTGCGGGACTTCGGCGAACATCGGCGGCACCTCAGGCGAACTCGCAGGTCACCGCCGAATCGGCGTCCAGCGTGGCGTGCACGCGCTGCAGGCTTTCGCCGGCGGCCATGGCGTCGAGCAGGCGGTCGACCACCAGCGGCTGCAAGTGCTGGTCGATCAGGTGGTCGATCAGACGGGCGCCGCTGTCGCCATGGGTGCAGCGCTCGGCCAGGTGCTCGACCAGGCCGTCGCAGTGGCTGAAGGCGAGCTGGCGACGGGCCAGGCGCTCGCCGAAACGGGCCAGCTTGAGGCCGACCAGCTGGCGCAGCAGGTCGCCGTCCATGGGGTAGTAGGGCACCACGCGCATACGCCCGAGCAGGGCCGGCTTGAAGTGCTGGGTCAGTTGCGGGCGGATGGCCAGTTCCAGATCCTCGGCGGCCGGGCGCTGGCCGCCGGCGCAGAGGCTGGCGATGCGTTCGCTGGCGAGGTTGCTGGTCATCAGGATCAGACAGTTGCGGAAGTTGATCTCGCGCCCTTCGCCGTCGTTGGCCACGCCCTTGTCGAAGATCTGGTAGAAGACGTTCATCACGTCCGGGTCGGCCTTCTCCACCTCGTCGAGGAGAATCACCGAATAAGGCTTCTGCCGCACCGCCTCGGTGAGCATGCCGCCTTCGCCATAACCGACGTAGCCGGGCGGCGCGCCGATCAGCCGCGAGACGGTGTGTTTTTCCTGGAACTCGGACATGTTGATCACGGTGAGGAAGCGCTCACCGCCATACAGCAGGTCGGCCAGGGCCAGGGCTGTCTCGGTCTTGCCGACGCCGCTGGGGCCGACCAGGAGGAACACGCCCACCGGGGCATCGGCCCGGTTGAGGCCGGCGGCGGTGGCGCGCATGGCCTTGTCCAGCGCCTGGATCGCCTGCTCCTGACCGCGCACGCGCTGGCGCAGGTCGTCGGCGAAAGTGATGACCTTGGTGTTGTGCTCACGGGCCAGTTGGCTCAGCGGCACGCCGGTCCAGTGGCTGATCACTTCGGCCACCAGGCGCGGGCAGACCTCGAAGCTGACCAGACGCTCGCTGGCCTGGGCGGCAGCCAGCTCGGCCTGGATCGCGCGCAGTTCGGCTTCCAGTTCTTCCAGGCTCGGGCGTGGTTCGTCGCTGGCCTCTTCATCGTTACCCAGACGCGCGGCGGCGCATTGCTTGCGCTGCTCCAGCAGCCGTTCGGCCAGTTCACGCTGCACGGCCCAGCGGGTTTCCACCTGCTCCAGCTCGGCGCGGGCGGCGACCAGGCGGGTTTCCAGGGCATCCAGGGCTTCGCCGTCGATGCTCAGGCCGGCGTCCAGGTCGCGGCGCATGGCCTCGCCCTGGCGCTCGCCCTCGGCGATCTCGCCGCGCAGGCGCTCCAGCGCCTCGGGCGCAGCAGCCAGGCTGATGCGCACACGGGCGCAGGCGGTGTCGAGCACGTCCACCGCCTTGTCCGGCAGCTGACGGCCGGCCAGGTAGCGCGCCGACAGCTCGGCGGCGGCGACCACGGCGTCGTCGCGCAGGTAGATGCCGTGGCTCTTCTCGTACACCGGCGCCAGGCCGCGAAGAATGGTCACCGCCTCCTCGACGGTCGGCTCGTGCAGTTGCACCGGCTGGAAGCGACGGGCCAGGGCCGGGTCCTTCTCGAAATACTTCTTGTATTCGCTCCAGGTGGTGGCGGCGATGGTACGCAGCTCGCCACGGGCCAGCGCCGGCTTGAGCAGGTTGGCGGCATCGCCGCTGCCGGCCTGGCCACCGGCGCCGATCAGCGTATGGGCCTCGTCGATAAACAGGATGATCGGCTTGGGCGAGGCCTTGACCTCGTCGATCACGCCCTGCAGGCGGCGCTCGAACTCGCCCTTGACGCTGGCGCCGGCCTGCAGCAGGCCGAGGTCCAGGCACAGCAGCTCGACGCCCTTGAGCACCTGCGGCACCTCGCCAGTGGCGATGCGCAGGGCCAGGCCCTCGACGATGGCGGTCTTGCCCACGCCGGCCTCGCCGACCACGATGGGGTTGTTCTTGCGCCGGCGGGCGAGGATATCGACCATCTGGCGGATCGCGCCGTCGCGGCACAGCACCGGGTCGAGCTTGCCGTCGCGGGCCTGCTGGGTGAAGTTGTGGGTAAAGCGCGCCAGGTTCGACTCGCCCGGCGCCGCCGCTTTGCCGCCCGCGGCTTGCGGCTGCTGGCTAAGGGCGAAGTCGCGCAGACGCTCGGCATTGAGCTTGCTCAGCAGCGTCTGATAACGGCTGCCGGCGTAGCGCATGGGATTGCGCAGCAGGGCGAGGATCAGCGCGGCCTGGTCGATCTGGCTGGCGCCCAGTTCGAGGTTGGCCACCAGCAGGGCGTCCTGCAGCCACTGCACCAGTTCGGCAGAAAACACCGGGTTGCGCGACTCGCTGTGCTCGCCGCGCGGCTGCAGCGCCTGGGCCAGCTCGCCGGCATCGATCTCGGCATCCTGCAGGGCGCGCGCCAGCAGGCTTTCCGGGCGCTCGAGCAGGCCCAGCAGCAGATCCTCGACGAGGATCTTGTTGCCGCCGCGTACCACGCAGCGTTCGGCGGCCATCTCCAGGTCGCGCTTGCTCGCGGCGTCCAGGGCTTGAACCAGTTGTTGCAGGTCGACGTTGATCATTTCATCTGTCCTTAATGAATCTTGCTGCCGAGGGTGACCAGACCGTCGGCGTTGTCGCGACCGAGCCAGGTGGTCCAGCCCAGCAGGCAGGGGTTGCCTTCACCGATGCGCAGGTCGCGGATTTCGTCCTGACGCAGCTCCAGGCGGATGTCGTAGTCCAGCGGATCGCGCAGGGTGAAGCGCACTAGCGCGCAGAGCGGCTGGTAACCCGTGCCGATCGGCAGGAACTCGTGAAAGCGCGTCCAGCCCAGCTGGCGCACGTGGATGCGGAACTTGCCACCGCGGTCGCGTACGCGCTCGCCGAGCACGGTGTCTTCGCCGAGCAGGCTGTTGGCGCGGCCGAGGCGGTTGCGCTGCTCCTCCAGCACCACCACCTGGCGCTCCAGGCATTGCTCGATGAACAGTTCGGCGTGCTTGAAGTAGTAACGCAGCACCGACTCGATCAGCGCCGCCGAGTGGGCGCGCAAACTGAGCAGGCCTAGGTAGGGCAGCAGGCGCTTCCAGTTCAGCTCCTGGGCCTGGCGGATCTGCTCGCTACCCAGGCCGATCAGGGCGAACAGCTGCGCGGAGAAGGCGTCCATCGCCCCGCTCTGGAAGCTGGCGCGGTAGCGGTACTTCTGCCAGATCGGCAGCAGCAGGCGCTGCAGACGGTTGTTGAACAGGTCGAGGAAATCGCGGGTCGGGTTGCCGTCCTCGCTGTAGCCCAGGGCCTGCTCGCTGTAGAAGGCCGGCAACGGCGAGCCGCCGCCGAACAGGCCGACCAGGTTGACGCGCATGCGCGCGCGCAGCTCGCCGTGCTCCTCGAAGAACTGCACGCGATCGATATCGCTGCTGGGAAAACCCAGGCTCGGGTTGGCCTGGAATTCCAGGTACTCGTAGAGGCGCTCCTCATCCAGTTGCGGATGGGCGACCTTGAGGCGCTCCAGCACCAGCTGTACGGCCTGGAACAGGCTGTACTCGCGGATGCCTTTGCTCAATCGAGTTAGAGCAGGGGCTGTTGCCCCATACGTGGCGTCCATTTGTACAACTCTCCCTGTGTGCTCTGAACGTGCAGCTCGTGGTAGCTGTTGAGGCTGGCGTAGAGGGCGAAAAACTCATTGAGTACCGAAGCGAAGAGGAACAGGTCGCCCTCGCCCAGGTAGCCGTCCGGGTTCATGCTCAGTTCGGTGCGCACGCCGCGCACCGGCAGGCCGCGGTGCAGGCGGTCGACATGGCGGTGGCCGATGCTCTTGAGGCCGCCGAGCAGACGCTTGCTGACGCGCTCGGCATGCTGGTCGTAGTAGCGCGGCAGGTCGTAGGTCTCGAGGATCACCTTGAGCGCCTCGACGTTGGCCAGCGACAGGTAGTTCAGCGACATGTTGGAAATCAGCTTCCACAGGAAGTCGCGGTGCAGCGGCGGCGCATAGCAGGGCGTGACCGCGCTGATGTTGCGGAAGCTGAGAAAATCCGGGGTGTCCTCGCTGGGCAGGCAGATATCGCCCAGGCTCAGCTGACGCGGCAGGTTCTGGTTGGTGCAGGTCAGCTCGATGGACAGCGTCTCGTGCTGATCGAGGTTGCGCAGGCCGAAGCTGAGCCAGGTCTCCAGGCCGTCGCCGAGCATCGACGGCTGCTGGCGCACGCTGTAGTGCGGACGCGCCACCGGCACGTCGAAGCTGGGGTCGTGCTCGAACGACTCGAACGGCACGTACTCCTCGTAGCCCATGCCGCCCGGCTTCCAGCCGGTGACGCGGTCCACCGAGAACACGCCGCAGTGCTGCGCGTCGAATTCGGCCGGCAGCAGCAGGTACTGGTCCTGCTTGCCGTCGAGGCGGATCGGGATGGCGTCGTGCTGGAACAGGTTGACCACCGGCGTGCAGTACAGGCGCACGTTTTCCAGGGTCGGGCGGATGCGCTGCACGCCGGCCTTGTGGATATCGAAGCGCAGCTCCAGACCGCGCGCCTGCTTGAGCAGATCCTCGGGCAAGCTGTGAATGGCATCCAGGCCGAGCAGGTCGACGAAGAGGAACTTGTCCTGGAAGGCGAAGTATTCCTGCAGATAGCGGTAGCCGCGGAAAGTATTGAGCGGGTAGGGGATCAGCGCCTCGTCCTCGGCGAACCCCACCGGCTGCACCTGCTCGGGCCTGAGCTGCAGCGTACCCAGAGCCTGGCCATGGGCATCCTGTAGCGGCTTGCCGGCCTCGTCGAGCAGCACTAGCTGGATGCCGCCGAGGTTGCGCAGCAGCGCCAGGTAGAGCATCTGGCCGATATAGCGCTCGCCGGCCAGGTGCAGACGCAGCTTGTTCAGGCCGATCTCGCCGAGATGGCCGTCGGCGCTCATGCCCAGACGCAGGCTGAGCAGTGCGCCGTCGCCCTTGACCGAGTAGTCCAGGCCGTTCAGCGCCAGCGGCAGCACCTCGGTGGGGTAGCAGGTGCGAAAGCGGCAGGTGACCCCTTCGATGGCCTTGGCCTCCACCGGCGTGCCGCGCTTGACCGGCAAGGCCGGACCGGGACGGGTCAGCGGGTCGAACTGCAGCATGCTGAAGGCCGGCAGCGGACGCATATAGTTCGGCCACAGCAGGTGCATCAGCGAATGGGTCAGCTCCGGCAGCTCGTCGTCGAGCTTCTGCCGCAGACGCCCGGTAAGGAAGGCGAAACCTTCGAGCAGGCGCTCGACATCCGGATCACGCCCGGCCTGGCCGAGGAACGGCGCCAGCGCCGGGCTGCGCTCGGCGAAGCGCTTGCCCAGTTGGCGCAGGGCGGTGAGTTCGCTTTGGTAGTAGTGGTTGAAAGACATCAGGCAGGGGACTCCGTGTCGTCGCCGGCAAAGGCTTCCTGCAATTGCACGTATTCACGCCAGGCTTCTGGGTGGGCGGGGTCTTGCAGCCACTCTTGGCGCTGCTCTCGAGTCAGCGATTGCCAGTAGGGCCACCAACAGTGCTGCCACCAGTGCTCGAGGTTGCCTTGCAGGCTACCCAAACCACTTGCGTCGACACCGGGAAATGCCTCCCATGGCGCAGGCGGTACGAGCAAAGAGGGCGAGAACTGTTTCATCACCGTCATCTCAACCGCCAATCAACACGGTGCCGGAGCCAGCCACCACGGTATTGCCATGGCTGCCGACTGAACCCACCACCGCCGCCGGCTTGCCGTTGATCAGCACGGTGGGAATCACCGCGCCGGCCATGGCGCCGCCGCAGGCGGAGGCGTCGCCCATGCGCGCGGCGGGCAGGCTGTCGAACAGCACGTCGGGCGAGCCGGCGGCGATCGGGTTGGTGCCGTGGCCGGGAATCGGGCAGGCGGTGGGATCGCCGAGGCGGGCTGCGGGTTTACCGGACATGTGAGGCT
>MTEW01004935.1_pt3 | contig 14799 bp, 13 predicted proteins | sample 1042681 | NCBI WGS metagenome assembly MTEW01 (sample SAMN06185811, study PRJNA358809) | soil metagenome | isolation source: soil biostimulated with citrate as carbon source | place: India | collected 2015-05-23
GGCCGACCTGGGGATATTTCGCTACGAGCAGGTGCCGATCACTCCGGGCTCGCGCGGTTTCCGCTGCCGCCAGGACGTCGACGACTACCTGCACCTACGCCTCTGCCGCGACGCCTTCGACGCCGGCATGGCGGTAACCGAAGTGCTGCAACTGCTCGGTGATTTCGCCACCGACAACCCGCATATCGGCGAGCGCCACCAGCGCCTGCTGCTGCGCCTGGCCCAGCAACTGGAGCGCGCCGGCGAGCTGGAGTCGGCGCTGACGCTGTACCGCGACACCAGCGCGGTCGGCTCGCGGCAGCGGCAGATCCGCGTGCTGGAGCGCCTGGGCCGCGATGCCGAGGCGCTGGCCCTGGCCGAACAGGTCATCGATTCGCCATATAACGGCGAGGAGGCGCAGCTGGCCGAACGCGCGCGCACCCGTCTGTGCAGACGCCTCGGTCTGCCGGCTCCGGCCAGGGCGGCGAAGCTGGTGGAGGATCGAATCGACCTGCTCCTGCCACGCGCCGCCAGCGTCGAGCTGGCCGTGGCCGCGTATCTGGCCGAACCCGATGCGCCGGTGCATTACGTGGAGAACACGCTGATCTGCGGGCTGTTCGGCCTGCTCTGCTGGGAGGCGATCTTCGCCCCGCTGCCCGGCGCCTTCTTCCACCCCTTCCACGCCGGCCCGGTGGACCTGCACCGCGCCGACTTCCACGCCCGGCGCAGCGAGCTGTTCGCCACCTGCCTGGCGCGCCTGGACGACGGCAGCTACATCGAGGCCATGCGCCGCACCCATGCCGAGAAGTTCGGCATCCAGTCACCCTTCGTGTTCTGGGAGCTGCTCGACGCCGAGCGCCTGGAGCAGGCGCTGGCCTGCCTGCCGCCGGCACACCTGGGCGCCTGGTTTCGCCGCCTGCTTGCCGATATCCGCGAGAACCGCGCCGGCATGCCCGACCTGATCCAGTTCTGGCCGGACGAGCGGCGCTACCGGATGATTGAGGTGAAAGGCCCGGGCGACCGCCTCCAGGACAACCAGAAACGCTGGCTGGCGTTCTGCGCCGAGCACGGCATGCCGGTCAGCGTCTGCTACGTGGAGTGGGCCGAGTGAGCCTGCGCATCGCCGTGCGCGAGCTGTGCGAGTTCACCGCCAAGGAGGGCGACCTCGACCTGCGCTTCACCCCCTCGCCCACCGCTCAGGAGGGTATCGCGGGGCATGCCACGGTGGTCGCCCGACGCGGCCCCGACTATATGTCCGAGCTGGCCGTAAGTGGCGAGTTCGAAGAACTGACGGTCAGCGGCCGCATCGACGGCTTCGACCCGCAGTTTCGCCTGCTGGAAGAGATCAAGACCCACCGCGGCGACGTCGCGCGCATCACGGCCAACCATCGCCTGCTGCACTGGGCGCAGGTCAAGGTCTACGGCTGGCTGCTGTGCCAGGCGCTGGAACTCGATGAGCTGGACCTGGCGGTGGTGTACTTCAACGTCATCAGCCAGAAGGAAACGGTGTTTCGCGAGCGCCACTCTGCCTGCGCATTGCGCGAGTTCTTCGAGCTGCAATGCCGCCGCTATATCCACTGGGCGCGGCAGGAGCAGGCCCATCGCCTGGCGCGCGACGCGGCGCTGACCACGCTGCGTTTTCCCTACGCCGAATTTCGCCATGGCCAGCGGCAACTGGCCGAGGCCGTGTACCGCGCCGCGCGCGACGGCCATTACCTGTTGGCGCAGGCCACTACCGGCATCGGCAAGACCCTCGGCACCCTGTTCCCGCAGCTCAAGGCCATGCCCGGCCAGCAGCTCGATCGCCTGTTCTTCCTCAGCGCCAAGACCCCGGGCCGGCGCCTGGCGCTGGACGCCCTGCAGCGCCTGCGCCAGCCCGAGACGCCGCTGCGGGTGCTGGAGCACGTGGCCCGCGACAAGGCCTGCGAGCATCCGGACAAGGCCTGCCACGGCGAATCCTGCCCACTGGCCAGGGGCTTCTACGATCGCCTGCCGGCGGCGCGCAGCGCGGCGCTGAAGGAGCGCTGGCTGGATCAGCAGGCCGTGCGCGAGATCGCCATCGCCCACGGCATCTGCCCCTACTACCTGAGCCAGGAGCTGTGCCGCTGGAGCGACGTGGTGGTGGGCGACTACAACTACTACTTCGACCTCGGCGCCCTGCTGCACAGCCTGACTCTGGTCAACCAGTGGCGCGTCTGCCTGCTGGTGGACGAGGCGCACAACCTGGTCGAACGCGGCCGCAGCATGTACAGCGCCGAGCTGGACCAGGCGCGCTTCAAGGCCATGCGCCGCGACGCCCCGGCCAAGCTCAAAGGCGTGCTGGAGCGGGTCGACCGCCACTGGAACCAGCTGCACCGCGAGCAGCAGGTGCCCTATCAGGTCCATCCGCTGGCACCGGACCTGCTGCTCGCCGCCCTGGGCAAGGCGGTCAGCGCCATCACCGATCACCTGACCGATCAGCCCGAGGGTAACGCCGGCGAACTGCTGCGTTTCTACCTCGACGCCATGCTGTTCTGTCGCCTGGCCGAGAGCTTCGGCCCACACTCGCTGTTCGACATCAGCCGCGTCGAGGGCGACAAGGGCCGCAGCTACTCCACACTGTGCATCCGCAACGTCCTGCCGGCGCCCTTTCTCGGCCCGCGCTTCGAGCAGGCGCACAGCGCCACGCTGTTCTCCGCCACCCTCAGCCCCAGCCACTACTACCTCGACCTGCTCGGCCTGCCGCAGGAGACCCAGTGCCTGGACGTCGACTCGCCGTTCCACGCCGAGCAGTTGCAGGTGCGTGCGGTACGCAACCTGTCGACCCGCTACCGCGACCGCGACGCCTCGCTGGCGCCGATCTGCCGGCTGATCGCCCGCCAGTACGGCGAACGGCCGGGCAACTACCTAGCCTTCTTCAGCAGCTACCAGTACCTGCAACAGGTGCTGGACCTGCTGGCCCGCGAGCATCCCGAGATTCCCCTCTGGGTGCAGTCGCGGCAGATGGACGAGGCGGCGCGCCAGGGCTTTCTCGAACGCTTTCAGGTCGGCGGGCGCGGCATCGGCTTCGCTGTGCTCGGCGGGGTGTTTGGCGAAGGCGTCGACCTGCCCGGCGAACGCCTGATCGGCGCCTTCGTCGCCACCCTCGGCCTGGCCCAGGTCAACCCGATCAACGAGGAAATCCGCCAGCGCATGCACGCGCTGTTCGGCGACGGCTACGACTACACCTACCTCTACCCCGGCCTGCAGAAGGTGGTGCAGGCCGCCGGTCGGGTGATCCGCACCACCGAGGACGAAGGTGTGCTCTACCTGATCGACGACCGCTTCGCCCGCCAGGAAGTGCGCCGCCTGCTGCCGAGCTGGTGGCAGGTCGAGGCCATCCGCCTGCCCGCAGAAACGACGAAGGCGCCCGAGCGGGCGCCTTCAGTCGAAACCTGAGCGAGGCGGCATCAGCCGATACGGCTGGCGCCGACGCGGTCTGCACCATCGGCGGCGATGCGGTTCACACCCACGCGATCCGCGCCATCGGCAGCGATGCGATTGACGCCCACGCGGTCCGCACCATCGGCAGCGATACGATTGACGCCTACGCGATCCGCGCCATCGGCGGCGATGCGATTGACGCCGACGCGGTCCGCGCCATCGGCAGCGATGCGATTGACGCCGACACGGTCTGCACCGTCGGCAGCGATACGATTGACGCCCACGCGATCCGCGCCGTCGGCGGCGATGCGATTGACGCCGACGCGGTCCGCGCCGTCGGCGGCGATACGATTGACGCCGACACGGTCCGCGCCGTCGGCAGCGATGCGATTGACGCCAACACGGTCCGCACCATCGGCAGCGATGCGATTGACGCCAACACGGTCCGCACCATCTTCGGCAACCACCGGGGCAGCGAGTTGTTCAACGGAAACCTGCGGCAGGGCGAAAGCGCTGGCGGACAGGGCGGCGATAACGAAGCTGGCGAGGATTTGCTTTTTCATGGTCAGGCTCCTGAGCGGGCTGGAAAGTGGCTACGGAACCTATGCTACCCATATTAATTTGATTAAAAAGCGCAAATAAACAAACAAAACAATCGTATATTTCGATTAATTTAGCGACGGCGCGGACCGTAGGGTGCGCCGTGCGCACCAAGGCAGCACACCAGCCAAAAACCCATCGCTTGCGCTATTGATCGACAACCCCGTACAGGCGGTGCGCGCGGCGCACCCTACGGGGCTCCAACAAGACCGAAAAGATCAGGCCGTACGGGGCGCCGGACGCCCCAGGCACCATACGAGCTCACTATCTGCGGCGCCCTACGCCGGCAGTATCAGGCGCGCCTCCACGCCACCTTCGACATTACCGATCTGCAATTCACCGCCATGCAGCTCGGCCACTTCCTGCACGAAGTTCAGGCCCAGCCCGGTGCTCTTGCGGCCACCGTTGGGGCGCGGCAGGGAGTAGAAGCGCTCGGTCAGGCGCGCCAGGGCGTACTCGGGGATGGCTTCGCCCTGGTTGAACAGGCGCAGCACGGTGCGCTCGCCCTGGCGCTCGGCGGCGATGCGGATGCATCCGCCGGGCGGGGTGAAGTCCAGGGCGTTGTCCAGCAGGTTGGCCAGCGCCTGACGCAGCAGAAAGCGTTCGCCGCGCAGGCTCAGGTTCGCCGGCACGGCCGGCTCGACCCGCAGGCCGGCAGCGACAATGCGCGCCTGCTGCGCCTGCAGCAACTCCTCGACCAGCGCCGCCAGCGGCACCGCCACGCGCTCCTCCAGGCCCTGGCGTTGTTCCACCTGGGCCAGGTGCAGCAGGCGTTCGATGAGGTTCTGCAGGCGCGCGCTTTCCTGCTGGATATTGGCCACGAAGCGCTGGCGCTGCTCGGCTGGCATGTTACCGTCGAGCAGTTCGGCCGCGCCACGGATGGCGGCCAGCGGACTTTTCAGCTCGTGGGTCAGGGTGTGCACGTAGCGCTCGACGTAGGCCTTGCCCTCCAGCTCGGTGCGCATGCGCTCCACCGCCACGGCCAGTTGCCCCAGCTCGCCACCGCGTACCTGTGGCGCCTCGGCGCGCTGGCCCTCGCTGACCGCCTGGGCGTAGCGGGTGAGCTTGCCCAGGGCGGCGCCGAGCCACCAGGAGAGCAGTGCACCGATCAGCAGGCCCAGACCGATCAGCCCGGCGCCGAGCCAGCCCAGGCGCGTTTGCGAGCGCTCGATATAGGGCTGCAGGGTGCGGTTGGGCTTGGCCACCGAGACCACGCCGATGATCCGCTCGCCATCTTTGATCGGCGCGGCGACGTACATCACCGAGGAGTCGGGGTCTTCCGGGTCCTCGCGGGTCGAGCGCGCACCGTACTGGCCGCGCAGGGTGAGCAGCACGTCGTTCCAGCGCGAGTAATCCTGGCCCACCGCCTGGCCGGTGGAGTCGAGCAGCACCATCCCCTGGGCGTCGGTGACGTAGATGCGATGGTTGACCTCAGCCTTGGTCAGGCCCCAGATGCTCGCCTGCGGCTGGCGCCTGCCGTAGGCTTCCAGCGCCTCGGTCAGGCGGCCCTGGCCGAGGGTGCCGGCCTTGAGCTCATCGCGCAGGATCTCGGCCAGCAGGTTGGCGGTATCGACCAGGGTTTCCTCGGTGCTCTGGCGCACGCCGGGACGGATTTCGTCCATCACCGTACTCAGCACGAACCAGCCGGCCAGGCCGACGAAGAGGAAGTAGACGAGGAAGATGCGTACGCCCAGCGGCATGGTAAGAGCCTCTCTCCGATCTGGCGAGCTAGAGGGAAACGGTGGCGCAAACGCCCGAGGAAGCGGAGTTTACAAGGGTAAATGAGCATTCCGAAGGCGTTTGCAACGTCGTTTAGCCGACGTGCAGCAGATCCTTGAGAGGCTCTAGCTCTCCGGCTGGTAGCTGTAGCCCAGGCCGCGATGGGTCTGGATCGGCTCTTCGGCTGGGGCGATGGCACGCAGCTTGGCGCGCAGGCTCTTGATGTGGCTGTCGATGTTGCGCTCGTAGCCGACCTCGCTGGCCACGCCGAGGGCGTCGAGCAACTGCTCGCGGGAATAGACCCGACGCGGCTGGCCGAGCAAGGTACGCAGCAGGCGGAACTCGTGACGGGTCAGACTAAGGGCCTGGCCATGGTAGTGGATGCAGAACGCCGCATCGTCGATCTGAAAGGCGCTCGCGGCGCCGGCGGCCGGCGTTTCACGCGGCGCCATGCGCTTGAGGATGACCTTGACCCGGGCGGCCACCTCGCGCGGGCTGAAGGGCTTGACCACGTAGTCGTCGGCGCCGATTTCCAGGCCCACCACGCGGTCGATCTCCTCGCTGCGGGCGGTGAGGAAGATCACCGGCACCTCGGAAAAGCGGCGCAGGCGCTTGCACACTTCGAAGCCGCTGATATCCGGCAGGCCGACATCGAGAATGGCCAGGTCGAAGGCGCCGTTTTCCAGCAGCGTCAAGGCCTCGCCGCCCAGGCTTGACCAGCGCGTGACGAAGCCTTCGGCCTGCAGGGCGTAGACCAAGGTATCGGCAATCGCGGCTTCGTCTTCGACTATCAGTATCTGCGGCATCGGGCGTCCTGCACCTGGAGTTCGGCAGCGGCAGACTGCCGAGGGCTGGGACCAGCGTCAAGCGGGGATGGGCGTGGGGCAGATGACCCGCCAGCAAATATCGGCGGTTGCCCTCGCCCCAAGGGATAGCGAGCGGCTCGTTCTTACGGAATCTCGCCGCGAATGTACTGCTCCAGCTGGCGGATCAGGTTGGCCTGTTCGGCAATGGTGTCCTTGACCAGATCGCCGATGGACAGCAGGCCGATCAGTTCGCCTTCGGCCAGCACCGGCAGGTGGCGCAGGCGACGTTCGGTCATCAGCTCCATGCAGTGCTGCACGCTGTCGCGCGGGCCGACGCTGATGACGTCGCGGGTCATGATGTGGCTGATCTTGGTCTCGAGCACGGAGAGGTCGGCCAGCGCCACCTTGCGCACGTAATCGCGCTCGCTGACGATGCCGACCAGGCGCCCGCCGGACATGACCACCAGGGCGCCCACGCCCTTCTCGGCCATGATCCGCAGGCCGTCGACCAGCGAATCTTCGCTGTCGACGCTGTAAACGTAGGCGTAGGGCTTGCTACGAAGCACTTCGGCAGCGGTTTTCATCGGCGCGGCTCCTGTTGTTTTTTTCGTTTTTAACAGAGTTGGCCGCCGCGGTCAGCCTCAGTCGAGCCTGAAGCGACCGGTGTTCTGCGCCAGGCCCTCGCTGCCGCGGCGCAACTGCTCGGCTGCACTGCTCACCGCCTGAGCGCCATCGAGCAACTGGCCGGCGGCCTGATCGACCTGCTGGATATTGCCACTGACCTCGTCGGCGGTGGCCGCCTGCTGCTCGGCGGCGGTGGCGATCTGCGCCAGGCGGTCGCTGACGCGCTGCACCGAGTCGACAATGTTCTGCAGCTCGTCGCCCATGGCCAGAACGCTGCCGATGTCGCCATCGGCCTGACCGCAGGCCTCTTCCATCAGGGTGACCGACTGGCCGACCACGCGTTGCAGGTTGTCGACGGTCTGGGCGATCTCCTGGGTCGAGTCCTGGGTGCGCTTGGACAGCGAGCGCACCTCGTCGGCGACCACGGCGAAGCCGCGTCCGGCCTCACCGGCGCGGGCCGCCTCGATGGCGGCGTTGAGCGCCAGCAGGTTGGTCTGCTCGGCAATGCCCTTGATCACTTCCACCACCCGATTGATCTGCTGGGTCTGCTCGCGCAGTTGCTGCAGGGCGGCGGCGCTGTCGCCGAGGCGACTGCTCAGCTGACGCATGCTGGCGCTGGTGCGCTCGCTGCGCTGGTTGCTGCTCATGGCCACCTCGCGGGTCTGCTGGGCCTCCACGGCCGCCTGCTCGCAGCTCTGCGCCACGCTCTGTGCGGTGGCGGCCATCTGCGTGGCGGCCGTGGCGATCTGGCTCATCTGCGCCTGCTGCTGTTCGACGGCGTCCAGCGCATCGCGCGCCTGGCCGCCAAGCAGCTGCACGGTGGCGTCGAGCTGCCGGCTTTCACGGTTGACGCCCTGCAGCGAATCGCGCATCTGCTCGACCGCAGTGTTCAGCGCCTGGGCGATGGCGGCCAGATCGTCACGCCCGTTGACCTGCATGTGCACGCGCAGGTCGCCGTCACGCAGGCCGCGCGCCGCGTCGATGATGCGGGTGGTGCCGAGGCGGATCGAGGCGTTGAGACACAGCAGCACGTAGAGCGCCAGCACGGTCAGCAGGCTGAAGGCGCCGATCACTTCGATCATCGAGCTCAGCGACTCCTGTCGATACTCGCCGAGGCTGGCGGTGAACTGCCGGTAGACCGCCTGCTGCAGGCCGTGCAGCTGACCCTCCAGCGCCTCCACACGCTGCACGAACTGCTCGGGCGTGAGGGCCATGGGGCTGGCCTCGAACATGTCGCGGTCGATCTGCTGGAGGAAATCGTCGAATGCCGCGAGCGCGCTTTCGAACGGCGCACCGAGCTGACGCATGGTCTGCGGCGCCTCGCGCGACAGGGTGGTCTGCGCCTTGACCAGTTGCGCACGCTGCTCGTCCAGGCTGCGCCGCAGGTCGCGGATCAGCACCCGGCTCTGCAGGGTGAAATGCTGCGACACCACCGCGCCATGCCCCTGGGCGGCAAAGGTGCCGAGCTGTTCGAGCAGGCGCGGCAGGATGTAGGTGACCTGCTCCATCATCAGGTAGGTATCCAGACGTGGATCGAGGATCAGGCCGCTGTCGGTGGCCACCTGCTCGCGCAGGGCGATCAGGTACAGCAGGGCCCTCTGGTAGCGCTCCAGCGCATCGGGCAGGGCCACCTTGCCCAGCCCTGCAGCACGCAGGCTGTCACGCTCACCTTGCAGGGACTGAAAATGCTGACGCGCCTGCTCGCTGATCAGGCTGCTTTGCAAGGGCTCGGCTGCCGCCTGCAGGGCCTGGTCGAGCTGCGCCTCACGCTGTTGCAGCAGCCCTTCGGCGGCCTTTTCGGTGCCTTTCCAGCGCGCCAGCAGGGTGCGCTGGGCGATCAGTTCCAGCTGCACCGTCGCCATTCGCTCCAGGGCCTGAGCGCCCTCGACTTCCTGATCGACCGATTGCAGGCGGGCCCGGTAATCGCTGCTGATCACCCACAAGGCGTAGCCCAGCGGCAATGCGAACAACAGGAACACCAGCTGGAACTTGTGGGCAAAACTGAAACGCTGTAGCAGCCGTACACCCGGCTCGAGTACTCCCGTCATTGCGACACCTCAGCGACCTAAAGGGCCTACAGGCCTGGCGAAGAATTGCACTTAGCAAAAAGCAGGCCCGCTGCCGCTCAACCAGAAGGGGCATCACGGGGCACTCGCGTCGAGTGTACTGGCCAATGAGTATCAGCCTTTTCCGAAATGCGACAATTAACTCAGCATTGTGGACGGTCGCGGGTGTAGCGCTCCGCCGGATCCACTGCCGCACCAAGATCGCGCATGGCACTGGCACCGATCAGTAGAGGGTAGCGGAAGGTGCTGCGGTCGGTGAGATTGACTTCGATGGTGCGTTTCTCGTCGCCCAGGCAGATCGGCATCTCGATCACCGGACGCTGCGAATAGGCCACCTCGGCCGGGGCCGGCGCATCCGACTCCTCGCTGCGTTTCTTGATCTCGGCGATGCGGATCAGGGGGTGCTCGTAAAGGGTGTCGTCGGCCCCCTCCACCGCCAGGCGAAAGCGCACCCAATCCTCGCCGTCGCGCTTGAACGGCTCGATATCTTTGGCCGACAGGGACGCGGTCATCGCACCGGTGTCCATCTTGGCCTTGAGGGTCTGGCCCAGGGCGGGCAGTTTGATCAGCTCGTAGCGGCCGTAGAGATCGGGTTGCTGATTGGCCATGGTCGGCAGGCTGACGGCGGCGGCCAGCAGAAGCAGGGCGTATTTCAAAACGGGGCACTCCTGTGCAGGGGAAGTCCCGTTTTCCGACTGCAGCAGGTCCGTGGTGTTCCCCTTGCGGGATTACAAAGGGTTACCGCCGGCGTGGCTGGGGCGTGCCGCTCCACAGTTCCTCGAGGTGTTCGAAGCCCCAGGCCGCCGCCGATTCCCGCCCGACGATGCGATCCTGGGCTGTCGGCTTGCTCAGGTCGATCACCACCGGCGGGATCGGCAGCTTCGACTTGGCCAGGAAGAACGCCTTGACCCTGGGCACCAGCAGCGACTTGGCATTCTGCTCCAGCACCACCGCCAGGCGGCCGCTTTCCAGGCGTACCAGCGAACCGACCGGGTATATGCCGACGGTCTTGACGAAGGCCTGGAACACCGCCTCATCGAAGTGCCCCTTCCACTCGGCCATCTTGCGGATCGATTCGGCCGGGTCCCACCCCGCCTTGTAGGGGCGATTGGAGGTGATGGCGTCGTAAACATCGCACACGGCGCCCATTCTGGCGAACAGGCTGATCTGCTCGCCCTGCAGACCATGCGGGTAACCGCTGCCATCGAATTTCTCATGGTGGTGCAGGCAGACATCCAGCACCAGTGCGCTGACCTGCTTGCCGGCAAGAAGTATCTCGCCGCCGGCTTCGGGATGGCGGCGCACCGCCGAGAACTCGGCATCGTTGAGCTTGCCGGGCTTGTTCAGCACGTCCTGATCGATCGCCATCTTGCCAACATCGTGCAACAGCCCGGCCAGTCCGGCCTCGCGTACCGCGCCTTCACCGAGACCGAGCTGGCGCGCCAGGGCGATCATCAGCGCACAGACCGCCACCGAATGCATGTAGGTGTATTCATCGGCATGCTTGAGGCGCGCCAGGCTGATCAGGGCGCTGGGGTGGCGCAGCACCGACTCGGAAATCTCCGTGACCAGCGACTCGGCCTGGCCGAAGTCCAGCGCACGCCCCATGCGTGCATCGCTGAACATGCTCAGCACGGCCTCCTTGGAGCGCGCGCAGACCTTGGCTGCGCGTTCCAGTTCGACATCCATGGCGACCACGGGCGGACTGCGCCGGCGCTCTACCGCGGCCATCAGCGTGGCCTCGATCTCCTGCTGCGCCTCAGCCTCGCTGCTGGCCTGGGCCCCGGCTGCGACGTCCAGGCCCTTGCTGACGTCGATCCACAGCTCGCCGATGCTGCTGGCCTGAATGCGCTGCAGATCCTGCTGCGTCTCGAGCAGAAACTTGGATTTCCAGAACGGATGGTCCATCCATGAACCGCAGAATTCCTGGATATACATACCGACTCGCAGATCGGCCACGGCGATGCGTTTTAACATCGAAACTGTCCACCCAGAGTTGCCGAAGCGCTCCGCCCCGACGGCGCAACAGGGCCGGAGAGAGCGGTTACAGCATCGACACTCCCAAGAGAAATGGCCATAGGCCAGTAGTCGCGATTTTGAGACAAAATCTTCCGGTGCTTATGATGGCCCCTTCGCGCCCGCCAAGGAGTTGATATGCGTCCCCTGCTGACCGGCCTGTTCAATATAGCCCTGCTGCTGACCAATACCCTGCTGCTGATCGGCCCGCTGCTGCTGATCGCCCTGGCCAAGTTCGTGCTTCCCGGCCAGGCCGCACGCGACGCCTGTTCGCGCGGCGTGATGTGGGTGGCCGAGTTCTGGGCAGAAAACTGCAAGCGCATCTTCGCCCTGACCACCCCGACCCACTGGGACATCCGCGGCAACGCCGAGCTGCGCAGCGACCGCTCCTACCTGGTGATCAGCAACCACCAGTCCTGGGTCGACATTCCTGCGCTGGTGCAGGCGTTCAACCGCAAGACGCCCTACTTCAAGTTCTTCCTCAAGCAGCAACTGATCTGGGTGCCCTTTCTCGGCCTGGCCTTCTGGGCGCTGGACTACCCCTTCATGAAGCGCTATTCGAAGGCCTTCCTGGCGAAGAATCCGCACATGCAGGGCAAGGATCTGCAGATCACCAAGGCCGCCTGCGAGAAGTTCAAGCGCCTGCCCGTGACCGTGGTCAACTACCTCGAAGGCACCCGTTTCACCCCGATCAAGCAGGCGCAGCAGGGCTCGCCCTACCAGTACCTGCTCAAGCCCAAGGCCGGCGGCGTGGCCTTCGTGCTCGCCGCCCTGGGCGAGCAGATCGATGCCGTGCTGGACGTCACCCTGGTCTACCCCGGCAAGCAGGTGCCTGGCTTCTGGGCGCTGCTCAGCGGCCAGGTACCGCGGGTGATCGTCGATATTCAGACACGCGAGCTGGACCCGGCGCTGTGGCAGGGCGATTACGAGCAGGACGGCGAGTTTCGTCAGTACCTGCAGGGCTGGGTGACGCAGCTTTGGCAGGACAAGGATTCCCGTATCGCGCAACTGCGCGCCGAGGCTGATTGAGGCCAGACAGAAAAAGGGAGCCCGCAGGCTCCCGAAAGAAGGCGCGGACCAATGCGCCTAGGCCGTGAAACTGGCGTTGCCCGGATGGAGCCAGGGGGACGCTCCCCGCGACTCTCATCCGGCCAAGGCATCAGGCAGCGCTGAACATCTTGTGCGGGTCGATGACGAATTTCTTCGGCACGCCTGCGTCGAACTCGCCGTAACCGCGCGGTGCGTCGTCCAGGCTGATGACCTGTACGCCGACGATCTCCGCGATGTTGAGGCGATCCCACATGATGGCCTGCATCAGTGCGCGGTTGTACTTCATCACCGGGGTCTGGCCAGTGTGGAAGCTGTGCGACTTGGCCCAGCCGAGGCCGAAGCGGATGCTCAGGCTGCCCATCTTCGCCGCGGCGTCCACCGCGCCCGGGTCTTCGGTGACGTACAGACCGGGGATGCCGATCTTGCCGGCGACGCGGGTGACCTGCATCAGCGAGTTGAGCACGGTGGCCGGGGCCTCGTGCTTGGCACCTTCGTGACCATGACCACGGGCCTCGAAGCCCACGCAGTCGATGGCGCAATCGACTTCCGGCTCGCCCAGCAGCGCGGCGATCTGCTCGTGCAGCGGGGTGTCCAGCGACAGGTCGGCGATCTCGAAGCCCTGCGCCTTGGCGTGCGCGAGACGGGCCGGGTTGAGGTCACCGACGATGACCACGGCAGCGCCGAGCAGACGCGCCGAGGCAGCAGCGGCCAGACCGACCGGGCCGGCACCGGCGACGTAGACGGTGGAGCCCGGGCCGACGCCGGCGGTGACCGCGCCGTGGTAACCGGTAGGCAGAATGTCGGACAGGCAGGTCAGGTCACGGATCTTCTCCATGGCCTTGTCGCGATCCGGCAGCTTGAGCAGGTTGAAGTCGGCGTAGGGCACCAGCACGTATTCGGCCTGGCCACCGGTCCAGTCGCCCATGTCGACGTAGCCGTAGGCACCGCCGGCACGCGCCGGGTTGACGGTCAGGCAGACGCCAGTGTGCTGTTCCTTGCAGCTGCGGCAGCGACCGCAGGCGACGTTGAAGGGCACCGAAACCAGGTCACCGATCTGCAGACGCTCGACGTCGCGGCCCTTCTCGATCACCTCGCCGGTGATCTCGTGGCCCAGAACCAGGCCGACCTGAGCGGTGGTACGACCGCGCACCATGTGCTGGTCGGAGCCGCAGATATTGGTGGAAACGACTTTCAGGATGACCCCGTGCTCGATCTTCTTACCACGCGGGTCCTGCATTTTCGGGTAGTCGATCTTCTGCACTTCGACCTTGCCCGCGCCGAGGTAAACCACACCACGATTATCAGACATGCGTAACTCTCCTTTCTTGTTGTGGACACAAGACGCGACCGGCGGCCGCGCGGCCTTGCACTGGAGCTTCTTTCGTCTGTTGCCGGAACCGCCGTTGAAACCTGGCAGGGCGGGTTCCGTAGGGTGCGCCATGCGCACCGATGTTCCTGTGTTGACTGCCGGTGCGCGCACCGAATGGCGACCATAGGGTGGGCCGAGCGGCGTTCCGCTTCTGCCCATCGAAAAAGCATGTGGGCTGAAGCCCACCCCACGCGACTGCGATTGCCCCTCAGGCGTTGAGCACCACCGTACGGTTGGCGTTAAGGAATACACGGCGGTCGATGTGATAACCGACTGCGCGCGCCAGGGTCAGGCACTCGATGTCGCGGCCCTTGGCGATCAGGTCTTCGGGGTAGTGGGCGTGGTCCACCGCCTCCACGCCCTGGGCGATGATCGGGCCCTCGTCGAGGTGGTCGTTGACGTAGTGCGCGGTCGCGCCGACCAGCTTGACGCCCTTCTGATAGGCCTGGTGGTAGGGCTTGGCGCCCTTGAAACCGGGCAGCAGCGAGTGGTGGATATTGATCGCCCAGCCGTCCAGCCTGCGGCACAGCTCGGGCGACAGCACCTGCATGTAGCGGGCGAGCACCACCAGCTCCGCGCCGGTCTCTTCGATCACCTGCAGCACCTTGCGCTCCTGCGCCGGCTTGTCGGCCGGGTCGAGCGGGAAGTGGTGATAGGGAATGCCGTGCCAGCGCGCCAGCGGCTCGAGATCCGGGTGATTGGACACCACCGCCACCACGTCCATGGCCAGCTGACCGATGCGCTGGCGATAGAGCAGATCGTTCAGGCAGTGGTCGGCCTTGGACACCATCAGCACCACCTTGGCCCGGTAACCCGGCGGGGTCAGCTCGACCTGCATGGCGAAGGGCGCCAGACGCTCGGCCACCCCGGCGCGGAACGCGGCCTCGTCGAACCCCTCCGGCTGGCGGAATTCGACGCGGATGAAGAAGCGCGAGGACAGGCGGTCATCGAACGAATGGTGCTCGGTGACGTAGCAACGCTGCTCGAACAGAAAGCGCGTCACCGCGTCCACCGTGCCGAGCACGCTCGGGCAGTGGGCGGTGAGGATCCAGGTGTCGGGGGTGCGGCTCATAATAGACTCCGATGATTTTCACCCCTCTCCCGCTTGCGGGAGAGGGGCCGGGGGAGAGGGCCGCCGGAACAATGCGCTCCGCCCTGGGGGGGGGGC
>MTEW01002972.1_pt5 | contig 14798 bp, 13 predicted proteins | sample 1042681 | NCBI WGS metagenome assembly MTEW01 (sample SAMN06185811, study PRJNA358809) | soil metagenome | isolation source: soil biostimulated with citrate as carbon source | place: India | collected 2015-05-23
AATGCGCGAGTCGCGCAGCAGGATGTCGACCGCCTCCTTGTCCCCGTTCACCACGTTCAGCACGCCCTTGGGCAGACCGGCTTCGTGCAGCAGTTGCGCAATGAACAGCGTGGAGCTTGGGTCGCGTTCGGAAGGCTTGAGAATGAAGCAGTTCCCCGCTGCAATGGCCACAGGGATCATCCACAGCGGTACCATCACAGGGAAGTTGAATGGCGTGATGCCTGCAACCACGCCCAACGGCTGGAATTCGCTCCAGGCATCGATGTTCGGGCCGACATTCTTGCTGTGTTCGCCTTTGAGTAGCTCGGCGATCCCGCAGGCGTACTCGACGTTCTCGATGCCACGCTGCAGTTCGCCTGCAGCATCATGGGAAATTTTCCCGTGTTCTTCACCAATGAGTTTGCAGATCGCATCTGCGTTCTGCTCCAGCAGCTCTTTGAAACGGAACATGATGCGGGCCCGCTTGATGGGCGGCGTATCACGCCAGGCCGGGAAAGCAGCTTCAGCAGTCGCGATGGCGTGCTCTAGTGTTTGGCTCGATGCCAAGGCGACCTGGCGTGCCACCTGGCCGGTGGCGGGATTGAAAACATCCTGGGTGCGCTTGGATTCGACAACGACTTCGCCGTTGATCAGATGACCGACAGTACTCATGTGAAACTCCACTTTTTGTTATTCAGATAATGCGTTGGTGCCGGGTTACCAAAGGCTGCGGTAAAGCTCGACCATCTCTGCCTCGGTCGGCACACGCGGGTTATTGCCAGGTGAGCCGGAAGCCAGCGCCTGGGCGGCCATGGTTGGCATCAGCTCGAAGAATTTCTCGCGGTCGATTCCGAATTGCGCAGGGGTGGGCACATTCAGTTCCTCGTTGATAGCCACCAACTCTTCCAGCAGTTTTTCCACGGCGGATTGGTCCGTATCGCTTTCAGTGGCGACGCCCATTGCACGCGCGCAATCGGCATACCGGTCACGGGCAGCTGGGATCGAGAATGCCGTCACTTCGGGGAGCAGCATGGCGTTCGACAAACCATGAGGCACATGGAATGCGGCGCCAATTGGGCGGCTCATGCCATGCACCAGGGCAACAGAAGCCGCCGAGAACGCCAGGCCCGCCAGGGTCGATCCCAGCATCACAGCCTCCCGCGCGGCACGGTCCGCCCCGTCGTGGTAGACCTTGCGAAGGTTTGGCCCGATAAGGCGCATGGCGGCCAGCGCCTGGGCATCACTGAACAGATTCGCTTTCTTGCTGACGTAAGCCTCGATGGCATGCGTCAGCGCATCGATACCGGTGTCCGCCGTCACGCGGGGCGGCAACGAGAGTGTGAGCTCATAGTCGACCAGTGCAGCGACAGGCATGAAGCCTGCGCCGACGCACAGCATTTTTTCGTCAGTCGACTCATCGGTGATGATGGTGAAACGGGTGACTTCGGAGCCAGTGCCGGCAGTCGTTGGAATGGCAATGATCGGCAAGCCCATCTCGGTGACATTGCGTGGGAACTTGTAATCGCGCATGGCTCCGCCGAACCTGGCCAGGATGCCGATCGCTTTGGCGCTGTCGATCGGGCTTCCGCCGCCCAGTGCGATGATGCTGTCATAGCCCCCTTCCCTGGCGGTCGCGACGCCGGCCTGAATCGAAGCGACGGTAGGCTCGGGGACGGTGTCGGAGAATACGTCGACCTCTATTGCGTGTTCTGCCAGAACTGCGCTGATACGACCGGCATAACCTAACTCAACCATCATTCGGTCAGTGATGATGAGCGGTCTATGGCAGCCGAGGCTGGCCAGTACCTGATGGATCTGCTGGCTGGCACCTGCACCGGTTTGCAGGATACGTGGGAGGATGCTGTTGTAAGTCATGGCTCTATCTCATTTCCTGGGCATGAACGCGCCCGCGAGCAGCCTCGGGCTCGTGTTCGCTTGATCGGTCAATCGGCAAGCAAGGGGGCGTTTCAAAGGCCTGCCCCCTGACCTGCCTTCAGCAGTCAGCTCGGCAGATATTCCTCACTCCAGGATTCGCCAATTGCGCCGGCGTCCAGGAGTGACTGAATCTGGGCTTCGGTATAGCCGTAGCGGCCCAGAACCTTGCGGGTCGAAGCGCCAAACTTCTCAGCGGGAGGTAGCGCTCGAATACGCGCTACCCGCGGACGAATGGCGTAGGGATCCAGCTGCGTGACCCGGTGTCCGCTCGGATGGTCGCTGTATACGCTGAAGGAGTAGCTGCCATTCTCGGTACCTGGCAGGCCATCAGCGGCACGGCTGTACTGGCTGCGCAGGTGATCGATGTTGTCCGGCACCGCGGCAGCGATGTTGGCCGCCTGCAGACGCTCCTGAAGGAAAGAGCTGCTCATGCGGGCAATGACCGCTTGCAGACAGGCAGCGCGATCACTGGCGGACGCCAAGCCGCTGAACTCTGTGATGTCGGCGAATTTGTGCAGTTCTGGCTCGGACGCATCCAGGTAGATCCAGCCATCCGCCGTCTTGTAGAAGCGAGAAAGATCGCTGTAGCCAACCACGTCGCGCCCGGACGGTTCATTGAATGGCGCTCGACCTGCGTAGTCATAGCAGAACGGGATCTGCACCAGATTCCCCAGTGAAGCCAGAGAGGTGCGCGCCCGGTAGACTTCGCCGGAGTGGTGTTTGCGATAAAGCGCCGTTGCGACGCCCAGCGCGGCAGCAAATCCACACATTACGTCGATGGTACCGACGTGGGCATGTTCTTCCGGGGTTTCCATGCCACCACCAAAACGCAGCATGATCCCGGTCGTGGCCTGGATGAGATCGTCATACCCCAGATAATCGGTGCGAGGGCCACGGCGGGGCCCACCGAAACAATCGAGCTGGCAGAAGATCACCCCAGGATTCACCGCCTGAAGGCTGGCCTCATCCAGGCCCAGCGGTGCCAGTTGGCGATCGGGCGCGTTCATGACGATGACATCGACCTCCCGCACAAGACGATTGAACACCTCTCGCCCTTCGGAAGAGTTCAAGTCAACCAGTACACTTTCCTTGCCCCGTGCCGAAGACATACCGAAGACCACGGTATTCCAGGGATCATAGTTAGGAACGACGGGGTCGAGCTTGATGACATCTGCCCCGAAGCGGCCCAGGAACGACGTCGAGTGGGGCCCCGCGATGACGTTGGTCAGGTCTAGAATCTTGACGCCTTCAAGCCAGCCGGCAGGTTTGTCGAGCTTGGCAGGCGGCAAGGCAGGAGCCGAACGCTCGGAAAGTGTTGCCAACGCTTGCTCATAGCTCACCTCGCGACGCGAAAGTGGTTTCAGCATCGGCTCTGAGCACCCCTCCAACCAGGCAATTGGGCCAGGCTGTTTCATGACGCCAAACTCGCGATCATTGACCTCAACGATCAGCCCGGCAGTATTCGAATGCTCGTCATGGAGCCACTCCTGGGTCGACCTGTGCGGAGCGCCAGGGAAACGCCCCTCACCGAAGATGACTTCCCACTCCGCCGCTGTCTTGGTCAGGAATACTTCTTTCATCCGCGCGGAAATGCGTGCGGCCCAATCAGCAGGCAACGGGTAGACACCCAACGATGCATTACCTTCCCACTGGTCAATGGGCAGGTAGGGGTCATCAACCTTGGGCAAACCGGCGGCAACCATTTCCTCGTAGATGCCCATAGCCTGCAGACAGCGCTTGGCATGCTCACGATGCGATGGGCAAACGGCGTAGAATTTACGACCATCCGCACATTCATAGGTACGGTAGAACGGGTCAAGGAACTCCTGCAGATCCTGATAGCTCAAGTTCATCGGCAGGTTCTCGGCGCGACGACGCTCACTCTCCTTCTCTCGCAGGGTCTTGTAGCGCAGCGGGTAACCATCGATCTTGATCGAGTTGTACGACAGCCCTTCCATCACCGCTGATGCCAAGGGAACTTCGATCTGATCGCCAACGCCATTCTTTTCACGCGCCTGCAGAGCAAGCACTACAGAAGATACAGCAAGCATGGTGCCGTACGCAGACGCCAGGGGAAGCGGCGAGAAACTAGGGTTGATACCCATCAGTACGCGGTTTTGACCCATGTCGGTGAACACACCGGAGGCCGAAGCGATCACCGCCTCGGTAGCACGCCATTGCGCACGCAGTTCATCATCACTGGCAAACCCTGGAATCGACAACGTGATCAACTCAGGACGAGCACGCCGCAGCTCTGCGAAATCGAGGCCCAACCTGGGCATGACACCAGGCCGGAAATTTTCGATCACGATATCGGCACGGGAGATGAGTTCGCGAGCCTGATGCAGCCCCTCTGGCGTTTTCAGATCCAGGCGCATGCACAGCTTGTTGCGATTGAGCGTGGCATTTGCCGGGCTATCCCAAAGAGGCCCTCCCTGCGGGTCGATGTGAACGACAGTCGCTCCCAGATCAGCGAGGATCATCGCTACTGCGGGGCCCGCGATGTATTGTCCGAAATCGATGACATTGACGCCTTGCAAAGGCAATTGGTTGGAGTGTTCCATGACGATAACCCTAGGTAGCCCCGTACCAACGAGATTCGTCGGCGCGGTTATTGTTGTTATTGAGACCTCGTACTAACCGGTCACCTGGACGACTGCACCATCCAAGGGCTTGCGATGTGATTGCTACTTTCAGAAATTCGAAGGCATCGCGAAAGCAATAAAAAATGGCCCTAAGAGGCCATTTTTTTTATTGCTCGGGTGCTTTGCTTATCGCTAAGGGTGCTCGTCCTCGTCCGTGCCGGGCGCGACCTTGAAAGCCTGCGCCTCTTCGCACAGCCACTGGGCAAACGCCGCCGCATCGGGATTGACCATGCTGTGTGCTGAATAAACCAGGTAGAACGCCTCCTTGGTCGGTACATGGCACCCAAGGGGGGCGACGAGCCGGCCATCGTCCAGAAGATGCCTGACCAATGAAGACCGCGCCAACGCAACGCCCTGGCCCAGTTCAGCCATCGCCAATGCCGAAATAAGGGTGTCGAACTGCATCCCCTGAGAAGAGTCGACGCTCTCTGCGTTGCTCCTCTTGAGCCAATAGCCCCAGCCTTCTTCATAGCCCAGCACGTGCAGCAACGGGTGCTTTGCAAGGTCCTGTGGACGCTCCAACGGACGTTGCGCAGTGATCAATGCCGGTGAACACACCGGCACCAGCGTGTCCCACGTCAGGCGTTCGGCCTTCATGCCAGGCCAGCGCCCTTGTCCATACCTGATTTCGAGATCGGCATCGAATTCTGTTTCATCTACCCAGATGTTACTCGCGACTCGGATGCTCACATCCGGCTGCAACGCTTTGAATCGGGGTAACCGCGGGGCGATCCAATGAGTGAAGAACACCAGACTGCTGCGAATGCTGAGCGCGCTTCGATGCCCCTGCCCAAAGATCTCATCCGTCGATGCAGCGAGGCGCTCAACCGACTCTCTCACTACTGGAAAGTAGGATTTTCCCGCCTCCGTAAGCTCAAGCCCGCGCGGGAGACGCTTGAAAAGCGCCTGGCCTAACTGCGATTCCAAAGCCTTGACCTGCTGGCTGATCGCTGCCTGAGTGAGATTGAGTTCTTCGGCGGCATGGGTGAAATTCAGAAGCCGAGCAGAAGCCTCAAAAGCTCGAAGCCAGTTCAGGGGAGGTAAACGCATTTTCATGACGCATCCAACGCTAAGGTTAATCGGGAATCATGTCGGTCGATGGTTGACATTAGAGACGAACAGTCTAAATTACAACGCATGAATAGCGCCAAACCTGTCCCTCGAAGAGGCCGACCACCCAAAGTTGCACGTGAGCATGGCGAGACGCTTGAGCTTTTGCTGCGTTGTGGCATGGAAATCCTCACAGAGCAGGGCTTTGCTGCCACCGGTATCGACACTGTGCTCAAACGCGTGCAGGTGCCCAAAGGCTCGTTCTATCACTACTTCGACAGCAAAGAGGCATTCGGCCAAGCGGTACTGCAGCGCTATGCCGACTACTTCGCTCGAAAGCTCGATCGTTGCTTCAGCGACCTGAGCGTGTCGCCACTGCTGAGGCTTTCCAACTTCGTTGAAGAGGCGAAGGTCGGGATGGCCAAGTATCAGTTCCGAAGAGGCTGCCTGGTGGGCAACCTTGGCCAGGAAGTATTGGTTCTCCCCGACAGCTTCCGTGAACAGTTGGAACTGACCCTGCAGGACTGGGAGCAGCGCTTGTCTGCCTGCCTGGAGGAAGCGGTCGAGCTGGGTGAAGTGTCTCGCGAGCATGACTGCAAAGCCCTCGCGGCCTACTTCTGGGTTGGCTGGGAGGGTGCCGTTCTTCGTGCACGGCTGACGCAGCAGGTCCGCCCTCTGGACATTTTTTTCCAAGGCTTTCTGACGGGAATCACCCGGTGATTTCTGTCGGACAATTTAAAGACAACCGGTCTAAATGAGGACAAGCAATGTTCAAGGCCATTCTGATCGAGAAGCTGGAAGAGAAGTACTCGGCCCGACTCACCGAGCTGATGGATGACCAACTGCCCACCGGGAACGTGACGGTTAAGGTGGCCTACAGCACCTTGAACTACAAGGATGCGCTGGCTATCACCGGCAAAGGGCCGGTTGTTCGTCAATTTCCGATGGTGCCGGGCATCGACCTCGCGGGAACCGTCGAAGCCAGTGACGATCCACGATACCAGCCAGGCGACCGCGTACTGCTCAATGGTTGGGGGGTGGGTGAAAGCCATTGGGGTGGGCTTGCACAAAAGGCGAGATTGAACGGCGATTGGCTGATCCCTCATCCTGAGCGCCTGAACGAACGCCAGACCATGGCCATCGGCACCGCTGGTTACACCGCCATGCTATGCCTGATGGCTTTGGAGCGCCATGGATTGAAACCCTCCGATGGGCCTGTGTTGGTCACAGGCGCCACAGGCGGCGTCGGTAGCCTAGCCATCAGCCTTCTGGCCGGAGCCGGCTATACCGTCACTGCCGCAACCGGAAAAGCTAGCGAAGCCGCCTACCTGAAAAGCCTCGGGGCAACGGCCATCATCGATCGGGCCGAGCTTTCAGCCCCGGGGCGTCCATTGGCAAAAGAAAAATGGGCGGCTGTTATCGACTCGGTCGGCAGCCATACGCTGGCCAATGCGTGCGCGAGCACAATGACCGAAGGCCTCGTGGCTGCGTGCGGGCTGGCTCAAGGCATGGATTTTCCGGCAACGGTTGCCCCTTTCATTCTTCGAGGGGTAAGCCTGCTCGGCATCAATAGCGTCACTCAACCATTCGAGCGACGAGTCGAAGCGTGGGAAAGGCTGTCCAAACAACTGAACATCGACGCACTATCGTTGATGACCAAAGAAATTTGCCTTCAGAGCGCAATTGCAGCCGCCTCTGAACTGATGGAAGGGAAGATCCGTGGCCGGTTGATTGTTGATGTGAACGGCTAGGATGGCCGCCTGATACGAGGCACATCTTTATGTAGAGAGCCGTCTCGTTGCCGCCGCGCCGTCCACAGGCATAACCACTCGTTCATAGCCCTTCGAGAAAGACATCTCTCCCCGCCTCTGGCATTCAGACGCCCACTGCTGCATTGAGGACGGCATGTTCGCCAGCCGCGCACCGTCAAGGCATCAGCCCCGGCCGCGGCGGTTCAGGACATCATCCCGTGACACACGGATGCAGCGAAGCAGCATTTGGTACCACCGGACTTGTTGGTCTGAACTTTGCCGTCCGCCCTGGCTTCCCCTGCATATCCAACACGCAAAGATGCGCCTGCTGCCGCAGGTGCCAACGAGCGCTTTGGTATCCGGGGCGTTGCTGGCCCACTAGGCGACAAGCGCAACGGGCCTGCTTCTGACGAGCACAGCAAAGGCTGACCTTTTCGAGATCCACCTACAGAGGTTCGCAATATGATCGATCAAGCGACAGGTATGAAATCAGGTGAACGCTATCGCGTGGAAAACATCGAGCGGGCACATCAGTTCCCAGGTTTCTTCCAGGACGGGAAGTATTACCTCGGCCCTGAACTCTTGACCGCCGTTGGGTGGATCGAAGGCACGCGTTTCATCTACGACAGCGTGGATGCCGAAGGAGAACCCGTGTTTCCGAACCGAGAGGCTGGCACGGTTGAAGGGCTGACGTTGACCCTGGTCGACGGCACCGCTCTTGAAATCTCTCGGATCGAAGCCAGCGAAACGATCGCGCCACTTGATGACCAGGATACGTCCGGCACGGAACAGAACTCGCCCCGCGAGGGCTACCCAACCAAGGGGCCGCTGCGCGGCAAAGTCGTGGTGATCACTGGCGCTTCCAGCGGTATCGGCCGTGCCGCCGCGCACGCATTTGCCTGCAAGGGTGCTCGCCTGGTGCTTGCCGCGCGCGACGAAGAGGCGTTATTCGACGTATTGGATGAATGCACCGACTGCGGGACGGATGCCATAGCGATCACGACCGATGTCACGCGCAACGACCAGGTGCAAGCGCTGGCCGCGCAGGCAGCAGAATTTGGACGCGGACGGATCGATATCTGGATCAACAACGCAGGCGTCGGCGCAGTCGGCAATTTCGAGGAAACACCACTGGAGGCCCATGAGCAGGTCATCCAGACTGACCTGATGGGGTACTTGCGCGGCGCTTTTGTAGCCCTTCCCCTGTTCAAGGCCCAAGGCAGCGGTATCCTGATCAACACGCTGTCACTGGGCAGTTGGGTGGCCCAACCCTATGCAGCAGCGTACTCTGCGAGCAAGTTCGGCTTGCGTGGGCTGACTGAGGCGCTGCGAGGGGAATTGACGGCGTTTGCCGACATCCACGTGTGCGATATCTATCCGGCAGTCATGGACACACCGGGCTTCCGAGATGGCGGCAACTACACAGGCCATGCGCTGACGCCTCCAGGCCCTGTATATGATCCTGAACTTGTGGCGAAGGCCATGGTGGCCTGCGCAATCTCACCACGCGCTCACACCACGGTTGGTGCCACGGCCCGCCTGGCGCATCTGGCCAGTTACCTGGTACCAGGTCTGCCTCTGTTATTGGGGTGGCTGACGCGTCGGGGGATAAGCCGTAGCCCCAGAGCCGAAACATCATCAGGCAACCTCTTTGAGCCGCCGAGTGGCATGAGGAGCGTCGACGGAGGCTGGAGGAAGCCAAAGGACAAGACGCCTCTACTGGTCGGCGCAGCGGCGCTTGGAATGATCGTAGGTTTTGCAATCACCCATTCACGACGCAGGAGCTGAACGATTGGGCCGTCAAACTCGACGCAAGTCATCCCCCAAAGGTTGGCGAACAAAGCTCTGCGGCGCCACAGTCGCCCGCACGGTATCTTTCGCGCAACCCGTCGGGCCGAGCAGAAAGCAGTGGAGCAAACGCCCCCCTGCCTGACGTCCGAGTTGAACACAGACTTTCCTGTGTGACGACATGAGGTGAAAGATCATGGCTGACAACCAATCCAATCGTGGCCACCAAGGTGGTACCGCACAGAACAACCCAGGCAACTTTGCCAATGACCGTGAGAAGGCGTCTGAGGCAGGTCGCAAAGGCGGCCAGAGCTCTGGGGGCAATTTTGCCAACGACCGTGAGCGCGCCTCCGAGGCTGGACGCAAAGGCGGACAGAACAGTCACGGTGGCGGTCGTGGTAGCGAAAGTCGCTAACTTGAAGTGAGTTCGGCCAGGGTGCTTTGCACCCTGGCCTTTTTTCTGGATTTGAACGCAGTGCCCAGCAAACGCCCTGCGTCGGCTTCAAGCTACAACGACGCAGTGAGCCGCCCCTTCCACGCTTCGTACCTGGCAAGCAGCGGTTGAACGCTCAAACCGTGCAGCAGAATGCTCAACGCCACCACCGATAGAACCAGGTTCATGCTCTGCGCGGCTGGCGTGCCAAGCAGCCCATGATTGAGGGTATAGAACAGATAGTAGAAGCTGCCGATGCCTCGAATGCCAAACCATCCCAATAGCCCACGCTGCCGGATATCCAGCATTCCTCGAGCCGGAAACAGCAGGATGCTCAAAGGGCGAATCAACAGGAAAAGCGCTCCGGCGACGAGCAAGGCACGCCAGTCCCAATGCTCGACGATTACTACCCCGAGCATGGTCACCAGAAACACCTCCATTGCCCGTTCGATCAAGCTGCCGAATGCCAGCATGTCCCCCAACATGATGCCCGCTGCCACCTGCGAATCGTCGAGGCCTTGCACATCACCTTTGACGGCCAGCTCCGGCGCCACGTGCTGGTGCCCTACCACAGGCTGTACCAAGTGTTCTGCAGCCGGCTCTTCGGGGCTATTGGAGGTCTGAACCTCCGCCTGACGCAAACCAAGGCCAGCAGCGAACACCGCGAGAAACCCATAGGCCTGAACCGACTCGGCGCTCACGTAAGCCAGCGCAATCAGGGCAAGGGCCAGGTAGTCATTGGGCGACACGGTACTGTCGTCGTTGCGCAGGCGCAAAAAGAGCGTGAGCTTGCCCAGGCCGCGCCCCATCCAGTAACCAAGCAACAGGCCCGCGGTCACTGCCCACAGCATGTCCTTGAACAACCAGTCACTGAACCATGCCTGGCCGGTATCCTGCTGAAGGAACAGCCCGAGGATGACGAAGGGAAACGCCACGCCATCGTTGAGCCCAGCCTCGCCAGACAAGCTGAAACGCACCGGATCATCATCCTGTGCATCAACCACCTGCACCAGGGTGGCAAGCACGGGGTCGGTGGGTGCGAGTATCGCCCCGATCAGCACTGACATACCCCACCCCAGGTCCAGGCCGTAATGCAATACCAGCGTTACCCCGCCAATGCAGATCAACATCACCGGCCCAGCCAGGTAGAAGGCGCCCCACCACCTGCGGTCATGCAGGGGCAGGCGCAACTTCAAGCCGCTGAAGAACAGCGAAAACAATACGGCGACTTCGGTGAGGTGCTCCATCCAGCCGCTTGACCTGCTCACGTCCAGCTGAAGAAACCCCAACCCCGATGTGCCCATGCCGATACCCAAGGCAAGGCACACCACGGACGAAGTCACAGGGATCCATCGCAGGTAGGAGGATGAGAGCGCGAGCAACAGCAAGACCGCGCCCAGCATGGCGAACCAGACGATGAAGGTCATCTGCGCACAAGCCTTGAAAGAGCTTTCGACTACTTTTCGACTTCCCGGCGAAACAGGTCGTTCCGCGGCATTTGCAAGTAACTCATTGGGCTATGTACCCCGCACAGCTCATCGTGCCGAATGCAGATTGAAACCAACAAGACCAGGGCCAATCCTTTCAAGCCGGTATGAACGTTCTCGCCAGGCGGCAAGGAAAACATGCCGTACGGACACATCCCGTACGGCACCCGGCAGCCAAAACGCCTGCACAGCGCGCGGAAGCATCGGTCATAGCAGGTCGGGGAACGCAGCGCCAAGCACGCCTGGATCCTTCAGGATCGATGCGCTGCTGGCGATATCCGGGGCCAGCCAACGGTCCTGGGCATACGCCGGGACGCGTTCGCGCAACAACCGCCAGGCAACGCTGGTACCCGCGCCAAAGCGCTGCTCCTTGAGAAGTTCGAAGGCCTGGGCCGCCAACAGGTATTCGATGGCAAGGATCTGCGTGCAGTTCTCCAGGGCGCGGTGCAGCTTCAACCCGGCATTGGTGCCCATGCTCAGATGGTCCTCCTGCAGGCCGGAGGTGACGTAATTGTCGACGACTGCCGGTTGTGCCAGCTGACGGTTTTCCGCACACAGTGAAGCGGCCACGTACTGGACGATCATCATGCCCGAATTCACCCCCGGCTGGCTGACCAGGAAGGCCGGCAAGCCGCTGACCAACGGGTTGATCAAGCGATCGAGACGACGCTCGGCAATCGCCCCGATCTCGGCCACCGCGATGGCCAGCAAGTCGGCCGCCATGGCCACCGACTGGCCGTGCGGATTCGCCTGGGAAACCACCCGATACGACTCGGGCGTACCCAGCAGCATCGGGTTGTCGGTGGTGGAGTTGAGTTCGGTTTCGATCTGCCGCGCAGCGTGCTCCAACTGATCGCGAGCGGCGCCATGAACCTGCGGAATGGAGCGAATGCTCAAGGCGTCCTGGGTGCGAATGCCTTGGCTGCTGGCAATGATTTCGCTGCCATCGAGCAGGCGACGCAGGTTGCTGCCCACGCGCTGCATGCCGGGGTGCGGTTTCATAGCGATGATTTCAGGGTCGAAGGCATCGAGCTGGCCGCGCAGGGCCTCGAAGCTCATGGCGCTGATAACGTCCGCCCATTGGCTCAACCGAGTGGCGTCGTCCAGAGACAAGCAGCTCAGGCCGGTCATGCAAGGGGTACCGTTGACCAGGCACAGACCATCCTTGGCACCCAGTTTGACCGGCGCCAGGCCGACCTCGGCCAAAGCCTGCTGCGCCGGCATGATCTGGCCGCGATAGCTGACCTGGCCGACGCCCAGCAAGCTGATGCTGATATGTGCCATGTGGGTCAGGTACCCCACCGACCCCTGCTTCGGCACCTGCGGGGTGATGTGCTGGTTGAGCAAGGTCAGCAGTGCCTCGACCACCTTGCGCTGCAGGCCGGAACGGCCCTGGCAGAAATTGATGATCGCGGCGCACATGATCGCCCGGGTCTGTTCGTCCGACAGCGCCGTACCCACGCCACAGGCATGGCTGAGCAAGGTGTTGTGCGACAGCTGGCTGAGTTGTTCATCCTGCAACGAGACATTGCACAAGGCGCCAAGCCCGGTGTTCACGCCATAGGCGCGGTCACCGCTGGAAACGATGCGCTGGACAATCGCCTGGGCGTTCTCGATCCGCGCCCAGGCCGATGGGGCCAGCTCAAGCTTCGCGCCATGCCGGGCCACAGCCACCACGTCCTGCCAACGCACAGGCGCGTCGGCGATGATGATTCTTTCGGCAAACGACATACACGCGGTTCCTTAAAGCGAAGCTACGCGACGTTGCACGAAACGATCGACGTATTCGTCCGCAGGCTGATAGAGGATTTCTTTCGGCGTGCCGACCTGGACCAGGCGCCCGTCCTTGAGAATGGCGATCCGGTTGCCGATACGCACCGCCTCGTCCAGGTCATGAGTGATGAAGACGATGGTCTTGTGCAGGGTCTTTTGCAGCTCCAGCAACTGGTCCTGCATTTCGGCGCGAATCAGCGGGTCGAGCGCACTGAAGGCCTCGTCCATCAGGATGATGTCGGTGTCGGCAGCCAGGGCGCGGGCCAGGCCGACGCGCTGACGCATACCGCCCGACAATTGGTGCGGGTACGACTTTTCGTAACCCCTCAGGCCCACGGTGTTGACCCAGTGCAGGGCACGCTCTGTGCACCTGGCCTTGCTCTCGCCACGGACTTTCAGGCCGTAGGCGACGTTGTCCAGCACGGTGCGGTGCGGCAACAGGCCGAAGCTCTGGAACACCATGCTGATCTTGTGCCGGCGGAATTCGCGCAGGGCTTGCATGTCGTACTGCAAAATGTCTTCGCCATCGACCAGGATCTCGCCGCTGGTCGGGTCGATCAGGCGGTTGAAGTGGCGCACCAGGGTCGACTTGCCCGAGCCCGACAGCCCCATGATCACGAAGATCTCGCCGCTGCCGATGGACAACGAGAGATCGTTGACCCCGACCACGCAGCCGGTTTCGGCCAGGACCTGATCCTTGGCTTTTTGCTGGCGGATCAGTTTCAGGGCATCTTCGGCGCGTGCACCGAATATCTTGAAGACATTCTTGACTTCGATCTTGTTCATTGTCTGTTTGACGCTCATTTGCCCACCCCATGCCGTGGTCGGCCATAGGCCTGGGTAATGCGGTCGATCACGACCGCCAGAATCACGATGGCCAGGCCCGCTTCGAGGCCGCGGCCCACATTCAGGGTCTGGATGCCGACCAGGACGTCTTCACCCAGGCCACGGGCACCGATCATCGAGGCAATGACCACCATCGACAGGGCCATCATGGTGGTCTGGTTGATACCGGCCATGATGCTCGGCAACGCCAGTGGCAGCTGCACGCCGAACAGCTGTTGCATGCGATTGGCACCGAAAGCGTTGATCGCTTCCATGACTTCGCCATCCACCTGACGAATGCCCAGGTCGGTCAGGCGAATCAGCGGCGGCGCGGCATAGATGACGGTGGCGAAGATCGCCGGCACCTTGCCCAGGCCGAACAGCATCAGCACCGGTATCAGGTACACGAAGCTGGGCATGGTCTGCATGATGTCGAGCAGCGGCATCAACACCGCCCGCAAGCGATCGTTGCGTGCCGACAGCACCCCCAGCGGAATGCCGACCAGGACCGATATCAGCGTTGCGACCAGCATCAGCGCCAGGGTCTGCATAAGCTTGTCCCAGAGGCCGACCGCGCCGACCAGGAAGAGCAAGCCGACGATCACGGCAGTGGTCACGACTTTGCGGGTGGCGTGCCAGGCGATACCGGCGACGATGGCCAGCATCAGCCACCAGGGTACTGCGCGCAGCAGGCCTTCGAGGTTGACGATGGCCCACAGCAGGGTGTCGGAGATATGCCGGAACACGTCACCGTAGTTTGTTACAAGCGCATCGACCCAGCCATTGACCCAGTCGGCAATGGAAAACGTGAAGTTCTTGGGAAACATGGAATTCTCTCGAGCAAGTGCATGAAACGGACTGTCGCGTGGCTGGTCCGGCAGGAGCCGGACGAGCCCACACGCTCAGAGTGCCGCGTCCACCTTTTTGGCTGCGTCTTCGCTGACCCAGCTGTGCCAGACCTCGGGGTGCTCCTTGAGGAACAACCTGGCCAGTTCCGGCGACTCGATACGGTCCTTGCTCATGCGCGCCAGGTTCTGGTTCAGCAGGTCGATCGGCAGATTGACCTTTTCCAGCACCGCCACCAGTTCCGGCGCCTGCTCGTGGAAGGCCTTCGACAAGCCCACTTTGATGG
>MTEW01001446.1_pt3 | contig 14789 bp, 16 predicted proteins | sample 1042681 | NCBI WGS metagenome assembly MTEW01 (sample SAMN06185811, study PRJNA358809) | soil metagenome | isolation source: soil biostimulated with citrate as carbon source | place: India | collected 2015-05-23
GCCGGCTCGTACAGCCCGTCCCGCACCAGCGCACCCGCCAGCACCTCCACGTCATACCAGCCATTGTCCAGCTCGATGATCGGCCGTCCGGGTACCTGGTAGCGCGCCATCAGGTCACCCAGCGTCTTGGGCGTGAAGTGCTGCAGGATGCGCCAGGTGTACAGCATCAGCGCACCGTGCTCGACCTGCAGCACATAGCCATTACGGCGGTGCTTGAGGCGGCTGCCGGGTTCGCGCAGGGCCGGGGTATGGTTGTCCAGGGTGAACAGGATGCGGTAGGGCAGGTTATCGACCCCGGCCAGTGGCAGCACAATCCCTTCGCGCACCGCCTGGTCGCCGCTGTCGCCGTGGGTGAACGCATGGGCCAGGTCGTCGGGCAGTTCATGTTGTTGCTTGAAGCGCTCGAGCAACTGGATATCGCCGAGCAGAAAGTAGTCGACCAGGTCGTTGAGCACTTCGCTGAATTCGTGGCGCATCTGTTTTCCTTGTTGGTGCGCATGAGGGCAATGGCAAATGTAGCACTTCAGATTGGCTTCAGATTGCCCCCTGATACTGCCCCCTGGACCTGACTTGAAAGGGGGACAGCCATGACCCAGGCAGACAGCGCCAGCCTGTTTCCACTGGCTATCGGCAGCCACGGCGATCGCCTTGCCTACATGACGCTGAAACACCCGGGGGCGCCGGGGCGTGACGAGCTGGAACAGTTCATTCACGCCCGCTTTGCCTGCGCGCACCACGCCGATGTGCAGCACTACCTGCCTGAACTGCTCGGCCTGCATGACAGCCACGGGCGCCTGATGGCCGCTGCCGGCATACGCCTGGCCAGCAGTGGCCCGACCTTCATCGAGCGTTACCTGGATGAACCGCTGGAAGCGGCTGTGACCCGGCTGTCGGCCAGCCCGGTGAGCCGTGCGCAGTTGGTCGAAGTGGGCAACCTGGCCGCGCTCAGCGCCGGCAGCGCGCGGATCATGATCATTGCCGTGACCTGGTTGCTGGCCGCCCGCGGCTTGCAGTGGGTGGCCTTCACCGGTGCCGCGACGCTGGTCAACAGCTTTCATCGCCTGGGCCTGGTGCCCACGGCGTTGGCCGTGGCCGACCCTGGCCGGCTGAACGGCGATGCCGACAGTTGGGGCAGCTACTACGCGCAGCACCCGCAAGTGTTCGTCGGCAACATCGACTACGGCCATGCAGCCCTGGCCCGCGGCGGCGTGTTCGAGCGGCTGGGCTTGCCCGCGAGCGTGCAGGAGGCCGGCCATGCCGCGTGAATGCCAGCTGTTCAGCGATGTGTTGCAACTGCATGCCCGCCAACGAGGGGCGCAACCGGCGTTGCTGGGCCTTGGTGGGCCGTTCACGTATCAACAGTTGCTGGACGAGGTCGAGCAGCGCCAGGCCTGGTTGAGCGTGCAGCCACCGGGCACCTTCGCCCTGGCCCTGGAGAACGGCCCCGAGGCGCTGTTCTGGGACCTGGCGGCGCTGTTCGCGGCGCGCCCCATCGTCATCCTGCCGGCGTTCTTCAGCAGCGCCCAGCGCCGCCACTGCCTGGCACAGAGCGGGGCGGTACTGGCGCTGGCCGACGACGCCTTCGCTGACGACTTGCATGCCAGCGGCTTCACTAGCGGTGAGCGCTTCTGGAGCCGGCAGCTGCCAGCGGCCGCACCCTTGCCCCCGGGCACCGCGAAGGTTACCTACACCTCCGGTAGCACCGGTGCACCCAAGGGCGTATGCCTGAGCGCTGATGCCATGCTGCGGGTAGCGCTTGAACTGGAGGCCGCCAGCCGGCCCACGGCACCAGGCAAGTACCTGGCGGTATTGCCCCTGGCGGTGCTGTTGGAAAACCTGGGCCTGTACGCAGCCCTGCTGGCCGGGGCGAGCATTGCCCTGTACCCGCAGGCGCAACTGGGTTTTCGCGGTGCCAGCCAGGTCGACTTCAAGCAATTGCTGGGCGCCATCGCCTTGAGTGGTGCCGAAAGCCTGATCCTGGTGCCGCAATTGCTGCTTGGGTTGGTCACCGCCATCGAGCGCGGCCTGATGCGGGTCGGCCCGTTGCGCTTCGTGGCGGTAGGTGGCGCGCGGGTGGCGCCGAGCCTGCTGGCCCGGGCCGAGGCCGTCGGGCTGCCGGTGTTCGAGGGCTATGGCTTGTCCGAATGTGCCTCGGTGGTCTGCCTCAATCGCCCTGGGGCGCACCGCGCGGGCAGTGTCGGGCGGCCGCTGCCGCATGTGCAGGTGCGCGTTGCCGAGGACGGCGAAGTGCAGGTGGCCGGTTCGGCGTTGCTCGGCTACCTGGGCGAGCCACCCTTCGAAGAGCCGTGGTTGCCGACTGGTGACTTGGGCCACTTCGACAGCGACGGCTTCCTGTACCTGGCCGGGCGCAAGAAGCACCAGTACAGCACCAGCTTCGGGCGCAACGTCAACCCCGAGTGGGTCGAGGCCGAACTGACCCAGGGCGGGGTGATCGCCCAGGCATTTGTCCACGGCGAAGGCCTGGCACACAACCTGGCGCTGATCTGGCCGCTGGACCCGCAGGCTGACGACCACACCCTCGAGCAGGCCATCCGTCAGGCCAATGCCGGCCTGCCGGACTATGCCCGGGTGCATGCCTGGCGGCGCCTGCCCGAACCCTTGAGTGCCGCCGGGCAAACCCTTACCGCCAACGGCCGGCCACGCCGCGAACAGATCCTGCGGTGTTACCAGTCCTTGTTATCCGACCTTCAATGACCCACGAGGTTTGCCATGCTTTTCTTCGATACGCTGCAGCAGGAAACCGCCGACGAGCGTACGGCATTGTTCAGTGTTCCGGTCATCCGCGACGCGCTGGCCGGCAAGGCCAGCCTCGAGGCCTATGTGGCCTTTCTGACCCAGGCTTACCACCACGTGCGCCACACCGTACCCTTGATGATGGCCTGCGGGGCCCGTTTGCCGGCTCGGCTGGAGTGGCTGCGCGGCGCGGTGTGCGAGTACATCGAGGAGGAGTACGGCCATGAGCGCTGGATTCTCGATGACATCGCCGCCTGTGGTGGCGACCCACACAAGGTGGCGGGCGGCCGCCCGGCATTGCCTATCGAGCTGATGGTGGCCTTTCTCTACGACCAGATTGCCCGTGGCAACCCGGTCGGGCTGTTCGGCATGGTCAACGTGCTCGAAGGCACCAGCATTGCCCTGGCCACCCAGGCTGCCGGTACCCTGCAGGGCAGCCTGGGCCTGCCGGACCAGGCGTTCAGCTACCTGAGTTCCCATGGCGCCCTGGACCAGGACCACATGGCCACCTACCGTGGCCTGATGAACCGCCTGGACCAGCCCGAGGACCAGCAGGCGGTAATCCACGCTGCCAAAGTGGTGTACCGCCTGTACACCGCCATGTTCGAAGGGCTGCCGCGTGCCGCGCAGCAGGAGGTACAGCATGCGCTTGCCTGATTGCGTGGCGGTGCTCACCGGCGCCAGCGGTGGCATCGGCCTGGAGCTGGCGGACCAGCTTTGCAGTGCCGGGGCCCGCGTACTGGCGGTCAGCCGGCAGCAGGGCAAGCTGGCCGAACTGATGGCGCGCTACCCCGGGCAATTGCGCTGGCAGCAGGCCGACCTGCGCTGCGCCGAAGGCCGCCGTGAAGTGCTGGAGGCAGCGCGGGACATGGGCAGTTGCAACCTGTTGATCAACGCTGCCGGGGTCAACCGCTTCGCCCTGCTCGAACAGATGGACGAGGCCGCCCTGGACGAGTTGTTCGACCTGAACATCAAGGCCGCCGTGCAGCTCACCCGCCTGTGCCTGCCGTTGCTGCGCGCGCAGCCCAGTGCACTGGTGGTGAACGTGGGGTCGATCTACGGCTCCATCGGCTACCCCGGTTATGCCACCTACTGCGCCAGCAAGTTTGCCTTGCGCGGGTTCTCCGAGGCATTGCGCCGCGAGCTTGCCGACACCTCGGTGAACGTGCTGTATGCCGCACCGCGCACCACCCGCACGACGATGAACAGTAGCGCCGCGCAGGCCCTGAACCAGGCGTTGAAGGTGGGCGTCGATGACCCTCAGGATGTCGCCCGGGCGGTGCTCGACGCAGTACAGGCCGAGCGTAGCGAACTGTACCTGGGCTGGCCGGAAAAACTCTTCGTGCGCCTTAACGGCATGCTGCCGGGCGTGGTTGATCGCGCCTTGCGCAAGCAACTGCCGCTGATCCGTCGCTACAGTGCCTGGCACAGCAAGGAGTCGAGCAAATGAAACGTCTGATTCTGGCCAGTCTGCTGGCCATCGCCCCGTTCACCTGGGCCCTCGACCAGAACGGTACCCAGCAACTCAATGCCATCCAGCAGCGCTGGGCGGTGATTCGCTACAACCTGCCCGAAGCCGAACGTGCCGGGGCGTTCGAGGCCCTGGCGGTACAGTCGGCGGCGTTGGTGCGCCAGCAGCCGGGCTCGGCCGAGCCGCTGATCTGGGACGGCATCGTCAACAGCAGCTGGGCCGGTGCCACCGGCGGGTTGGGGGCGCTGGGCAAGGTCAAGGCTGCCCGCGCCAGCCTGGAAAAGGCCCTGGCCGTTGACCCCAAGGCCCTGCAAGGTTCGGCCTACACCAGCCTGGGCGCGCTGTACGACCAGGTGCCCGGCTGGCCGCTGAGCTTCGGTGACCAGGCCAAGGCCGAGGCCATGCTGCGCCAGGCGCTGGTGATCAACCCCGACGGTATCGACAGCAATTACTTCTGGGCTGACCACCTGTACCGGCAGAACCGCTACGACGAAGCCCGCGCCGCCCTGCAAAAGGCGTTGCAGGCACCGCCCCGGCCCGGGCGGGAGCTGGCCGACCAAGGCCGGCGCGGTGAAATCGATGCTTTACTCAAAGCGATCAAGGACAAACAGGATTAAGCATGCGCCTGCTGCTGGTAGAAGACGACGCCGCGTTGGGGGAGGGGATCTGTGACGGCCTGCGCCGCGAGGGCTATACCCTCGACTGGTTGCAGGATGGTGCCAGCGCCCTGCATGCCCTGTGCCACGAGGAGTTCGACCTGGCCATTCTCGACCTGGGCTTGCCGCGCCTGGATGGCATCGAGTTGTTGCGGCGCCTGCGTGCAGCCGGGAAGAGCCTGCCGGTGCTGGTGCTGACCGCCCGCGACGCCACCGAGGACCGCATCGCCGGGCTGGACGCCGGCGCCGACGACTACCTGGTCAAACCCTTCGACCTCAACGAACTCAAGGCCCGCTTGCGGGCCTTGCTGCGGCGCAGCAGCGGCCGCGCCCGGGTGCTGATAGAGCATGCCGGTGTGTGCCTGGACCCGGTCAGCCAGCAGGTGCACTACCAAGGCCAGCCGGTGGTGCTCACGCCCAAGGAATACCTGCTTTTGCACGAGCTGCTGGCCCAGCCGGGCAAGGTGTTCACCCGCGAACGCTTGACCCAGTTGCTGTATGGCTGGGATGAAGAGCCGGAAAGCAACACCCTGGAAGTGAATATCTATCACCTGCGCAAGAAGCTGTTCAACAGCCTGATCCGCACCGTGCGCGGAATCGGCTACCTGGTGGAACGCAAGGCATGAGCTCGCTGCGCCAACGTACCTTGTGGCGGGTGATGCTGCTGTTGCTGGTCGGCAGCGGGTTGCTGGCGCTGTACAACTACCACGACAGCCGCCACGAAATAAACGAGGTGTACGACGCCCACCTGGCGCAGAACGCTCGGCTGTTGCAGGGCATCATGAGCCTGCCGGTGCAGGAACAGAGCCGTGACGAGTTGTACCGCGCCTTCGACGAGGCCTTGAGCAAGGCCGGGCACCACAAGGTGGGGCACCGCTACGAGAGCAAGCTGGCCTTTCAGGTGTGGGCCGACGACAACGGGCTGCTGGTGCATACACCCAGCGCCCCCCAGCTGGAGCAGGCACCGCGGGTGCCAGGTTTTGCCGATGTGGTGGTGGAAGGGCGCCGTTGGCGCAGTTTCGTCCTGCCGGTGCCGGAAAAACACTGGGTGATCTGGGTGGGCGAGCGCAACGACGTACGTGACGACCTGATCGAACGCATCGTGCGGCACACGCTGTTGCCCTTCCTGTTCGGCAGCCTGGCCCTGGCCTTGCTGGTGTGGGCGGCCATTGGCTGGGGGCTGAAGCCGCTGCGGAACATGGCCAGGGTGATCCGCGCTCGCCACGCCGAGTCGCTGGAGCCGCTGCAGTTGGTGCCGCTGCCGAAGGAGCTTGAACCGATGCAGGCGGCGATCAACCGCCTGCTCGGGCAGATCGATGACTTGCTGCGCCGCGAACACCGTTTCATCGCCGACGCTGCCCACGAGATGCGCACGCCCTTGGCCATCCTGCGCCTGCATGCGCAGAACGCGCTCAATGCAGACAGCGCTGCCGAGCGGGACAAGGCCCTGCAGTTCCTGATGGGCGGCGTCGACCGCCTTGCCCGGGTGGTCAACCAGCTGTTGACCCTGGCCCGCCTGGAGCCGCGTCCAGGCCGCCGTGACTGGCCGCGGGTGGACCTGGAGGGCGTGGTGGCCGAAACCCTGGCCGAGCTGACCCCATGGATTCTGGAGCGCGGGCTTGAGCCTTCGCTGGACATCGCTGCAGGCGACTACCACTTGCACACCGACGCGGGCTTGCTGGGTATCGCCTTGCAGAACCTGGTGGCCAATGCCGTGGACCATTCGCCGGCAGGCGGTCGGGTTACGGTGACACTGCAGCGCGAAGGGCAGGCCTTGCTGGTCAGTGTCGACGACGAAGGGCCGGGCATTGCCGAGGTGGACCAGCAGCGGGTGTTCGAGCGTTTCTACAGCAAGGGCTCGACCAATGGCGCCGGGTTGGGTTTGTCGATCGTCAGCACCATCATGACCCGCCTGGGCGGCAGCGTGCAGTTGCGCAACCAGGCGCCCCACGGGTTGCGCGCGACCTTGCGCCTGCCCGTGGGGCCCTGAACGTTGCTAGTGTTTCTGTAGGATCTGGATCAGGTTGCCGCAGGTGTCATCGAACACCGCTACGGTGACGGGCCCCATGGCGGTAGGCGGCTGGGTGAACTGCACGCCCGCCGCGCACAGCCGGGTGTATTCGGCCTGGATGTCGCGCACGCCGAACGAGGTGGCGGGGATACCGTCCTGCTTGAGTGCGGCCTTGTAGTCCTTGGCGGCCGGGTGCGCGTCGGGTTCGAGCAGCAGCTCGACGCCGTTGGGGTCGTTGGGGGAGGTCAGCGTCAGCCAGCGGTGTCGGCCCATGGGCATATCGTGCTTGGGCTCGAAACCGAGTACATGGTGGTAGAAAGCCAGGGCTTTGGCCTGGTCATCGACGAGAATGCTGGTGACCACGATCTTCATGAATGCACGCCCTATGCCTGGAACCGTTGAGTATCAGTAAAGACAATCGGGGGCGTTTGGCCAGGTCTCTCTCGGGGCGCCTGCGAATATCACGATGCGGTCCGACAGCATTTCTCTTTCCGGTCAAAGTTCCAGATGGGTTGGTGGCAATGGCGGCTGTAGCTTCGATCGGGCAATACCACCCAAACCAAGGAGTGAACCCCATGCAAGAAAAACCCATGAACGAGCCAGACGGCACTCTCGACCAGGAGCAGCTGGAAAATGCAGAACCGCAGGCAACACTGTCCCGGCGCAAGCGCGGTATAGGGCCCGTAGTCGGCATGCCCTGCGCGCCAGGGTACAAATTGATTGGTGATGACTGTGTAATCGCTAATATCGATTTCGAGTGAAGCAATGGGGGCGCCCGGCGCCCCCTTCGTAAAAACCTGCTCAAGCCATAGGTAAATCCTTCATTACCCGCCCCCCAACCAGCCGCTGCCAAGGGTAAAGTGACAGGCATGATCCCAGCGCGCCCAGACCGGCGTCAGAGAGGTGCCCGTGGCGGCCTACACATTGCGACAACTCAAGTACTTCGTCACCACCGTGGAAGCCGGCAGCGTGGCCGAGGCTTCACGCCAGCTTTACATCGCCCAGCCTTCCATCTCCACGGCCATCAAGGGCCTGGAGGAAAGCTTCGGTGTGCAGCTGTTCATCCGCCACCACGCTCAGGGTGTGTCACTGACGCCCAGCGGCAAGCGCTTCTATGCCAAGACCAAGTCGCTGCTGCAGATGGCCCACGAATTCGAGCAGAACGCCCTGGCCGACAACGACACCGTGGCCGGGCAAATCGATATTGGCTGCTTCGAAACCGTGGCCCCGCTGTACCTGCCGCGCCTGATCGCCGGCTTTCGCCAGCGTTACCCGGGGGTGGATATCCGCCTGCGCGACGGCGAACAGCAGGACCTGATCCAAGGCCTGACCGCAGGTACCTTCGATCTGGCGTTCCTCTACGACCATGACCTGGACGGCACCATCGAGGCCGAGCCGCTGATGCCGCCGCAGAAACCCTATGTGCTGCTCCCCGAGAACCACCGCTTCGCTGGCCAGGCCCAGGTGTCGCTGCGCGACTTGTGCCCGGAGCCGATGATCCTGCTGGACGTTGCCCCCAGCCGTACCTACTTCGTCAGCCTGTTCAACGAAATGGGCCTTACGCCCAACATTGTCTTCAGCTCACCGTCGATCGAGATGGTGCGCGGCATGGTCGGGCAGGGCTTCGGTTTTTCGCTGCTGGTAACGCGGCCTCACTCGGAGTACACCTACGACGGGCAACGCCTGGCCATGCTGGATATTGCCGAGCCAGTAGCGCTGTCAGGGCTGGCGGCAGCCTGGTTGAAGCGAGTGCAACTGACCAAGCCGGCGCAGCTGTTCGTGGAGTTCTGCCGGGAGCAGCTGGCGAAGTTCTGAAACGGGCACGCCATGCAGGAGCGTGGCGTGCCCGGCGGTCAGGGGCTGACCTGATAACCGCGCCCTTGCAGGCACCCGGCATAGGCACTGGCATGAGCCTGGGCTTTCGCTTCGTCCTGGCCGCGCCGGTCCTGACGGCGGTCCTGACGCTGGCGCATGCCACCGACCGCAGCACCGGCGGCAGCCACTTCGCCCGCGCGGTTCTGCCGGTATTGCTGCTTGGCATCGTCACCAACCCGGTCATACAGCTCGTCGTGCTGGTTGCCGCGCACCTGCGCGCCTGCCGCACCGGCAACCGCGCCGGCGGCGGCACCGCGTACGCGGCCACCGACATGGGGGTCGCTGGAGGTCGCGGCACTGTTCGCGGCATTGGTCGCGACGGTATTGCAGTCATTGATATCCAGTTGCATCTGCTGGCTGCTCTGGCCCTTGAGCGGCACCACCGACTGCGCCTGGGCTGCCGATGCTGAGCACAGCAGCACCAGCAGGCAACTCCACGTGAACGTACGCATGGCAAACCTCCAGCAAGTGGGGATCCCGTTTCAGAGGATAGTCCGGCTTTGCTGCCCCTGATGGCAGTTTCGCCGGGATGGTCTAAACCGGATATCAGATGTTGTTCGCCTGCATATGACGGCCTGAACCCAGGCTGCCTGTGGAACCCCCATGAGCCAGACTCAGCACCTGATCATCTGTGAATACTGCGACACGGTGTACCACCGTGCGCCGTTGCTCAAACACCAGCGCGCCGTATGCCCGCGCTGTGGCGGCGTGCTGTATCGGCACACCTCGCTGACCGTGCAGCAGCGGCTGGCCCTGAGCGTGACGGGTGGCATCCTGCTGGTGTTCGCCAACTTCTACCCGGTGATGACCATCGGCATGCAAGGGCTGACCCACTCGGCGACGTTATGGGACTCGGTACAGATTCTCAGCCAAGGCAGTATCACCTTCATCGCCCTGGTCATGGCTTTGGCGATCATCTTCGCGCCGGTGCTACAGATTACCCTGTTGTGCTGGCTGCTGAGTTTCGCCCTGGCCGGCCAGCGCGCCCCCGGCTTTGCCGTGTGCATGCGCAGCCTGGAGAGCTTGCGGCCATGGAGCATGCTGGAGGTGTGCCTGCTGGGGGCGATGGTTGCCGTGATCAAGCTGGCGGGGCTGCTCGATGTGATCCCCGGCATCGGCCTGCTGGCCCTGGCCGCGCTGAGCATGCTGATCATCCATGTCGCCGGCAAGGACATCCGCGACTTGTGGGAGCAGGTATGAATACCCCGGCCAGCGCCGATGATCTGGGCCTGTGCCTGTGCCATGGTTGCGGTCAGGCCTGCGAACTGGGCAGCGGCATGCACACCTGCGAGCGCTGTGGCGCCGCCATTCATCGGCGCAAGGCTAATGCCATCAGCCGCGGCTGGGCATTTCTGCTGGCGGCCCTGGTTTTCTACATTCCAGCCAATCTGCTGCCGGTGATGCGCACCGAAATGCTCGGCAGCGGCAGCGAAAGCACCATTGGCGGCGGCGTGCTGGAGTTCTGGGAGGCCGGTGCCTGGGATATCGCGCTGATCATCTTCATCGCCAGCGTGGGTGTACCGGCCATCAAGTTCTTCTCGCTCGGCCTGCTGCTTTTTACCGCCCAGCGCGGTTCCACCTGGGCTTGCCGACAGCGCTCGCAGCTGTACCGTTTCGTCGAGCTGATCGGCTACTGGTCGATGCTCGATGTGATGGTGGTGGCGCTGGTGGCGGCGCTGGTCCAACTGCGTGGGCTGGGCACCATCGAGCCGCGGGTGGGCATCCTGTTTTTCGGCATGGTGGTGGTACTGACCATGTTTTCGGCGATGAGCTTCGATCCACGCCTGATCTGGGATAGCCGTGCCAACGAGGGAGGCCGCATTGATGGTGCAACAGACTGACAAGCGCGAGGGCGCGGGGCAGGTTGAAGTGCACACCCGGCGCTGGAGTGTGTCGCTGGTATGGATCGTGCCGATACTGGCGATCCTGATCGGCGCTTCGCTGGTGGTGCGCAACTGGATGCAGCAGGGGCCGGTCATCGCCATTTCCTTCCACACCGGGGAAGGGCTGGTGGCGCACAAGACCCAGGTCAAGTACCGCAGCGTGGTGATCGGCGAAGTCACCACGGTGGACCTGGCCGACGACAAGAAGAGCGTGGTCGCCAAGGTCCAGCTGTCCAACGACGCCCGTGCCTTCGCCACCCAGGGGGCGCGCTTCTGGGTAGTGCGGCCACGCATTGGCGTGGGTGGTGTGTCCGGTGTGGATACGCTGCTGTCGGGCAGTTTCATCGGGGCGGATTCCGGCGAGTCGAAAGTGCCGGAGAAGTCCTTTGTCGGCCTGGAGCTGCCACCGCCGATCACCTACGACGAAAAGGGCAAGCGCTTTGTCCTGACCGCCAGCGACCTGGGGTCGCTGGATATTGGCTCGTCGATCTACTACCGCAAGATACCGGTGGGCGAGGTGGTGTCCTTTGCCCTGCAGGGCGATGGCAAGGGCGTGGAGATCGGCGTGTTCGTGCAGGCCCCCTACGACAGCTTCGTCACCGCCGATACCCGCTTCTGGAACGCCAGTGGCGTCGACATGCAGATTGGTGCGAACGGCCTGAAGATCGATACCGAATCGCTGTCGTCCATCCTGGTGGGCGGGCTGGCCTTTGGCTCGCCCGATTTCGCCCCGCAGGCCGAACCCGCTGCCGACCAGGCGCGCTTTCAGCTGTTTGCCGACCGCGACACCGCCCTGGCGCCGCCCAGTGGTCAGGCGCAGTACCTGCAGTTGCGCTTCGACCAGGCCATGCGCGGCCTGTCGGTGGGCGCGCCGGTGGAGTTCAAGGGTGTGGAATTTGGCCGGGTCACTTCGGTCAAGCTCGACTACGATGCCACCCGGCAGAGCTTCCCCGTGGTGGTCGATGCGGTGATCTACCCGCAGCGGCTGGGGCCGGTGCACCGCAAGATGCTGGCCGTGTTCAAGCACGCCGAAGGCGACATGGATGGCGCGCGGAGGCTGATCGGCACCTTCGTCGAGCACGGCCTACGGGCCCAGGCGCGCAGCGGCAACCTGATCACCGGGCAGATGTTCATTTCCCTGGACTTCTACCCCGATGCCCCCAAGGTGGCCTTCGACAAGACCGCAGACCCTATCACCATACCCACATTGCCCGGCAGCCTGGAGCAGTTGCAGGAGCAGTTGCAGCGTGTGGTGGAGCGCATCAGCAAACTGCCGCTGGAGAGCATCGCCAACAACCTGGATGGCAGCCTGCGAGAGTTGCGCGCCAGCCTCAAGCAGTTCAATGGCCAGACGCTGCCGGACGTGAAGGTGGCGCTGGACGAGGTGCACAAGACCCTGCGCACCGCCAATTCGGCCATTTCCGAGGACTCGCCGCAGCGCGAGCGGATGGGCGAAACCCTGGACGAACTGGAGCGCATGTCACGTTCGCTGCGTGACCTTGCCGATTACCTGGGCCGGCACCCCGAGTCGCTGATACGCGGCCGGCCGAAAGCGGCCGCTGCCGCCGACCTTGAACCCTGAGGAGACAGCCGATGCATCGACTGCGCAATGTGTGTGGCGCCGGCCTGCTGGCCGTGCTGTGGGGCTGCAGCAGTACCCCGAACAACTATCACACGCTGGTACCGAGCGAACCGGTGCGCGACGGTGGCCAGCGCATTCAGGTGGCGAGGGTGGCCGTGCCGCCGCAGGTGGACCGCCCGCAGTTGGTGGTGCGACAGGGGCAGAGCGGCCTGGCCATCCTTGAGACGGAGTGGTGGGGGGCCAACCTGGTGGATGAGTTCCGCAGCGCCTTGCAGGACCAGTTGGGCGGGCCGGTGGGTGGCGGCAAGGCGTTGCTGCGGGTGGACGTGCAGCGCTTCGATAGCGTGCCGGGGCGCTATGCCTCGCTGGAGGCGGTATGGCGCCTGACGCGCTCGGGCGAAGCCGAACTGACCTGCCGTACCTCGCTGCAGACGCCCGCGGACAACAGCATCGCCAGCCTGGTCAATGCTCACCAGGCCAACCTGCGCAAACTGGCCGAGGCGGTGCGGGGGAGTGCCCGGCATGGCAGCTGTTCTGCATCCTGAGCAAGCAATCAGTTCAGGCGTCCAGCATTCTGTGTCTTGCCACTACTGACCGTCTCCCGCAACCGCTCGGCCTTGTCCAGCGGCAGGTGGTCGAACTCGCGCAGGCCATCCTTGCGGTACGGGTCGCCAATCCAGCGTGGTGCCACCACGAATTGCGGGCTCACCAGGCTCTTGGCCGGTTCGTAACGGTCATAACTCAGCCCGGCCATGTCGGACAGGGTATGGATCAGGTGCGAGCTGCTGTAGGGGCGGTCGGCCATCGCCTGCAAGTCGCGGGGGTGCCCGGCCTGCCAGCTGGGCGAAGTCCACAGCAGGAAGGGAATGGTGTACATCGGCCGGGTCGGCGCGCCTTCGTTGCGCCCCAGGCGGTCGTGGTTGCCAGAGCTGTACACATCTTCGCCATGGTCGGACAGGTACAGCAGGAAACCATTGGGGTTGCCGGCCGAGTAACGCTTGATCAGGCTCGACACCACGTAGTCGTTGTAGCGCACCGCGTTGTCGTAGAAATTGTAGGTTTCCACCTGGTCATCGGTCAGCTTGCCGGGCACCCCCTGGCGGTCGTTGAAGTGCGCGTAGGCGTTCGGGTAGCGGTAGCGATAATCCATGTGCGTACCCAGCAGGTGCACGATGATGAACTTGTTTGGCGCCGGGTCCTGCAGGGCCTCCTCGAACGGTGGCAGCACCACGTCGTCGTACTGCCTGGCATTCTGGTTGCGCTGGTTGTTCAGGTACACCGGCGCGTCCGTCTGCTGCGAGAAGGTGGTCAGCATGGTGTTGCGCTTGGTCATGGTCTGCTGGTTGGTGATCCAGAAGGTCTTGTAGCCGGCCTGCTTCATCAGGTTGATCAGCGACGGGGCGGTGAGGAAGCGGTCCGGGTTCTGCTCGTCGCCGAAGGTGAGGATCTGCTGCATCACTTCGATGGTGTACGGGCGTGGCGACACCACGTTGCGGAACACCGTCAGGCCCTTGTCGCTGGCGGCCAGCGCGTCGAGGTTGGGCGTGGTGTCGCGGTTGTAGCCGTACAGGTGCATGTGCTCGCGCGTGGTGGATTCACCCAGCACCAGCACCAGCGTGCGTGGCGCTGCACCGCTGCTGTCACGCAGGTTCTGCAGGGGCGGCAGCGCGGCATTCTGGGCCAGCAGCTCCTGCATGTTGTCCAGCTGCTGGCGGTACTGGCGGTAGCCGACCAGCAGTTGCCAAGGCACGGCGGGTTCCATGCGCTGCTGCACCTTTTCTGCCGCATCGGCGAAGCTGCGCTGCTGGGTTACCATCTGCTTGTAGAACGGGTACACCAGGTTGGCCAGCAACAGCAGGGCGACCACCGGCAGGCGACTGCGCAGCGGCAGGCTGACCGGGCGTACGCGCTTCCACAGCAGCACTGCCACCAGCGTGTATAACAGCAATGCCAGGCCCAGCCAGGCGCTGAAGTACTGGCTGAAGTACTCACCGGCCTCGGCGGTGTTGGACTCGAACATCACGAAGATGACGCTTTGCGAGAACTCCTGGCGATAGATACCGAAGTAGCTCAGGCCCACCAGCGAAGCCGCCCACAGCACCAGGCCGATGACCGCTGCCGTGGCGCGAGTGAAGCGCGGTAGCAGCAGTACCGGGGCCAGCCACAGGCTGCTGAGGAAGAATGCATCGCGAAAACCGGCGAACCCGGTGGTACCACTGAACAGCAGCAACGCCTGGGTCACGCCCGAGAAGTACCAGAAGAACAGCAAAAGCCAGCCCAGGCCGGCCCAGTCCACGCGTTTGGGCAAGGAGGGGGATGCAGTGTGTGACACGTATGCCTCGTCGTAGCTTGGCGGCCAACGGATGTGCCCGTGGCCGGAAAGGGCGTGACGCTAATCTGCCGAGCGTGAAAATAACGTCAACGAGACGCTGGCCCAGGCAAGGTATGATGTGTTCCGCCAAACCGGACTGACAGGTCGAGTGAGAATGAACCGTCGCAAGAAGATCAAGCAGCTACTGCAGGCGCATGCCAAGAAGGCCAGCGCCAAGCTGGCGCC
>MTEW01001266.1_pt1 | contig 14640 bp, 15 predicted proteins | sample 1042681 | NCBI WGS metagenome assembly MTEW01 (sample SAMN06185811, study PRJNA358809) | soil metagenome | isolation source: soil biostimulated with citrate as carbon source | place: India | collected 2015-05-23
AGGAAACTTGTTCTCGAACGAAGATAAGGAAGTTATCAGCAAATACTTCTTACCTACTTACACGACACCAGGTTTATTAAAAGATTATGTAGAGAAACCAATCTTTGGTCGTGAAGGTGGCGGTGTTCGTATTGTCACAAAAGATATGAAAGAAGAAGACAATACAGAGTACTATCGTAATCAAGATATGATTTATCAGCAGTATGTAGAAATGCCAAAACAAGTTGTTGATACGTGGGATGGCCCATATGAAGGACGACTACTTGTTGGGTCTCACTTCATCGGTGGTAAGCCAGCTGGTTTATTCTATCGTATTGGAGAACCAATCACAGGCAACTTATCAATGTTTGCACCAATCGGAATTAAATAGGGGGAAGAAAGCCATGGTTATTAACTTAGAAAAAGCAACGAAGGATGTAAAGATCGTTTTAGAAAAGAAGGAAATCTTTGGAGAGAAAGCGAATATTAAAGTCGTAGTAGACCATTCAGGTTCTACTGGAGACTTATTTAGACATGGTGTAGTTCAAACAACACTAGAGCGTATTTTAGCTGTTGGTCTTAACATGGACTCAAACCAGTCTATTGAAGTGTATGCTTTCAATGGAAATGTAACATACATTGGAGAAGCAAACGAAAGTAATATCGAAAACTTTACAAAGGACGTATTCCTGAAGAAAGTACGTGTTGAAGGTGGCACTCGATATTCACCAGCTATGCAAGCAGTTGTAAAAGATGTGGAGGCGGAACCAAAACCTCAAGGATTCTTTTCTAAGTTACTTGGAAAGAAAGAAGCTCCTGTCATTGATAAGGACCTACCTACATTAGTCTTCTTTATTACTGATGGTGACAACTCCGATAAGAACATTACAGAGTCTTACATTAAAGAGGTTTCGACTAAACCAATCTTCTGGCAGTTTATCGGAATTGGTTATAGCAGCATGGCATTTCTAGACAAGCTGGATAAGATGGAAGGTCGTACTGTAGACAATGCAAACTTCATCCGTGCAAAGAATATTCAAGACATGACTAACTCAGAACTATACAACGAAATTCTAAATGAATATCCATTATGGTTGAAGGAAGCTCGTAAGCTAAAAATCACAAAATAATTTGGGAGGAATATTCATGTTTAAAAGTTTAGAATGCGTATCAGTACCAGTTACAGATTTACAGAAAGCTTTGGATTTCTATGTGTCAATGGGGTTAGAAGAATCATGGCGCATTGAACGAGAAGGAGGAGCAGTACTTGTTGGATTAAAATTTCCAAATAAGCGAAGCTCTGAACTCGTTTTAAATTACAAAGGTGCTGTTCCAGAAATGGAAGTAGAAATCGCTGTTGGTAGTGTTCTCCACACAGTGAAAAAGCTGAAAAAGAATCCTGATGTAAAAATCATCGTAGAACCTTTCGAAACAGAGTCAGGTAATGTAGCAGTATTCGAAGCACCAGATGGAAATGTATATGTAATTGTGGATTAAGAAACAGGGGGAAGCAACCAATGCAAACAAAGAAGTTTTTATTTAATCGTAATCCTTTAACGATTTTACATGAACGTAAGATTGAGCAGCCAAGTGTAGAGGTGTTGAAAAACACCCCTGCTCTTTGGAATGCTTCATTAGATGATGCAATAAAGTATGGTGGGGAATTAACTCGTGCCGCACTAGGAGCAATGAACTTACAGTTTGATCGTAAGTATATTGTAGTAGACACAAAGGTTCATATGTTAATGCCCGATATGTGTCCAGCTATTCCAAACTGGCACAGTGATGGAGTACCAAGAGGAGCACAACTTCTTCCTGAAGCAAAAGAACCACCAAATATATTCGCTCAAGAAGAAATGACAGATAGTAGATTCCATTTACTTGTGACAGGTGAGCATTGCTTAACTGAGTTTCTTGATGGTCCTACCTTGTTAGATGTGCCAGCGGAACCAGATACAGGTCTTTACTCTATGGTGAATGAACAAGTTCGTCAGTTGATTAAAGACGATAAGAGGAAGGTTATTACGGCTCCTAGTTGTACACCAATTGAATTTGATTGGTACGACATTCATCGTGGGGTTGAATCAACAGGGCATGAGTGGCGTTATCTGATTCGTGTAACAGAAACAGACCATATGCCACCACAAACTGATTTACGTAAAATCATTCGTACACAACAGCAAGTGTATGTGAAAAAAGATTTCGGTTGGTAAGGGGATTAGGGGATATGGAGAGAACGGTTGATAAAGAAATAAGACCATTCCTCAAAGAGCATCTTCATACGCTGTATGGGGATGTTCCTATTTATGAGGAGCTAGCTATTGCATATCATAGTACAGTTGTAGATATGGTTGTATTAGCACAAGGGGAATTAATTGGATTGGAAATTAAAAGCGGTAAAGATAACTTGCGCCGATTACCAACCCAAATTAAAAACTACGACAAAGTGTTCTCACGTAATTATATTGTTGTAGATGACAACCACTTAGAGAAAGTAGAAAAGATGGTTCCGCATTACTGGGGAATTATCCTTGCTTACCATGATGGTACAGGAGATGTATTCATTGAACTTTATCGTGATGCAGAAGAGAATCCAAATCAAGATGCATACTGGGTTCTTGAGTTACTATGGAGAGATGAATTAACATATCTAATGAAGAAACATGAAATCTATCGTGGCATGTCAAAAGCTAGAATGGTAGAGCGACGTCGTAAATTATTGCTTCATCTACCATTATATGATACTGTACAAGAAGTCATTCATTTGTTACCGCAACGAGATGGATGGAAAAGCAACAAAGAGGAGGAAGTAGAAGTATGAAAACAGAGACAAAGAAGTTAGCACGTAAATTATTAGAAGCAAATGGTGTGCATGGTTTAGAAGCATTAGCGAAAGAATCAATGATGATTGATTTAATTGAAGGTTCTTTAAAGCGTATTGCTGAATCCCATCAGAACCGTACGTATTTTGAAAAGGTTCAAATGACTGCTGAAACGTTTGTTAAGATTGTAGAAACATTCCATTCAGAATATATGGAGCAAGATGAGTATACGGAAGAATTCGGGAAAGAGTTCTTCTACTTGATTGGTCATTTGTTAAATGAAGAAATTCCTACTCGTTTAGAATTTGTAGATGTGAATGAATTAACACCACTTATCAATGACATCTTAGCAGAGCAAACTCTGGCAGAGCCAGAAGTGAAACGTACTCCTATTAAATTAACAGAAGAACAAAAGCTTCAGGTAGACCAGATTGATGCACTTGGTATTTTAGATATTATTGCTGAACGTAATATCTTACGAGTGAAAGTAAATGCATATGAAAAACGATTAAAAGAATTAGGTGAAATATAAGAGAGCTTCGGCTCTCTTTTTTTATTTGTGATTCATTATGTATGGGGTAAGTGTGCCGCTATAAAAAGGAAAGACGACCTTATAGGTCGCCTTTCTTCTCTTCTTGTTCTGCTTCAGCAGCAGGGTCTTTGATGCCAGTACCGATAGATGGGTTGTTGATAACACCAGCTAATACAAGGACATAAAGAACTTTTTCTACATAGTCATTGTAATGACCTAAGTCAGTTAAATAACCTGCATCCATAAGTCCCATTCCAATTAAACCAGCTACAGCTACCCATAATACATAGTTTTGAAAACGGCTTTGAGTTTTCATACATACACTCCTTTTAAATTACTTAACTACTACGTACTCTTTTGCAGCTGTGATATAAATGCCAGATTTCGTCTTGTACATTTTGTATCCATCTACAGTAAGCACTTCAGTAATTGTCAATGCTGTACCTTTGTTGATTGTTTTCCCTTTGTCATTCCAGTTAGCAGAGTTGTAAGTGTACAATCCATCAACTAGCGCCACAACAAGCTTACCTACTTCATTAGCTTGAGGCGCTGGGATAAAATCCACAAAGTCCTTGATAATCCAAGCATCACCGCCGACATTGTACCATCCGTTTTGTTCAGCCCATACGATGTAAGTTTCGCCTTGACGAGCTTTACCGTCTTCTTGGTAACCAGTACCAGGAGCGATATCGTAGTTTGTGCCTGGACCTTTACGAATGTTTACAACATCACCTGTTACAGTTAATGTTCCGTAACGACCATCAGATGGAGGAGCTACAGTACCACCACCAGTGCTTCCACCAGTAGAACCACCACCTACTGTTTGACCAGTTAAAGCTTTAACAATAGAGTTAGCGATTTTGTCTGTGTTCCATTTGCCCATGTCACCAGCGTTGTCAATAAAGCCAAGCTCGATTAAGATCGCTGGAGCAGCAGTGTTGTTTAACACATACAGGTCTGTACGAGGTTTAGCACCACGGTTAGACCAGCCGATGTCATCAGAAAGCTGTTTAGAAACCTTAGCTGCTAGAGCTTGTTGGTCATAATAGCAAACCTCAACACCATTTGCAGTTCCATTGTAGGCATTCAAGTGAAGCGAGATGTCTAAGTCTACCTTATGAGCATTACACTTAGCTACGATGTTTCGAAGGTTAGCAGATTGCGTGCTTCCTACTTCATCAGTACAGTCATAAACTGTATGACCAAGAGCACGAAGTTTTGAGATTAAAGCATCTTTTACCTGACGGTCTAAGATATGCTCTTTCCCAAATTGAGAGTTTGCTCCCATTACGATTCCGTTGTGACCACCGTGTACGTTATAAGTTGCCATTGAACCATCTCCTATTAAATTATTCGACAACCACTTACAAGTTACGTGGCAAGGATTGTCGTGCGTGGTGTGGTAATCCCTTTTCTAAATTGTCTAAATGTACATCGTGTAGATGGCGTAAAGCCAACTGGATTACCACGATAGACAATATGATTTGTAAAACTAATGCGATGATAGTGTAGTAATCAAATGGAGTTGTATGTTGGTGTATCCCAAGCCAACTAAAGACTGGTAATGTCATTGCTATCGTTCTAATAGAAAATGAGAATACGATTACACAATAGAGGATGTGCATAGAAGATTGTAAGTGCTTCTCTAAATAACGGTAACACCAGACTGCACTGAAGAGATACAAACTATTTATAACCATTAGACTCAGAAATGTATAGTCCTGAACCACATTTTTTTCAAAAAAGAATGTAACGATTGTCCAAAGTAAAGCTAGAGGAAAGCTAATTGCATATCCTCCAACTAAAACTGCGAATAAAGCGGGGATTGCGGCAATGTCTATCATTCTGGAATCTGACAGTGGGATGTACCCTAATTTTGTACCTGCTAAGATTAGTACAGGTAATGAAAAGAAAATGCCTACCAATAATCTACTTTTTAACATACACATTCTGCTATGGTGTTTCATGTTTATTCACATCCTTTTCTGTAACTTCCCCTTCGTTTGTTGGAGTAGCTACTGTTGGTTGCGGCTGACCCTCCTGGTCTGCTTGTTTTTGTTCTTCCAATAAGCCTTCAGGCATTTTAGGACGAACCATAGCCATGTATAATGTCTCTAAGTGCATTGCTAATTTCACATGACCTAGTTTAGCAGTATTCTTGATAGAAGAAAGAATCTCTAAACCTACCAACATAGTGATAAGCGCCCATCTAGAAGTGTCTGGAAGACCAGCTACCATGTCGAATGCATGAAACATTATAATCCATAAAGAGTACCCGAAGATTTTGTTTGCCAACTTGGAACCAAGTAAACCCCAAGTGAAGGTTTTCTCCTTTCTTGCTACTTGAACACCGAACCATAAGTCAACTAAGATTACTGCAACAAGGTAAGACATTTGGATATCAACAGGACCCAATAGAAAAACTATCAATCCTTTGATGTACAACATCGGTTCTTGTAAATGTGTTAATAAAGAAGTATGCCAGTTCATAACATCAACCCGCTTTCGTAGGAATATTCCTCCCCAATGGAACTCCTACCACTCTCCAACTTCTTTTACATAGTATGGTAGTTTGAGAGAAGAGATAATCGGCATTATATCGCCTTGTTTTTTCAGTATCGTTTTCACGTATACCTTTTGCATATCTGCCATTACCTCGTGACCGAATGGAAACTCGTGCGTTAATTCTTTATTGTAATATAGTTTGTGTTCAATCAATCCTTCCACATTGGTCAAGTTCCCTACGGCTGTTTCAATAGAAGGTTTGTCTATACGATGGAATCGTTTCGTTGTTCCCTCTAAGCTGAACGTCGATACGAACTCAACTTCTTGTTTATCGAATTGTTGGTAGCATAGGTTGATGTCTTGGAATCCATAAACGAAGTCTCGGTTGTCTTCATGTTGAAACCAATAGCGTTGTGTAAAGTGGATTTTAATCTCCGCCATTTCTGTACGTGGGAAAGATAAGTACAGTTTTCCAGCAGATTCAATTGGAGAAGGTAGTTCTTGCCCTTTCCCGTCACGATAAACTGGGTAATTCGGAAGTCGGTGCCATGACTCTCCCATTCCCTTGTATTGAATATCAGTGATAGTCATACTGTATTCAGGGTACGGATGAAGTAGCAATGTGTTCGTAAACGCATTGTTCACCACATCCAACGGAACTTTAATATGCAGAATCCCATATACTTCACGAATTGCAGATTTGTTGGGGAAAGAAGATGTGTGAACCCAGAATGTATTTTTATTAAGGTCAATTGCCTTATTCATCTCTTTATCTTCAACCATGTAGAACTTTCGATCTTTTGTTTCCTCATCTATTTCCTGTCTATCATGGCTTTCATATAGAGTCATGCTTAAACTAGATGGAATGCCCACTTCCTTATTATCGAAAATATGAACGAGCTTAGGTACAACTACACTTTCAGGAATACGGATGTGACCATATATTGGGTCAATAAGAGCTTGACGTTCTATATTGCCATCAGACAGATTATCTAAAGTATAGAAGTTCTGTGTGAATTCTCGTCGCCCTTTATCTTTATTCTCTGCTTTGTTTTGGTACTGGATGTCAGCGAGCTTACCTTCTAGTTCATGCAATTTTCGATGCAGGAAAAAGTTCTCTCGTAATAATACGTCCATGTTTTCCCCTATCAGTTTATCTTGAACATTTACGGTATCAAACAAACGAACAAGGTCGGTATGGATGTCATTGCGAATCTTATTAAATTCACTAGAGCTTGATGGTGCTCTATGAATGTTTGGATTTTGTTGGCTAATAGGCTGCATATAACTCACTCCTTTCTATAACATTTGTTTAAGTTGATGCGATGCATAATCTAACCTTGGCTTTAAATCTACTTCTAGGGGACTCACATTACAAGATACTTCTTCCATTCTCCATACTTCATAAGAGAGAATGTCAATGACCCCTGATTCTAATACACTTGGTGTTCTGGAAACATCTATGTTAAATGTAACCATTCCACGTTCATCTGTCGAGAACCTTGTGTCAAAACATTCATCTTTTTCTTTTGATAAAATTTCAGAATAGAAATGACCTTTTCTTGCATTCACACTTTCACTACCAAAAGCGAATTGATTTGTGTTTCCACTCACACCTCTTGCAAGAATACGTACATAGAATCTATCTCCTTCTTCAGCCATAATTGAGAAACGAATACCACATGGTGAATCTAAAGCTGGGTTTTCTAAACGGATACGGTCAATCTGTTTTGTCATCTTGCACTGTCCGTATACTTCCCAAGCTAACTCTTTCCATTTATCAGTAACAACAGGTTCTGTCGTCTTACAGATAGAGGTAGAAGTCGGTACACTACAAGCAGGGTTCTTATCACCATGAGTATAGTAATTGAAGTTGTTATCAATCTTATGGCTAATACCTTCTTCTCCTGTCCCTTCATTCTCATATATCTTTGTATATAAGAAACGTAAATCATGAACAGATTCTTGAACAAAGTTATGATATCCTTCTATGGTAGTTGGGCCACGGAAAGGAGCATTTGCCCGAACAACTGTCGGGCGATAATCTACTCGTTGTTTCATAATGAGCCTCCTCTAGCTAAACAAGATACGATAGCGTTTTAGTTTTGGAGAGATATCTGTCTTCGCACGATCTCTGCTAAACTCTGCTTTAAACAGAATCTTGTCTTTGATATCTCCTTCTATTTGATTAAAGAAGAATTCATATTCTAAACCTGGAATTGCATGGTTTGTAATCACATAAATTTCGTCTTCTTTTTCAAGCAAAGCATACTTCGTAATATCTGTATTCTTTACGTTGTAGCGCAAATCAAATAGTGAAACCTTTTTCATTGTCTCTGCTCTACTGTATACATAAGAACCAACTTCTCGTGGGTCGAATCCTACGTTGATAGTAGAACCATTACTGTTCTGGATGTTTCTTGTATAAGCAAGGACAACCATTTCATTCCAACCATTTTCAAATACATATGTTAAAACTGTACTTTCACTTGGAACACCTTTAAATAATTCTTTACCATTAATATAGATAGCAATTGGTTCTGTACTAGCAGGGATACTACGCACTTCAGTTGTTTGCTCTTCACAGAATACACCTAATGTGTACATATAGCTTCGAGCTTCTTTCTGAATGGTTTTATCCATTAATAAGCTAGGCTTACCATCCTGCATTGGAACATAATCATAAGCAACTGTATCCAATGTTCTATTCCAATCTTCAATAGAAGGAATGTGGTCTTTATGGTCTGGGTATTGACCAGCAAAGTATTTAACACCCCATGCATTCTTACCCATATACAATCTCTCTGTATTCTCAATGATTCCTTTGTGCTTAATACTTCCTATCTTATAGAAGGAAATACCATTAGCTCTTAACTCAGGAAGTTCATGTTCTGAAATGGAGATGTCTTTGCGGACAGATAAGATAGTTGGCGGAGCATTCATGATGTTTTTAAAATCAATGATTTGCTCATACTTAGGAGTCTTGTCATTACGAGGTGAAATACGTTTCCACTCTATTTCTCCTTCTGCTGGAGGTAGAGCAATAAAGTATTCTAAGTTTGAACCATGAGGAACGAAGTCATCTACTTCTAAAGAGACTTGGTTAATTGTGAAGTTTTGGTTTGGTAAAGCTTGAACCTCAAGTGGTTTTGTTTGCATCGTAGCAGACTCAGCAAATGACAACTGATAGAAACGAATTTGTTTTAATCCAAAAACATAGTGCTGTAACATCTCGTCTTTTGTTTTCCCAGGTACATCTTCTAAGTCAGGAATCTTTTTAGAAAGAACAATGCGTACAGCTGTCGCTTCAATCGTAGGGAAATCAAATGATGTTGCATCCATAACGAACTCACCATTCTCATGATAAGGAAGTTTGAACCAGTTCAATCCATCTGGAGTAAACTCGACTCTCATATATGTTTCTTTTGGACTAAGCATCTCGCATTCTACTCTATTAATTCTTTGCTTAGATTCAAATGAAAGAAGTAGGTACGACACAACTTCTTCTTTAATAGAAGAAACTACTCGTTCTTGCCAGAATTCATTACGTCCATCTTCTAAGATATATGATGGATAGCCACTTAATCGCTCCTGTTTTACATGTTCTTTAATTTCATCTGCAATAGAGAAACGAACATTAGTGTTAGGAGTAATACGAGTAGATGTATTCCATGCATTTGAGATGCTTACTTCATGTTGTTTGATATCTATAAATGCATCAGATTTAGATTGGTCGATTTTATTCGCATCATCAAATACATCATACACACTATTTAAGATACCAGCTTGGCTATAAATTAATGCCAGCTCCTTTAATCTTTGTTCAAGTGCTCGTACTTCATACATCAGTTTATTCTTACCAACCTCAAATTTATTTAGCTTTTGATTTAGTAAGTCATGGAGTTCTTTTGTATTCTCATACAGTAAGTATAAGTCTTTGTAGATGTTATCTAAGTCTGCATTGTACATTGTAGAAGAAGCTTGTTGTTGTGGACGTACAGAATGGAAATCATAAAGAGGTTGTGATAAAGGATGTTGATCTAGCTCGTAGTTTAGTCTCCCTAAAAACTCATGGCTAGATGGCAAGTTACCTTTTTGCAATTCACTTTTTAGAATACGCTCAACGGTTTCATCAAAACGTTTTTCTTTAATACCCATACTACACCTCCTCCTGTAGAGTAACACGTAATGCATAGTCTTCTAATACTGGTGTATAGAATTTATAGACGTCTTCTTCTCCATCACGTTTCTTTTCAAGAACAGGACGAGATAAGACAACTTTTAACCTTACGCTTGTTACTTCTTTTTTCGATTCAATAATACCTTTATACAAACCATACTGGTTGTCTAGTACACTTTGTTTTCCATTGATTTCATAAATCTTTGGTGGGAACTTATCGTTCACAGGTTGATGGTGCATAGGAGATATTGGAGACCAGTTTACATCATCTACAGAAATGAAATACTGAATCCAATCTTGTGATGTGCTTACTAAGTCTGTGAACAATGGAGGTATCTTCTCATTTGCATACAACATAATCTTTTCAATTGGTTGTGTTGTTTCAAACTTAGTGGAGAAGATTTCACTTTTCTCTACGAACTCATAACTCATGATATTAATATCACGGATACCAATAGCGTATCTCCAGCCTGGGAATGCCTCTACAGCCTTTTTAATTTTCACATTGTCTTGTAGGCTATGTTCACCAACTTCAGCTGTTATTAAGCGTGCAGGAACCTGAGAAGAAGGGACTCTCGTTCTCTTCTCTGTCTCTTGACCAACAGCATTACGACTCTTACGAATTTCTTCATAGTACGTATGACCAATCAGTTCTTCGTACGCTTCATTCTGGTCGAACACAACTTCAATGTACTTTGCTTTACGTGAAGGGAATACCCATACACCTTGTCCAGCAAACTTAGAAGATTCGAAGTCATTGTCACCAGTAAATAATTCATCCTCACGATAACTTTGAGATGTTGTATTCAAGGATGTATTTAGTACGTACTCCCCTTCTTCATAAATACCTTTGTAGTCAAAACCATCTTCTGAAGTACGAAGAGAATATACAATGACTTTCCCTGTAGAGAATACAGGATGATATGGCGCAATACTAATCCAGTTAATATCTTCTGGTTGTTCCAATTCAATAACAAGTTTCATACGTAATGTATCGCCTTGCTTCTCACCATTTAACCATTCGAAGTCATATCCTTTTGGTGTTCCCATAACCAATGACTTATCAATATTCACCATCTCATATTCGAAAATACTATCTGGTCTATTATCAATAAGAGCAGCAGGGTTATTATTTGGAATCTGTTCTTCTAAGTATGAATAAACTGTTTCACCTTTTTTATTAATCATACGTCTAGCTAAATGCTTTGTACCGTATTCACCATTACCATCTATAGAACGAACCTTAGCCTTTTGACTTCTATTTAAACTAGAAGAACGTGCTAATGTAACAATACCTTCATTCGTAGATACATGAGCTGCGGTCCCCATATTCATCTCTTCTTCGATTAGCTTCTTATCATTAAAGCTATCTTTAAAGTAGACACTGTTTTCCGTTTGTTCTTTTGCAAGTAACTGAAGGTCATTCGCCACATTCGCTAAACTCTTAATTCGATCATGAACCTTTTGTTTTTCTGTTTGTGCATAGTTGAAGTAGTCGGAAGCGAACGTACCCATCTCTTCAATATCACCATACAGAATCTTTACATCTTCTACCATTTCTTTTGTATTCTCATTGTATTCTTCAAAGAAAGGGAAATGTCCTTCTTCTGCATAACGTTTTTGAAGTAAAGGATTTCCAAGGTTCTTATAGAAGTATTCAATCGTTTGACCAACGTAAGCAGATACTTGTTCTTTCGTTGCATCCTTACCTAGCTTTGCAACAGCTTGTGTTGTTAAATACTCCATCTGTCTTTCAAGAATCTTTGATTTAATAGTTAAAGACGACAATGCCATGTTATCACCTCTTTACTTCATAGTTTTTGTTTTTAATGTATAGTGTTGAACCTGTGGAGATACTGTTGCATCATCAAGTGTATTTCTACGTAAGATGATTTTTACACGGAATGTAGAAACTAAATAATCATAGGAAGCTACAATTGTACCGCTACCATGGTTCTTAACAAGTTCATCATAAATTGTAGATGGTTTGAATGTTTCAGTGAAGATAAGTTTATTACCTTCTTGGTAATATTCTAATCCTTTATAACGTTCTTCTTTCACAAGAGAGTATGGTTTTAATAGCGGCCACTCACCTGTCTTATAATTCGTTCTATTATACATATACACTTCTTGCTTTTCATCACCAGTGAATGGTTTAACTTCACGAACAGTTTTACCATCTGGTATTGCAATCTGTGCATCTTTAATAGAAACCTCAATTGGCTTATACGAAGCCGTATTTGGATTGTACTCTTTCGTTTGTTGAATTGCTTCATAGTTTACGTAAGGATATTTAGAAAGCATTAACGTTTTGTTATGATTCGTCCCAGTTGGGAATTCATCTACTTGTTTACGAATAGACAATTCCTGTTGAGCAATATCTATTGTCCATGGGTTTCCATCTGGAGTGTAATCAATTGTGTAAATACCAAACTGGTCTACACTTTCCTGTAGCTGAATTGTTCTATTACCAACTAAAGTCCAGAATCTGTTTTCTAACACCAATCCATTCTTATAGATAACTGGTTTGAATGAAGCAGATAGACTAGCAGGGAATCGAAGTTCTGTTGTTCTCTTACCATCAAATAGTAAACGTTCACTCTTAATGAGCTTCTGTCCTTCTGGTAAGATAGCGTGCCAATCTTTTAATGTAGGTCTAGGTACATAAGATACATAGTATTCAACAGATGTTTGTTGACTCGTACTCTTACCACCAACTTCATCAAAGATCGGATGGTATTCTGCGGCCGCTAACGAGACTTCCATAACGTTTCCTTCTACTTCAAAAGGCGTACTAACTGAAATAGAGTTCTCTTCATATTGTTTATGCATGAAAGAGATATTACGAAGACCGTAGATGTATTCAAACTTTTCTTTTCCACTTTCTGATTCTTCTGCTGAAGCTGACATAGGAGAGATTGGTGGAGGTCCAGGTATTTGATTGCTCTCTGGTTTTACAGAAGATGCATACACTGGAGAAGAAGATGCTGGTGATGTTGGATTCTCTACACTCTTTACAGCAGTCTTACTTTCCTCAATCCATTTTTCAGATAGGGGATTTCGAATAATAGGAAGCTGTTCATCTTTTGGAGGAATTGATATGGTTTCATTACCACCAGTAGTATCTTCCTTCTTAATTGATTCGGCATAGATGGTTTCTGTATCTACAGATTCAACTAGCTTTTGAGATGTTTCTGTCCATGTAGAATTTTCATTCTCAGGGAATGTTTCAAATACATTTCTAACCTTTGGCATGTTCGTCCTCCTTCCTATTCATTCATTTCTTTCTTATGTTTTTCTAGTCCAATATTCTTATCATGTTGCCAATCTCCAACATACTTCTGTTCTTGTCTTTGTTTAGCTAAGTCATACATGTAATACAATACTTCATCAGACCATCTTGCTGCACCTTGTTTTACAGAAGGCAACCAGCCATTTTCCATTCTCCATAAAGCTTGTTTCGTTAACTTAGCTACCTTGTCATTGTATGGTTGACGTTTATAGTTCTCTTGTCTAAATACAATTGTGAATCGTCTAGCTAATACAGCTGGGAATTGGAATGTCATTGTTTTTACACTAGCATCTACTTTGTTACGGAAGACCAACTCTTTACGAGGATGGAATGTTTCAATATCCTCTTCATAAGAAATAGATACGGCTTCCATAGGTAGTTCACAGAATGGCTCAATGTTGATTTCACTCACAGGTTTTGGTCTGTCGAAAGTAACATGGATTTTTACATAAGCTCCACCTTCAGGTAATAGCTCTTTCTCAATACCTTCAACTACCTTTTCATCTACATCAGATGGTTTCTTTCCAATCTGTTCTTTTAAAGTGAGGAAAGCCAGTTCACTAATTTCGATTTGGGATACAGAATTCTCTGCTCGTAAATCCATCTGTACTTCAAAGTCATGAGCAAATGGGTTTAATGAATCTCCAGCCCAAGGCCATTCATAAGGATACTTAGAAATGAGTCGCCATAGTAAGTCTAATGATTCAAGTAATCTAGCACCTGGATTTGCTACACGAATTTTATCAATGGTTTCTCCAATCCGTTTATCTTTACTAGATGTAGGAACAAGTGCAGCGACTTGTTTCGCATTATCAAGAGGATGTGGGAATGTAATTTTCCATAATCCTTCTCGTTCTTGTATAGAAACGGATATAGCGTATTCTACTTTATACATATTTAACCTCCTTTATTTCAATAAAAAAGGACGGGCAGCCGTACGCCGCCCACCCCAGGAGAGAATTCAAATGGCTAAAAAGGGTTTCCCCTTGCTTAAAAGTAACCATTACCTATACTTCAGTCAAGATATTATTTGTATTTCACCCATAGTTTCGCATCAGGTAAGAAAGCCATATAGTTAGCGGAAGACCCATCGAACTTTAATCCGAATCCACGGTCTACGCCATTCGCAATCTTGTTCTGAACAAATCCAGTAACATTGACCCATTTACCCTCACCCCATGAGAACCAATCTGTTACATACTCACCAGATACTAATGGTCCATTAGGTGGTCTTCCGTCAGCATATTGATGGGCAACAATTCGAGCCTCACGAGCACCAGAGTTACCACCTTTGCTGTAACGAGTAATATATAACTGAGCATCAATAATA
>MTEW01000707.1_pt6 | contig 14516 bp, 14 predicted proteins | sample 1042681 | NCBI WGS metagenome assembly MTEW01 (sample SAMN06185811, study PRJNA358809) | soil metagenome | isolation source: soil biostimulated with citrate as carbon source | place: India | collected 2015-05-23
TTTGTCCCCGACGACGGCATCGCCCACCTGGCCCAGACGCCCGCCGAACTGGTGATCCTCTGCAGCGGCGATTCGCACCTGGCGCTACTGGCCGAAGCCGCCCGCGAATTGCCCGAGGACTACCCGAGCCTGCGCCTGGCCAACCCCATGCAGCTGCAGAACCACGCCTCGGTGGACCTCTATGTCGAGGAGGTGCTGCAGCACGCCAAGGTCATCCTCATCTCGGTGCATGGCGGCGTGGGTTACTGGCGCTACGGCATCGAGCAGCTGGTGGCATTGGCCGAGCAAGGGGCGAAGCTGATCCTGGTGCCCGGCGACGACCGCCCTGATCCGGAGCTGGCCAGCCTGTGCACAGTTTCGGCCGAGGATGCCGATCGTCTCTGGCAATACTTGCGTCAAGGCGGACTGGACAATGCGCGACAGCTGTTCAATTGCGTAGCCAGTAGCTGGCTGGAGCGGGATTATCCCTGGACCGAACCACAGGTCCTCCCGCGCGTTGCCCTCTACCACCCGCGCGTTCGCCCGGTGCAATTGGCGGATTGGCAGGACGAATGGCAAGCCGACCAGCCCGTGGCCGCCCTGCTCTTCTACCGCACCCACCTGCAGGCGGCGAATACCGCCTTCATCGACGCCTTCTGCGAGCGCCTGGCCGCCCAGGGCCTGAATCCGCTGCCCATCGCCGTCGCCAGCCTCAAGGAAGCCGAGTGCCTGGAGGCTGTGGAAAACTGGCTGGACGCCGCAGGGGCCGGGCTGATCATCAACACCACCGGATTCGCCCAGTCCAACCCGGATGCCCCCAGCCTGCGCCCGTTCCGCCGTGACATCCCGGTGCTGCAGGCCATCTGTTCGCTGGACAATGAACCGCTCTGGCGGGAACACCTGCAAGGCCTCGGCCCACGCGACCTGGCCATGCACATCGCACTGCCGGAACTGGACGGCCGCATCATCACCCGGCCCATCAGCTTCAAGGGGATGGCCTGGCGCAGCGAGCGCAGTCAGAGTGACGTGGTCTGCTACCTGCCGCACAGCGAGCGCATGGACTTCGTCGCCGAACTGGGTCGACGCTGGTGCGCGCTTTCGCGCAAGGCCAATGCCGACAAACGCGTGGCACTGATCCTCGCCAACTACCCCACCCGCGATGGCCGCATCGGCAACGGCGTCGGTCTGGATACCCCCGCCGCCGCGCTGAACATCCTTCGCGCGCTGGAGGCCGAAGGCTATCCGCTCGCCGGATTGCCAGAGAGCGGCACCACGCTTATCCACAGCCTGCTGGGTGGCGTCAGCAACGACCTGGACAGCGTCGACGCGCGCCCCTGCGCCCAGAGCCTGGCCCTCGCCGACTATCTCGAGTGTCTTGCCCGCTTGCCCGAAGCCAACCAGCGCGCGGTGTACGAACGCTGGGGCGAGCCGCAGCAGGACCCGATGTTCCGCAGCGGTCGCATGATGGTCGCCGGTCTGCGCTTCGGCCTCGCCTTCGTCGGTATCCAGCCGGCGCGCGGTTACCAGCTCGACCCCGCGGCCATTTACCACGACGCGGACCTGGTCCCCCCCCACGGTTACCTCGCCTTCTACTTCTGGTTGCGCGAAGTGTTCGCCGCCGATGCCCTGATCCACGTCGGCAAGCACGGCAACCTGGAATGGCTGCCGGGCAAAGGTGTCGGCCTGTCCGCCGAATGCTGGCCGGATGCGGTAATGGGCCCGCTGCCGAACATCTACCCCTTCATCGTCAACGACCCCGGCGAAGGTGCGCAGGCCAAGCGCCGCGCGCAGGCCGTGATCATCGACCACTTGATGCCACCGTTGACCCGCGCCGAGAACTACGGCCCCCTGCGCGACCTGGAGCGCCTGGCCGACGAGTACTACGACGCCTCCCTGCTGGACCCGCGCCGCGCCGTGCAATTGCGTGGAGAAATCCTCGAATTGGTGAAGGCCACCGCCCTGGACCGCGAGCTGAACCTGGTCATCAACGACGACCCGGAAAGCTGGCTGCCACAACTGGATGCCTACCTCTGCGACCTCAAGGAATCGCAGATTCGCGACGGCCTCCACGTGTTCGGCGAATCCCCGAGCGGACGCCTGCGCGACGACACCCTGCTATCCCTGGTGCGGATTCCGCGCGGCGACGGCAAGGGCGCCAATGCCAGCCTGCTGCGCGCCTTGGCCAGCGACCTGAAACTGGGCCGCGACCCGCTCGACCTCAATTTCGCGGAGCCCTGGGATGGCCCGCGTCCGGCGGTGCTTGAGGCCGTCAGCGACGAGCCCTGGCGCAGCAACGGTGACACCCGCGAACGCCTGGAAATGCTGGCGCTGGGGCTGATCGAAACCACGGACTTCGGCTCCGTCGGCCCCGCCAGCGATGCGGTTATCCACAACCTGCGCGCGGTGATAGCCCCCAGCCTGGATGCCTGCGGCAGTGCCGAGATCGGCGGTGTGCTGTCAGCCCTGGAAGGCCGTTTCGTTCCGCCCGGTCCCAGCGGCGCACCCAGCCGCGGACGCCTCGACGTGCTGCCCACGGGACGCAATTTCTTCACCGTGGACGTACGCAATCTGCCCACACCCACGGCCTGGCGCCTGGGCTTCCAGTCCGCCAACCTGCTGCTCGAACGCCACCTGCAGGACCACGGCGACTACCTGCGCCAGCTCGGGATTTCCGTCTGGGGCACCGCCACCATGCGCACCGGCGGCGATGACATTGCCCAGGCCCTGGCATTGATGGGCGTGCGCCCGGTCTGGCAGGCCGGCAGCCAGCGCGTGGAAGACTTCGAAATTCTGCCGCTGTCCCTCCTCGACCGCCCACGGGTGGATGTGACGCTGCGGGTGTCGGGTTTTTTCCGCGATGCCTTCGCCAACCTCATTCGCCTGTTCGACGCCGCCGTGCAGGCGGTGGCTGAACTGGACGAACCTGAGGATATGAACCCCCTCGCCGCCCGGGTGAAGCAGGAAACCACACGTCTCGCTGCCGAAGGCAGCAGCCCCGAAAGCGCTCGCCTACAAGCCGGTTGGCGGGTCTTCGGTGCCCAGCCCGGCGCCTATGGCGCTGGGGTGCAAGGGGCCATCGAGGAACGCCAATGGCAGGACCGCGCCGAACTGGCCGAGGTCTACCTCAACTGGGGCGGCTATGCCTACGGCGCCCAGGATGCCGGCACGCCGGCACGGGAACGCTTCGCCCAGCGGCTGCAAGGCCTGCAAGCCGTGCTGCAGAACCAGGACAACCGCGAGCACGACATCCTCGATTCCAACGACTACTACCAGTTCCAGGGCGGCATGCTCGCTGCCGCCGAGACCCTGCGCGGCGAGAAGGTCGCCAGCTACCACGGCGACCACAACCAGCCGGACCTGCCGCGCATCCGCTCCCTCAAGGAAGAGCTGGCCCGCGTGGTCCGCTCCCGCGCGGCCAATCCGAAGTGGATCGCCGGCATGAAACGCCACGGCTACAAGGGCGCCTTCGAGCTGGCGGCGACGGTGGACTACCTCTTCGCTTTCGACGCCACCAGCGAACTGGTGGACGACCACCAGTACCAGCTGCTGGCCGATGCCTACCTGCTGGACGACGACACCCGCGAATTCATCCGCCAGCACAATCCCGAAGCCCTGCGTGACATTGCCGAACGCCTGGTGGAAGCGCAGCAGCGCGGACTCTGGGAAAACCCCGGTGAATACCGCGAGGCCATCGAAAACCTGCTGATGGACAGCGAGGAAGGCTGAGGCCCGGAACCCACGTGCAGACTGGCACTCCGCCTGCTGGGTTTCGTTGCTCTACCCCACCTACTGGGGCGATTGTTCCTGCGAGCGGCCTTCGTCGTCCGGGCTGCGCTCACCTGGCTCCTTGCCCTCGCGCGACAAGTGTTCGATCACCGCATTGAGCTCGGCGCCCAGCAACAGCACCGCCGATGAGATGTAGAGATAAAGCAGCAGGATGATGATCGCGCCAATGCTGCCGTACATGGCGTTGTACGTGGCGTAGTTCTTCGCGTAATAGCTGAAACCCAGCGAAGCCAGCAGCCAGACCAGCACGGCCAACACCGATCCCGGCGTGATGAAGCGGAACTCCTGTTTCACATCCGGCAGCAGGTAATACAGCCCAGCCACCACCAGCATCAGCAGCAACACGGCGACGGGGAGGCGCAGCCACTCCCAGAGGACGACCATCACCGCCTCGATGCCCAGTTGCCCGGCCAGCCAGTTGATCACCTGTGGTCCCGTCACCATCAACGCCGCAGCCGTCAGGAGGAAGATCGCAACCCCGATGGTGTAAAGCAGCGAGAGCGGAATGCGCTTCCATGCCGGACGCGATTCCTCCACGAAATACGCCCGGTTCATCGCGTCCATGCTGGAACGGATGGCCGAGGAGGATGACCAGAGCGCCACCACCGCCCCCACGGAAAAAAGCCCCGGTTTCTGCGTCTGCAGCAGTTCGATGACGGGTTGCACCATCGCCATGGCATCTGCGGGCAGCACCAGCGATGCCTGGATCTGCAGCCACTCGAAGAACTCCGGCAAATGAAGGAAGCCGATCAGCGCGATGAGCAGCAGCAGAAAGGGGAACAGCGAGAAAAATGCCTGGAAGGCCAGCGCCGATGCATAGGTCGGGAGTTCGTCGCTCATGAACTCTTTCAACGTGCGAACGACGATGGTGCGCCAACTCACATTGTCCAGCCGCAGGAAACGGAACATGGGTGGTCTCGCTCTTCCTAGCCCTTGTCAGCCAGTGGACGGGCGAGACCGCCGGGTAGTTCAAGTCGAAAGCTGGCAGGCCGCTGCGCCCCCAGCTCGAGCGAGATTGCCGAAGGTCTGCGGTTACGACCGCAAACGGGCCGCCGCTTCCCGGAGGATGGCCTCGGTGCCCTTCCAGCCCAGGCAGCCATCGGTGATCGAGACGCCGTAGCGCAAATCGCAAGACAGCGACTGCGCACCATCGAACAGGTGGCTCTCGATCATTACCCCGCGTAGGGCGCTCTGTCCGGCCAGGCGCTGGTCGATCACGTCTTCCAGCACTGCCGGCTGGCGCAGTGGGTCCTTGCCACTGTTGGCATGGCTGCAATCAACCAGGATGCGCGGTGCGATACCGAGCTTCTCAAGTCCCTCGCGAGCGGCCTGCACGCTGGCCGCGTCATGGTTAGGCCCCTTGTGGCCGCCACGCAGCACCAGATGGGTATCCGCGTTGCCAGCGGTCTGCACCAGCGCCGGACGCCCTTCCGCATCGATGCCGAAATGCTGGTGCGCATGAGCCGCCGAGCGCATCGCATCGGTGGCGATGCCGAGACTGCCGTCGGTTCCGTTCTTGAAGCCCACCGGCAGGTCCAGGCCGCTGACCATCTCGCGGTGGATCTGCGACTCGCTGGTGCGGGCGCCAATGGCAGCCCAGCTCAGCAGGTCATCCAGGTAGCCGGCCACCAGCGGTTGCAGCAACTCGGTGGCTACCGGCAGGCCCAGTTCGGCCATCTCCAGCATCAGTCGACGGCTCAATGCCAGGCCTTCCGCCATGTCGCCACTGCCATCCAGCTGCGGATCGTAGACCAGGCCCTTCCAGCCCACAGTGGTACGCGGCTTCTCGACGTAGGCACGCATCACCAGCAGCAACTGGTCGCTGACTTCAGGCGCCAGGGCGGCGAGGCGCCGGGCGTAGTCGAGGGCGGACTCCGGATCGTGGATGGAACAGGGCCCGACCACCACCAGCAGGCGCGAATCCTCGCCATCCAGCACGGCGCGCACGGCTTCACGCTGGTTGTTGATCTGACGGGCAATGGTTGCACTCAGCGGGAGGCGATGGCGCAACTCGGCGGGGGTGGGGAGCGGGCGGGTGCTGCGCGATGGAGAAAGGGCAGCGTCCAGCGCAATGGCATGGAGCGGCTGTACAGCGGTGGGCAGAACGGAAACGGAAGAGTTCATGACTGGCATCCTCAGCCGGCGCGGCTCGATCCGCGCGCGGCGCTATCTGGGTGTTCGATTCAACGGTGTCTGTGCGGAGCCTGCGCGGCTAAATCGCCAGTCGGAGTTGCGGTAATAGGTCTGGTAGGTGCGATAGCTGATCATGGTGCGATCCTCGAATTTCATGTGTTTGGCCTTGTGGGCCGGAAAACAAAAACCCCCGGTCGGGTTGCCGACCGGGGGTTTCGTGGAGCTTCGGTGGCGACCCTGCTGGAGTGGGCCGCCTGATTGGGTATCAGGCCAGCCCGTAGCTAAACCAATACCCATAGAAATAGCTGGCCGCAGCGGCCACACGCACACTCGCCTGGGCCTTGGCCGGGCGAGCGATGAGCGAAGTGGGTGCGAGGTGCGGCATGACAATCTCCAAAGCGAATGCTGGCTAACCTACTGCATCGCCGCGTGGCGTTCAATCACTGATTTCTATCGGCTGCCTCGGGCTTTCGCTACCATGCCCGCCAGGCACCGCAGGACACAGCCATGACCGATATTCCCCATTTCCCCCTGAGCGCAGTGGTCGGTTCCGACGAGCTGAAACTCGCGCTCTACCTTGCCGCCATCGACCCCGCCATCGGCGGCGTGTTGATCGAGGGCCCGCGCGGCATGGCCAAGTCCACCCTGGCACGGGGCATTGCCGACCTGCTGCCGGACGCCCTCTTCGTCACCCTGCCCCTGGGCGCCAGCGAAGAACGGATCGTCGGCACCCTGGACCTGGACGCCGCCCTCGGCGAAGGCCGTGCGCGCTTCTCCCCCGGCGTCCTGGCGAAGGCCCACGGCGGCGTGCTTTATGTCGATGAAGTGAACCTGCTGCCCGACCACCTGGTGGACCTGCTGCTGGACGTGGCCGCCAGCGGGGTGAACCAGGTGGAGCGTGACGGCATTTCCCATCGCCACCCGGCGCGTTTCGTCCTGATCGGCACCATGAACCCCGAGGAAGGCGAACTGCGACCGCAACTGCTGGACCGCTTCGGCCTCAAGGTGTTGCAGAACGGCCAGCCGCAGCCTGCCGAGCGCGCCGAAATCGTTCGCCGCCGCCTCGCCTTCGATGCCGATCCGCATGCGTTCATCGCCCAATGGAATGACGAGCAACAAGCCCTGGCCCAACGCTGCCAGGATGCCCGCACGCGCCTGTCCGGCATTCCACTGGACGACGCAGCCCTGGACGAGATCGCGCGGCGCTGCTTTGCCGCCGGCGTCGACGGCCTGCGCGCCGACCTGGTGTGGCTGCGCGCCGCACGTGCACATGCTGCCTGGCGCGGCGCCGGCCGGATCGAGGCCGAGGACATCGACGCCGTCGAACATTTCGCCCTCGCCCATCGTCGTACCCACACGCCGCCAGCCGCCGCGCAACCACCTCAGTTCCAGTCCACCGGCTCGCAGCCCGAGTCTTCCAGCGGCGAAGGTCAGTGGGGCGAATTGCCTGCCCAGGCAGTGCCCATGGGAGAACGGCGCGACCTGCCGCGCTGGCCAAAAAAGCCCTGAGCATCCGCCCGCGCACGGTCACAGGGGCGGGTGCCCGGCCCAGACCCGGCACTCTCGGCAACGGTCGCAGTGGCGCTCGCCGCACGGGATCGGACGGCGTCATCCAGTGGCTACCGACTCTGCTGCGTGGCCGCCCGCGCAAAGCCGCCGACCTGATCCGTGCCCCTCGCAGCCAGCACCCTGAGCAACTTTGGCTGGTGGTGGTGGACGCCTCCGCGTCTACACGCCGCCACGGCGCCCTGGTCCAGGCCAAGGGGCTGCTGGCCGGTGTCTTCGAAGCCGCCTACCGCCAACGTGCTCGCCTCGCCGTGCTCCACGCCACCGGCCGCCAGCCCCAATGGCTCTGGCAGGGCCAGAAAGCCTCTCCTGCCCTGCATCACTGGCTCGCCGAACTCGGCGCCGGCGGCGGCACGCCGTTGATCGATGCATTGCAGCAATCCGCCCATTGGCTGGCGCGGCGGCAGCGGCAGAAACCGGCCGAGGCACAACGCCTGCTGGTGCTCACTGATGGGCGTTTGAAAGATTGGCCCGCGCTGGAGCCACTGAGTTGTCCAACGCTGTTGGTGGATATCGAAGGCGGGCCGATTCGACTGGGGCGGGCGAAGAAGCTGGCGGAAGAGTTGGGCGCGGAGTACCGGGTCCTCTCGGAGCTGTAGATCGATGGGTATCCGGGGCCAGGTGATGAATGGCTAGATTCCGGTAATCAGCAGATCTAGCGCCGCGATGATCTCGTTGCGCATTGCAGAGAGATCGGCCACCTGCTCTCCCAGGGCCTTCCTCGAAATACCTGCAAGTTGTGGAGTCACCATGACCACGGGTTCCCCTTCCACCTCGAATTGCGGCATCAGGGTCTTGAGCACCTTCCCCTTCATCGCTCCGGCCACATAGAGCGGCACGACTACGCGGCTTCCCAAGTCGGCAATCAGGTCACTTTGAACATCCAGCAGGTAGGGGATGGTCGTGCGCGCGGCAAGGTTCGCATTGAGATGAACGGCGAACTGAGGCATCAGAAACTTCTCAGGCCATCGCTGAATACGCCCTCGGCTTCGACGTGCTGGTTGTAAGCGGCCATGGCGGCGCGATTCTCCGCGAGCCAGAGTTCTCTCTGCCGCGTGCGCAGTGCTTCAACCAAGGCGTGCTCGAGGGTAGCGGAGAGGTTTATGTCCAACGCGCGCGCCTTGTTCAGCAGGTCGCTGTTGATGGTGAGGTTCGCTGCTTTCTTGGGTGCCTCGGGATCGAAGACGGATTGCATGACATTTCCCCTTACGACGGATGCGCACAATCTATGCGCATACAAGCCACAAGGTCAAAGCCACCTGCCGGGCGGCCCATCATCCCTTCATCAACATCTCCGGCACCGGCCGCTCTTCCACGATTCGTTCCTGCACCCAGCGCAGCACCTCTTCTTCATCCCGAATCCGGTACCACTCCCCTTCCGGGTACAAGCTGGCGGAGGGGCCCTCGTCGCAAGGGAACTGGCATTGGGTGCGGGTGATGTGCACGCCACCTTCGCACTCCAGCTTGCCGGCGGCCTTGAGGGTTTCCCGCAGTTTCTTCCACAAGGGCAAGGCACCTCGACGGGTGCAACGCGGGCCATTGCACAACAGCAGGCGGCGCGCGTGGGGCGGGATGCAGGACCAGGAATGGCGTTCCGGTAGCGCCGGCACATTCACGCAATCCAGATGCAGTTCACGGCGCTCGATCAGCGCACAGGCGGCGCCGGCCGGGTCGCTGTCGAATTGGCCGAGCGGGCTGGCGACGAAGACGTATTCGGGCGCCTCCAGAGCCGCCAGTTCGCTGCGCAGCCAATCCAGGTGCTGGGCGGATGATTGCGGTTCGAGATCGATCACCAGCAGCGGACGCGGGCTTCCCTGCGCCACCTGCCACAGGGCGTCGTAAGCGGAAGTGGTGTCGATGATATCGGCCAGTGCCGACTCACCACGAAGGACCACCAGCTGGCGGCGAAAGAGTTCGGCAAAGGAGCCTTCGACAAGGTCCGGCCCGGCGAACAGCACGCGGGCGTAGGGTGATGCGGTCATGGTGTTTCCAGGTAGGTGGCGAGGGCCTGCCAGAGCCACTCGACGGAGTCGAACTCACGGGCCACGACGGGCAGGTCGGGGCGCTTGAGGATCAGTACCGGCAGCCCCAGCTCGCGGGCCACCTGCAACTTGGGTTCGGTGGATTGGCTGCCGCTGTTCTTGCTGATCAGCACGTCGCTTTGCAGCCGAGCGAACAACGCGCGCTCGCCTTCGAGGCTGAATGGACCGCGCGCGCCTATCACCTCGAAGCACGGTCCTGCTGGCTGCCCTTGCAGGCAGCGCACCGTCCAGTGTTGCTGCGGCGGAATCTCGTGCAGGTGGTCCAACGGCTCGCGGCCGAGGGTGAAGAACGGGCGACGAAAATCCTTCAGGGCATCGATCAGTTCGGCCCAGTCGGAGATGTTGCGCCAGTCATCCCCCGTACCCGCCTGCCAGCCGGGACGGCGCAGCGCCCAGCAGGGAACATTGGCCAGCTCGGCAGCTGTCGCGGCGTTATGGCTGATCTGCGCGGCATAGGGATGGGTGGCATCGACCAGCAGGCCGATGCCTTCTTCCTCGATGAAACGAGCCAACCCCTCCACGCCGCCATAACCACCGACACGCACCTGGCAGTCGAGGTCGTCCGGCACCTTGCCGAGGCCAGCGAGGCTGTAGACATGCTCGGGACCAAGACGCCGCGCCAGCGCCAGCGCCTCGGTGATGCCGCCCAGCAGGAGGATGCGCTTCATCGTTGTGCCACGTCACCGCCAGGCTTCACTACCTCCAGCAGCGTGATCGGCAGCGCTGAACGCCAGGTATCGAAGCCGCCCAGCGGCTGGGCCTGGGCAATGGCGATGCGGGTGAGCTCGCCACCGTGGTTTTCACGGAAGGCCACCAACGTGGCTTCGCTCTGCAGGGTGACGGCGTTGGCAATCAGGCGGCCGCCCGGTTTGAGCCGGCTCCAGCAGGTGTCGAGCACGCCGGGTTCGGTGACGCCACCGCCGATGAAGATGGCATCCGGCTCCGGCAGACCTTCCAGCGCCAGCGGGGCCTGGCCCGCCACCAGTTGCAGGCCGGGTACGCCCAGGGCGTCGCGGTTGTGACGGATATGCGCCTGGCGGCCTTCGTTGGCTTCGATGGCAATCGCCCGGCAACTCGGGTGCGCGCGCATCCACTCGATGCCGATGGAACCGCAACCGGCGCCGACATCCCAGAGCATTTCGCCGGGGCGCGGGGCCAGGCGCGCCAGGGTGACAGCCCGGACATCCCGCTTCGTGAGTTGTCCGTCATGGCGATAAGTGTCGTCCGGTAAACCGGTGGTCAGCGGCAGCGAGCGAGTGCCTTCGCCGGAACGGATTTCGAGGGCGACCAGATTGAGCGCGGCAACCTCATCGAGGGACCAGTCGCTGGCGATGCCATCGAGGCGACGCTCCCGTTCGCCACCAAGATGCTCCAGGACCATCAGGCGGCTGGGGCCATAGCCCGCCTCGACCAACAGGCTGGCAATGGCTGCCGGGCTCTGACCATCGTTGCTCAGCACCAGCAGGCGGGCACCCTCGTGCAGGTGGGCATTGAGCGCCGGCAGCGGACGGGCGACGACGGAAAGCAGGGTCACCTCCTGCAACGGCCAACCCAGCCGGGCGGCCGCCAGGGAGTATGACGACGGCGCCGGAAGCACCTGCATTTCTTCCACCGCGACCTGCCGCGCCAGGCTGGCGCCGACACCGAACAGCATGGGGTCGCCGCTGGCCAGCACGCAGATCGGCGTGCCGCGTTTTTCCAGGACGGGCGCCAGGGAGAAGGGGCTTGGCCAGGGACTGCGGCGGGCGCGGATGCAACGCGGCAGCAGCTCGAGTTGGCGCGGCCCGCCGACCACCTCAACGGCCCCCAGCAAGGCATGGCGCGCAGCCTTGCCCAGGCCTGCGTAACCGTCTTCACCTATCCCCACCACTGTCAGCCAGGGCTGCATTCGCTGTCCTCGATTCCGAAAAACGCCACAGACATCCGGCTCCCGACAGGCAGCCTTTTCATAGGTCCGGGCAAAGCGGGCATAATAGCGCCCTTCATCGGTTGCCGGCGTGGCGCGCAGTCGCTCCGGCTTAAAGGGAACACGGACAAACCGTGGCTGCCCCCGCAACTGTAAGCAGCGAGTCCATGCAATCGAGGTCACTGGGGAAACCCGGGAAGGCCGCAGCGGATGACGACCTGCCAGCCAGGAGACCTGCCGGTGAAACCAGTCGCGTGTGTACGCATCGAGCGGGGTGTATCGATGCAACGTTGTCCCTGAGTCAGGGAACCGGGTCGCCGCGACGCCAACCATGGTGACCTGAGTGAAACACGCCCAGCCCACAGCGCCATCCGTCCGTCCCTCGGCATGCCCGGGGTTGCTGCGCATCGTCCAGGCGAAGGACGGCGGCATCTGCCGGATCAAACTGCCTTGCGGCCGCCTGGATTCCGAGCAAGCCCGTGCGGTGGCAACCGCTGCAAGCCAGCATGCCGGCGGCGTGATCGAGGCCACCAATCGCGCCAACCTGCAGATTCGTGGTGTGAAAGCCGGTGCCGAACAGGCGCTGATCGATGCCTTGCTTGCTGCACGCCTGGGTGCCGATTCCCCTGGCGCCGACGATGTGCGCAACCTGATGGTCAGTCCGCTCGCCGGCCTCGACCCATCCGCCCTTGTGGATATCTCACCCCTGGCCGAGCGGATTCTTGCGCTGCTGCAGGGCAAGCCGCACTTCCATGCCCTGTCACCGAAGTTCGCCCTGCTGCTGGATGGCGGCGAGTCGATGGCGATGCTGGAACATCCCCACGATCTCTGGCTCTCGGCGATGGGCTCCGGCGAGCACGCGCCATTCGCTTTCGGCCTGGGGGGCTGTCCGCCGCAATCGAAGGATGACGTCGCGGCCCTGGCTGCAGTGACGCGCGAACAGGTACCCGCCCTGGTGGAAGCCCTGCTGGACCTTTTCCTCGAACGGGCGACACCCGATCAGACGCGCATGCGCCACCTGCTCGCCGTCTACCCGGAAGGCGACCTGCTGCTGCGCCTGCAACAGCGGCTGGACGTTCCCTTGCTGCCTGCGGGTGACTGGCACCGTACCGCCCCACAGCCCTTTGCCCATCTCGGCATTCGCGATGGGCGCCACGTGGGTGGCGCGCCCGTCCTCGGCCGACTGGATGCCACGCTGCTCAGGGCGCTGGCCGATCTCGCCGACAACCTGGGCGACGGCAGCCTGCGCCTGACGCCCTGGCAATCGGTGCTGCTGCCCAATGTCCGCGATCCCGAAGCAGCGCTGCGCACGATGCGGAACCTCGGCCTCGTCACCGATGCACGAGCGCCCCTGGCACGGCTGATTGCCTGTACCGGGTCGGCCGGCTGTGCCAAGGGCCTGGCGGATACCAAGTCCGATGCACTGGCCCTGGCGCCCCTGCTGCCGGCTGATGCGGTGGTTCATCTCAGCGGCTGCCCGCGCTCCTGCGCCTCGGCTCATGTAGCGCCCTTTACCCTGCTGGCCATCGCCCCGGGCCGCTACGACCTTTACCAGCGCGGTGGTGCCGGCTTCGGCCGCTTGCTGTCGCGTGACATCAGCATCATCGAGGCCGGCGAACGCCTGGCCGCCTCTCCTGACACCTGGAGTTCCACCCCATGATCGAGTACATCCGCGATGGTCAGGAGATCTATCGCAATTCCTTTTCCATCATCCGTGCCGAGGCCAACCTCGCTGGCATTCCCGCCGACCTGGAAAAACTCGCGGTGCGCGTGATTCACGCCTGCGGCATGGTCGACGTGGTGGAAGACCTGCGCTTCTCCCCCGGCGCTGGCGCCGCCGGCCGCGCCGCCATCGCCGCGGGGGCGCCAATTCTCTGTGACGCACGGATGGTGGCCGAGGGCATTACCCGCGCACGCCTGCCGGCGGACAACAAGGTCGTCTGCACCCTCAATGACCCCGGCGTGCCGGAACTGGCCCGCGAGTTGGGCAACACCCGCTCGGCGGTGGCCCTGGAGCACTGGCGCGAACACCTTGAAGGCAGCGTGGTGGTGATCGGCAATGCCCCCACCGCGCTCTTCTATCTGCTGGAAATGCTCGATGCCGGCGCACCGAAGCCCGCGCTGATCCTCGGTTTCCCGGTGGGCTTCGTCGGTGCGGCGGAGTCCAAGGACATGCTCGCCGCTGACAGCCGCGGGGTGCCCTATGTGATCGTGCGTGGCCGTCGCGGCGGCAGCGCCATGGCGGCAGCGGCGGTCAACGCCCTGGCCACGGAGGTGGAATGATGAGTGGCAAAGGACGGCTGATCGGCCTGGGCGTGGGCCCCGGCGACCCGGAACTGATTACCCTCAAGGCCCTTCGCCTGCTGCAATCGGCGCCCGTCGTGGGTTACTTCGTGGCCAAGGCCAAAGCCAACCAGGGCCAGGGCGGCAACGCCTTCGGCATCATCGAGCAGCACCTTGCTGACACCCAGCAGCGCATGCCCCTGGTGTACCCGGTGACCACCGAAAAGTTGGAGCCGCCGCTGTCCTACGAGACCGTGATCAGCGACTTCTACGACACCGCTGCCGAACAGGTCGCCCAGCACCTGGACAGCGGTCGTGACGTCGCGGTGATCTGCGAAGGCGACCCCTTCTTCTACGGTTCCTACATGTACCTGCACGACCGCCTGGCCGAGCGCTACGAGGTGGAAGTGGTGCCCGGCGTCTGCTCCATGCTGGGCAGCGCGGCGGTGCTCGGCGTGCCGCTGGTGTACCGCAACCAGAGCCTTTCCGTGCTCTCCGGCGTGCTGCCGGAAGACGAGCTCAAGGCACGCTTGGAGGACGCCGAAGCGGCCGTGGTGATGAAGCTCGGGCGCAACTTCGACAAGGTGCGCCGGGTGCTGCAGGACCTGGGCATAGCCAGCCGCGCCCATTATGTAGAGCGCGCGACCATGGCCAACCAGCGCATTGTGCCGCTGGATGAAGTCGACCCCATGGCCTCGCCCTACTTCTCGATGATCGTCATCCCCGGCCAGAAATGGAGGGGATGATGCTGCGCGGAATATCCTTGCCCGTAGGGTGCGCCGTGCGCACCAATGACTTCCGGTGCGCACGGCGCACCCTAC
>MTEW01001462.1_pt1 | contig 14509 bp, 13 predicted proteins | sample 1042681 | NCBI WGS metagenome assembly MTEW01 (sample SAMN06185811, study PRJNA358809) | soil metagenome | isolation source: soil biostimulated with citrate as carbon source | place: India | collected 2015-05-23
CCCCCTCGCTCCTACACAAGCGCAGAACCATCGCAGCGTGATTCACCCCCCGCTCATCGAAAAAGGCCCATCACTGATGGGCCTTTCTTCTTTCATCGCCTGTTCGCTCAGGCCTCTTTCACCATCCGGGTCGCACCGATTCGCATGATGGTTTCGATGGCCCGCTCCAGAGCATGTTCGGAATCATAGAGGTGACTCCGGACGATCACCTCCTTGTTGGCCGCGCGCAGCTTGAAGTAGTTCTTGCCGCTGGAATCGATGCGCCGTACGAAGCGCTCCTCATGCACGCAGTTCTCGCGGAACCGGGCCATGGCCTCCTCGGCGCTGCCACGGTCTTCATGGATGCCAGTATCCAGAAGGGTCTGCGCGTCGGCCGCCTTCAAACGCAGGCGCCAGGTGCCACCAGTGTTCTTGCGCAGCTCGAACCAACCACTCATCACAACACTCCTCGAACAAGATAGGGATGCGCTTTTGCGCCCGCTCGAAACACCTTTCATGGGGTGTTTCGGGCAGCGGGATACCCTATCCCTTTGCCGATTTCCGGGTTGCAGGACTCGCCTTATAGAGCTGTAGGAAGCTCCAGGATATGCGAGGCGAAATTTCCTTCGGAGGAGAAGGCCTAACGCAGAGCGTTTGTCATATCTCCGTCACCCGGCTGACTTAATCTCGCGGCTCCTTCCACCCCCTTGATACAAGGTGTTTGCCCATGCCGCGCGCCACGACCGCCAGCGACAAGGACATGTGGGGCCGCAGCCTCAGCATGTTGCTGCTCGGTTTCATCTGCTATGCCTTCCCATGGTCGGTGTTCGCCGCCCAACCCGAGACCGTCCTGCGCATCCAGGGCTCGAACACCATCGGTGCCAAGCTCGGCCCGGCGCTGGTCAAGGGCATGCTGGAAGAGGAAGGCCTGCGCGCCGTTCACCAGACGCCGGGCGACCGGGAGAACGAGGTACACATCGTTGCCCACGATGCCCAGGGCAAGGAGATTCAGGTGGAACTGGCCGCCCATGGCTCGTCCACCGGTTTCGTCGCGCTGAAGGAAAGCAGCGCCGATCTCGCCGCCTCATCACGTCCGATCAAAGATGCCGAGGTTCAGGACCTGTCTGCTTTTGGCGACCTGCGCAGCCAGCACGCCGAACAGGTGATCGCCATCGACGGACTGGCCATCATCCTGCATCCGGGCAATCCGCTGCGCGCCCTGACCACCGCCCAGTTGGCCGCGGTATTTGCCGGCGAGGTGAAAACCTGGGAAGAACTCGGCGGCAAAGGCGGCGCCATCCATCTCTACGCCCGTGATGACCAGTCCGGCACGTACGACACTTTCAAGGAGTTGGTACTGGCCCGCCAGGGCAAGGCGCTCGCCGCTTCCGCCCAGCGCTTCGAGTCCAACGACAAGCTTTCCGCCGCTGTCAGCGCCGATCCGCAAGGCATCGGTTTCGTCGGCCTCGCCTCGATCAACCAGGCTCACGCCCTGGCGATTGCCGACGGTGACTCCCTGGCCATGCCGCCCAGTGTCGAACTGATCGCCACCGAGGACTATCCGCTGTCGCGTCGCCTGTTCCTTTATATGAAGCCGGGTGAACAGAACCGCTGGGCGAAGGCGCTGGTGCAGTTCGCCCAGAGCGCTCGCGGCCAGGCCATCGTCGGCCAGAGCGGTTTCGTCGCGCAGCAGGTGCAGGCGATCAAGGTCCAGGCCCAGCAGGGCATGCCGGAGAACTACCGCGAGCTGGCCAGCCATGCCCAGCGGCTGTCGGTGAACTTCCGTTTCCAGGAAGGCAGCGCCACCCTGGACAACAAGGCCCAGCGCGATGTGCAGCGCGTGCTGGATTACCTGAAGCAGACCAACAAGCTGGAACAGAAAGTCGTGCTCGTGGGCTTCGGCGATCCCAAGGCCGATCCGCAGCGGGCCGAACTGCTGTCCAAGTTGCGCGCCATGGCGGTACGCCGGGAACTGACCAAAGGCGGCGTGACCCTGCGGGACGTGACCGGGCTCGGCGACGAGCTGCCGGTGGCGGCCAACACAGCCGAGGAAGGCCGGATCCGCAACCGCAGGGTGGAGGTCTGGGTGTACTGAGAATGTAGGAGCGGGTTTGCCCGCGAACAGTCCGAGCGCGGTCCTTCGCGAGCAAGCTCGCTCCTACCGGAAATTACCACCTGCTGCCGCAAGCATGCGGAAGCAGCCTTGCCCGCGACACCGGCAGCCCCAGCCGATTCCGTCGCCTGTCTCGTTGGCTGGCTAACCTACGGCCTTCTTTTTTCCCAGAGCAAAGAATTGTTACAGCGGCTCCGTTCCTCCCATACCCGGCCACCGGTAGGCTTTTCCATGTGACGCCGGGCCCCTCTGACGGCTTGCCAGCCGCCATGTCGGAGTCACGTTTTATCAACGACATAAGGAGGGGCTCATGGCAGCTCTGCACGCGTTTCTCACAGCCGACTTTCTCGGCACCGCCACCTGGCTGTGGCTCGTCTTCCTCGGAATAGTCCTCGCCCTGCTGGTCTTCGACCTCGGAGTGCTGCACCGTGACCAGCACGAAATCGAGGTGCGCGAAAGCCTGCTGCTCTATGGCGGCTATTTCGGCGTCGGTGTGCTGTTCGGTATCTGGGTGTGGTTCGAACTGGGCGCGCAAAGCGCTATCGAGTTCTACACCGGCTTCCTGGTCGAGCAGTCGTTGTCCATGGACAACGTCTTCGTCATGGCGATGATCTTCGGCTTCTTCGCCATCCCCCGCCGTTATCAGCACCGCGTGCTGTTCTGGGGCATCCTCGGCGTGGTGCTGCTGCGCGCCATCATGATCGGCCTGGGTAGCGCCCTGGTGAAGGAATTCGACTGGATCCTCTACGTGTTCGGCGCCTTCCTGCTGTTCACCGGTGTGAAGATGCTCTTCTCCCGGGAAGAGGCGCATCCTGACCTCGCCAACAACCCGGTGTTGAAGTTCGTCCGCCGCCACATCCGCGTGACCGACGACCTGCACGGCTCGCACTTCTTCGTACGCCTGAAGCAGGCGGGCGACAGCAAGGCCCTGCTCTACGCCACGCCACTGTTCCTGGCGCTGGTGCTGATCGAGTTGGCTGACCTGGTGTTCGCGGTGGACAGCGTCCCGGCGATCTTCGCCATCACCCAGGACCCGTTCATCGTCTACACCTCGAACATCTTCGCCATCCTCGGCCTGCGTGCCCTGTACTTCGCCCTGGCGGCCCTGATGCACCGCTTCGTGTACCTGAAGTACGCCCTAGCCCTGGTCCTGATCTTCATCGGCGGCAAGATTTTCCTGCACGGATTCATCGGCAAGATTCCCCCGCTGCTGTCCCTTGGCGTAACCTTCGGTCTACTTGCCGGTGGCGTGCTCCTGTCCCTGTTGAAGACTCGCGATCGCCCGGCCCAGAACTCGGGAGACCTGGGGAAACATGGATGAAGTGCGGATTGAGCCCTTCGAGAAAAGCGGTCGGATCTACTGGCGAGTACGCCTCGGGCATCGCAGCCTGACCTTCCAGGAGGAACTCGCCGCGCGCGCCTTCGCTGCCCAGTTGCACCTGCGCATGGGCTGGTGGAGGGCGCGCAACCCGGTGCCGGAGAAGGACTAGGCGGCCATTGCGTTGGTGGGAGCGCATTCATTCGCGATTGAAATCGCTCCCACAGCAAGGCGCCGCACTCTGCAAAAACGAAAAAGGCCCGCACGATGCGGGCCTTTTTTGTCGGATCAGCGGCCTTGTGCCGCTATCACTTGAGCGAATTCGCCAACTCGCGCCGTCTGGACAGTTGCGATAGATACTGCGGCGTGACTCCCAGATAAGACGCGATGCACTTTTGCGTCACCCTGTTTTCCAGGTCCGGATACTCTTCCCGGAATGCCCCCAGGCGCTCACGCGCGGATACGGAGCCCACCACGTAGGTACGCCTGGCCTGCTTCTTGAGGTTGTATTCAAGGAAACGCGCCGACACCTCGAACGACAACCGTCCCTCCGCCATCAGCCGACCCAGCTCAGGACAATGGAACTCGTAGGCTTCGACGGGCTGTTCGGCAACGACGAAGGATCTTGCCGGCAATCCGACCTTTGCGGCGAGTACATCCTCATGAGCGCCGGCCATCTCGCCTTCTGCGGCAAACCTCAGAGTGACCTCCGCGCCGCCTTCGGTGATGAAGGCCGTCCTCGCCACGCCGCTCATGATCCAGTAGCACGACTGTGCAGGCACGCCCTGATGCTGGAGAAGCTCGCCCTTGCGGAAAGTGACCGGCCGCGCCAACGCCGACAGGATGTCGAGCATGTGGTTGTAGATCGCTTCGCTGAACAGGTAGCGCGTCATCATCGCATCGCGAAAACGCCCTACGTCATCCAGGAATGCTTCGTTCTTGTTCTTCATCTAGTTGAATGCCCGGTCCGTTTGGCTCGCGGTAGCTTGCCTCCGTCCTGAGCGTCAGGACAACCGGCAATGCATCTGCGAAAGCCCCATGGAGACAAGATTATGCCAACAGCTTCCCGTCACACCGCAATCAGGCTCGGCCTGCTGGCTGCGGTGCTGGCCAATGCAGGCTCGAGCTTCGCCGAGCAAACCGTGAGCCCGGACACCGCGCAACAGCTGGATCAGGGAATCGCCAGGGTGGAGTCCAAGGTCGTGGCGTGGCGACGTGACATACACCAGAACCCGGAACTGTCCGGCCAGGAAGTTCGCACCTCCAGGCTGGTGGCGGATCATCTGCGCAAGTTGGGCATGAAAGTCACTACGGGTGTCGGAGGCCATGGCGTGGTGGGGCTTCTCGAGGGCGGCTTGCCCGGCAAGGTCGTCGCGCTGCGCGCCGACATGGACGCGCTCCCGGTGCAGGAAGCGACCGGCCTGCCCTTCGCGTCAAAGGCGGTAGCCAAGCACATGGGCAAGGACAGTCCGGTGATGCATGCCTGCGGACACGATGCCCATACCGCGATCCTGATGGGGGTAGCCGAAGTGCTGGCAGGCATGAAGGCGCAGATTCCGGGCACCATCAAGTTCATCTTCCAGCCCGCCGAGGAAGGATTTTCCGAGATGCCCTCCAGCGCCGATGCGCAGCGTGGGGCACAGGCGATGGTCACTGACGGCGTCATGGAGAATCCAAAGGTGGATGCCGTTTTCGGCCTGCACGTTGCCCCGGTCATTCCCAGTGGCGTGATCGGCTGGCGCAGCGGGCCGATCCTGGCCAGCGCCGACACGGTGCGCATTACCGTCGAAGGCAAGCAGACCCATGGCGCCGCGCCCTGGCTCGGCGTCGACCCCATCGTGACCTCGGCACAGATCGTCAGTGCGCTTCAGACTGTCGTCAGTCGTTCGCTCGACATCACCAAGGAACCTGCCGTTTTCAGCATCGGGTCGATCAACGGCGGCAGCCGCGAAAACATCGTGCCGGACTCCGTCGAAATGCTGGGTACCCTGCGCACCTTCAATGAAGAAATGCGCACCGGCGCCAAGGAGCGCATCACCCGTATTGCACAGTCGACGGCCACCGCCAATGGTGCCAAGGCGGAGGTCAGTTTCGGCCCCTCCTCCTATGGCGTGACGAGCAACGACGAGACGCTGACCGAAGCCATGCTTCCCGCACTCAAAGAGGCGGCGAACGGGAAGATCATGCAGGTGCCCAAGGCAGCGGGCGCGGAGGACTTCTCGGAATACCAGCAGAAGGCGCCAGGGTTATTTTTCATTCTTGGGGTAAAACCCGAAGACAGGCCCGTGGGGCCGCCCCACTCACCTACCTTCGACCTCGACGAGTCGAGCCTCCCGGTGGGAATGAGAAGCCTGGCGATGGTGGCACTGGCTTATCTAGAGAAAAACTAGGCACCGGGTTCGCGCTTTTCACGGCGAGGTTACCGGCGATAGAGAATACTCAGGGGTTGGCGCAAGCCAACCCCTTTTGCGTCTGCGGGGGCGATCAGTGACCGCTGCGCAGCATTTCCTTCGGTACGTACTTGCCGATTTCGAACTTGCCGATGGCGGCACGGTGCACTTCGTCCGGACCGTCGGCCAGGCGCAGAGTGCGCTGCATGGCGTACATGTAGGCCAGCGGGAAGTCGTTGGAGACGCCGGCGCCGCCGTGGATCTGGATGGCGCGGTCGATCACCCGCAGGGCGACGTTGGGCGCGACGACCTTGATCTGGGCGATTTCGCTCTTGGCCACCTTGTTGCCCACGGTGTCCATCATGTAGGCCGCCTTCAGGGTCAGCAGGCGGGCCATGTCGATTTCCATGCGCGAGTCGGCGATCTTGTCGACGTTGCCGCCCAGGCGTGCCAGCGGCTTGCCGAAGGCGGTACGGCTGACGGCGCGCTTGCACATCAGTTCCAGGGCGCGTTCAGCCATGCCGATAGAGCGCATGCAGTGGTGGATACGGCCTGGGCCAAGGCGGCCCTGGGCGATCTCGAAGCCACGCCCTTCGCCCAACAGCACGTTCTCGTAGGGCACGCGCACGTTTTCGAAAACCACTTCGGCGTGGCCGTGGGGCGCGTCGTCGTAGCCGAACACCGGCAGCGGGCGCACGATCTTCACCCCGGGGGTGTCGGTGGGCACCAGGATCATCGAGTGCTGCTGATGACGCGGTGCATCCGGGTTGGACAGGCCCATGAAGATAAGGATCTTGCAGCGCGGGTCGCAGGCGCCCGAGGTCCACCACTTGCTGCCGTTGATCACCCACTCATCACCCTGGCGCACGGCGCGGGCTTCCATGTTGGTGGCGTCGGACGAGGCCACGCCCGGCTCGGTCATGGCGAAGGCGGAGCGGATCTCGCCGCGCAGCAGCGGCTCCAGCCAGCGGCGCTTCTGCTCTTCGTTGCCGTAGCGCACCAGCACTTCCATGTTGCCGGTATCCGGCGCGGAGCAGTTGAAGGGCTCCGGACCCAGCAGCGAGCGGCCCATGATTTCGGCCAGCGGCGCGTATTCCATGTTGGTCAGGCCCGCGCCGAGTTCGGACTCCGGCAGGAACAGGTTCCACAGTCCTTCCGCCTTCGCCTTGGCTTTCAGCTCTTCCATGATCGCGGTGGGCTGCCAGCGGTCGCCTTCGGCAACCTGCTGCTCGAATACCGGCTCGGCCGGATAGACGTAGGTGTCCATGAATGCGGTGACGCGTTCACGCAGTTCCTGGACCTTCGGGGAATAGGCGAAATCCATGCGGGGCTACCTTTTTGCGGGGCTGTTAGTGAGGTCTGGTAAGGATGCTAGAACAGGGCGTAAGATTTCCCTAGTCTATTTTCGGCATCTATGAACATTCATCACCGATATATGATCCGCTGATAAAAACAACTTTCAGGAGCACGTCCGGCATGAATTTGAACAAGGTAGACCTCAACCTCTTCATCGTCTTCGACGCCATTTATACCGAGGCCAACCTGACCCGCGCCGGCCAGATCGTCGGCATCACCCAGCCCGCCGTCTCCAACGCCCTCGCCCGCCTTCGCGAGACTTTCAACGACCCGCTGTTCGTGCGTACCGCCCAGGGCATGGTGCCCACGCCCATGGCGCAGAACATCATCGGCCCGGTGCGCAATGCCCTGCAGTTGTTGCGTGTTTCGGTGCAGGAAAGCCGCACCTTCAACCCGGCGCAGGCGAACAAGACCTACCGCATCAGCATGACCGACCTCACCGAAACGGTGATCCTGCCGCCGCTGTTCCAGCGCCTGCGCCGCCTCGCGCCGACCGTGCAGATCGAGAGCTTCCTGGCCAAGCGCCGCGAAACCACCAAGGAACTGGCCGCCGGCCGCCTGGACTTCGCCGTGGATGCGCCACTGAACACCGACCCGCAGGTGCGCCACGTCAAGCTGATGGAAGATCGCTACGTCTGCGCCATGCGCCGCGGCCACCCGCTGGCCAAGGAAAAGATCACGCTGGACGAGTACCTGTCCCTCTCGCACATCCACATTTCCAGCCGCCGCAGTGGCCTGGGCTACGTGGACCTGTCATTGGGCAAGATGGGCATCCAGCGCAAGGTGACCCTGCGCTCGCAGCACTACCTGATGGCCTCCACCGTATTGCACGGCACTGACCTCGCCATCACCGTCCCGGAACGCTTTGCCCGCCGCCAGGACCTGCACTACGTGGACCTGCCGGTGCACGACGTGCCCGCCCTGGAAACCCACCTCTACTGGCACGAAAGCACCGACCAGGACCCGGCCAACCGCTGGATGCGCGAGCAGATCATCGAAATCTGCCAGCAGGTGACGGCGCAGGAGCAGAAGGAGCGCGCCTGAAGTCGTGGGGCCTGTTGGGGTTGAACAACCTGTAGGGGCGAATTCATTCGCCAAGGGCAGCGCAGCTGCCCCCTTCAAGGCCGATGGGCAGACCTTCGGCCTGCATGGCGATTGAAATCGCCCCTACAAAGGCTGCGCCCTGATTGGACTCAGCGCCCAAACACCGGCTTCCTCTTCTCGATGAACGCCCCCATGCCTTCCTTCTGATCCGGCGTGGCAAACACCGCCTGGAACATCCGCCGCTCAAAGCGCAGGCCCTCGCCCAGCGATCCTTCGTCCACCCGGTTCACGCACTCCTTGAGCATCATCACTGCCGTGCGCGATTGCGCGGCGATGCGGCTGGCGCTGTCCAGGGCTTCCTCCAGCAATTCCGTCGCCGGCACCACCCGCGCCACCACGCCGCTACGTTCGGCTTCGATGGCGTCCATGCTGCGGCCGCTCAGCAGCATTTCCATGGCCTTGGCGCGGCCTACGAGGCGCGTCAGGCGCTGGACGCCACCCGCGCCGGGAATCACCCCCAGCTTCACTTCCGGCAGGCCGAAGCGCGCCGTGTCGGCGGCGATGATGAAGTCGCACATCAGCGCCAGTTCGAAACCGCCCCCCAGGGCGTGGCCGGCGACTGCCGCGATGATCGGCTTGCGCCGTTGCGCCACGCGGTCCCAGCGACCGAGGAAGTCGTCAAGATAAGTGCCGGGGAAGCACAGGCTGGCCATTTCCTTCACATCGGCACCGGCCGCGAAGGCCTTGGCGGAACCGGTGATCAGCACGCAGCCGATGGCCGCATCCCGCTCGAAGCCGTCGAGCACCTGGTTCAGCTCGTCGATGAGCTGGGTGTTGATGGCGTTCAGGGCTTCAGGGCGATTGAGGGTGACCAGGCCGACAGCGCCGGCCTGCTCCACCAGCAGGGTCTGGTAGGTCATAGAGGATACCTGTCAGGAGTTAGATCCTGTAGGAGCGAGCTTGCTCGCGAAAGAATCCGCGCGGGGCCTATTCGCGAGCAAGCTCGCTCCTACTAGGGAAAGAGGGTCAGAGGCTGCGCGCAATCACCATGCGCTGCACATCGCTGGTGCCTTCGTAGATCTGACACACCCGCACGTCGCGGTAGATGCGCTCCACCGGGAAGTCCTTCAGGTAGCCGTAGCCACCCAGCGTCTGGATAGCCGCGGAACAGACCTTCTCGGCCATTTCCGAGGCGAACAGCTTGGCCATGGACGCCTCGGTCAGGCAGGGCATGCCGGCTTCCCGCAGGCTGGCGGCGTGATGAACCATCTGCCGCGCCACGGCGATCTGGGTCGCCATATCGGCCAGGCGGAAGGCCACCGCCTGGTGCTCGATGATCGGCTTGCCGAAGGTCTTGCGCTCGTGGGCGTAGTCGCGCGCCGCTTCGAAGGCTGCGCGGGCCATGCCGACGGATTGCGCGGCGATGCCAATGCGTCCGCCTTCCAGGTTGGACAGGGCAATGCGATAGCCATCGCCCTCCTCGCCCAGGCGCAGGGATGTCGGGATACGCACATCATCCAGTTGGATCTGGCAGGTATCGGAGGCGTGCTGGCCGAGCTTGTCCTCCACCCGCACCACCTGATAGCCGGGGGTATCGGTGGGGACGATGAAGGCGCTGATGCCCTTCTTGCCGGCCTGCGGGTCGGTCACGGCGAAGACGATCACCATCCCCGCATGACTGCCCGAGGTGATGAACTGCTTGGCGCCGTTCAGCACGTAATGATCACCGTCGCGGCGGGCGCGGGTACGCAGGTCGCTGGCATCCGATCCGGCCTGGGGCTCGGTGAGCGCGAAGGCGCCGATCATCTCGCCCGTGGCCAACGGGCGCAGGAAGCGCTCCTTCTGCTCCTGGCTGCCGTACTTGAGGATGGGCATGCAGCCCACCGAGTTGTGCACGCTCATGATGGTAGAGCAGGCGCCGTCGCCAGCGGCGATCTCTTCCAGCGCCATGGCATAGGCCAGGTGGCCGGTGGCCGCGCCACCCCATTCTTCCGGCACCAGCATGCCGAGGAAGCCCAGTTGGGCCATCTCGCGGATGGCCTCGGCAGGGAAACGGTGCTCGCGGTCCCAGGACTCGGCGAAGGGTTTCAGCCGCTCCTGGGCGAACTGCCGGGCCATATCGCGGATCTGGATTTCGTCTTCGTTCGGGATCATCGCCCTGCCCTCACTTGATCAGTTCGATAGCGACAGCAGTGGCCTCACCGCCACCAATGCACACCGACGCCACGCCGCGTTTCAGGCCGTACTGCTGGAGGGCACTGAGCAAGGTCACCAGCACCCGCGCACCGGAGGCGCCGATGGGGTGGCCCAGGGCGCAAGCGCCGCCATGGACGTTGATCTTGTCGTGGGAGATATCCAGGTCACGCATGGCGACCATGGGCACCACGGCGAAGGCTTCGTTCACTTCGAACAGGTCGACCTCGCCCAGGCTCCAGCCGGTACGGGTCAGCAAGCGCTGGATGGAACCCACCGGCGCAGTGGTGAAGAGGTTCGGCGCCTGGGCGAAGGACGCGTGGCCGGCAACCTGGGCTAGCGGCGTCAAGCCGCGCTTCTCCGCTTCCTCCAGACGCATCAGTAGCAACGATGCCGCGCCATCGGAAATGGAGCTGGAGTTGGCTGCGGTGACGGTGCCGCCCTCGCGGAACGCCGGCTTGAGGGTTGGAATCTTGTCCAGGCGCGCTTTCGGCGGCTGTTCGTCCTGGCTGATGGTCACCAGGTCGCGACCGGATTTCGCCTCCACCGGGACGATCTCGGCGGTGAAGCGGCCGTCGGCCATGGCTTTCTGTGCGCGGGTCAGGGAGGCGATGGCGAAGGCGTCCTGCTCCTCGCGGGTGAAGCCGTAGGCCTGGGCGCAATCCTCGGCGAAGGTGCCCATCAGGCGGCCCTTGTCGTAGGCGTCTTCCAGGCCGTCGAGGAACATGTGGTCGAGCACCTTGCCGTGGCCCATGCGGTAGCCGGAGCGGGCGCGTTCCAGCAGGTAGGGCGCGTTGGACATGCTCTCCATCCCCCCGGCCAGCACCACATCGGCACTGCCGGCACGCAGCAGGTCGTGGGCGAGCATCACGGTCTTCATGCCCGAGCCGCACATCTTGTTCACAGTAGAGCAGACCACACCCTGGGGCAGGCCGGCGCCGAGTGCGGACTGACGCGCAGGAGCCTGGCCCTGACCGGCCTGCAGCACGCAGCCCATGATGACCTCGTCCACGGCGTCAGCCTGCAGGCCGGCGCGTTCCAGCACGGCGCGGTTGGCGGCGGCGCCCAGTTGCGCGGCGGTCATGTCCTTGAAGTCACCCAGGAAACCGCCCATGGCGGTACGGGCGGCACTGACGATAACGATGGAATCCTTGTTCATGGCGTCCTCCTTATTTCGCAGCCATACGGATAGCGCCGTCGAGGCGAATCACTTCGCCATTGAGCATGGCGTTCTCGACGATGTGGCGGACCAGAGCCGCGTACTCGCCCGGACGGCCAAGGCGCGGCGGGAAAGGCACGGCAGCACCGAGAGAGTCACGGACCTCCTGGGGCATGCCGGCCATCATCGGGGTTTCGAAAATACCGGGGGCGATGCACATCACGCGGATGCCGTGGCGTGCCAGTTCGCGGGCAATCGGCAGGGTCATGCCGACCACGCCGCTCTTGGAAGCGGAATAAGCGGCCTGGCCGATCTGGCCATCGAAGGCTGCAACCGAGGCAGTGTTGATGATCACCCCGCGCTCGCCCTCTGCATTGGGCTGCCCCTGGGACATGGCCTCGGCGGCCAGGCGCAGCATGTTGAAGCTGCCGACCAGGTTGATGCTGATGGTCCGGGCGAAGCTGTCCAGACCGTGGGCGCCGTTGCGGCCGATGACCTTTTCGGCAGGGGCAACACCAGCGCAGTTGACCAGTCCATGCAGGCCACCAAAGGCCTCCACTGCGGCGGCCACGGCGGCGCGGGCGTCCTCTTCACGGGTGATGTCGGCCTTCACGAAGCGGGCATTGGCGCCCAGCTCTTCGGCACGGGCGTTACCAGCGTCGGCGTTGATGTCCACCAGCACCACCTTGCCGCCCTGCCCCACCAGTTCACGGGCGGTGGCCAGGCCGAGGCCGGAACTGCCTCCGGTGATCAGGAAAACGGAATTCTCGATACGCACGATTGCTACTCCTCGGGGTTCAGTTGGCGGCGGCCGCTTGGGCCTTGGCGATCTCCTGGTTACGCAGGAGGAAACGCTGGATCTTGCCGCTCGGGGTCTTGGGCAATTCCGCGACGAACTCGATCTCGCGCGGATAGGAATGGGCGGACAGCCGCTTGCGCACGTATTGCTGCAGTGCGTCAGCCAGTTCAGGGTCGGCGCTGTGGCCGGCATGCAGCACGACGAAGGCCTTGACCAGTTCAGTGCGCTCCGGGTCGGGCTTGCCGATCACCGCGGCTTCGATCACCGCCGGATGCTCGATCAGCGCGCTCTCCACATCGAAGGGGCCGACGCGGTAGCCGGAGGTCGTGATCACGTCGTCGGCGCGACCAACGAAGCTGATGCTGCCGTCCTCGTTCAGCTCCACGGTGTCACCACTCAGATAGTAGTCACCGACGAAGGCCTTGGTGGCCATCCCCTGATAGCCGGGGAACCAGAACAGCGGCGAGCGCGGCATGTCCAGGGCGAGGATGCCGGGCTGGCCGACAGGCAGTTCGCGGTGCTGTTCGTCCAGCACCACCACGCGGTGGCCGGGCATGGCGAAGCCGGCAGCGCCCAGGCGCACCGGGTGCTCCAGTGCGTGATGGTTGCATAGCACCATGCCCAGTTCGGTCTGGCCGTAGTGGTCGTGGATGGTGCAGCCGAGGCCCTCGCCGAACCAGCGGATCACCTCCGGAGTCAGCGGTTCGCCGGCACTGCTGACGGCACGCAGGTTGCCTTTGATGGTGGCTTCCACCTCGTCGCGGGCGGCCAGCAGCAGGCGATAGGCCGTGGGCGAACCGGCCAGGTTGGTAATGCCGTATTCGCGGATGATGCGGCAGGTGCTTTCGACGGTGAAACCACCCTCGTAGAAGGTGGTCGCATGGCCCATGGCGAGCGGACCGGTCACGGCGTAGTACAGGCCGTAGGCCCAGCCCGGATCGGCCAGGTTCCAGAACTTGTCGTCCGGACGCAGATCGACCGCGTCACGCATGTAGCTGACGAAGGCAACGATGGCCTTCAGCGGCACGGCCAGCGGTTTCGCCAGGCCGGTGGTGCCGGAGGTGAACATCAGCAGGAAGGGATCGGAGGCCTTGCGCAGCACCGGCTCGAAACTGTCCGGCTGGCGTTCCAGTTCGCCCCAGAAATCATCGCCCACCGTCAGCACCGGCGGCACGCCTTCCACTTCGTCCAGTTTGGGGCGGTTGGTGAGGTCGGTGACCACCAGTTTCGAACCCGCGCCCTGCACCCGGTGCTCGATGGCCTTGGGCCCGAAGGCAGTGAACAGCGGCTGGTAGACGGCGCCGGCGCGCCAGGTGCCGAGGATGGTGATCAGCAGCTCCGGAGTACGCGGCAGCATGCCCGAAACGCAATCGCCTGGCTGCACGCCACGGGCTTTCAGGAAGTTGGCGAAGCGCGCCGAGGCGTCCTTGAGCTGGGCGAAGGTCCAAGTAGCACGCTCACCATTGCGCCCCTCCCAGACCAGCGCGACGCGGCCGGGCTCGGCATGGCGGTCGCAGCATTCGACGCAGGCATTCAGGGCGTCGAGATCGCCCGCCAGGGTGGTGGACGCGGCGCTGGCGTAGTCGAACTCGTGGGCAGCGGTGAAGTAATCGCGCATCGGGTGACTCCCAGGTTGTTTTTGTTGGAGTACCGGGATGGTCGCGCCGGGGGGCGGTGGCGGCAATGTCGAAAGGCATCAACCTGGGTGAGCGGAATTGACAGGGGGATTGGGAGGGCAGACCTGCGGTCTGCTTGGCGATTGAAATCGCCCCCACAAGGTCAGGTGTTCGCCGGATGGCACGGAGCCGCCGGCGCGCGTCACCCCTCTCCGCTTCAGGGAGAGGGGCTGGGGGTGAGGGAAGTCAGAGGTGGCTGGGGGCTTGTAGGGCAGACCTGCGGTCTGCTTGGCGATTGAAATCGCCCCTACAAAAAAGCAGCCCCTCACCCGTTGCGGGAGCGGGTTGTCAGGCGCGGAACTGCGCCATCAGCCCCTGCTGGTGGTTGGCCAGGCGGTTCAGCGCCTGGCTGACCTGGGCGGATTCCTCGGCCTGGCCGGAGAGGGATTCGGTGACGTCGCGGATCGCCGCCACGTTGCGGTTGATCTCCTCGGCCACCGCGCTCTGTTCCTCGGCGGCGGAGGCGATCTGCAGGTTCATGT